>OMKS01002666.1_pt1 | contig 14720 bp, 14 predicted proteins | sample 1674721 | NCBI WGS metagenome assembly OMKS01 (sample SAMN06264996, study PRJEB25208) | sediment metagenome | isolation source: hot spring sediment | place: USA: California | collected 2014-09-02
ATTTCTGGCAGAGGTGCTGGCGTTGCAATTGTTCAACGGACAGGGAGGTATCAACACCCTTGATCGTGCTGTCGACGCTTCCCGCAACGCAGTTGCACTTGCACCCAACACCCTCGAAACCCACCGCGCGCGCGGCTTGATCCTCGAATACACCGGCAACTACGATGAAGCCATTTTTGAATACCAGCAAGCGATCAGAATCAATGAAAACATTTCTGATTTGCACATTGCCCTGGGACGGGTCTATTTCACCATTGGCGACTACGCCAATGCCACCGAGGAATACAACCGCGCCAATACGTTGAATCCATCTGACCCGATGCCTGATTTTTACATCTCGCGCGCCTACGCTACCACGGGCGATTTCACCAATGCTGTGCAATATGCCAACCTGGCAGTCAGAGACGACCCATCACGTGCCAACCTGCATGCCAATCTGGGCATGATGTATTACCGCCAGCGCGATTATGCCAAAGCCATCCAGCCATTCAGGCTTGCCCTGCGCGGCGGCGCCACTGAAGAAGGCATCGCCGTTGAACCGATCCCGTTAGATTATGGGCGGCCGGCGGAATACTTTTACCTATACGGATTAGCGCTTGCCCGGGTGGGTGAATGCGGCGAGGCACTCCAAATCTCACAATCATTGCAGCAGATCGTGCCATTGGACGAGGTAGCTATGTTTAATGCTACGGAAATGGTCACCATCTGCCAACAGGTCGCCGATGGCGAGACGGTGATCACCCCCACCCCATCAACGGACGAATAAACGAATTATTATGATACTGACTGGAAAAGAACCCTCTTTTCGCAAACGCCAACGCCGCTCCAACCCCTATTATATAATTTTATTGCTGATCTTCATCATGGTAGGTTTTTTTGTGATGCGCGCGTTCCAAAGCGGTGACATCGAACCTTACGGCCTGCCAACGCCCATCCCTACCCGCACCGCCAACAGTTACAAAACCGAAGGCGAAACCTACTTCATGGCCGGCAACCTGGATTCCTCCATGGATGCCTATAACAAAGCCCTCGAACTCGAACCAGACAACGCCACCATTTGGGCAGAAGTCGCCCGCATCAAGACCTATTCCTCCGCCAATATCACCGTCGATGCATTGCGGATCGCGCGATTGGAAGAAGCACTCGAAGCGGCAACTCGTGCGGTCGAATTGGCCCCTGAAGACTCTTACGCCCATGGGATCCGTGCCTTTGCCTTAAGTTGGTATGCCACCTCTGTCCTTGATGAGGAAACCCGCAGCAACAGCCTGTCTGAAGCGGAACGCGAAGCCATCGCTGCCCTGACCTTTGACAATGACAACACACTCGCCCTTGTGTATTATGCCGAAATTCAAGCCACCCAATCACTCATATTGCAGGCGCAAACCAACATTGAAATGGCACTCGCACGCGAACCCGACTTGATGGATGCCCATCGGGTGCATGGTTTCGTGCTTGAATCCATGGGATACTATCGCGACGCTATCAATGCCTACCAGCGTGCGGTAGAGTTGAACCCGAACCTGACCTTCATCTATATCCGCATGGGAGTCAACTACCGCCAATTACAACAATTTGAAACTGCCCTGGAGCAATTCGCCAAAGCAGCCCGCATCAATGAACAAAATGGTGTCAATGACCCGCTGCCGTATCTTGCCATCGGCCGTACCTATACCCAGATGGGCGAATTCTTCATTGCCGCCCGCAACGTCGAGAAGGTGCTTGATTTTGACCCCTCCAACCCCGATATCTATGGCGCGTTGGGGATCATCTATTTCCGCGGTCGCAATTATGAGGGTGCTATTCCCGCTTTGCAATGCGCCACTTATGGCTGTGACGCTGAAACAAGCTGTGCGGTTCGTTTTTGCAACCCTGAGACCGAAGAACCAGTGGTCATCCCGCCCACCCCGCTTTCATCCACAACGGTCGTTTATTACTATACTTATGGTTCGGTGCTGGCTGGTATGCACATGCCGGGGCGTCCATATTGCGAAGAAGCGGTCAAAGTGCTGGCAGATGTGCGGGAACGCTACAGCCAGGAGCCGGTGATCATGTCCATCGTGCGTGAAAGCGAGAACATCTGCCGCTCGTTCGGCTACGAACAGTAGTCTTTTGGTGGCTTTTCGAATGACGAATGTCGTCTTGTTCCCACTATCAGCCCATGCTATAATTACAGCCGTTATCTGGAAAGAACATATCCCAAGAAGTAAATCAACCTGATGGAAAAAATAAAGGAAAAAGAACCGATGGGCGAAGCGGCTGTTTCTCCCCTGAATATCAGCGTCATGGTTTCAGACCTCTACCTGAGAAGTCTGCAGGATCTGCGGGCGATAGCAAACACCCTGCAAGTGCCACATGTGCGCCATATGAAAAAAGAGAACCTGATCATCCGCATCGTACAACAACGCGCAGCAGAAGATGGTCTCGATGTCAGTGGCGGCATTCTGGAGATTCTAAACGAAGGTATTGGTTTCCTGCGCATGAATTATCGCATCGGTGATGAAGATGTGTATGTGTCACAGGCGCAACTGCGCCGCTACCAGCTGCGCAACGGCGACCTGATCATCGGACCCGTGCGCCCACCGCGTGAATCAGAAAAACATCATGGATTGCTGGATGTAGCCTGTGTCAATGGGCTGCCGCCGGATGAAGCCATTTATCGCCCCAACTTTGAACGCTTAACCCCCATTTTCCCTGAGGAAGCATTCAACCTGGAGACGGACCCCCTCGCACTTGACACCCGTCTGATTAACCTCATTGCACCAATCGGGCGCGGACAGCGCGGCATGATCGTTTCACCGCCCAAAGCCGGCAAAACCACGATCATGAAAAACATCACCAACGCCATCGCCGCCCAGCACCCGGAGGTCCACCAAATCATGGCCCTGATCGGCGAACGGCCCGAAGAAGTCACTGATATGGACCGCTCGGTGCAGGCTGAAGTGATTGCCTCCACCTTCGATGAACCCGTCAAATCACATGTGCGCACCGCTGAAATGGCATTGGACCGTGCCAAACGCCTGGTAGAATCTGGTTTTGATGTCGTCATCTTGCTGGATTCCTTAACTCGTCTGGCGCGCGCCTACAACATGGTAGTTAACCCCAGCGGCCGCACTCTTTCGGGTGGTATGGACCCCTCAGCGCTCTACCCGCCCAAACGCTTCTTCGGTGCAGCCCGCAACCTGGAAGAAGGCGGTTCATTGACCATCATCGCCACGGCGTTGGTGGACACCGGTTCTCGCCTGGATGATGTTGTCTATGAAGAATTCAAAGGCACCGGCAACATGGAATTGCATCTCTCCCGGCGCCTGCAGGAACGCAGGATATTCCCGTCAATTGATATCGAACGCTCTTCTACTCGCCGCGAAGATTTGCTGCTGGGACAGGAGAAATTGCAGCAGGTTTGGCTAATGCGACGCATGTACAGCCAGATGACTTCTCCGCCGCCTCACGGGGCTGGTATGGATATCTCCGTCGCCACCGAAGCCATCCTTCAACGCATGGCAAAAGCCAAAAACAACGCCGCTTTTCTCAACACCCTGAGCAACGATTTCTAAAACCAGGTAGAATAATAAAATTATGGATGATGAAAAGAAGCAAAACAACCACTTAAGCGAATGGCTGCCGCCCATAACCTGGGGCATTGCTGCAGCCATGGTCATCTTTGTGTGCTTTTTATACTTTTTTCCACCATCTCGGTTACAGGCCGCCGCCATGCAAGATGCCGGCCTTGCGCTGGAAAGCATGCCCACACAAACATTACAGCCTAATCTCAATTTGCCTGAAATTGACACACCAGCGGAGCAGCAAGGTGTCGGACGCGTACCAGACTTTGAAACCATTCAATCAGCCCGCAGCCGAACAAATCCTATTGGCTATGTGGTGGAACCATTTGATTCTATCTTTGGCATTGCCAATAAATTCAATATCTCTCCCGAAACTGTCATGTGGGCCAACTATGACGTGCTAAATGACAATCCCGATATGCTCTCAGTCGGTCAGGAACTGATCATACCGCCAGTGAATGGCGTTTTATACACCTGGCAGGAAGGCGACACATTCAAAGGTGTTGCTGCCAAATACTTCGTTACTGAAGAGGAAATTCTTTTGTTTACCGGCAACAACTTTGACCTGACCAATCCAGAGGTCGAACCCGGACAGATGATCATGATCCCTGGCGGTTACCGCGAATTTGTGCAATGGATCGTTCCCACCATCCCATCTGGCAAAGCCGGTGTATCCACAAGCATTCTGGGACCCGGCGGATGTACACTCAATAGCTGGCCTGGATATGGCAGCGGTACCTTCGTGTACCCGACCGCCTCTCGCCGTCTGTCTGGCAATGATTACTGGTCTGGCCATTTGGCCATTGACCTGGCAGTTGGCATCGGCGACCCGGTATTTGCCTCAGATGGCGGTACAGTGGTCTATGCTGGTTGGAATGCCTCTGGCTACGGTTACATGGTGATGATTGATCATGGCAACGGCTACCAGACCCTATACGCTCACCTTTCACGCGTATCGGTAAGTTGCGGCTCTGGCGTCTATCAGGGTCAGACCATTGGCTATGGCGGCAGCACTGGCAATTCCACCGGCGCGCACCTGCACTTCGAGGTACGCTTCATGGGTGGGTTCCTAAACCCGTGGAACGTTCTGCCCTGAGCCCATTTACTGACCAGCCTGCCTATCTGTGATTATTATCATATTGCACCATCATCAGTGTGCCTACTTTCCTTGTTATGGTATATAATGGGATAGACAAGCTTTCTTTTCATTTCTAAGGAGCGCAAGAGTGAACAAATCACGAACTCAATTAATGGTTGATCGTTTACGAGAACTTCAGGCTTCATCACCAGACATTGAAGCGTCTGCCATTGTCAGCGTTGATGGCCTCTCGATTGCCTCAGCCCTGCCGCAAAATGTTGAGGAAGACCGCGTTTCTGCCATGTCAGCCGCCATGCTTTCTCTGGGTGATAGGATCGCTGCTGAATTGGGGCGGGGTACTCTCAACCAGGTGTACATCAAAGGCGAAAATGGATTCGTCATCCTCACCGACATCGGTGAAGAGGCTGTGCTGACCGCCCTTGCCCGCAAAGATGCAAAGTTGGGTCTGATCTTCCTGGATATGCGCCGTGCAGTGGAAGACTTGCAAAAGCTGATCTAAAGAAAGGCTGCGGAAACTGACTTATGGCAAATAAACTGATCCCCCCCAGCGGTCTCTATTATCCGAACAAAATTGCGCGACTGGCCTACCAATCGCTTGAGATTGTGATGGGCAAGAATGGCTTGAATTCTATCCTCAACCTGGCTGGTTTGACCGAATTTATCAACAACTATCCATCCAATAACCTCGCACGCGAATATGATTTTGCCGATTTCTCCGCTCTGTTCGGTGCACTTGAACAAACCTATGGCATCCGTGGGGCACGCGGGCTTGCACTGCGTGCTGGCCGCACAGTTTTTGACGAAGGCTACAAAAGTTTCGGCGCGCTGGCTGGTGCTGGAGATCTGGCATTCAAGATTTTACCTCTTTCAACCAAGTTGAAGATCGGTATTCCTGCCATGGCGAAGGTGTTCACCTCCACCAGTGACCAATACTCCACCGTCAGAGACGCAGGCGATCATTTCATCTACACCATGCACAAATGCCCGGTCTGTTGGGGCAGAACCAGCAAGGACCCCTGCTGCCACATGGGTGCGGGTTTGCTGCAAGAGGGCCTTAAGTGGGTTTCGGGCGGGCGTGAATTCCGCGTGGTGCAAACCACCTGCCACGCCTGTGGTGATGAAAACTGTCAATACGACATTTTCAAAGAACCTCTGCCTGAATAACCCGCAACCAGATCAAAAAATTTCAACCGGGGCAATCTATCCATAGCTCCGGTTTTGTTTTATACTTGCCCCATCACAACATGGGAGTGGTGCATGAAGATCACCGCAGTGATCCCAACTTACAACGAAGCTGAAAATATCCGCAAATTGATCCCGATCCTGCTTCATTTGCCATTGGAGGATTTTCACATCCTCATCGTGGATGACAACAGCCAGGATGGCACCGGTAACATTGCAGATGCATTCGCCATGGATTCAAAACGCATTCAGGTTATCCATCGCGCCGGAAAAATGGGGCTTGGCACAGCCTATATTCAAGGATTTTCACAGGCTTTGTCAGAGGGCGCACAGGCAGTTCTACAAATGGACGCCGACTTCTCTCACCCTCCTGACAAAATTATGGAACTGGTTTCTGCCCTGGCAGACTATGACCTTGTCATCGGCTCACGGTATGTGAAAGACGGCAGCGTGGATGTCAATTGGCCCTTCTGGCGCAAAGCGTTGTCTGCTTTTGGTAATTTTTATGCCCGCACCATCCTTGGCATGCCCACGCGGGACATCACCAGCGGTTTCCGCCTGTATCGCGCTGCCACTTTGCGCGCCATGCCCATCAAATCTGTGCGCTCTAATGGTTATATTTACCAGGTCGAAATGGCCTACATCGCCCATCGCCTTGGTTTCAGCATCGGTGAAATCCCCATCTACTTTGCCGAACGCGAGTGGGGCATCTCGAAAATGTCTTTCAAAATCCAAATGGAAGCCGCCTTGCGCACCTGGAAATTGCTGAAGGAATACAAATATCTCTCCAGAGAAGAATCCTAAGGGTAATCTGGTGAGAGCGGCAGCACCCACCCATCAGCTACCGCGTCGATGGTCTCTTCAATCATGCGTATTCTGCCTGTAGACAGAAGGTCCTCATTCACATCCACCACCTCAATGGGCACAGGAATGATGTTGCTGACATAGTTACGTGACACGAACTTTGTCCAATTTTCTTCGAAGACCGCCAGACTGTCCTGACGGATCGTGCCTGCCCAGCGCAAGCCTTCGATACCGGCAGGTTTTTGTTCCCCCACCACGATCATATTGATCTCAGCCAGGAAGGTAAATAGTTCTTGGGAAGAAGCCGCCTCTGATACGAACACCGCCCGCAGGATGTATTGCCGGTGCAGTTCGCTGATCACTTCAATCCATGCTTCTCCGCTGCTGCTTGTTGGCAGTGTGGTGATCAAAGGCGCATCAAACAAGGGTGTATACGCAGTCCCGCATTTGCCGCAATAATAATTCACCCCGTTGATAAAGGCGGATTGGATCAAATTGCTATCATTGTTCGAATCGCCAGGCAGCAATGCCCCTAACCGCCAATCGGCTGCTGTATGAATGGCGGTGTTACCGGCTGCAAACGCTTTGGCGTATGGGTCTGCCACCATCTGAACAACATTTGTCGGGAGGTCTGGAAGGGTGGCATCGGTGACCACCACAAACAAGGTGTTCGGCGCGCTGGCTGCCAGAGATGGGAGACTGTCCTCATAGCCAGGCATGACCACTATCTGCCAGTTTTCAGTAATTTCTTCCTCTGTGACAGTAGTACGCATCTCAAAAGCAAAACCGTCTGTCTGCGCCAATGTTGCTATTCGCTCTTGCCAGGCTGCTGCAATCTGCTCACCAACACTGCCAGGCGCATACAACACCACCAGGGACGGCTGGGGCGTTTCTGTAGGCAGCGGTGTTTCAGTCGGTACCATTGTGGCCTTCGGCTCTACGCCGTCCGTGACAACCTGGGTGCCTTCAACAACAGAGCCATTGCCGTTTGTTCTACAACCAGATATGGCAAACGTAAGTATTAAAATTACCGTTAAAGTTCCATACCACCAATTTTTCATGTAACAGTACCTTTGTATCACATTGGCTTAAATTCAGCCTTGTTGCCACTGAACAGGGTAAACAGAGCCATTTCTGCCGGGCAGTTCAGGCGGATGTAGGGCTTACCTCTGCCCAATCCGCGGCAAGTGTATAACATCATACCATGAATGTCATAATAGCCACGCGGGTACTGCTGCCCCAGGTAAGGCAGCACAGGCGCATAACCATTCGGCAGGCAGATCTGCCCGCCATGCGAATGTCCTGATAACTGTAAGAAGAATCTACCGGTCTGCGCACAAGCCAGCGCCACATCCGGCTCATGCACCAGCAGCAGCGCCTGGCTGCCATCATCTGGCAGTTTGGTTAGCAATTGTTGCAGGTCATCGCGCTGTTCATAGGCACAATCCAGCCCGGCAACGATCAAATTTTGACCATTCCGGGTAATTTTATAGATATCATTGCACAGCAACCTCACCCCCACGTTAAATATCGGCTGGAAGGTTTCTTCCGCACCATCCCAGATATCATGATTGCCAAATACCATCAGCACCGGTGCAATCTGCGGCATCCCCTCATAAAAGGCAATCAAATCGGTGAAGTCTTCCGTGTGATAGCTGCTGTCGCCAGTGACAACGATCAAATCAACCTGTTGTTCATTGATGAAGGTTCGCAAATTCATCAATCGCTTATGGTCCATCCATTCCGAATAATGAATATCTGACAGTTGCAGTATACGAAATCCATCAAATGCCGCCGGCAGATTCTTCACCTGCACCCGCCATTTAGTATATTCGAACCACGATGATGTGTCATCCTTGCCGCAACCACTGACCGTTGCCAGGCAGGCTGCCGCCGTTGTGAGGGTGCTTCGCAAAAATTGTCTTCTTGACATCACTTTGTCACTTTCCTGCATGGCCCTATTTTAACATCTTCCCCACGTCCATGCGATACCGCCACAATCCGCCCAGCCAATAATTACACACGGTTGCCGACCGATAAATGACCATCAAAACTGTCAGGCATAGTTATTGCCCCACATTTTCCCTTTTCGTTGTATCATAAGGATAGGATTGAGTTGACCCAGGAGTTTACGATGGATACAAAGTCTCGCACCCAAAACATGTACAACCTGCTGCGCGAACTGCAGCATGCTTCTCCCGACATTGAAGCCTCTGCTATCGTCAGCGTCGATGGCCTCAGTATTGCTTCCGCGCTGCCGCAGGATGTTGAAGAAGACCGCGTATCCGCCATGTCTGCCGCCATGCTGTCGCTGGGGGATCGCATTTCTTCAGAACTGGGGCGTGGAACCCTGAACCAGGTGTATGTCAAAGGCGATGAGGGCTACGTGATTTTGATGAGCATCGGTGAAGAAGCCGTGCTGACCGCCCTTGCCAACAACCGCGCCAAACTGGGTTTGATCCTGCTGGATATGCGCCGTACTGCAGAGGCATTGGAACAATTGATCTAACAATACAAATACAAAATAGCCCGCCTTCGAAATCAAAGGCGGGCTATTTCTTTTTTTAATTGCTCGCTAATCTATTTTCGCGCAAACTGCTGGATCATAAAACATCAATGACTGATAAAATCGCGAGACCCAGATGCCGCTGCCCGGCTCCTGGCTATTCAACAGTCGATGGATCACCAGTTCAGGGCTCTCTGGTACCCACACCAATTCATCCAGGTTGACATGTTCCACCAAAGGGGCTTCCCAGATGGGTGTCTGCAAGGGGGTTAAAATTATCCAACTGGCACCTGGTTTCAACGGAAAAGGATCACCATTGGCATCAATGAAGCGAATCGGGCGGACTTTGCCGGTTTCTCGTTCAAAATCGCCGTTACGCGTGGTCCAAAAGATGTCAAATTTCTGTCCGTCTCTGAATAAAACAGCGGGATTTTTGTTGACCCCCATCAGGTCAATATCAAAAGCGGTAGCGGAACAAGATCGATGATTGGCGAACAACAAGATCACATTGCTGATGTCAACATCATCACCATTCATGGCGTCCGTCAGACGCACAAAAGTCTCACCATCTGCCTGATCCGCATAGCGATAATAATCCCCGGCTTGCGGGTCATATTTCCAGGCGATCTGATTTATCTGGTTGTAGATATACCAGAAGGTATCAGCAGGCTGCCCGCCCTCTGGTGCCCCCGCATCAAACACATTGCCGCTCAAAGCACCTTCTACCAACGCACCTTCATAACCAGCAGCAATTTCCTGCAATTGATCCGCTGGAATTCTGGCGCTGTTCAGGTCATCATCTTCGGAACCAAAGACATTGGTGACATTGTCAAGGTTTTGACTGACCCCGGCATAAGCGGAAGCCATCACCAAAAAACCATTGTTCAATTTGCGAATTCCTTCATACGGCAAGCGGCCTGACCGAATGGGGCCGATAGCATCCGCATTGGTATTATCTATCGCCAGGCCATCTCCAGAATCGCTTCCCTCACCGTCACCGTTGCTGTTGGCAGAGGAAGGATAGTTGCCATAAAACAACGCCAGGAAGCGTGACATGCCCTCACCGATATACAACTCATACACCAGCGCGGCAGACCCCAAACCGGCTTGCGGACGCGCACTGATCGGCCAATTGGTGATCGAGACCATCGCAGGCAGATAATCCAAAGTGGCTGGATCATCCACCAACTCACCGGTGAGCATGCTCATCCCTTCAGGAAAATCCTCCGCATTGGGGCCATACGGACCGCTGAGCGGTTCTGGCGTCGGTTCCAGCGTGGGTTCCGGGGTGTTTGTCACAGTCGGTTCGACAGTAGGCGTCGATGTTGGCATCTGTGTCGGGGTTTCAGTTGGCAGTTTTGTAAGGTCTTCTGCCTCGGTTGGCGTAGCAGGGATTGCTGTGGGCGCTTCCGACTCATTTTGCGGGTCTAAGGCCAGTTCTGTTGCATTGTTTCGCTCAAAACAGCCGGAAAAGCTTGCCACCAGGATTACCACCAGCACCAATAAGCTGGCTATTGTGCTGATTTTTACAATTTTTTCTGGTTTTGCTTTCATTAGTTCCTCTATGTTCCATGGAATTTCACCGTATAATCATGGTTAACTGAATTATAGTATCCCTCAATAAGCACCCAGCTAACAAATTTGTAAGGTCAAAGCAGGCAGACATGAAACTTATCTCATACAATCTTCAAAATGATAAGCATTCCGCGGTTGGCATCCTCACAGAAAGAGGCGTCATCCCCCTGTCAACCCTCATGCCCGATGCGCCCAACAGAATCGAGGCGTTAATCCAATCTCCGTATTGGGAAAAGCTACTGAAGCAGCCCATCAGTACCGACATCCCGGCATTAAGCCCTGATTCACTAAACTGGCTGCCCCCCATTCATCGCCCTGGAAAGATTCTATGCGTTGGATTAAATTACCGCGATCATGCCCTCGAAGGCGGCCGGCAAGTGACAGAATACCCTACCATATTCCTCAAGGCATCATCCGCCATTATCGGGCACCGACAGACCGTACATCTTCCTCAGGTATCACAGATGGTGGACTTTGAAGCGGAGCTGGCGGTTGTGATCGGGGAACAGGTCATCAATTGCTCTACCGAGCATGCTTATAAATATATCGCCGGATACACCATTTTGAATGACATCACCGCCCGTGATTACCAGCGCCGCACCAGCCAGTGGACCATGGGAAAGTCCTGTGACACCTTTGCCCCCCTGGGTCCGGTGCTGGTGACTGCCGATGAAATTGAAGACCCTCACAATTTAGAGATCACCAGCACCCTCAATAGCAACGAGATGCAGCGTTCCAACACGCGCCATTTGATCTTCAGCATTCCCTTTTTGATCGAATATATCAGTTCCGTGATGACCCTGGAACCTGGTGACATCATCTCGACCGGAACCCCCGCGGGCGTGGGTTCTTTCCGCGAACCACCGGTTTTTCTGAAGTCGGGCGATCTGGTTGCGATCACGGTTGAAAAAATCGGCTCGCTGCAAAATCCGGTTTTGTAAACAAACCAATTACCTCTTTAATGATGGCTCCTGAATGGTATAATTTTAAGCAGAAGCGGAGATCACTTCAGGATCAACAAGGGAGAAACCCATGGAGAACACCAGTAAACCCGAGATCAGCCGGGATATTATCAAGAAAACAATCGAATTCAAGAAACACCGCAAACAAATTTTCTGGCAAATTTACTTTCCACTTGCCATTGTACTGTTGATCATCATTGCCATCATTGTGCTGGCGGTGATAACCGCAGCAAAGGGCGATGCAGAAGGCGTCAACAGCAAATGGGCCAGCCTGACGTTGATGGTCATCATCCTGATGAGCAGTGTGGTTGCGCTGGTGGTAGCAGCCATGTTATATGGTTCCGTCTATCTGCTTGCCAAAGGTATCAAAAAAACACCAGAAATCAGCCTGCAAGCGCAATACCTCTTTAATCTTGTACGCGACAAAACCCGCGAAGTTATGAATATCGTGGCAGCACCTATCGTGAAAATTGGCGGAGCCGCCCAGGCAGTCACCGCATTTAGCGACAGGCTCACAGGTAAAAACAAAAAACGATCAAAAAGTGTATAGAACAAATCAGAAAAATGAAAGTGAGGAAACATGGATAAACAGGTTCAAACCAAAGAACAAACACAAAGTAGCGCCGGCACCATTTACGCCATTGGAGGCATCCTTGGGGCATTGGTCGGTTTGATCGCTGCCTATATTGTTGCCAAGAATTATGAGAGCGGCAGCGACAAAGAATTCAACGCCGGAACTGGTGTAAAACTGGGGTTGGCAGTGATGGGTTTGCTGCGAATCCTCGCTGGATAAAATATCCGAACTTAGTTAGCAATAAACACAAGGCTGGTTTTTACATGCCTTGTGTTTTCATTTCTCTTCAGCATCAGTTTCCAGTCCGACCACCTCATACACGTCAACCGGGTGCTGTTTGCCTTTAAGCTGGGCAGTTGCCAATCTCTTCACTGTCACTTCTTCTTTTACCAGCCGATAGAGCCTATCAGATATGAGTATTTGGCCCGGCAGGGCATTTTCTTGTAACCGTTTGGCAATGTTCACGCTGTCACCAATCGCTGTATACTCCATGCGTTTCTCGGTGCCCACCAGTCCTAAAGCCGCCTCGCCGGTGTGAATGCCAATCCCCATCATCAATCTTTCCTGCACATGGGCTGTCTGATGATAGGCATATAACCCGTGCATGATGCCCAGGGCAGCCCGCACCGCCCGCAGTGGATGATCCGCCTGGGCCAGGGGTGCATTAAACCATGCCATAATGGCATCACCCTGGAATTTATCGATGGTTCCTTCTTCGCGCAGAATTGCGTCAACGGCAATGCGCAGGTGGGCATTCAACACCGCAAACAGGTGTTTTGGACGGTTGCTCTCGCTGAAGCTGGTAAAGCCGCGCACATCAGCAAACAAGGTAGTTAACACCACCCGTCTGCCCGCCAAATTCAAAGCATCCGGGTCGATCTGATTGATGACTGCCGGCGCTACCATCCGTTCAAACAAGCGCCTTTGTGCCTGCAAACGCCGGGTCTCGGTTTCGTCCTCTATCAACAAAGCCATCCCTTGCAATTCATGATCCTGGCTGAACAAGGGCGAAATCGACAGGCGCAAAAACTGTTCCCGCCCTTCATTCAAGGTCAGTTGCATCTCCAGGCCGGTCAGGGCGTTTTTTTCTCTGAAGATTTTCTGCAAATAGGGAGAAATCCTTGCAGACAGCACAGGCAGCGCACTCACCAAATCTTTTCCTGCCAGGCTATCATGGTCACACTGGAGAATGCTGCCAGCGGCTGGATTTGCCAACAAAATGATTGTATCACTATCAATGGTTAACAGCCCGGCAGTCATCGATTGAAAAACACTATCCATCAGGTTCTTCAACTTGGTCACTTCATCCAGCATTTGCCGCAATGAATTGAACAGGCGTGCATTTTCTATGGCCACCGCCGCCATATTGGCAAAAGCTTGCAAAGCGTTCAGGTCAATGGGCGTAAAGATATTTTCACGAATTCTGTTGTCAACATAGATCACGCCGATCAACTTCTGCTTGAGCAGCAGCGGAACACACATGATCGAGCGCAAGGCAAAAGACATGATGCTATCCTGCCCGCTGAAGCGCGGATCTTCCTGCGCATTGGTGGTAAGAATCGGCATCCCCTCGCCGACAACACGATTGATCACCGTCTGGCTGACCGCCAGCTCGTTGTTGTCAACCGTTGCCCGTTCCCAATCACGCGCCACCTGGATGCGCAGCCTACCGTCATCTTCTCTCAGCATTAAAAAGCCGCGTTCAGCTCCGGTCAGGTCGATGATGGTGTCCATGGCGGTTTCCATGACACGCCCGCGCTCCAATGATGAATTAATGATCCTGCCGGTGGTCACCAGCGCGTGAAAACTCTGCCGTTCATCTTCGAGGTCATCTATCGATTTGCGTATCCCAGTACATTCCTGTTGAATTTGCGCCAAAACAGACTGCAGCTGCTGGCCTGCCATGCCGGGCGGCAAGCCCTCTACCACGGCTTGCATGGTTTGAATATGCGCCAGAGAGCGCACGATCTGTGAAGAGATATGTGTAAAAGTGGATGATTCTGTTGCACCTTTTCTCATACCAGCACCTATTGGCCACCACCGAACTTCATTATAACGGTCGTTTCTATGAATTGTACTCTACTCGCGCGGCTGTTATTTTGGAAAAAGGGTACGTGGATGGGAAGAAAGCTGCAATTACTGTGTAATATCAGGTAAAATAGAAGCAGAAGTATAAAAGGAGATAACCCATGAAAAATGCAGGCTACTTTATTCTCGGTACATTGATCGGTAGTGCAATAGCGGGATTGGCTGTGTTGTTGCTGACCCCCCTCTCTGGCGATAACTTGCGCAAAGAGATCGGCGATCGTACACAAATCATCATTGAAGATGTAAAACAAGCATCCATACAACGTCAGGAGGAGTTAAAAGCGGAACTGGAAAACCCTGTCTCTTATACACATCTCCGAGCCCACGAGACCGTACTAGATCTCGTATGCCGTCTTCTGCTTGAAAA
>OMKS01002667.1_pt1 | contig 14717 bp, 12 predicted proteins | sample 1674721 | NCBI WGS metagenome assembly OMKS01 (sample SAMN06264996, study PRJEB25208) | sediment metagenome | isolation source: hot spring sediment | place: USA: California | collected 2014-09-02
AAGACGGCATACGAGTTCTAGTACGGTCTCGTGGGCTCGGAGATGTGTATAAGAGACAGAATGTCTGGACAACTGCTATAATGAGCCATACCAGAGCATAGAGGAAAATAAACCTTGGTCGTTTTGTGAACGGATGGCTCATTACTAACGGTAATTAATAATCTCACCTCCCCCGAATACGGTTATTCCACGGATGACCAGCTGTCTGTCGGAATCCTTAACCATAATTGTTTTTACCCGTTTATCTGAAAATCCTCCAAAAATGGCAGTAATTTCAAGCTTGATATCCCAATTGTCTGGAACAATAAATTTCGATCCGCCAAATATCATGGTAATATCCATGTAATTGGTTCCCTCTGCCAGAACGGCATCCGTCATATCATATTTTGAACCGCCAAAGACATTGGTAATTTTCCCTCCCTGAAATTGCTGAGAGCGGATGATCTGGTCACTGCCTCCGAATACAGCTACATCGTCGAGGTAATCCTCAGATGATACTTTTTTTTTGTGCCCGAACATCTGGTTGTGCCTTCCCCTTCCAAATATGATGACCAACCCGAGGATGATAAGAATGGAGGGCCAGAAGAGAGACCTCCAGTAATAGGGTACATCAAAAAATTTCGGGAGCAGGAAAAATATGCCGACGGCTATCAGGATAAATCCGGTTGGTTTACTTTCACGTCCCGATACAAAAATCACGCCCAGAATAATTAACAGGGCCTGCCAGGTAAACAGAAAATCACGCAACCGCCATGGGAACGCATCAACCATGTCCCCGATAATCAAGACACCTGCAATCATTAAAATGATACCCAGCAGGAGATGTGCCCTTCCGGTTCTTTTGAATTCTTTATCTTGCCTTTCCATAGTATTTTGGATCATAATTTATACAAATGTATGGCTGAAAACCAGGTACGAAAACATAAAATCGGCAAATGGACGAAATTTATCGGTGAACGGGATTAAAACCTGTTCAGCCAGCGGTAGCGTCTTGCATTATCTCCAAATTTCGCCGCAAACATAAATTCATGGGATCCAAAGCTATGCTTTATAATGCTGTTCAAACCGATATCAAAAGCATACCCGAACACGAGTTTATCAATGCTTAATCCTGCCATAACAATGATGGAATGACCCGTCCTGTAGGTCACTCCTCCCCAGTAGGATTGCTGGTAGTAAAATTTGGCGTTCAGATCAGTCTGTATCTTACCATTCTCAGCAAATTTTACTAGCGTGGACGGGGCGATGATCCAATCCCTGTTAATCTCGATATCGTACCCTCCCATCAGGTAGTAATTTCGCTCCATTTTATACTGGTCATATCCTGTATATCCTATTTTTAATACCGACTCAAACATCTGGTCAACTGAAATTCCTGCCCAGTAATTCCTGCCCATATAGTACACACCGGCATCCGCGTCAGGAATAAAAACCGCCTTGTCTGCACCCGCCCATAAATTATCATTCGGATCTTCAAGGATAATCTTATCTTCATTAAGCCTGAACTGGTAAGCCACCAGTGACAGGCCAAAGGACAGTTGGGATTGCCGGAGTTTAATATGGTAGGCATAAGTGCCTTTTAGTCCTGTCCTTTCAACTGCTCCGTTACGGTCATTAAAGATATATCCCCCCAATCCCACATTACTGCCTCTGGAATTTGAGCGGCTCCGCATCCTTACTGAGGAAGCTCTTGAAATATAACTTTTCTTAAGCAGCCGGGTCTGAAAACTCAGCGCATAGGTCGCAGGACCATCCTGAAAATTTAACCACTGTTCACGGGCAGTTAAATTGATGGCTGTATACCCCTCCGAACCTGCCACCGCCGGATTCAGCAAAAACCCGTTCAACATATACTGGCTATACAGAGGCACCTGCTGAGCATTCAATAATCCTGTTGGAATAATGGCAAGAAACAATATGATTACTATTTTATCGCGCATTAATTTTCTTTTCTGTTTTATAACGGCAATCAGACGTCTTTTCCCTTTGATATTCATCAGGAATCTATCTGATTACTGTAATAATTCCGACAATCTGATCCTTTGTTATGTTATTAAACTGAATCACAAAATGGTATGAATCCATTGGCACCAGATTGCCATTCAGGTTCCTTCCATCCCAGGGTCTCGAATATCCCGGTTCTGATCTCCACACCAGGGTGCCCCAACGATCGAAAATTTCCATGACGGCTTCGGGATAATCCATAAGTTTGTAAATGTTCCATACATCATTGACCCCATCGTTATTGGGGGTGATAGCTGTTGGGATACCCCTGAAATAATTTTCAAAATCGCACTCCTTTATGATAATCTCATCTGTGCTGATGCATCCGAATTCATTTTCAACCTCAACCCAGATTATCTGGTATCCGGCATATACAGTGATGATCTGAGTATGGTCACCCGTCGACCAGGTATATGTCACACCATCGTTCCCGGCATCCAGATCCAGGCTCTGGTTGCCGCACAGGGAAGTGTCGGAGCCCAGGTAAACAAATGGTAATGGATGCACTGTAAGATATATGCTATCGCGAGCCCTGCATCCTTTATCATCTGCAACTTCAAGCACAATCCACCCCTCTGCACCGGTTGTATACGAAGATGCATTGCTTCCGTCGTGCCATTGATAGAATTCAAATTCCCCTTCCGGCACCAGGTTGAACTGATCCCCGGAACATATACCACGGTCTCCGCCCAGATCAAGTTCAGGCCCGGATACCAAAACCATTGCCCGCTTCAGTTCACCTGCACATCCATGCTCGGATATCTCTCTGACTGTAATTTCATACTCTCCCGGACTTACCGGCCAGTTCACTATTATCGAATTGCCATAATCTCTTGTAATGATACCCCCTTCAACAGTCCAGTTGAATGTTGAATTCTCCCATCCATCCACCATAAAAGCAACTCCCGTATCACCCGTACATACCACGGCCACGTACTGTGCCCTGGCCAGGGAACTGAACAGCGCCAGCAATGTGCCAAATATCAGTATGTACTTATTAATTCTCATAAATCTCAGGCTTCGGGCGATGGGCCTCAGGTGTCAGATGATTTTACACGGAAGCCCCTCTTCCCGCATACGCCAATACTTAAATTTTGTATCCGGTTTTTATTTCTTTCAACATTGTTAATGTTTAACAGTTACACTATCAATCAACTATACTATTACCAAAAAGTATTCAAACTCAATGTGTGTCCGTTGCTTTTAAAACATCCCGAACTGCCGGTCATATGCCATTGGCTCATGTTCATACCTCTGCCGCTCCGGAACAGAGCCATTGTTCCGGTTAGCCATAAGGTATCATCCGAACGGCATCGATATTTAAATCTCCATCTCAAATCGCGTTTTCATCGTTAAGATCAATCCTCAAAATCTTACCAAGAGTGACAACCACAAATCCTGGTCACAGGATACGGTAACTGCCTCTCGTGAGATTAGGTTGTATATTGCAAAGAACATTCTCTGCCAGCAAAGGCAGAAATCTCAAAATATTATCCTCAATGACCTTCCTATCTGCGTGTCAGGCTTCCTGTACTGGTGATATCACCTGTAGTCGGGGCAGGATAAACGGTAATCGTATAGACCTGACCGGCTATGACCACAGGGGTCTCATCAAAGTCGTCCTGAACCGTCGAAAGGGTAATCGTATAGGTTTGAGGTCCTGAAGTGGTATTCAGCAATGCATCGGGCAGAGGAATGGTCACTGTTGCATCGTCTGAAGTAACCGATTGATCCGTACCTACGGGTCCATTTGCTCCTGAAACCGTCAAACCGGCATCCGATACAGCTACATCGTAGATCACTTCAAATCCATCGTTACCGCTCTGTCCGCCATCGGGAGCACCTGTCAGATTGATGGTGATGGATCCGCCAATGGGATCTCCCGAGCATACAAAAAGATCTGTCTCGGATGGATCGACCACTGCCGTAGGATTACTCCAGAAAGCAATATTCATTGTCTGAACAGGGCTCGGACATATGGCACCTGCATTGATCCTCTTCTGAACTGATACCGCACCGCTTATGGAATTGATATCCGGAGAAGCATCTGCAGCCCATTGTACCTGGATACTGGTCAGATCAACCGTCCAGTCGATTACATAGGGATCGGCTATGGTACCCGAACCGCTTGTGGGTGCAGGAGTAACACTGGCCGGGGCATCCGGTGCCGCAATCGTCCAGGTATATTCATCTGTAGGATCTCCCGCCGCTACAGAGTAGGTGGCTGAGGAGCCTTTTCTTTCTTCACTGGTCTGAGAAAAGGCAACGCCAGCGATTAAAAACATCATTGCTACTGCCATAAAGGCTTTCATCACGTTTGAATACTTCTTGGTTTTCATAACTTTTTGGTTTTTGGTGTTAATAATTATGTTAATTGAGTTCGTTTCGGATTTTGTTGATTGTTGTGTTTTCATTTTTGTAATTTTTATTTTTCATATTGATTATCTTCTTGTTAATGAGCCGCTCGACAGTATGTTGCCGATACCGGTCGATTCTGCTTTTTCAACATTGATATTGTCTGATGCGGCACAACCGGCGGTAGTTATCTCGGTAACCTCCACGGTTCCTGTTCCTGCTCCCTCCCAGTCAACTGTCAGGACGGTCCCTTCGGAGGGTCCGTTAATGGTCCCTCCTGTAACCGACCAAAGGAAAGAAGAACCGGGATCACCGGCCACCGTGTAAGTCTCCCGGGACGGCACACAAACTATGGATGCCCCCGTCATCACCGGAGAAGGTGTGGTCCCTGTGCTGACCGTTACACTGCGGGCAGAGGTCGTATCACACTGACCTTCAAAACGTACATAATAGGTGGTTTCTACTGACGGGGCAGTGATAGACAGGTCGTTCCCTGAACCGATAGGATTGGTAAGACCTGCATCATCATACCACATGGCGACAGCTCCATCCCCCAGGCTTCCCCCTCCATAGGAGAGCGTGATGGTGGCCGGTGATCCCGAACAAATGACACTGTCACTGCTGTAAGCAGAATCCGGGATGATGGAGGTAGTATAAACGGTGACCGCGACGGCTGAAAGATTGAAAGTATCGTTGCCGACAATAACCTGTGCCGTATAATCACCCCCCTGTTTGGCATAATACTCAAAACTGGTGGCTCCTTCAATGGTGATCCCGTCAAGAAACCACTCATAGGAATCCGCGTTATTTCGTATATGAAGCCGGACCGAATCCCCTTCACAAAAATCAAGGGGCGGACTATAATTTATCTTATAACCGCCGCCGGCAATCAGTTCAAATATGGGATCTTCCATCAGATCCTCCATGTTGCCATAGGCGCAATTATCCGGATAATCATCCGGATCATCACAGGCTAGATCCGTAAAGTTGCCATCATGAAAAACATTTACAGGATTGGCAATATAAATAACGCCCTCATTTTCGAATGATCCCTGGTTTGAAGATCCCAGCATATTTAAATCCCCCAGCACCACAAAAGTGCCGAAGGTTGAAACTGACACTTTATTTTGAGAAGTGTAATCTCCAAACACAATGAACACTCCTCCGGGTTCAACGATCAGTTCAACCAGATTGCCCAGTACTAAATTTCCATATATCAAAAGCGTATCATATACGTGAAGGGTCTGTTTAGCATAATCCAGATCCCCCTGCCTGATTACGGTCCCGTAAATATTTATATTGGCGTCAATATTGGTAACAGGCGGAGCGACCGCTCCGGCCCAGGTGGTGTTTTCGGTCCAGAGCCCGCTATAATTATCCAGAGAAGTATACTGGGAAAGAAGCGTATTAAAGGAGAAAAGAAGCGTCAGAAATAACAGGCCGGTTCGGTATTTTGAAAAATACAATACCAAACAGGATAAGGAAATTAAAGGTGTTTTTTTTGCCCTGTTATTCAATTAAAACAACACTTTCTTTAAATATAGTAATAATACCCGCTGTTTTACGGAAAAAATATTAATGGGTTATCCCCATTATTATTCGGAATGCATTGTTTTATAAATGGTTGCATCCTGTAAAAGCATAAAACAGTTTGACAAACGAAAGATGTTGCTGTGTGAATCCTTTTTTTTTCTTGATTAAAATCCGGATGGTTGTCTCCTTAATGTCGCCTTTTCCGAATTATTTCCATTTTTAACAGGATATTAACAAACGACAGGCTCATCAAAGTTGTGTTAAAGCATGTATGGTCATTCCAAATCATTAAAAAAAAGAGGGTGTCTGATACACCCTCTTTTCTTCAGATCATCGCATGATGCTTACAGGCTTTTTATCTCCGTCACCAGTTTCTGCAGGGAATCTTTCGCATTACCAAAAAGCATCCGGGTTTTGTCGTTGAAGAAGAGATAATTTTCAATTGCAGCATATCCCTTGCCCATCCCGCGTTTCATCACAATAATGTTTTTTGCCGTATGGGTTTTGATAATGGGCATGCCGTATATCGGGCTGGAAGGGTCGTCTTCAGCGGCAGGGTTTACGACATCATTGGCCCCAATCACCACCACCACATCGGTATCGGGTAACTGGGGATTAATCTCATCCATTTCCACCAGTTTATCATAGGACACATCGGCTTCTGCAAGGAGCACATTCATATGGCCGGGCATCCTGCCGGCCACCGGATGGATCGCAAATTTAACATCAACACCATTGGCCTCAAGGAGTTTTACCATTTCATTGCACACATGCTGTGCCTGTGCAACAGCCAGTCCATACCCGGGAACAATGACCACCTTGCCTGAATAATATAACATTACCGCGGCATCGTTCACCGAAACCTCCTTCACCGTTCCCTTTTCCTTATCCACTCCTGCACCCCCGCCACCGAAAGCCCCGATAATTACATTGATCAAAGACCTGTTCATCGCTTTGCACATCAACAGGGTCAGGATCATCCCGGCCGCACCCACAAAAATTCCGCCCAGGATCATCGCCTGGTTTTGATAAATGAATCCGGCCATCGCAGCGGCGATACCCGTAAAACTGTTCAGCAGGGAGATAACCACCGGCATGTCGGCCCCGCCTATTGGCATCACGAAACTGATACCGTAAATAAGGGAGGCTGCCAGCAAAATATAAACAAGTATCTGTTGCGTCTCCACCGGCAGATTTCCGAATAGTATGCAGAAAAGAAGAAACAGGATACCGGCAAGAATAACCAGGTTGATATAGGTCAACCATTTTACGAAAATATCTTTAATCTTTCCGTCCAGCTTACCATAAGCAATCATGCTTCCGCTGAAGGCAATGCTCCCGATAATTAACCCCAGCAATGTTACCAGGGAAGACTCGTTTTCGGGGTTTGAAAACTCAATGAGTGCAACCAGTGCAGATGCTGCACCCCCGGTTGCATTAAAAAATGAGACCAGCTGAGGCATGGCGGTCATCTTGATCCGGCGGGCCACAACCGCCCCGATAATACCTCCGAAGGTAATGGCTGCAAGAATGATGATCAGATTGCCTGACTGAATCTTACTGCCCGCCTCGTCCCTGTGCAAGACCATCGTGGTAATCATTGCAAGCAGCATTCCTGCGGCGGCCCATAAGTTTCCCCTTCGTGCTGTCTCGGGATGGCTGAGCTGTTTCAGTCCAATTACAAAAAATATGGCTGAAAGGAGATAGGAAAATTCAAGGATGATATCTCCACTGGTAATATTGGCAAATAAGGCTTCCATGATTTTCCTGAATTATTTTTTCTTCTTTTTAAACATTTCCAGCATCCTGTCAGTCACTACAAATCCCCCGATAACATTAAGGGTTCCAAATAACAGGGCAAAAATTCCCAGAATAAGATTGGCCAGGTGAGCCCCATCAGAGAGGTTTGACAGATCGGCGTGACCGACCAGAATGATACCCCCGATAATAATTACCCCGCTGATGGCATTGGCACCCGACATGAGCGGGGTGTGCAATACAGAAGGTACATTGGAAATAACCTCCAATCCAAGGAAAATTGTCAGTGCAATAATGAATATTGCCTCTTTATTCGTGTAAAAAAACTGTAAGACTGATTCCATTATGTTTGTTTTTAGCTGTTCATAAATTCTTTAACACGTTCGTGGATTATTGCTTTCTCATGGGTGACACAGGTCCCCTTAACCAGTTCATCTTCAAAATTCAGGTTGATATTTCCGGATTCATCGATAAGCAGACTGATAAAATTAAACAGGTTCCTGCCGAACATCCTGCTTGCATCCGTCGGCATGGAGGAAGGATAATTTGACTCCCCGACGACGGTTACGCCATTTACCACCAGTACCTCACCATCTTTCGTTAACGCACAATTTCCGCCTGATGATGCAGCCAGGTCGATAATGACCGAACCCGGTTTCATCGCTTCAACCGTCTCCTTCATAACAAGCAGGGGGGCCTTCCTTCCCGGGATCTGTGCCGTGCAGATAACTATATCCGCTTTCATGCAGTGTTCCTGGATCAGCTTTTGCTGACGCTGTTTGAATTCTTCGCTCTGTTCAACCGCGTAACCTCCCGCAGAGGCATCGTCAATGGCTCCTTCAACCTCAACAAATTTTGCACCCAGGCTTTGCACTTCCTCCTTAACGGCCGATCGTACGTCAAAAGCTTCCACCACCGCACCAAGTTTCCTGGCTGTTGCGATGGCCTGCAAACCGGCCACACCGGCACCAAGTACCAGTATCTTTGATGGTTTTATCGTTCCCGCGGCGGACATAAACATCGGGAGAAAACCATTTAGCCGGGATGCCGCATCAAGAACGGCTTTATATCCGGATACCGTGGCCTGTGAAGAAAGAATATCCATAGCCTGCGCCCGGCTTATCCTGGGTAACACATCCAGACTGAACAGTGTGACTCCCGCATCTGCGAAACTCCTGACCATTGCGTGGTTTGTTAACGGATTGACCGCCGCCACGACAATCTGTCCCGCCTTCATGCTCCTGATCTCCTTCTCCCCGGGTGCGTTTATCATCAGAAGCAGGTTGGCCTCCTTCAATACGGTATCCCTCCCGGTAACCTCAGCCCCTGCATCTCTGTATTCGCTGTCCCCTGCAAATGACCCCGAACCAGCCCCTGATTCAACAAGCACTGACGCCTTCAGTTGAACAAGAACGGCAACGCCGTCAGGAAGCATGGCAACCCTTTTTTCCGGTTCTTTTTCTTTTAGTATACCAATTTTCATCTGTGAGCAGTTTTAGATTAAATTGTTTTTATGAATTAACGGATTTTTTAAATTACCTTCTCCGTGTTGTGTATTACTTTTTCATTCATAAATCTAAGAATTATTATGCCAAATTTCTTCTCCCGCCACCTCCTTTATCTCCCTGCCGCTTATTTGTTTCCTTTCAGACAATGAATTCCTCCCTCAATTCAGGAGAGCGGTCAGCTTTCGCACAAAGCTCCGGCTGATGATATCCGGGGTGGGTCTTTAATAACACAGATGGTTAATTTACATAAACAGCGGTGCATTCATTTTGTTTTAAATTAAAATAATTGCTTCAGACATGTATGCTTTCCTGCAAAGAAGTTAAATAACATTTTCTGTAAGTCGTAAAAAATTCCTTTTTTTGCTCTTGAAATCTCATGCAAATCATCATCTATGAATAAAATTGTATCTAAGCAGTTCCTTTCAGAAAACGTCGTAAAAATTGATATAGAAGCCCCTCTTATTGCCAGGAAAAGAAAAGCGGGTCATTTCGTGATTGTAAGGATTGGAGAAAAGGGAGAAAGGATTCCCCTTACCATCTCCTCTGCCGATAAGGAAAAAGGAACCATTTCCCTGATTATCCAGAAAGTTGGCGTAACGTCTCATAAACTATCAAGGCTGAATGAAGGAGATCTTATTACCGATGTGGTCGGACCATTGGGCAGGGCCACCCACATTGAAAAAGCCGGGACCGTTTTATGTGCAGGCGGCGGCGTTGGCATTGCTCCTTTACTGCCTATTGTGGAAGAGATGCACAGAGCAGGTAACAGGATTGTTACCGTGCTGGCTGCCAGAAATAAAGGATTAATCATACTTGAAGATGAGATAAGGGCCCATTCCGATGAGGTGATTATCATGACGGATGACGGCACCTATGGGAAACAGGGGCTTGTGACACATGGAATGGAAGAAGTGATAAAAAGAGAGAAAGTGGATATGTCGATCACCATCGGTCCCGCAATTATGATGAAATATTGTGCTTTATTAACAAAGAAATACAACATTCCAACTGTTGCGAGCCTGAATACCATCATGGTTGACGGAACAGGCATGTGCGGGGCCTGCAGGGTGAGCGTTAACGGTGAAACAAAGTTTGTTTGCGTTGACGGACCTGAATTTGATGCGCATGCCGTTGATTTCGATGAGATGCTGTTAAGATTGGGCGGTTATCACGAAGAAGAGCGGAATGCTTATGAAAAATATCTGATGACACTTAAAAGTACCATTGCATGACATACGATCCATCCTATCTGAAAGAACGCCGTGATCAGGATTGGCGGGCAGAGCTCCGTAAATCCATGAAAGCAAAGGAAAGAACTGCCATTGAACGAATACCAATGCCGGAAAACGATCCCGATGTGCGTAATAAGGACCACCGGGAAGTGAACCTCGGACTTACCGAACAGCAGGCCATTACCGAGGCGCAAAGGTGTCTCGATTGTGTCGATCCGACCTGTATACCGGGATGCCCTGTCAGCATCAACATTCCTGAATTCATCAAAAATATTGAACGGGGAGAATTTCTCGAGTCTGCCAGGGTACTGAAAGAAACCAATACCCTCCCGGCTGTATGCGGACGGGTGTGCCCCCAGGAGGTGCAATGCGAGGCAACGTGTTTTTATACCCAAAAACTGAAACTGCCCCCGGTTGCCATCGGAAATCTTGAACGATTCGCGGCAGATTACGAAAGAAACAGCGGAAATATATCCATACCGGTTACAGAGAAAAGCAACGGGATCCGAATCGGCATAATTGGTTCCGGACCGGCCGGCCTGGCAGTTGCAGCGGATATGGCAAGATTGGGTTACAGCGTAACGGTATTTGAAGCGCTTCACGAACTTGGCGGAGTCCTTAAATACGGGATCCCTGAATTCCGGCTCCCTAATGAAATTGTCGATATAGAAATTGATAATCTCAAGAAAATGGGGGTCATCTTTAAAACAAATTTCGTGGTTGGTAAAACTGTCGATCTTCAGGATCTGAAGGATGAGGGATATAAGGCCTTCTTTATCGGAAGCGGTGCAGGATTGCCCAATTTTATGAATATCCCGGGAGAAAATTTTAACGGCATATTCTCCTCCAATGAATACCTGACCAGGATCAACCTGATGAATGCGGCTAAAACCGATTACGACACACCGGTTCTTCCGGGCAAAAATGTGGCTGTCATCGGCGGCGGAAATACTGCCATGGATTCTGTGAGAACAGCCAAAAGATTGGGCGCAGAAAAAGCCATGATCATTTACCGGCGAACCGTGGAAGAGATGCCGGCCAGGAAGGAGGAGATCAAACATGCCATGGAAGAGGGCATAGAATTTTATAATCTCAATAATCCCGTGGAGTATTTTGCTGATGAAAACGGACGGGTAAACAGGATGCGACTGCAAAAAATGAAGCTGGGAGAACCCGACAGCTCAGGGAGAAGGAGACCCGTGCCGGTTGAGGGTTCAGAATATGAAATGGATGCGGACCTCGTGGTGGTCAGCGTGGGGGTGTCTCCCAATCCGCTGATCCCTTCTGCCGTTAAAGAACTCGAACTGACACGCTGGGGAACACTGGTTGTTGACAGGGAGACCATGCAAACCAATATCCCGGAGCTGTTTGCCGGCGGAGATATTGTGCGGGGCGGTGCCACCGTAATCCTGGCCATGGGCGACGGAAGAAAAGCGGCCGCCGGAATGCACAAATATATCCGTGAAACTGTCTTAAATAACAAATAGAAACCAATCTGCAATCATATCATGAAGGATCTCTCAACAAAATACCTCGGACTGACGCTTCAAAATCCGGTTATCGCTGCCAGCAGTAGTCTGACGGCTTCGGTAAAAAGCATCAAAACGCTGGAAAAAAACGGCGCATCAGCTGTCGTTCTGAAATCCCTGTTCGAAGAGGAAATCTTATCAGAGATTAATTACGAAATCGACAGCGCTGAGAAACATCACATGATCTATTCCGAATTGTCTGAAACACTCGATTATATCGATCTTCATATTAAAGAAAACAGGCTGAATGATTATCTCCGGATGATCAGAGAGGTAAAAAAAGAGGTGCTGATCCCGGTTATTGCCAGTATCAATTGTATCTCCTATGAAGACTGGGTGCATTTTACATCCAGAATCCAGGAAGCCGGTGCCGATGCACTTGAATTAAATATTTTCCTGAATCCTGCCGACTTTGAAAGTAAGGAATTTGAAAAGGTCTATTTTACGATCATTGAAAAAGTCCTTAAGAACGTGTCTATCCCGGTTTCCATTAAAATCAGCAAGTACTTTACACGGCTCGGCCTTACAGCAAGAGCCCTGTCTGAAACAGGCATTAAGGGAATGGTGCTTTTTAATAAATTCTATACGCCGGATATCGACATTGAAAAAATGGCCATCACACCCGGCAATCTCTATTCCAGACCGGAGGATCACCTGGAAACCCTCAGGTGGATTGCCATCCTGTCCGATAAAGTTAATTGCGATCTCGCGGCTTCAACGGGTATTCACGACGGACATGATGCCATTAAAATGCTGCTGGCAGGTGCAAAGGTTGTGCAGATCGCATCCACGCTGTATAAAAATGGTCCCGAACAGATACCCAGGATGATCGGTCAGATGGAAGCATGGATGGATAGAAAAGGATTTAATTCTGTCAATCAGTTTATCGGCAAGGTACATGCTGAATATAAAGACAATCCGGCAGCATTTGAAAGAATGCAATTCATGAAGAATTTCAGCCAGATAGGTTAAATCCGGGATTTTACATAAATTCTCAAATTCTCAGTCCGGTTATCCAACAAAACGGGATACCGGTTGTTTAAACAAAAACCTCGACAACAGGCAAATGGACGACTTATCATTTCTCCAGAATCTCGATACCGGGGCACTGGAAGAATTATACAGGAAGTACAGGCAGGATCCCGATTCGATAGACCCCAGCTGGCACCACTTCTTCAGGGGATTCGACCTCGCCAGGCGGGATTTCAGCTACCCGGAATCAGAATCGCTGACATTTGATAAAGAGTTCAGGGTGCTGAATCTTATTAATGGCTACAGGAAACGCGGTCATCTGTTCACAAAAACAAACCCGGTCAGGACAAGAAGGAAATACTTCCCCACACCGGACCTGGAGAATTATGACCTCTCCGAAGAGGATCTTGATATAACCTTCCATGCCGGTTCAGAAATCGGTATCGGGAAAGCCACGCTCAGGGAAATCGTGGATAATCTGCAAAAAACCTATTGCGGGCACATTGGTTCAGAATATATGTTCATTCGTGATCCGGAAAAACTCCGGTGGCTCCGGGAGAAAATAGAAACCAACCAGAACACGGCGGTGTTTTCACCGGAAGAGAAAAAACAAATTTATCATTACCTGAAGGAAGCGGTCGGTTTCGAGAAATTCATTCATAACAAATTTGTCGGGCAGAAGCGGTTCTCCCTGGAAGGTGCTGAAATCCTCGTTCCGGCGCTGAATTATCTGCTTGAGTACGGTGCCCGCCTGGGTGTATCTGAAGTGAATATCGGGATGGCACACCGCGGCAGGCTAAATGTTCTGGCAAATGTTCTTCAAAAACCCAATGAAAATATCTTTAAAGAATTTGAAGGAGAGTTATATGAGGACCGTATTGCACTTGGCGACGTAAAATATCATCTCGGATACGGGAACACCATCAGAACAAAAAATGGCGATGAGGTCATCATGAACATGGTGCCCAATCCCTCCCACCTTGAGTCCTCATCTCCTGTTATTGAAGGCGTTTGCAGGGCCAGGATTGACGATGAGTATCAAGGAAATTATAAAAAACTGCTGCCGGTCATTATTCACGGAGATGCCGCCATTGCCGGCCAGGGTGTCGTTTATGAGGTTATTCAGATGTCCGAGCTGGAAGGATACCGTACAGGCGGTACCATTCACCTGGTTATCAATAACCAGGTCGGGTTCACCACCAGCTATCTCGACGGGCGATCCAGCACCTATTGTACGGATGTGGGGAAAGTAACGAAATCACCCATATGGCATGTGAACGGCGATGATGCGGAAGGATTGATCCATGTCGTTAAAATGGCTGTTGAATACAGGCAGACCTTTCATACCGATGTATTTATTGATATACTCGCCTACAGGAAATACGGGCACAATGAGGGCGATGAGCCGCGATTTACCCAGCCTTTATTGTATAAGAGTATTGCCACGCATCCTAATCCACTGGATATCTATGGCAACAGGCTGATCCGGGAAGGCCTGCTGACCCCCGAAGAGAAAAAGAAGGATGAAGCGGATTTTGAACTGAAGCTGGAAAAACAACTGGAAGAATCCAGGAAAAGGAAAAAGGTTCAGATCCAGCAATTCCTCAAATCCAGGTGGAACGGTTACCGGTATGCCGTTGAGGAGGATTTCACAATATCTCTTCCAACAGGCGTTCCCCAAAAAGATCTGAGGGAGATAGCCTTAAAAATCAGTGCTCTGCCGGGCGACAGGACCTTTTACAGGAAAACCATCCGATTAATGGAAGAGCGTATGAAGCTGTCTCTTATACACATCTGACGCTGCCGACGAAGAGGATAGTGTAGAT
>OMKS01002668.1_pt1 | contig 14713 bp, 14 predicted proteins | sample 1674721 | NCBI WGS metagenome assembly OMKS01 (sample SAMN06264996, study PRJEB25208) | sediment metagenome | isolation source: hot spring sediment | place: USA: California | collected 2014-09-02
CAACAAAGAGAAGCAGGAACAGCTCAAAGGAATAATAAAAAAACTTCACGCCGGATCGAGCGTTCACGATCTGAAGGAGGAGTTCGCCGACCTGTTGGAGGATCTCTCCGCTGAAGAGATCGCCTCCATGGAGCAGGCCCTGGTGGACGAGGGCTTTCCGGTCAGCTCCATCCAGGACCTCTGCGAAGTACACGTAGAGGTCTTTGAAGACTCTCTAAAAAAAGCCAAAGACCAGGCACAAATCGACGGGCATCCGGTACACACCTTCCGCCAGGAGAACCGCGAGTTAGAGAAGCGTCTAGACGCTCTTGAGGATACGTTGAAAAGCCTCAAAAAAAAGCTGAAAAAGAAACGGATCATGGATGAGAGCCGCAAAGGGGAGATCCTGGAAAGTTTGTCGGACCTGCAGGTATTTGAGAAACACTACCAGCGCAAGGAGAACCAGCTCTTCCCAAAACTCGAGGCCACCGGCTTCACCGGCCCCACTTCCGTCATGTGGGGCAAGCACGATGAGATTCGCGATGCTTGGAAACAGCTCCGCGGCGCCGTGGAGGGTGATACACCGGCATCGGAAGTCTGGGAACTCTTCAAAACGGTGAAGAAAAAGATGGAAAAAATGATCTTCATGGAGGAAAAAATCCTCTACCCCACTTCGCTGCGCAAACTCACCCCCGTCGATTGGGCGGCCATACGGGACGAGGAGGAGGAGATCGGCTACAGCTGGGTCAACCCCGGCAGCATGTGGGATTCCGCGTTGGCGCGAAAAAGCTACGTTCAAGAGCAGCGGCAATCCGGCGACGCCACAACTCCAGCGGGCCCCAACATCCACGACTACATGGGCACGCCCACGACCGACAAAGAGGAGAAGGGAGAACGAGGCGTTAAACCCATTCAGATCCCCCTGAACGAAGGATTCCTCACCCAAGAGCAGCTGGACCTGATGCTGCGCAACCTGCCTTTCGACATCACCTACGTGGATGAGAACGACAAGGTACGCTACTACTCTGCCACGGAGGACCGAGTCTTTCCCCGCACCCCCTCGATCATTGGACGGGACGTTCAGAAGTGTCACCCCCCAAAAAGTGTTCATATCGTCGAAAAAATAGTCGAAGCCTTCAAAAACAGGGAGCGCGACCAGGCGGAGTTCTGGCTGGACTTCCGAGGTCGGATGATTCACATCCGCTATTTTCCAATTTTTGACGAGCAGGACAACTATCGCGGGGTGATCGAGGTCTCCCAAGACATCACGGCGATACAAAAACTCAGCGGAGAGCGCCGGCTTTTAGACTGGACCTGAACCTTACCGGTTAAGTCGGTCCGACCCACCGTACAAAAGCACGCCCTCTGGGAGTCCGGAGGGCTTTTTTACCTACATAACACCTATCTCTCCATTCAAAAAAAATTTAAATGCACTTAAATTTCTTGACAGCCCGTCGGGCACAACTTAAAATAATTCAACATCGAATTTTACATGGTCAAAAGGAGTGTAAATAATGAGTGCTGAGAAACAGAGAGAGCAACTGGCGAGCAGGTTAGGATTTATCCTGCTCTCAGCCGGTTGTGCAATCGGCTTGGGGAATGTCTGGCGATTTCCCTTTATTACCGGAAAATACGGAGGAGCGGCCTTCGTACTGATCTATCTGATCTTCCTCGTAATTTTGGGACTTCCGATTATGGTCATGGAGTTCTCCATCGGACGGGCCGGAAGAAGGAACATCGCCGGATCTTTCAAGGCTCTTGAGCCGAAGGGCTCAAAGTGGCACCTCTACGGGTATCTGGCCATACTGGGCAACCTCATCCTGATGATGTTCTATACCACCGTCGCCGGCTGGATGTTGGCCTACTTCTACTTCACCCTGAAGGGCGATCTTGCCGGCTTAGCCCCCGATCAAGTGGGAGCATTCTTCGGCGGCTTTCTCGCACAGCCGGGCGCTCTTCTTTTCTGGATGTTTCTCACGGTAGTCCTGGGCTTTGGCATCTGTTCGATCGGCCTGCAGAAGGGAGTAGAGAAAATCACCAAGATAATGATGTCGGCCCTGGTTGTGATACTGGTGATTCTCGCTATCCGGTCGATTAGCCTCCCGGGTGCCGGAGAAGGACTCAGTTTCTACCTGAAGCCCGATTTCGGAAAGCTCATGGAGTCGGGGCTCTGGGAAGCGGTGTACGCGGCAATGGGCCAGGCCTTCTTTACCCTCAGCCTGGGTATCGGAAGCATGCTCATTTTCGGTAGCTACATCGGCAAAGAAAGGTCGCTGACTGGGGAATCGGTCAACATTCTTGTCCTTGACACTTTTGTGGCTTTAGTTGCCGGTTTGATAATTTTCCCGGCAGTCTTTGCCTTCGGTCAAGATCCCGCCGAGGGACCGGGCCTGGTTTTTGTCATTCTGCCGAATATTTTCAACAGCATGGTCGGTGGTCGTCTGTGGGGCTCGCTCTTCTTCCTTTTCATGAGTTTTGCCGCCATGTCTACGGTCGTAGCCGTATTCGAGAACCTGATGGCCTTCACCATGGATGAATGGAACTGGACCCGTAAAAAAGCCGCCGTTACCAACGGTATCATCGTCGCGGTTCTCTCAATTCCCTGCGCCCTCGGTTTCAACATCTGGGGTTCTATCCAGCCCCTGGGACCGGGTACCGCGGTAATCGACCTCTGGGACTTCATCGTAAGTTCGAACCTTCTGCCCATCGGATCGCTGATCTTCGTATTCTTCAGTGCCTACAAGTTCGCCTGGGGATGGGACAACTTCATCGAAGAGGCCAACACAGGCAAAGGTATGAGATATCCCGTATGGATAAAGCCTTACGTTCGATACGTCCTTCCGCTCATAATACTCTTCGTCTTCGTACAGGGCTATATCGACAAGTTCTTCAGTTAAAATTCCTTCCACGCTAAGTCAAGGGTACGACCGTGCTTACAAAGTCGTACCCTTTTTTTATCTACAACCACCTACAAGACGTCCGTGTGACCCATCTATAGGGATCAATTCAAGTTGCTTGAAGTAAGGGGCGAAGCCCCCTGTCTTGAGTTTGGAAAAACAGCTCAAATTTCGAAAAAATTTTTTCAGGGATTAAAGTTTATGGATGGTACTGGTCGAAAAGTAACAACGAGGGAGAAAGAAACCGCGGACAAACTTAAGATCTTTTTTCCTCATATTGAGTATCGGTGCGAAAAAAACACCGGTTTAACAAAAAAGTTGAAATTTTAGTGAACCAGGGAGCAAGGATGCTCCCAAAACTTTCAAGGAGGATTGTATGATAATTAATCACAACATGAGTGCGGTTTTTGCCCACAACCAGGTGAAGCAAACCAACCTGCAGGTGGACAAAAACATCGAAAAGCTCTCATCGGGCCTTCGCATCAACCGCGCCGGAGACGACGCTTCCGGTTTGGCGGTGAGTGAAAAGATGCGGGCTCAGATTCGCGGCCTCGAACAGGCTTCGAGAAACGCCGAAAACGGTATCTCTTTCATCCAGACCACCGAAGGATACCTGCAGGAGTCCCAGGACATACTGCACCGGATGCGCGAACTGGCCGTCCAATCGGCCAACGGTGTCTACACCGCCGAGGACAGGATGCAGATCCAGGTCGAGATCAGTCAGCTCGTTGACGAAATCGATCGAATCGCCAGCCACGCTCAGTTCAACGGCATGAACATGCTCACCGGGCGCTTCGCCGCCGAAGAGGGAGAGAACGCCGTCACCGCATCGATGTGGTTCCACATCGGCGCCAACATGGACCAGAGGGAACGGGTCTTCATCGGAACCATGACCTCCGCCGGATTGGGCCTGAGTCAAGCAGGCACCGGTGAGTTCATCACCATGGAATCCCCCGAGGATGCCAACCGGTCCATCGGTACCATCGACGCGGCCCTCCAAAAAGTCAACAAACAGCGAGCCGACCTCGGTGCCTACCAGAACCGTCTCGAACACGCGGTACGCGGTATCGACGTGGGAGCCGAAAACCTCCAAGCCGCCGAATCTCGAATCCGCGACGTCGACATGGCCCGAGAGATGGTAGAGTACACGAAGAACCAGATTCTTGCTCAGTCGGGGAACGCTATGCTGGCTCAGGCCAACACCAAGACACAATCGGTCTTGCAACTCTTGAGTTAGGGCGTTATACTTTAGATTGACCTAGTATCGTTCTTTGAAAACTACCCTCCGTTAATTCGGTAGCAAACTGTGGAGATGTGCCGGTTCAATGAACCGGCACTGTCTCCATACCATGTGGGGAGCAGTCCGGAAGGGGCGCGTGCGAGGCCTTCCCTGTTCCTTACGGTTGATACCGGACAAAGCAAGGAATGCTTTGGATACAAAATCAAGGAGGGTTATATGATTATTAATCACAACATGAGCGCCTTACACGCCAGCCGTCAACTGGGAAATCGGAGCGCCGCATTAGACAACAACATCGAGAAGCTCAGCTCCGGAATGAGAATCAACAAAGCCGGTGACGACGCATCCGGGCTTGCGGTTTCAGAAAAACTGCGGAGCCAAATCAAAGGCCTCAATCAAGCAGAGCGGAACATTCAGAACGGTGTTTCCTTTATTCAGACAACCGAGGGCTACCTACAGGAGACCCAAGACATTATGCTCCGTCTTCGAGAGCTGGCCGTACAGTCGGCTAACGGTGTCTACACCGCCGAAGACAGAATGCAGATTCAGGTTGAGGTTTCTCAGCTTGTAGACGAAATCAATCGGATTGCGTCCCACGCCCAGTTCAACGGAATGAACATGCTCACCGGCAGCTTTGCCGCGGAGTCCGACCAGATTATGCAGTTCCAGGTCGGGGCCAACATGGACCAGAGTGAAAGGGTCTACATCGGCACCATGACCGCACAGGCCCTCGGACTGCAGGGAGCTCAGGGAGAAGACGAAGTGCTCTCCATCTCCACCGTGGAATCCGCAAATATGGCTATCGGCATGTTGGACAGTGCGCTCACGCAGGTATCCCGGCAGCGAGCCGACCTAGGTGCCTACCAGAACAGGTTCGAAATGGCATCCAAGGGTGTGGCTATCGCCGCGGAGAACCTAACCGCCGCCGAATCGAGAATTCGCGACGTGGATATGGCGTCGGAGATGGTCGACTACATGAAGAACCAGATCCTGACCCAGTCTTCCACCGCGATGCTCGCTCAGGCGAACACAAAGACCCAATCAGTATTGCAGCTTCTGTAAGTCAACGACTACACGGGGTGAGATTCCTGGACGTTTTCTCACTCCCATCATTTTTGGGAGGAGGCCCTGCGCCCCTCCTCCCCTTTTTTGAGGTGCAATTATGGATATAGGAATCCATTCGGTACAAGGTAGCTATTCCGTGGTCTCGGCAGCGGCCCAGCAAAAAGCCTCAGCCGCCCAGGAGCTGCAGCAAAAAACGGAAGAACGCAAAGCAAGCGCCGCTCTCCGACAGGCCGAACAGAAGCGACAACGGGAACGCAACAAAAACGTAGACAGTTATCTCAAAGACATATTGACCATTACCCGTATTTTCAATAGAAAATTAGACTTCACCATCGATCGCAGCAGCAACCAGGTCATTGTCAAGGTGGTCGACGGAGAGACCGATAAGGTAATAAAGGAGATACCCCCGGAAGCTTTGCAGCGTTTGCACCGGCGTATGCAGGAGACCATTGGGCTGCTTTTTGACCAAGAAATCTAAGCAAAAAAGGGGTATTGTGTAGAGGCAGATGTCTGATATCAGTATCCCCGGCGTATCCAGTAAATACAACACCGACAAAATGATCGAAGCGATCATGGATGTCGAACGTGTGCCTCTGAAGCGCATGGAGCGCCGGATCGAGGAGTTCGACCAGCGGAAACGGGTCTGGAACGAGGTAAATCGCAAGTTCAGTGACCTTCAGACAAGCGCCCGCGCCCTCTACAGCTTCGAAAACCCCTTCCGCGAGTTCGTCGCCAACTCATCAGATGAGTACAGCCTGCAGGCCAGCGCGAATAGAAACGCTGAAAAGGGACTTTATCAAGTAGAAGTGAAGCAGGCCGCGGGGGCGGACAATTTTCGCTCAACTTCTCTCGATCAGGATTTCAAAGTAGAGGCCGGCACCTACCGCTTCAGAGTAGGCAGCCAGGAGATCGAGTTCGACTTCGACGGGGGAAAGCTCGACGACTTCATCCGCCGGCTCAACCGCCGCGGCAGCGGCTTGATCGAAGCAAAAACCGTCAAAGACACCCCCAAGACCTCGATACTTTCGATCCGCGGCACAAAAACCGGCGCGGAAAACGCCCTCCATTTTGAAGAGGCGGCCGTCGATCTGGGTCTCAAAACCGGTATTCTGAAAAAAGTAGACACCGGAAGCCGCGATATACCGATCTCCGAGAACAACGTCAGGACTTTGAGCGGCGAAACGCTGAAGCAAGAACTCAGTATCCAAAATGGTCTTTTGCAGCTCCCCCCGCAGAGCGGAGCTAGGCTGCAAATTAGCCCACGGGTAGCGCCGGAGCAAGACCTTCAGCTGCAGTTAGAGTTCCGAATCGAGAACATTCCGGAGGAAGAGTACAATCCTCCCCCGCCCCCCTCGGGACCCGAGCTCCCACCCAGCGGCGGGGTCGAGCTTGATGGTATCGAGGTGCTCAACGCGCCCAACGAACTCGAGCTTCCGGAACAAAAGCCCCCGGAAGAACCACCGCGAATCGACAATTTAGATATTCTCACTGCCAACGACCGGGTACCTCTGCCCTCACTCTCCGATACCGAGAGCAGTCAGACCATCCAGATCCCCCTTTCGGAGATCGGTGAGACCTTGAGCAGTCTGGAACTCAAAAACGAAAACACCCACCGAAGAGTTTTTCTGGAATCAGCCAAGATAGTAAATCCCCAGGCCCGTGGAGACGTGGCGCCCGCTCACCCGATATCACAGGCCCAGGACGCGCTCATCACCGTCGACGGTATACCTATACGCCGTGCGACCAACGAAATAGACGACGCCATCCCCGGCTTGAGCCTCCGTCCCCAGCGAACCTCCAGCCAAGTTGTAGAGATAGAGGTCGAACCGGATCTCGAAGCGATAAAGGACGGCTTGATACGTTTTCTCGGCAACTACAACCAGGCGATCACCGAGATCAACATCCTCACCAGCCGACAGGAGAGCGTTATCGACGAGATCGGATACTTCGAAGAGGACCAACGGGAAGCGGCTCGGGAGAAGCTCGGACTGTTCCAGGGAGATACGACCTTTACCCAGCTCAAGAACAGATTGCAGAGGATCGTGACCTCCGCCTACGAAACTTCCGCCGGTCGAGAATTGAGCATGCTGAGTCAAATGGGAATATCCACCAACGCCGCGGGAAGCTCCGGAGTCAATCGCTCCAAGTTGAGAGGTTACCTAGAGGTCGATGAGTCACGACTGGATGAGGTGCTGACCAAGAATCTTGAAGCGGTGGCCGAACTGTTTGGACGAGACACCGATGGAGACCGGGTCGTTGATTCCGGTATCGCCGTCGAGATTCACAACTACCTCAACGCCTATACTCAAAACGGGGGGATCATAGAGACCCGTACCGCCGGTATCGATCGCCAGATTTCGAATACCGACGAACGGATCGCCGACTTACAGAGTCGTTTGGAAGACAAAGAGGTAGATTTGAAGCGGGAGTACGGTCGGATGGAGAGCTCCCTCGAGCAGCTTCAATCTAACCAAAGAGCTTTGGACAATTTCAGCAACCAAAACAGTCAATAATTTTATATTCGATATCGCTGAATAATAAGTTGAACAAAAAAGGAGTGGTACTTGGAAATCAAAATCAACAACAAATCCCTCGATGTTACCCTCGAAAACGAAAAAACTTTAGGTGATGTGATCCACGGTTTAGATCACTGGTTGGAATCCTCCGGCTACAGCATCACCGGCATCGAAAAGGACGGACAGGCAATTTTTCCCGCCGCCGAGCCCGATGAAAGCTGGAAAGAAGCTCCGCTACGGGGGATAAATACTCTGAACTTCATCGTCCTGTCCCAAAGCGAGCGCTACGCCGAGTCGCTCTACAGTATCTACCAGTTTCTCACCCTGCTGCAAAAGGGTATCAAAGCTGATAACAAGAAACTCATAGAAGAGCTGAAGCTAGAACTCCCCCATGTGGTGAAAAATATCGACAGCTACCTCGGCGGTGGTCAGGGCTACGGCAGCACCTTGCAGAAGTTGGTCGAGAGCTCCGGCTTGTTGGATGGTGAGTTGAAAGCTCCGGTGAACAAACTCGTTGACTATTCAGAGAACCTCACCACGATTATCTCATCTCGCCTGGCGGAAATAGTCAACCCGGTCACCGAAATGAAATCCACGGCGGTGGTTATGAAAAAGCTGCTGCCCAAGTTGGCCGAAGTATCGGTACTTTTGCAGACTGGGCGGGACCGGGAGGCGATGAACCTCATCATCGAGTTCGCCGAAGTTTCGGACAAGCTCATCCGCCTGCACAAGATTTTGGATGATCAGGGTCGTTCGAATCTGTTGGAGGAAAAAATTCAGAATCGCAGTTTCGAAGATTTCTATTCCGATTTTAACAAGGAGCTGAGAGAATTGGAGGAAGCCTTCCATTCCCGAGATTCGGTGCTCATCGGCGACCTTTTGGAGTACGAGATTGCTCCGAAGGTCGAGGAGCTGACCAAGTATATCGATGAATTCGAAGAATCAAAAAAGGGAAACCGGTGATCCAACACACTGCCATTCTGCAAACACAAAGGTTACCTACTTTAGCCCAGAGTGACAGCACCAGCGTAATAATTGCCGTGCTTGTTTTTGTGCTCTTCGTACTCTTTCTCGTTATCGCCGGACGCGGCGGGGGGAGCACAAGCGCCGGCAGGGGAACTCAAGGCGGCCCGGCCAAATTCAGCCGGAGAAAATTTCGCCGCCACGCCTCCTCCCGGGGGCTCACCAGAGGAGAGACGCGGGTACTCGAGAGTCTGATAAAACGCTACAAAATCCAAGCCCCCTACGGCCTTCTCAACAACAGCTCAGTTCTGGATTCGAGCCTGAAAAAGGCCCTGACCGAGCTGGACGACAAGCCTATGAATGTGGACGAACGGGAGGCCCAGAAACTCACCCTTTATCGGATCAAACAGAAAATCGAACGGAGCACCAAGGGAGCCAGTACGCCCAACTCCTCGAAAAACCTTCGGGTCGGACAAACGGTGATGCTGATGGTCGAAGGGCAAAGGTACCAATCCAAGGTCTCCGGCAATCTGCAGAAGAGCTTCGGCGTCGAAGTCCCTCGAGACAAGCGCGGCAACGAAATTCGTTGGAAGAAGTGGACCAAGGTGGAGCTCTATTTCTGGCGTTCCAACGGACAGAGTTTCTCCTTTCACACAAAGCTCTTAGGCTACAATACCCTTCGAGGTGTCTCGAGCCTCTTCCTACAGCACAGTGCCCATATAAAAGAGGCCCGCCAGAGGAGGTATCGCCGCAAGCAGATGGAAAAACCGTCCTACTTCTACCCGGTGCGCATCGTCAGTTCGGGGCTCGGAAAAAAGAGCGCCAAGAAAGCCATTGTTGACAAACACCACGGCCACCTCTCTACGATCCTCGATCTGTCCGCCGGTGGATGCGCGATGCGCTGCTCCTACCCCCTGGACCCCGGAGCTCTGCTCAAGATCGAGTTCGAGACTGGGGACCGGCAGAAAGTGAGCAGCTTCGGAAAAGTTATCAGCACCAATAGGATACAGGGACGCGGCGGGGTTATGCATATTATGTTTACCCGGGTGAGCCGGGACAATATGAACCGCATAAATAAGTATGTCTACGATTTTGATACCGTCAAGGAACAAAGATACCCCCGGCTGTAGTTTTTTACATCCCCTGTATTGACCCGTGATGACTTTTCCCTTAGATTTTAAGCTATGAAAGTCTTGCACATCAAGGATATACAAAAGAAGAACGTTCCCCTGCACTACCGTAACGAGTTCAAAGGTTCGGCGATGCTCGAGTTTTCCCCCCAACGGAGGGAGGAAGCGCCGATCGAGTTCAGCGTGGAACACCAAGCCACCGGAGAAGTGGACATCTCCGCCAGAGTCCTCAACAAAATCAACTACCCCCTGGTACCAGTACTCAAGTCGCTCAAAGAGTATATCCGCACTCTGGAAAGAGAGGGCAAGCTGCGTTAATGGGCAAGACTCGGAAACTCACCTCCCACAGTCCTGAGGAAACCATGGAAATCGGCGAGAGGATAGGGTCACAGCTGCTACCGAACTCGATAATCGCTCTCCACGGCTCCCTGGGCAGTGGGAAAACATGTTTAGCCAAAGGTATCGCCCGCGGACTGGATATAGAAGAGGATATTATCAGCCCCAGCTTCACTCTGATATCGGAGTACGAAGGACGATTGCCCCTCTTCCACATGGACCTCTACCGTATCGAGGGAACGGAGGAGTTTGAAATGTTGGGAGCCGAAGAGATGTTCTACGCCGATGGGGTGAGCCTGATCGAATGGGCGGAAAAAATAGAAGAGCTCCTGCCGAAAGATCATGTGAGGATCGAGATATCCATCAGAAGCGACGGCAGCAGAGACATTTCCCTCTCCGGCAGCGAGATAGGATTCGAGTTATGAAAGTATTAGCCGTCGACAGCTCGACCGCTCTGCTGCAAATAGGACTTTCCTCGGAGGGGCATTACTACGAACTCGATCAAAACATAGGCTTGCATCACACCGAACATCTCATCCCGCTCATAGCTGATCTTTTAGAAAAAGCGGAACTCCAAGCCTCCGATCTCGATATCTTGGTGATCTCAAAGGGGCCAGGCTCTTTCACGGGGCTGCGAATCGGTTTTTCTGCTTTGAAGGGACTGGCCTTCGGCGCTGGAGCTCCCCTGGTCTCCGTCCCGACTCTTGATCTCCTGGCTTACGGCAAAGATCACTTTCCAGGCTCGGTGGTTCCGCTCATCGACGCCCGTAAACAGCGTATATACAGCGCCTTTTTTCAAATGGGAGAGAGAAAGTCCGACTATCTGGATGTTACGCCCGCTTCTCTTTTGGGTCTGCTGAACTCCAATGACTTCACACCTCCCTACCTTTTCACCGGACCGGATTGCATGAGGTTACTCCCAGTTTTGAAAGAACTTGATGGCTCGAACCGTTTTCTGGACCGTCATTGCAGCATCGATCCCCTGTACGCTTCGCCTTCGGCCTGGCAGCTGATCCAGATGGGCAGAGAGCGATTCGAGCGGAGGGGGGGCGACCAGGACAACTCCGGTCCACTGTACATCCGACCCAGCGAGGCTGAGCTCTCCCGAGGGCTGGGCTGATGGAACCTTTCCGGGCCGATCTTGATCCGGCGGAGGATTTGGAGGAACTCCCCCAACTCCTCGACGAACTCGACCAGGAGGATGCTCCCGAGGATCGCGTATCCGATGATCAGCGGATCCTGGAACTCATAGAACACGCCAAGCACGGACGTAACGGCCTCGGTACTATACTACGGAATATCTCCCACTACGCATTTCCGACGATACTGCTGTCCGAGCGGCTGAACATTGCCTGGACCAATCGAGAGTACGAAGAGACCTTCAAAGACGAGGAGAAGGCGCTTCCCCGCAATTTGGCCGCCGATTTTCCAAACGAGCTCCACTCGGAGGGGCTGAATAAGATCTACAAGGCAATCAACGATCCAGATTCCAGCTACAGCTACCGCGGCAAGCTCAAGGCGATACTGAAGCACCGTCACAACCGAGAGTTCAACGTAATAATAACACCGATTTTTATTGAAACCCCCGACCGCCCCAGCCTCTACCAAGCTCTTTTCGACGACATCACCGAAGAACAGCGGGCGATTCTGCAAAACACCTTCCTCAGCCTGCTGGAGGCTTCTAAGCTGAAGGACAACGACACGGGTAAACATATCCAACGGGTTGGTGAGTACTCCAAGATCATCGCCGAACATCTCTACCGGCAGAACCTGGAACCCGATATCAACCCCGAGTTCATCGACTCGATCCAGTTTTTGGCCCAGATGCACGATGTGGGCAAGATAGGCACTCCCGACGACATCCTCAACAAAGAGGACGCCTTGAATGAGACCGAATGGGAGATCATGCGCGAACACACCATCAACGGCGCCTATATCATGAGCACCTACCCCCACCCCATGGCACGGGAGATCGCCCTTTTTCACCATGAACGATGGGACGGAAACGGATACCCTTACCGTATATCCGAGACGATGATCCCGCTTTCAGCACGAATAGTCGCGGTGGCGGATGTCTACGATGCTCTGAGAATGGAGCGTAGTTACAAGGAGTCGATCGAACACGGGGAAGCGGTCTCGATCATTCTGGCCGACCGGGGGAGCCATTTCGATCCCACGGTGGTGGACGCCTTTTTAGAACAACAGAGACTCATTGAATCGGTGTACGGGGAACTGCTCGATTAGTTGTCCTTCTCCACCGGCGGACTTAAAAGGTCGATACTGGGCAGGCTAGTACCGGTTTTGGAGGCGGCCAGGTTTTCCCGCTGTATCGCGGCGAATACCTCCTGGCGGTAGACTTTCACCTCCCGGGGCGCCTTGATACCGAGCTTCACCTGATCGCCTTTGATATCGACAACGGACACTTCCACCTCGTTGCCGATCATGATGCTCTCGTTCTTCTTGCGCGACAGTATCAGCATGCGGAGCCCCTCACGTTGGCCAGCTCTTCCATGACTTTGTGCCGGGTCTTCCAGCGATCGTCCTCGGTAATGCACTGCCGAGCGTTATGGGTGCTTTTATTTATGATCACCGGCCCCTGCAGGTTGGCGGTCATATTTTGATGATCCTCCGGGATAGTGACGATACTGAAAATCAGCGCATTCTCCCTGTCCCCGGCCTCCAATCCGATCTCATCGAGCTCGTACTGGGCGATGCGCGGCTTGTAGTCGGGTCGAAAAATGCTCGGATCGATCAGCACAAAGGCGATCTCCTGTACATCCACCGACTGCAGCCAGTAGAAGGGCTGTTGGAGGGCGTCCAAGAGCACGTAGTTTTTTAGATTCTCGAAACCCAGCAGTCCTGAGGGAAAATAAATCTTCTGTCTCTCATCTACATCGATCAAGCCGTAGGCTTTGGTATTTACCTTCATAAAATCTCTACTACCCCTCTATCTCAGAAAATCCAAGAGTGTCGGTTGGATGATTCTACCCGCCGTTCCGAGGGCGGCTTGATGGGCGTGCTGCAGCTCTTTCAGATCGGTGATCGCCTTGGCCATATCCAGCCCCACCTCCTTAGAGTTCTGCTGCTGCAACTTGGGCAGCTCCTCATCGATTCTTCTCATTGCGAAATCCAACCTTTCATCCTGAGAACCTATTTTGGAAATCGACGAGACCAGTTTGTCCTGCGCCAGATCGATACCCTTCAAGGCTCCTCCCCCGATATCTATGGTGTCGCCTTCGTAGAGCCTGTCGCGCAAATAGATCACCATATCGAATAGAGATCCCCCGGAGATGTCGGCGTCACGATTTATGTTGAAGGGTGGACGCCCCGTCTCGGAAATTATACCGAGATCCTGCAAGACGCTGCCGTCCTCACCATCTTTGAGCCAGATTTGATGCGGTGTTGTACTGGTCAGACTCAGCGAGTTTCTGACAGGATCCAGACTGGCTTTTACCTGTACATCCGCGTCGTTAATTTTTGCAATGATGCTGTGAATATTGTCCCCCGCGCTCAGCTGGATCTCTTCACCATCGATCTCGATGCTGCTGTCTTCCACCACCGTGTAGTTCTGAGCATCTATCACGGAGAGCACCTGCTGCTGTTCAGCCCAGAACACTTCGTTCCCAGCCAAGTTTTTCTCCATAAAACTGTTTTGACCGATCTCGACCACGGACGGCTTGATATCTCCTCGATATTCAACACCCGTGACCACCTGACCGTTCATTCCCGGTGTAGTCCCACGCAGTACCCGGAAGGGGGTGGTGTCGGTCCGGTCCCCGCCAAACATGGCCGTCCCATCAGCGTGTCGGGCGTTGGCTATCTCCAGTAGTTCGTTGAGCAACTGGTTGATTTCCTGGCCCATTGCCCGTTTGTCCTCTCTGGTGAAAGTATCGTTGGCTCCCTGCACCGCCAGCTCTCGGATACGGTGCAGTACCTGGTTGGCGCTGTTCATGTAACCTTCGGCGACTCGATGCTCGCTCTGTATCCGTTCCGCATTTTTGGCGTATCGGTTCAGGTGTTCTATTCTCGAGAGGTAGCGGGTCGAATGGGCCGCCGCCAACGGGTCGTCCCGCAGCTCGTGTATCCTGCTCTGAGAGCTGATTTTATTGTTCAGCTCGTAGAGCCGTTGGTTCCGCTTGTTTATCTGATACTGGGTGTCATTTATGCTCATATTACTGCTGATACGTTCCATTGCTTATACTCCCATCCGGTTTATTATGGTATCGAGCATTTTGTTTATCTCTGAGACGAAGCGAGAGGCCGCAGCGTAGCCGTGCTGAAACTTGATCATCTGGATGAGCTCTTCATCGATATTGACCCCGGAGATGGAGTCCTTCATGCTCTCCAGCTCTTTCATAATCTCCTGCTCGGTCTCTAAAGACCGCTGTGCCGCCTCGCCCTTCAGCCCCACCCGGGCTACCGAATGAGAGAAGTAATCTTCAAAACCGGCGTACCTGCCGACCATTACCCCGTTGTTTCTCAGGGCGGCGATGGACAGAGCCGCCGATCCGTCGCCGGCGTCTGCGGGCTCGCCGTTTCGCCCGAGCCCGGCGGCGATTTTGTCCGGGTTCTTCGCTACGGATGAGG
>OMKS01002672.1_pt1 | contig 14698 bp, 10 predicted proteins | sample 1674721 | NCBI WGS metagenome assembly OMKS01 (sample SAMN06264996, study PRJEB25208) | sediment metagenome | isolation source: hot spring sediment | place: USA: California | collected 2014-09-02
AATGAAAACTCTTGAATCATACTGCACACAAATCATCGATGCCGCAATCGAATCAGTTAAACCATCTGTATTAATTCCCAAATCAGTTCGAATTGAAAAGGGCAAACTTTTCATTGCCGATTCGGTTTTCGACTTAACGGCAATAAATAATATTTACATTATCGGTGCAGGAAAAGCCTCAGGTTTTATGGCTTATGAAATTGAAAAAATTCTCGGAAGCAAAATAACACAGGGTGTTGTTTCTGTTTATGATTCAAGCAACATTAAACTTGACACGATAAAATTGATTGAAGCCGGGCATCCACTCCCGGATGATAAATCTCTAACTGCAGGTAAAGAAATTTTTGAACTGGCATCTTCGGCTGACCAAAATGATTTGGTGATAACATTACTTTCCGGCGGTGGTTCTGCATTGATGGAATTACTTCCTCAAGGAATTTTGCTTGATGATTATAGAGAACTTACAAATTTATTATTACAGTCCGGCGCCGATATTAACGAAATTAATATTGTACGCAAAGCAATTTCGAAAATTAAAGGAGGAAAACTCGCCGAGGCTATCAGTCCGGCAAAATCAATTACTTTAATTATTTCGGATGTTGTTGGCGATAACCTTGAATCAATTGCCTCGGGACCAACTTTCATTAACGGTAAAATTAACCAAGATGTAAAATCTGTTTTTAATAAATATGATTTGTTTGATAAAATTCCACATTCAATCACGAACTATTTTTCAGAAATCTATGATGATAGTCAACAAAGTCATTTACAAATAGAGAACCAAAATATTTTCATTATCGGTAATAATTTAACAGCCCTTAATGCAGCTAAAAAGAAAGCCGAACAACTCGGGTTTGATTCAAAAATTGTTAATGATAAACTGGTTGGTGAAGCCCGTTCTGCAGGTAATGAAATAGCAAATCATATAAAGAATTTTCTGAATATAGATAAGCCAACGTGTTTTTTATTCGGTGGAGAAACAACTGTTACAGTAAAAGGAAACGGTCTCGGCGGTAGAAACCAAGAGCTTGTTTTATCCGCTTTAATTGAGATGAAAGATATTGACAGAAAATTTTTATTATCAAGTGTCGGGACTGACGGAAGAGACGGTCCGACCGATGCCGCCGGTGCATTTATAAACGAACAGTCATGGAAAAAAGCAATCGAATTAAATCTTAAACCAAAAAAGTTTTTAGAAGAAAATAATTCTTACAATTTTTTTGATTCGATAGGAACCCTAATAAAAACCGGTTCTACCGGAACAAATGTAATGGATATACAGATTGCCTTATTAAGGTAAAAGAAAAACATCGATTAATAGCGTGCTTACCTTCAAGGTTTATCATATTTCATTTAAACACATAATTTGCTTCTAACTGAACATACTCTTCAAACTCTTTCATGTTTCTGAATATAAGTCCTTTTGTACTTCTCACTAAGGAAAGGTTCATCTTTGCATACCCGGCTGCTTTTTTAATGCAATTTTCTTCAAAGTTTTCCGAGGGTAAAATTTCGTTTATTAGATTAAGGTTCTTTGCTTCTGAACTTGTGAGCACTCCCCCCTTCAGCATAAATTCAACCGCTTTCTGATGATTAATATATTTCGGCAAAAAGAAAGGAATAGCTCCGCTGGGATGTATTCCATATTTAACATGAGAAAACAAAATTTTTGCATCATCGCTTGCGAATCTAAAATCACCGGCTAAACTGATACCGAAAAACGGTGTTACAATTTCTCCGTTAATAGTAGAGATAAAGAGTTTTTTGAATCCCCAAATTTTTCTGATAACATTAACAAGCATATTAATTTCAATAGCTCTTAATTCCAGCTTTTCAAAACGTGATATATACTTATCTTCATTTCCTGAAATATTTCTCCCGGCAACTTCGGATAAAAATTCTTCGAATGATTTTTCACCCATGCAGTTTCTTTCGGTTACACCAATTATACCCGATATCGAATCTTCCTGTTCGATTGCATCAAACCAAGGAAGGATTTTGTTTGCTTGATCCAAACTTGCTAATGTAGTAAATGCATTGCATGCTAATTTTAGAATTGCAAAGTTATCCTTTACATAACACTTAACACCGTTGGATTCAAATTCGATTCGCGCTGTTGCTTTCATATAACCTCCGGGCATTTAGCCAAAACTTTTTATTATATCTTATCTTTTACAACACCTTCGGATTTCTTTCTTGAAGTAATTAAATAGAAAGAAGGGATTACAAATAATGTTAAGAAAGTTGAAACAAACAAGCCGCCAATACTTACCACACCAAGCGGGATACGCATTTCTTTACCGGCATCCCCGATTCCCAAAGCCATCGGCAGCATACCGAGAATAATTGCAATTGTAGACATTAATATTGGTTTCAGTTTTGTCGGGCATGCTTGAATAAGTGCATCTTTAACACCCATACCTTCTTCACGCACAAGTTGATTTGTGTAATCAAGCATTAATATAGCATTGTTAACAACAATACCGATGAGCATAATAAGCGCCATTAATGATGTTATCGCAAAAGATATATTTAGATGGTAAAGTGAAGCAAAAACACCGATTAATGCCAACGGTATTGTAAGCAAAATAAAAAACGGCTGCAGGAAACTTTCCAAAATTGCTGCAAGCAGCATATAAGTAAGAAGTATCGCAAGAAAAAATGCAAACAGCATATCGGCAACCATTTCGTTCATCATTTTCACATTACCGCCCCAACTGAATTTATAACCGGCAGGGAAATCCATATTGTTTAACCTGTTTTCAATTTCGGAAGTAACATCACCTAAGGGAACATCAGGGCTTGGCGAACCTGTAAATTGAATTGTAGTATATTTATCACGGTGAAGAATCTTCGTATAACCAACCGTAAAATCAACATCCGCCAATTGCGAAATTCTATAAACAATTCCTCTTTGAGTTACGATAGGAATATTACCGACCTTTTCGGGTGTATCAACATTTTTATCTGCAAGAGTAATAGTAATATCGTATTCTTCTCCTTCTTCACGATACTTCGATGATTCCAATCCGGCAATAGCTGCACGAAGTGTAAATGCCAACTCTTGAACTGTCACCCCGGCTTCGGCAAGTTTTTCTCTTTTAGGGAAGAGAGTTATTTCAGGTTTACCGGCACGCGAGCTGTTATCAAAGTTTATTAAACCGGGAATGTCTTTGCACTCTTCAACAATTTTTTCTTTCAATTCTTCGAGAACATCCAAATCCTGTCCTTGAAGATAAAACTGTATTGGTGCACCTCTTATACCCATACCGGAACCGTAATCAACGACAATTTTTGTGTTTGGTATATCGGAAAGATCATAAACGAAAGTCGAAATCATACCATCCAAACTTATATCTCGCTGATCTTCTTTTACAAGTTGTACGTCCATACGAGCCATATTTGAACCGGTGTTGAGGTCGCTTATCTTTCCCAAATTTGTTAATAAATGTTCAACTTCGGGATAGCGTTTTAATCTATCCTCAATTACCGAAAGAACATTTGCCGTTTCATATAAATTATATCCTTCGGGTAATTCAACCTCTACTTTAATTTTGCCGTCATCTAAATTCGGCATAAACTCGAATCCGATATTCGGCACGTAGATAATTGTTGATAGAATGAATAAAATAAAAGCCGTAGCAATAACAGTAACGGAACGGAGTTTATTTTTCAATACTTTGGTAAGAAGTTTTTGATAACCGTCATCCCAGGATTTAAAAAGTTTATTGAGCCAATTACTGATTTTGCCAACAGTCAGCTTTTGTGGTAAGATTAATGAAGCCAGCATAGGCGTAAGCGTAAAAGAAAAGAGCAGAGAAAAAAGTGTAGCAAAGCTTGCGGCAAGAGCAAGCTCTCTTAAAAATCTACCAACCATCGAAGACATATTTGCAATGGGAAGAAATACTACTATGTTGGTCATCGTGGCTGCAAGTACAGCTACCATCACTTCCGTTGTTCCGAAGTAAGACGCACGTTTATTATCCTTGCCCATTTTCTTATGCCGGAAAACATTTTCTAAAACTACAACGGAATTTGCTACAAGCACACCAACTGATACTGACAGCCCCATTAATGTCATCATATTTAGTGTTAGACCGAATGCCTGTAATAAAAGAAAAGTCGAAATTATCGATGTCGGCATTGAGAGCGCGACAATAATTGTTGATCGTATATCCGTAAGAAAAATAAAAAGTACAATTGATGTAAAAAGTACACCGAGTAAAATGTTGCTCATTGTATCATCAACTGTTGAACGAATAAAAGTAGATCGATCGGTAACAACTTCCAGATTAGTCCCGGCAGGCAAGGCAGCTTTTATTTCCGGCAGTGCTCGATTGACGGCATTAGCAACTTCAACCGCATTACCTTCGGCACTTTTTACAATTCCGAGACGAACAACATTTTCATTTCTAAATTGCTTTTCGGCATCAAAGTAAACTGTTCTTTGACGAATGTCTTTTCCCGAATCGGAAACTGCGGCAAATTGACGAAGTTTTTTATAACCGAAAGGTGTTGGTATCTGCAGTTCGCTGATTTCATCAAGACTTTCAAATTCACCATCCAACCTTACGGTAAATTCCTGATCGTCAATTTGAAAATAACCGCCGGGCATTTTCATATTATGAGCAGCTAAAATTTGCAAAAGCTGCGGCATCGAAATTAAGTTTTGATAAATTTCTTTGTTATCAAGTACAATTCTTATTTCTCTTTCCTGTCCGCCGGTTATATCAACTTTAGCTACACCTTGAATTTGAGAGAATCGATCTTTCAAAGTTTTGTCGGCAATATGGTATAACTCACGCGGATCTAAATCACCGCTTAAGACCACATCAATAATCGGGAAAGCACGTATATCAACTTTTTGAATTATGGGCTTCTCAACTGCATCCGGAAGATCGTTTAATATTAGGTCAACTTTATCTTTCACCTCTTGATTGGCAACATCAACGTTTTTTGCGAGGTTGAACTCAATAATAATTATCGACACACCATCAAGTGAGTAAGATTCCATACTTTCAATTTGACTAACGGTAGAAATAACATCTTCAATTCTTTTAGTAACAAGAGTTTCAATTTCTTTAGGACCGGCTCCTGGATAAATAGTCTGTACCGTAACATACGGTATTTCAACATCGGGCATTTGGTCTAGGTTAAGATTAAAATACGCCAGTAATCCAAAAATGAGGAAAACAAAAATTCCCATTGTTGTCATTACAGGGCGGTTAATCGATGTTTTAACAAGAATCATTTTTTCCTCTTATTGAACTTCATTTACAAGTTGACCGTTTGAAACCATGTTTGAACCTTTTACGATTAGCTTATCACCCGGTTTTAATCCGTCTAAAACTTCAATGGAAAGACCGCTTTCAAAACCGGTTTTTATTTTTCGCTCTTCAGCTTTACCGTTAACAACAACATAAACTGAATTTTCATCACTGTTGTTGTTGATTAAATGCCTCGGTACAATTAATGCATTTTTATTTTCGTAAATTTTTATTGCCACTTCTAATGTTAAACCCGGTTTCAATTCATTATTAGGATTATCAAATTCAACTTCTGCATAAAAAGCTCTTCTCATAGGATCCATTGCCATTGATTTATGAGTTACTCTTCCTTCATAAACTTTTCCGTTGTATTCAACATATGCAGCCATTCCGTTTTTAATCATTCTAATTTCATCTTCGGATGCCCAAATACGTGCTTTCATTTTATTGAGTTTTGCAATTGTAAAAAGAGGAATTTTTGAATCAACCCCGTCACCTTCGTTTACCATTATTTCTACTATAATTCCGTCATACGGTGCATCAATAAATAATACTTGTCTTGCCATTTCGTAATTGCGTTTATCAACAAGGTATTTTGTTTCTGCGCCGTCAAAATTTGCTTGTGATGTTTCACCGGCTTCTAAAAGTGCTTTCATTCTTTCGTAAGTTTTCTTTGAATTTTCGAAAGCATGTTTTGCCTGTTCAAATTGAACGGCGGGATTATCTTCGGGAAATTCAACAACTATTTGATCTTTTTTAACATAATCCCCTACCTTGAAATTAACCTTTTCAATTCTACCTCCGACAGCCGAGCTGCGAGTTGTTTGCATTATACCCGAAAGAGTTGAAAAAAATGTTAATTCTTTTTTGAAGTATTCTTCTTCAACCGATTTAACAACTACAGGAACTCTATTATTGTTTTCCATTTCTTCCATATTAGCAGCTTCATCATCAGCGCCGCAGCTAACAAGAAACGCCAAGATTGAAATAAAGAGAAACCATTTTATTTTTATAATTTTTGAAAACATAATTTTATTTATCTCCTAATTCGTTTAATTATTTTTCGGAATTAATAAATTGTAATTCAATATCGCTAAGTTGACCGAGTAATTTATCGAGCTCAGCTTTTGCAATAATGTATTGGTGAACTACTTGCAGCTTGTTTGTTCTTGCAGTGTGCAGTTCAATGTTTGCATTTTTTATTTCAAGTTGAGTACCTGTTCCTTCATCATATCTTTTTAGTGCAATTTCGTAAGCTCTTTCTGCTAAACCCACATTTCTTTCAACGGCATTAATCTGCACTTTCACTCTTTCTATGTTGTAATAAGTTTTTTTTACTTCTGAGATGATATAATCTTTTAAAGCGTTTATCTGCTCTTCGGTTTGTCTTAACCCGATTAATGACTGCTCGACTTTACGAGCCGTTCTGTTTCCGTTAAAAATATTCATTGATAAGGAGAGTCCGACAGTTGTCGAAGAATAATTTTGAAAATTCCAATCGTCGGAAGAACCCGCATAAGATATGTTTCCGAATGCTGCCAACTGAGGCCAGTACTCGGAACGGTCAAGTGCGACAAACTCTTCATCAATCTGAATTTTAACTTTGAGTGAACTTAAATCGAAATTTTTCTTTACTGCCGTTTCAATTGCATCATCCATTTCAGGAAGAATATGATCTTCATACGAAATTTTTCCATTTACATTTATTACATCAGATTGCGGAATTCCCAAAACCATTTTGAATTTGTTTTTGGTATCCTTGTTTAGTTCTTCTAACTCATAAACTTTTGGTCGAATATTTTCTACCATTACTTCGGCTTGCATCATTTCAAAATCTGAAGCAAATCCTTGTTGATAATAGGCTCTAAGATTATTCAGATTTTCTTCTGCATTCTTTAAAGATGCTTTGGTTATATCAAGCAGTTCTTCCGTTAGCAAAACTCCGTAAAAAGCTTTTTTAACATTTAGGACAACTTCTGAAGTCTTTGCTTTTAATTGCTCTTTTGATAGGTTCAAATATATTTGCGAAGCACCAATTCCTCTAAAAACTGCCGAGTTAAAAATTATTTGTGTTACTTGCGCCGTAGCTTCGTAGTTATTTGTCTGAGCAAATGACTGCAGTTTGGTTTGTATAGGCATTAGTTTAGATTCGTCATGAGGAATTAGTTTTTCGTGAAACAAAATTCCATAAGCGGCATTAGTTAGAAGTGCTTCAAAATCCGGGAATGCCATTTTAGGTTTCGATAAAAAGTGTGCAAAACTTGCCGAGATATCTAATGAAGGAAGTGTATAACCGAATGCTTCACTAACAGCCTCTTCTGCTTTCAACACTTCCAATTTTGCAATTTTTATATCTCTGTTATTAGAAAGTGCTGTTTCAATTGCATAATCAAGTGTGAATTCTTGTGCAAACAGCCCTGAAATAAAAAAGAAAATTAAAACGGAAAATTTTAACTTTTTTAAGTGCGAGAAATGTTTTTTCATGTGTTACTCATTAAATGGTTTATTTAACTTTTTGAATTCCTTTATGGATTAGATCTACAAAATTTATAATTCTTGTTTCAAGATTTTTTTGATCGGATTGAGTTATAAATTTTTCGGTTGTTTTGGAATATTCAAAATACTCCAATGCTTGTATAAACTCTAAAATAGTTTTTGCCGTTTCATCAGTATTGTGCTTTCTGAACTCGCCGGTTTTGATGCCCTCTTTTAGAACTTCACTAAGTAATATTTTTGTGTTTTCATAGAACTCTTTATATGACTCATCAATAACTCTGCCTATTTCTATGAATGCACTTGGGGTTATGTTATACTGTTTCGACTCCTTATATTTTTGAGAAATAATAATGAGCAGAAATAGTTTTACCTTCTCAATTGTGCTATTCAATACTATCGATTCACTTTCATATTGTGCAATCTTCGAATTATAAATTTCCAAAATAATTTCATTGAATAGATCTTCTTTACTAGCAAAGTAATAATAGATGCTGTTTTTTTTAATCCCGACTTTTGCTGCTATATCATCTAATGTTGTTTTATGATAACCGTAATAGGCAAAAATATCTTTTGCGGCTTCCTTTATTTGTTCTTTTTTAATTTCGTAATTATCTGAACCTTTTTTTACCTCTGAGGACATCATCGACCTTTCGAACATTTTAATAAATTGTTCGAAAAATTATGATAATTAGGCTTGTTTTGCAAGTTTTTTTCTTAATAAAAAGAAAATTGATTGATCGGGTGTTAAAAAACTTTTGTTGTGAGTAATTTTTTGCAGATTTACACTTCAAATTTGGTAAGATGTAATATGATATAAACGGAACCGGTCACAATCTGTAACCAATTCCGTTTACCTTCGATTTAGTAATTTATCTTAGATGAACTAATTTTTATTATACTCATCTATAGCAAGTTTTTCTACTTGCTCTTTCATCTCTTTTGGTAACACAACATTTTCATAATACTTCCCGTCTTTTCCCTTTTGATCAGGAGCAGATAGGAATAGACCGTTTGAACCATTCACTAAACGGAATCCTTTAATGATTATTCCGTCATCGGTTTGTATATCAAGAAATGCAGCAACTTTTCCACCTGAACCGGAATCAAGTTTATTCATTCTGTAAATTTTCATTAGTACCTCCCTTTGTTTTTAGTAAAGTTATGATTTAAGTTGAACCGATACTCATAATGTTCTTATTTATCTTTCGAACAATTGCGAGTATATGATTCCTATTTTCAAAACTAATTCATTACCGTAAATACATTTTTTTCCTGAAGAAATAAGGTCTTAAAAAGAAATTAATAATGAATAAGCTAATAGTCAACATCTCATTATATTTAATTGCAAATTATATTACACAAATAGAATTCTTCGTTAACTATTTTTCCACTTCTCACACAGTCAAACTTTCTATTAAGCAATAACAGAAATTACATTCCTTTTTCTCTTTATTGCAATATTCAGTAGATTTGAAGATATAATTATAGAATTGAATTATCAGTAAGAAGTATATTTATTTTTTGACATACTGGAGTGTTTATGAACAATTGGAATTGGGATATCAGCAGCACAGATTATTTAGAAAGAACGATCAAGCGATGTAAAGAAAACAAAATATTATTACCTACTTTTAATCAACTCAAACATCCAAACACAATCCCTATCGAAATCCAAGAGAAATTAAAAAAGATAGGACTGCAGGAAGTTCATCCGTTAAATTTGTTTAGAATAAATTGGAACAACAATCATACAGATGGTTCGTTTAATTCTGCACTGCTGTCGGTTCATTCCATAGCTATTCTGCCCGAAGAAATGAGTAATGAACGCTTTGAATGGTTAAAAGAAATTGGTTCTGAAGTATATGCAACTCCCGGATGCGAAAGCAATGTAAAAGAAATTTATGATAAGTGTCATGAGCTTGAAGCCGAAAGTGATGAATATCTTGTCTTTAATCAGTTTGATTAATTCGGCAATCCAAGGGGAAGTTATAATGAAACACAAGCTGCAATTGATTGGAACTCTGTTATTAAACATCAAGGCATTGATTATCTCAAAGAGTTGAATTATTATGACAAGAAGTCAATACATAATCTTAAATATTTTACTTGGATTGAGCAGCAAGGTAAAGATGTTGAAGAACTCAATTCTCAATGGTACGATGAAAATTATTGGGATGAAAGATTTTCAGTCGTGCCCGAATGGGATAAACTAATAGAAGAGTTTAATAAAAAAGTCGGGTTATAAAAGCAATGGAACGCAGATCGTTATGATTATTATGATCTTCACTGATTTTTATCATAATAAATCATAACTATCATAAAAATCAGTGTTCCATTCTATTTTAGAATGAAAAAACTTACAAACATATTCATCAACACAAAAGAAAATAAACTTCGATTAGCCGAAGTTGTTTTCACTGATAAAATAAAAGAAATAAAATTTCTTTCTGATGAAATTGATTGGAATGATATAAAAGACAAAAACTCACTTGATGAATTTAAGTCCAAGTATAAGAAAGAAATAAAAAATGAAAATATAATCGACGGTAATTTTTGTTTATTAATGCCCGGCGCAATTGATCCGCACGTACATTTCGATACACCTGGATTCGAATTTCGAGAAGATTTTGAACACGCATCAACCGCGGCAGCTTACGGCGGAGTAACAACAATTATTGATATGCCCTGCACTTCCCTTCCACCGGTTACTGATCTTAAAAACTTCACGACAAAATTAGAAGCAGTAAGGAATCGCAGTTTAATCGATTTTGCCTTTTGGGGAGGAATACGCAGACAAGATTTTGATGATCTTAATAAATTAGAACAACAAGTTATTGAATTATCTGAAGCCGGTGTTGCCGGTTATAAGGTTTATGTTATTTCCGGTATGGAAGAATTTTCCGATTTAACTTATCAACAAATCGAACAAGCAGCAAAACTAATCCAGCAGACCGGCAAACCGATGGCTGTTCACGCGGAGGATAAGTCTTTAATCATTTCAAGAAGAGATAATTTTCAAAAAGATAATAAAAATGGGTGGAGAGAATACTGTACCGCAAGAGATGTTGAAGCGGAAAGAGTTGCCATTGAACATATAAAAAACATTGCCGAGAAAACCGGTTGCAGAATTCACGTTGTGCATCTTAGCTCTAAAGCGGGGATGGAAATAATTCGAACAGCTGCAAAAGAAAATATTCAACTTACTTCGGAAACTTGTCCGCATTATTTGTATTTCACCCAACAAGATTTTGAAAACAATAAAATTAGAAATTACTTAAAAACAGCTCCACCGGTAAAGTTTGAAGAGGATAAAAATGAATTGTGGAATGCACTGAAAAATAATGAGTTAGAATTCGTAACAACCGATCACGCAGGATGTAATCCCGATGAAGAAAAAATATCCGATAATTTCTGGAAAGTTTACGGAGGTATTCCAGGGGTTGAACATCGTGTTCCATTTTTGTTCAGTGAAGGCTTTCTGAAAAACAGATTAACACTTGAACAGACAATAAATTTATTATCAACAAATGCTGCGAAGTTTTTCAATCTAATAGATAAAGGCGAGTTAAAAGAAAGCAAAGACGCCGATTTTGCTTTAATAGATTTATGGAATTCTGAAGTTGTTTCAGCAGAAAATATGCACAGCAAGGGGAAATATACTCCTTTTGAGGGTGTAACTTTTAATGCGATTGTAAAGCGGACATTTTTGAGAGGTGAAGAAATTATAAATCACGATGAAAATAAATTTGGTAAAATTGGTTACGGAAAATTTATTAAAGTTGAGTAATAATTATGATTAATAAAATATCCAACGCTTGGATCTGCAGTGCAAAGAAGAATTCGGTCGATCCGGTTTTTGGTGATTTAATTTTATCCAACGGAAAAATCAAAGAGATAAAAAAGAAAAACTGGAACGATTACATAAACGACAAAACCAAAGGTGAAAAGAATTCTTACGATGCAAAAGGTAAAGTAATCACAATCCCCAACGTAAATTTTCACGAACATATTTATTCGCGGTTATCAAAAGGTTTACCTATAAACGGAGCGACAAACAACTTCATTAATATTCTAAAAAATCTTTGGTGGAAACTCGATTACTCACTCGATCACGAAATGACAAGAGCATCCGCAGAAATGGCTGTGCTTGAATCGATTAAAAACGGAGTAACTTACATTTTTGATCATCACGCATCACCGAGAAATACAATCGGCAGCTTAGATGTAATCGGCGATGTATTCCGCAAAAGAAATTTAAACGGAGTTTTAGCATTTGAAACATCAGACCGAAATGGAGAGTTATTAAAAACAGAAAGTATAATTGAAAACAGTTCGCGAATTGATCAAGATGATCCGGACATAAAATATCTTTTCGGACTTCACGCTTCTTTTACGTTAAACAATGATACTCTCAGAACTGTATCTGATTTCATTAACGATTATGATTTAGGTATTCACATTCACTTATGCGAAGATCCGGCTGATAGAAAAATCAGCACAGATAAATTCGGCAATCTTCCGTTAACGAGATTAATAAAATACAATCTGCTTAACGATAAAAGCATTGTATCACACGCAATTCATTTAACAAAATCTGAATACAAAAAGATTTACGAGCACGGAAGCGCAATTGCTTTCAATCCGGATTCGAATCTTAATAACTCAGTAGGAATTCCGGATTTCGAAAACATTCCGAAAGATCAAACAATGCTTTGCGGAACGGATGGAATGCACGCTAATCCGGCTAAAACTTTGAAGACATTTTTCTTATTGATGAGACATTCCGGTTTATCTTCAGAAGATGCTTTTGAAAGAGTAATCAATACTTATTACAATCAAATAAAATTTGTTAAAAAGTTCTTTTCGGATTTTTCAACTCTTAATAAATATGACAAAGCTGATTTCATAATTTGGGATTATGTTCCCCCGACTCCTTTCAACAAAAATAATTTCTGGGGTCATTACATTTTCGGTATTCTCGAAAGTCAAGTTTCATCAACTATAAAAGGCGGCAAGTTTTTAATGAAGGATAAGAAGTTAGTAGGAATAAACGAATCAGTAATTCAAAAAGAAGTTTATAAACAAGGCGAAAGATTATTCAAAGAATTTAAAAAGTTGAGATGATTTATGAAAAACATTGCAAAAGAAGTAAACAAGTTAGCTAAAAAGTATCAAGATTATACCGCTGAAAACTTATCCAAGATGATTCAAAAAAAATCATTAAGCACACAGGAGAAAGATGCGGCAGATGAATTACAAAAACAAATGAATGAAGCCGGTTTTGATGAAGTAAGAATTGACAAACTCGGTAACGTTATCGGCAGAATAGGTAACGGTAAAAAAATAATTGCTATCGACGGACACATTGATACCGTTGATATGGGAAATTTAGATAACTGGGATTTCGATCCGCTCGGTGGTGAAATTAAAGACGGATTTGTTCACGGCAGAGGAAGCGTCGATCAAAAAGGTGGTCCCGTTGCGGCTGTTACTGCCGGTAAAATATTAAAAGAACTTGGATTAACAAACAATATAACCTTATACGTAACCGGAACAGTTATGGAAGAAGACTGCGACGGTTTGTGCTGGAAATATCTAGTTGAAGAAGAAAATCTAAAACCGGATGCGGTTATAATTACTGAGCCGACAAACTTAAATATTTACCGCGGTCATCGCGGCAGAATGGAAATGAATGCCGAATTCTTCGGTGTTTCTTCGCACGGTTCCGCACCCGAGCGCGGAAAGAATGCAATTTATATGGCATCGAAAGCTGCGCTCGAAATTGAGAAACTTCACGAAAGATTAGACTCCGATGAATTCCTCGGTAAAGGAAGTATAACTGTAACAGAGTTTATTTCCAATAGTCCTTCGCTTTGTGCAGTTTCCGACTATGCTAAAATTCATATGGATAGAAGATTAACTTGGGGCGAAGATCGAGAACTTGCGCTTTCTCAAGTGAATGAAATTATAAAAGATATGAACGCGAAAGCATTCTTGCTCGATTATAAAACCAAAGCTTACACAGGATTTGAATACGGAATGGAAAAATATTATCCGACTTGGAAACTAGAAGAAGATCATCCGTTAGTTCAAAAAGGAGTTGAAGTGTATAAACAATTATTTGAAACTGATCCGAAAGTTGATAAGTGGACGTTCTCAACAAACGGCGTAACAATAAATGGATATTATAAAATCCCGACAATCGGATTTGGTCCGGGTAATGAAGTATTAGCCCACGCACCAAACGAGAAAGTCCCGGTTGAACATCTCGTAAAAGCATCTGCGTTTTATGCTTTGTTTGCGATGGAATACTAGCTATATATTGCCGTCCACTTCAGTGGACGGATAAAAGATCTTGTTTAAATTATGGACTTTAGTCCCATTCATGATTTATTGATGGGGCTAAAGCCCATTTTGGCTTTTGCTTTCATCCTCCGTCGGTTGAAACCGACGGCAATTTTTTAGAAAAAATATTCAAATCAAGGAGCAACAATGAATCTAAAAGGAAAACACTTTTTAACTTGTGACGATTGGACAAACGAAGAACTTGATGTTGTATTCAAAAGATCATTCGAATTAAAGAAAGAATTTTATGAGGAAAAGCCGCATCTCTATCTACCGCACAAAACTTTATTTATGATTTTCTTCGAGCAGTCAACACGTACACGCAACTCAATGGAAGCGGGAATGACACAGCTCGGCGGACACGCACACGATTTAACCGCAGATAAAATGCAGCTATCGCACGGTGAATCCCCAAAAGATACTGCAATAATTCTTTCAAGAATGGGACACGGAATTGCATCCCGTAATTGCTTTTACGGAATCGGTGCCGATTATCTAGCAGAGATGGCTAAACATTCTACTAAACCTATTATGTCTTTGCAAGATGATATTTATCATCCGTTTCAGGGACTTGCGGACTTAATGACAAT
>OMKS01002673.1_pt1 | contig 14697 bp, 11 predicted proteins | sample 1674721 | NCBI WGS metagenome assembly OMKS01 (sample SAMN06264996, study PRJEB25208) | sediment metagenome | isolation source: hot spring sediment | place: USA: California | collected 2014-09-02
TCTCGCGAATTGTTGACGGACGTGGCCGATGATGTCTTGGTGACGATGATGGCGCGCTATAAGGACATGGAGGTCGTGCATATGTTGGCGCAGCACCGCAAGGTGCTGATGCGTTGCCGTGTGGTAGGAATCGATGTAGCTTTCGCTGAATTGTCATCGGTGGATATCCCTTGTCCTGACGGCGTTGATCCGGCTTTGTGGCAGCGCGCGTTACAGATCGACGATTCCGCAGCAATGATGGATTTTCTGGCCAAATACCCCGACTTGATCACACCCATTTACCGGCGGATGTCATACGTTTTAAGTGAAGCGCACGTTTCCTTGCTAGATGGTATGTTGGATCTTTTGGAGGCTGATACCTGGACCTCTGCACGTGATATTGTGGAGAGCCTTCCAACGTTGTTGAGCCTCGAAGCCGACTTGTGGTTAATGCAGTACGGTGCATCGCTTGCCCAGGCGGGAAATCATCGCGCTGTGACTGTCGTGGAAATGCGTCGCTGGTTGCTGGCGCGCTGTCGCATGATTGGCGTCGACGCCGCGTTTGGGGAACGCCTGGCGATGTGGGATGGTGTGAAGGTCGGCGCATCTACCATTCCTGCGCCTCACTGGGTCATGCAGGACGTAGTGCAAGCTCTGTAACGTTGTAAGAACCTGTCCGAAAGTTCGCCGTTGACGCACTAGAAATGCTTGCCAGTACCATTTTTCGGATAGAGCCTAAGTCTATTTTAGACGGCAAACCGGAATCCAATTCCGCGTTTGCCGTCTTTTTTTGACTCACTTACGAATTGTATTACACTTTTGTCGCTTTCCAGACGTGGAAGCGCCGGTCGCTCCGCACCTTTTGCACTCTGGCGAAGTGTGCTTTCAACCACGGTTCGTAGTTCAGAAAGGCGTTGGCGACCAGATAGAGTCTGCCGTCGGCCTTGAGCACCCGGGCCGCCTCCTCAATGAAGAATTGTGCGACCTCGAAATGAAGACCGTGTCCCTGGTGGAACGGTGGATTGGCGACGACGACATCGCAGGTTGCTGCCTCAACCGCCGTTGCGCCGCATGTGTGGGTGATGGGAACGTCGGGATAGCCATTGGCAGCGAGCGTTTCTCGCGTGGAAAGGACGGCCCGCGCGGAAACATCGGTCAGCATAATGTCTGCTCCGCGCCGTAGCGCCGCTAATCCTACCAGACCTGTGCCGCAGCCTAGATCGAGGACGTGCGCGCCTGAAGGGGCCTGCATCCCGGCGATGAGCGCTGCTGCCCCGTCATCAAGGCGGTCGGGAGCAAAAGCGCCGGCGTAGCTCACCAGCCGTGTCGGCACGCCATCAACGCCAATGTCGCGCTCGGTGCGGCGGACAGTTGGGAAAGGGAATTCGCCTTCTGGACGTTGCGCCAGCCCCGCGTGGTAGCCGCCTTTGCGGATGACGATACCGGCTTGCCCGAAGATCGTTCGCGCTTGTTGTAGCGCGCTTTTCACCCCTTCGCGAGTCGCGCCGACGAAGACCAGCTTCCCGCCTGGGCGTAGCACTGCTGCCGACAGGTGCAGCGCTTCCTTCTGCATCTCTCTGCCACGTGGTAGGTGGAGGAAAGCGGCTTCACAAATTGCGGGTTCGAGTCCGGCGAAATCAGCCTGCACAAAACACTGCGGGGCTGGTAAACGGTTGTGGGCGAAGCTGGCTTGCAGCGATTGCCCTTCGGCGGCGTTCTCCGTCCAGTAAGTCACGGCTGCACCAGCACGGGCTACCCAGAGCGCCGTCGCTGTTGCCCCAGGCCCGGTGATAAAGGCACGCGCTGCTGCAACATTGCGTGCGGCAGCAAACAGGGCTGCGTTGGCTGGGCCTGGTTCCGGCACGCCCGGCAGTCGCATGACGGTGATTGGGCCATCGGGCAGGACGGCGGTTGCGCTTTTCGGTTTCATGACATCTTTTGCACCATATACGGAATACGGCAATGATACCCCAGAAATCGGAGGAGTGCAAAGTAAGTATCAACCCCGCACTCTATCTGTTGTGGCATTTACCGAATTGTGCTATACTTTGGCGCAAAATCGGCTACTCAGGAATGGGTACTAAACAACTGTCACAATTCAAACTGAAAGCGGGTACAAAAAGCATCGGCAATGGGAAAGTTATTTAGCTTTCAGTCCTAACCCGGACAAGCCGGAACCAAAAAGGTTTTTCGCAGCCCGTTTTCTTGCCCGTTGAGCAAGAATTTGGGCGGTTAGGCACTAATCTCGTTCTGGAGGGTAATATGGCAAGTGTACAGGACTTTGCTCGGCGGGTGATTGACAACGTTGAACGCGTCATTGTCGGTAAGCGTGCGGTGGTTGAATTGGCGGTGATTGGCTTGTTGAGCCAGGGGCACTTGTTGATCGAGGATGTGCCTGGCGTAGGCAAGACGATGCTGGCGCGCAGTTTGGCACGCTCACTCGGCTGCTCTTTCGGCCGTCTGCAGTTCACTCCGGATATGTTACCTAGTGATGTGACCGGCGTATCGATCTTTAACCAGGCCACGCGTGAGTTCGTTTTTCAGCCGGGGCCACTTATGGCGCAGATCGTGTTGATCGACGAGATCAACCGGGCCACGCCTAAAACACAGGCCGCGTTGTTGGAGGCGATGGAGGAGCGTCAAATTACGGTCGATGGCGTCACCCATTTTCTGCCGAAGCCGTTTATGGTCATGGCGACGCAGAACCCCGTGGAATACGAAGGAACGTTTTCTCTGCCGGAGGCGCAGTTGGATCGTTTTTTGATGCGCATCAACCTGGGGTATCCCGCGGTGAAGGACGAAATCGAAGTGCTAGATCGCCAGCAGTACCACCATCCCGTAGAGGATTTGCAACCGGTAGCCGATACCGAAGAGGTGCTTGCGGCGCAGGAGAGCATTAAATCAATCTACGTTGCTCCTGCGATCAAGGAGTACATCGTACGTTTGGTGCAGCAGACGCGCCAACACGATGATATCTACTTGGGTGCCAGTCCGCGCGCTAGTCTGACGCTTTATCGTACTGGACAGGCTCGGGCGGCCCTCCATGCGCGTGATTTCGTACTCCCAGACGACGTCAAGGCAATTGCGCCGGCGGTACTAGCGCATCGTCTACTGATGAGTCCGAGTGCCCGTTTGCGCAATATTGAACCGGAAGACGTAGCGATGGCTATACTTGAGGGCGTCCCTGTCCCGGAGAGCAAATTGGCGCAGGGAACTGACCGCTGAGTTAACCTCATGATCGCGAAAAAAAGCGCGAAAAGTCGCGCCCCGAAAATCAAGCTGAATTCCTGGCTGCTGCCCGTGCTGGTGATTGCCGCTGCGATCACGGACCTGGTTTCGCCGTATCGCGGGTGGCGGGTTTTGTACGTGGGCTTGGGTGGCGCGTTGATCCTGGGGTATTTCTGGGTGCGCTCTTTGGCCCGTGGCCTGGATCTCACCCGCGAGATGCGCTTTGGATGGGCGCAGGTAGGTGACCGCCTGGTGGAACGTTTCACACTGCGCAACGAGGGTTGGGCGCCGGGCGTTTGGGTCGAAGTGGATGATCAATCGACGCTGCCCGATTATCACGCCAGCCGTGGAACGGGTTTGCCCGGACGGGATTCGCTGCGCTGGCATACCGAGGCGATCTGTAACCGGCGTGGACTCTTTGTCTTAGGCCCGACACACTTGCGTACCGGTGACCCATTTGGGCTGTTTTCGGTCTCGCTGCCCTATCCCTCAGCTTTGCCCCTGCTCGTGTTACCTCCGATTGTCCCTTTGCCGAACATCCAAATCGCGCCCGGTGGGCGTTCTGGCGATGGACGACCGCGCCCCAATGCGATTGAGCGTACGGTCAGTGCTTCTACCGTTAGAGAGTACGTCTCTGGCGACAGTCCTCGCTGGATTCATTGGCGTACGACGGCCCGCCGTGACGACCTGTACGTACGGCTTTTTGACGGCACGCCCTCAGGCGACTGGTGGATTTTGTTGGATATGGATAAGGATGTGCAATCAGGTGAGGCTGAGGATGCGACCGACGAGCACGGCATCATTCTGGCAGCATCACTGGCTGATCAGGGCATCCGTATGCGCCATTCGGTGGGACTGGCGGCCTACAGCGAGGAGCTGGTTTGGCTTCCACCGGAGCAGGGCGAGGGTCGCCGTTGGGAAATCTTGCGCTCCCTTGCACTGATCTCCCGTGGTACGCGGCCACTCGCTGAAGTGATCACGCGCCTGCAGTCGAGTCTTGGCCAGCATACCAGTATCATTATCATTACGCCTTCGGTGAGTGTTGAGTGGGTGGAATCGTTGGTGCCGTTGATCCGGCGTGGTGCAGTTCCTACGGTTTTGTTGCTAGATCCAGTTTCTTTTGGTGGGGAGGGGGATACGGCCCCGGTGGAGGCGGCGTTGATGGGCTTGAACGTTGCTAATTACTGCATCACCAAGGATATTTTGGATCGACCGGAGATACGCCCTGGCCAGCAAGGTCGATGGGGATGGCGAACTTTAGGGACGGGACGTGCCGTGCCTTCTTATCGCCTGGTGGATGTACCTTGGAGGTCATTGACGTAATGTATACGCGTGTAACAGATCGTAATCATTCTGGCCTTGCCGGGCGTTTTATGTCCTGGATAAGCTCCAGGGAGATGGTCCTCTGGCTGTTGCTGTTGATCACTTTGAGCATCTTCGCGAGTGGCCTGGTCGAATTGGTCGCCGGTCTGGAATTGAGCATCGTTCTGCTGATTGTCCTGGTGGCGATGACCACGGGATGGCTTCTGGGCGCACTGCCGGTTTCTGGTTGGCTGGCGACGTTATGTGGTCTGGTGTTCGGCACGGTATTTACCCTGATACGCGTGGGGCGTTTGGGCGGTGAGATTTTTGATGTCGTGCGTGTTGTGTTGATTCTCGTTGGTCAGATGTTTGCCTGGCTTTGGGAACGTCTGCTCTATCTAGGTTCGTATTCGCTTAAAACCGGTGAGTTTGGATTTGCGCCTGTGCGTGTCGTGGAATGGGCGACCGTATCGACTGCCTTTGGCGTGGTCTGGGACGCGATAACCACGATGCTTTCGCGCGCATACGCGTGGCTGGAGGGACTTCTTGCTGGTAGTGGTACGTATGATCCCGTCGGCTCGGTGTTGGTCTGGGGGTTTGTGGTGTGGTTGTGCGCCCTGTGGGCGGGCTGGATGGTAAGTCGTAAACGCCGACCTATGATTGGGCTTCTACCCGCCGGCTTTTTGCTCTCATTTTTGCTGGCATACACCTACGAATCATCTGGCGTCCTATTGCCCTTTTTGGGCGTGTTGCTGATTTTAATCGCCTTGAGCGCGCATCGTGAGCGTGAATGGCACTGGACGACGGCTAAAATTGACTTCTCGCGGGACTTGTGGCGTGAGGTGGCAATGGTAGCCTTGGGTATCTCCCTGGCGTTGGTGGTGGCGTCGGCTATTTTGCCGACGTTCTCTTACCGCAAGCTCGCGGATTGGATCAATGAACTCACTGCGCAGGAGGAAGAAGAGCAAACTCAGGTTCAGGAAATTGCGAAGTCCCTCGGCGTCGAACAAAAACCACCCGCGGCCCGCCCGATACCCCCGGCGCAACTGTTGAGCAGCACGGATTTACCGCGCCGGCACCTGATTGGCTCAGGGCCTGAGCTGAGGCGGCTGGTGGCCTTTGTCATCAGCACAGGTGAAATTGCGCCAATACGGGACGACCCCTCTATGGATTACCGCATGATGGAAATCGATGTGCCACGTCACTACTGGCGCAGCCTGACGTACGATAACTATTTCGGGCAGGGATGGGCGACGAGCAGTATGGGGATCGCTGAGTACGAGGCTGGTGCATTGTTCATTGATCCTGAAACCATGCCAAACATGCGCCTGCTGCGGCAGGAAGTGCGCGTCATTGGCGAACTGGCCGGCGTAGTCTACGTCGATGGGCAGTTCGTCTCGGTGGATAAGGACTACGAAGTGGCCTGGCGACCCCCAAACGAAGTCTTCGCGGTGACGACACAGGATCGCAACTATCGTGCTGATTCGTTGCTGCCGGTTTACACGGTTGAGGGGCTGCAAGCTGCTGGCACCGAATATCCGGAGTGGATACTGGAACGCTATTTGCAGTTGCCGGAGACTACGCCTGAACGTGTGCGCATCCTTGCGCGCGACCTTACGGCGACACAGCCGACACCCTACGACCGAGCCGTGGCGATTGAAAGTTATCTGCGCGAATTCCCCTATACGTTGGATGTGCCGGCGCCGACGAGACAGAACGATATCGCTGATTATTTCCTCTTTGAGCTACAGAAAGGTTACTGCGACTACTACGCGACAGCTATGGTGGTGCTGGCGCGTGCCGCGGGTCTGCCCGCACGCATGGTCGTTGGCTACGCTACCGGGAATTACGATATCGTTAACGCGCGTTATGTCGTTACCGAAGCTGATGCCCATGCCTGGGTCGAGATTTACTTCCCAGGATATGGCTGGATCGAATTTGAACCAACTGCTGGAAGGGTAGCGATCAGTCGGCCGCGGGAGACAGAAGAGCCTCCGATGTGGCCGACGCGAGATTTGGATCCGTTAGTGCCATCCTCAGAATCAACTGACGAGAAAACGTCGCCAATGTTTGTGACCCTGGCACTGTGGCTCGTTGTTGGCATAGCGGGCGTGGTACTGTTTATTTTGGGGGTAAGTGGGATTGACAGTGCGCTATTGTTACTCCGCCGTTCTCCTGCAAAAATGGCCACCGTGCTCTACGGTCGCTTGCGAAAGAGGGCTCAGCAATTGCAGATTCGCACGCGCCCTGGTAATACCCCGTATGAGTTCGGCCATCTCCTGGTCGCGCGTTTGTTAGAGATTGCCGACACCCAGCGCGATGAAGAGTTGTTACCGCCTGCGGAGGACGAAATACCGGTGCTGATCGAATTGTACGTTCGCGCGTGGTATTCACCACACACCATCGAGGTCGCAGAGCGCCGCGCAGCCGTCTGGGCGTGGTGGAAATTGCAGTGGCGGTTGGGGTTGGCTAACTTGTGGCGCAAATTCAGTTTTGGACGTATCTTACGGGCTGCTATGGCTCGCTAACTTGTACGTGTGACGGCGTCACCGCGATAGTGTTCAATCTGCTTGTATGAGGTCTTGGCGATGACTGAGGATTTCAAATATCCACGACGACGATTCATGCGCACATTTGTGCACCGCGCTACGCAGGCGCTCTTTGGTATACTGACCGATTTTCACATCATCGGCGCAGAGAATTTTCCGGCGGAAGGACCGCTACTGGTCGTTGCAAACCACTTCAGTTTCGTTGATCCGGTGGCGATGGTGCGCATTGCGCCCTGGCCAATGGAGTTTCTCGGCGGTTTCCGAACTCCCAATGCGCCACCGTTGATCAGTTGGCTTCGCGAGTTGTGGGGCTACTATCCTGTCTTCCGTGGCACCGGCTCGACACTGGCTATGCGTGCCTCGGACGCGGTCTTGCGACAGAAAGGTGTCATCGGCGTCTTTCCGGAGGGGACAAGTGCGGCGGCGGTGCTGCGTCCGGCGCGTCCGGGTGTGCCCTTTATCGCAGCGCGGACAGAAGCGCGGATTCTCCCGGTGGGATTGGATGGTTTTATCGATGTATTTCCCAAGCTCCTCAAGGGGAGGCGCGCGCGTGTGACAGCACGCATTGGTAAACCGTTCGGCCCTTTCGTGGCGTCGGGGCGGGGACGCGAGCGCCGCGAACAACTGGAGAAAATCGGCCACGAAATCATGCAACACATCGCCGAGCTGCTGCCCGCGGAACGGCGCGGGCACTATTCGGATGATCCTGCCGTCCGCGCGGCAGCGCAGGGAACCGAATATTACCCATTCGACGATGCGCCAGAGCTTTGATTCTCCGTGGTTACGGGTCTGCAACCTATGCAGCGTCATTGCGTATATAGTGCCTAACCGCCCAAATTCTTGCTCAACGGGCAAGAAAACGGGCTGCGAAAAACCTTTTTGGTTCCGGCTTGTCCGGGTTAGGATGACATTGATGCAAGGAGGTGACTTATGAATCGGCGTCCAGGATGTTTGTCCGGCTTGTTGCAGTTGGCATTTCTTAACGTGGTTTTCGACTGGTTGCAGGAGAAGTTTGGCTTTGGCCGAGGGTGTTCTTGCACCGGTATGGGTTGTGGCGTTATTCTGCTGATCCTATTTTTGATTTTGGCCTGTTCCGTAATCACTGGTACAGATTGGTTCCGGTTATTCTAGCGGCTGTTTTGTAATCGCGACACCGACCTGTTTTTAGCAGGTCGGTGTTGTTGTGTGACTAATTTGCGAATGTATGTCTGTGCTGAATCCCTGTCTGTGAAAAGTAGCCCCTTTTTTGACTCTTATTAAAGCTAGATTATACTAGAGATGAGTTCATTGTAGTGCGGTGTGAATACCGTTGTTCATAGACGTTGGAGATGATTTCGTATGCAGGCTCAACCAACACCGAGTGTCTGGAAACGCGTTTGGAATACACTACTGCGTTTTGTTTCCGACATTCGCGGTAAGATTATCGTACCCTACCTCATCCTGACCTTTGCGGTTGCCGTGATTGGTCTCTATGTGGTCACGCGCTTGCTGTCCAGTTCACTGGATGAGCGTTTCAACAACCATCTTCTCGAATCCGGACGCGCAGTTTTGACTGGCTTTGCGCGTCATGGGATCGAGCATCTCGAAGCGGCGCGCACGTTTTCGTTGACAGAAGGTGTGATTGAAGCTTTGCGCGAGGGTGACGAAGCGACGTTGGCAGATCGCGTATTGCCGGCGGCAACCACCAGAGGCGTTGATGTTGTCATCTTTTTCGACGCTGTGGGTCAAACTCAGCTAAATGCTTTAAAACGTGATGGCCAGGTCGCGTTGGTGGAATATGATTTCAGGCCCACCGATGTGTGGCTCGTTGAGCGCCTTCTAGCGCAAGGCTCCGCGTCTTCCTCTGCGCTCCGTGCTATCGGCGAGCATCCCGTGGACAATAAGTATTACTATTTCACTGCCGCACCGATTGCCCTGGAAGAGGAATTTGCCGGTGTTGTGTTGGTAGGTACGGCATTAGACGTGTTGCTTCCTGAACTCAATGCGGCTTCGATGGCCGAGATCACCGTTTATCTGAATCAAGGGCAGGCTATTGCTTCTACTTTTGTACGGGGCATGCCGGCTGATGCCCAGGCGGAAATGTTAGCTGAGCTTACGATTCCGCCCAGTGTATACGATGACGCGTTGCAATCTCAAGATCAAACACGTATTGAGACTTTGACGATTGAAAAGCGTGATTATCGTCTTTCGCGCGGACCTCTGGCGGTCGGTAATGATCGATTGGCCGTTTTTGACGTGGCTTTGCCCTCGGATTTTCTCATTGAGTCGAACGCGGTCAACCGCAGCACGTACGTTGTCGTGTTCGGATTGGCGATGGGGGCCGTGATCTTGTTGGGATACGGCGTGGCGCAGCGCATTACGCGCCCTGTGTTCACATTGATAAAAACCTCGCAAGCCGTGGCTGACGGCGATCTGAAACAACGCACGGGCATCGAGCGCAGTGATGAGATTGGGACACTGGCGACGGCCTTTGATCAGATGACGGAACGCCTTGATGAGCGCACGCTTGCCTTGCAGTCGTCTTTGCAGATACAGCGGGAAACCGCCAGCCGGATGCGCTCGATCTTATCCAGCATCGGTGACGGCGTATTACTTGAAGATGCAGAAGGAAATATCGTCCCCCTGAATCAGGCCGCCACCGCGATGCTTGAGGATGCGGCTTCGCGTTTCCTCACTGGCCCTGTGCGTGACCTGCCCATGCTCGAGCAGGATCGTTCGCCGGATATTTGGCCGAACCCATGGCTGCTTGAGAGCCGGCGTTTCCAAGTTGCCAACCGGATCTATATGGCACACTCGGCCACAGTGGGCAGTGATCATGGCGAAAACTTAGGGACAGTTATTGTTTTGCGCGACGTCACTGCTGAGGTGGAGGCTGAGCAGCTTAAGGATGCCTTTGTCGCGCACGTTTCCCACGAGCTTCGTACGCCATTGACGGCTATCAAGGGCTACACCGCGCTTCTCGGCGTAACTGCCGGCACAGCTTTGACCGAGACGCAACATAATTTCTTAGATCGGATAAGTCGTCAGACCGATAACTTGGTTGGTATGATCAACGCGCTACTGGATTTCTCCGAAGTCGAGGCCGGTGGGAAGATTGGCTTGCGATTAGAATTGATAGAACTTTCGGCGCTGATTCAAGAAATCTACGATGAGTGGCAGGCGGAAATGGAGGAGAAGCCCCTCACCTTCATCCTGGAAATGGCGGACCATCTACCCAAGGTTAATGTTGATGTGGTGCGTTTGCGCTGGGCTCTCATAAGCCTGGTGCGCAATGCGTATCAGTACACCGACGCGGGTGGTAAAGTGACGTTGCGTCTGTCCGCCGCTCAAGACAACGTCGTTTTCCAGGTCATCGATACCGGCGTGGGTATCGCAGAGGAAGCACAGAAGCGTCTTTTTACGCGTTTCTATCGTGTGATGCAAAGCCACGATGACAACGTGCGGGGTCTGGGTCTGGGATTGTATGTGACGAAAACGATTATCGAGGCACACGGAGGGGCCATTCAGGTTACCAGTGAGGTTGGAGTCGGGAGCACCTTTACAGTGACACTTCCGGCAGCGCGTGACCAAGAGGCCCAACAGGCGTCTGCCTGATCGAAAGCATAGGGATTGACATGGCGCTTTCCGAGCGGTATCAACGCCAGGATGAACAGCAACGGCGGTCGGTTGACATCATTATCTTTCTCATCATTTTGGGATTGAGCTTTATATGTCTGTGGATCACCGCGCTTTTTGCTGTGCGCCAAAGTAATTTTTGGGAAGTTGCGATTGGGATGTCTTCGAATGTTGATCCTGATGCATTCTACACCCCAATCGTTGCTTCTGGTGGGGCGGGTGGTATTGTTCCGTTGCGCGAAGAGGCCCTTATCGCCCCAACGGTGCCGCCGGAACTGGTCGTACCGGAGCAGGCGACGTCCGTGCCTGTACCTCCGGTGAGCTTCTACACGCCGACACCTACGCCAATCCCGCCGACGCCGACACCTACGCCAGTCCCACCGACGCCGACTCCCCAACCGCCGACGGCAACGCCGACACCAACGCTGACGCCTTCACTTACACCGACGCGCACCCCGCAACCTCCGACGGATACGCCGCAGCCAACAGGTACCGCCACACCGCCGCCTTCCATCACGCTGACGCCTTCCGAAACACCGACGTACACGCCGACGCCTACCCGTACGCCGACGCGCACACCTACGCCGACGCGCACACCTACGCCGACTCCGACACAGACGCCGACTTTGACGCCGTCGCTCACGCCGACAGCCACGCCGACAGCTACGCCAACGCCCACACCCACCGATACGCCTGTGCCGACGAACCTTCCGCCGCGCCCGCCGACTGAACCGCCGCCGCCTACACCAACCCCAAATCTTCCGCCGCGTCCGTCAGCTCAAAAGAGCCTTGCGAAAGTGCAGGCGACAAGGTTCGTAAGCCTTCGCAAGGGCTACTGAATCTTCTAGCGGACGGGATTGCGCAGCACCCCGATATGCTCGATATCCACCTCTACCACGTCGCCGGGCACTAACGGACCGACGCCAGCCGGTGTGCCGGTGAGCAAGATGTCGCCCGGCTCGAGCGTCATCACGCTGGCGGCGTAGGCGATGAGTGTGGCCGGCGGGAACACCATCTGGCTCGTGCGTCCTTCCTGGCGCACTTCACCGTTGACACGGCAGACGACGCCAAGGTCTGCGACATCCTCCTCCCGCAGACCGGTCACAATCCACGGCCCGGCAGGGCAGAAGGTGTCGAAGCCTTTGCCGCGCGTCCATTGCCCATCCTTGCGCTGCAAATCGCGGGCGGTGACGTCGTTGCTGCACGTGACACCGAGCACGTAATCCCACGCCGCTTCCGCTGTGACGTTGCGGCAGCGCTTGCCGATCACCACTGCCAATTCGGCTTCGTGTTCTACCCGCTGTGAAAGCGCCGGCACGATGATGGCATCTTCTGGGCCGATAACGCTACTCGGTGGTTTGAGGAAGAGCAACGGTTCCGTGGGTACTTCGGCACCGTGCTCGGCGGCGTGTGCCACGTAATTGCGTCCCACGCAGATGACTTTTGTGGGGCAAACTGGCGGTAGCAGCGTAACTGTCTCTAGGCTGCCAATACGTGTTCCTCGCGAACCGCCGCTGTAGGGATGGCCGTCCAGCCGGTAGACTTGATCTTCCTCAAGTACGGCCCACATACTTTCACCACGATTGTTGATGCGTACCAAATGTGTACTGAATGTTGTCTGCATATTTTCCTCCAAGCTGTGTTTGATGCGACTGAAGTCGTTACTGCGCATAGTGTTATAGTGTGGTTATAGGTGAAGTCAACTGCGCAGGATCAAAGACTGCAATTTTGGTTTCTTGCCACAACATTGTATAATTTATAGTAGTTACGCAGTCAAGGTGGGATGCACTTTACACCTATAATGACGTGTTTTGTGTGCAAATCTAGGCGTTTTATAGCGTTTCTAAGTGCGTCCCACTTGAGCAAACCGCGTAGCTAATGTAATTTATGTGAATATTCGGGTGGGGAGAACAACTTGGACTACCTTGACTTTGAACTTGAAATCGGTGTGGGGGATGGGCCGGAATATCCGGTGGCAGTGTTGCGTTCTCCGGCGGGTGAAGCCCGTGAGCGGGTCGCGTTTCCTTTTGGCGAACTGGAACTGGAAAACCGCCTGCAGGCGCTTCAGATCGCGCTGTTGCGTACCGGGGGCATCCTGCGACAGGTTCTGACGCCGGAGGAGCACGCTGTGCAAGCATTCGGCCGCGCGCTGTTTGAGATGCTGCTTTGCCGCGAAGCGCGTAGCCGTTACGATGTGAGCCTGCGCGAGGCGGCTGCGCAGGGCAAGGGTTTGCGCATCAAACTGCGCGTGCAGTCACCGGAGTTGGCAGCTTTGCCGTGGGAATTCATCTACGATCCGCGCAACGCGGAATACGTGTGCCTCTCGCGCAACACCCCATTGGTACGCTACCTCGAGCTGTCACAGCCGGTGCACCCCTTGCGTGCCGAACTGCCATTGCGCATTCTGGGTATGGCCGTCAGCCCGGAAGGATTGCCCCCGCTGGACATCGAACAGGAAAAGCGGCGTGTGGAAACCGCTCTGGAGGCCTTGCGTGCGTTGGGTCTGGTCACATTGACGTGGTTGGAAGGTTCTACGTGGCGCGACTTGCAGCGCGAGATGCGGCATGGTCCCTGGCACATCTTCCATTTCATTGGCCACGGAGGCTTTGACCAGGCAGCGGACGAGGGCTTTGTTGCGCTGGCCGATGAGACAGGTGAGACGCACCAATTGAGCGCGACCCAGTTGGGCCGGCTGCTGGCCGATCATCGTGACCTGCGATTGGTGCTACTCAATGCCTGTGAGGGAGCGCGCAGTAGCACGCGAGACATTTTCTCCGCGACGGCGGCGATCCTGGTGCGGCGTGGCCTCCCGGCGGTACTGGCGATGCAGTACCCCATCACCGACCGTGCCGCCATCGAATTTTCGCGCACGTTTTACGAGGCCTTGGCCGATGGATTACCCGTGGATACGGCGACGACGGAGGCGCGCCAGGCAATCAGCTATGTTTCACCGCACTCGGTGGAGTGGGGGATTCCTGTGCTGTACATGCGTGCCGCGGATGGCGTTCTGTTCGACGTGCAGGCCGGGCAGGCGAAACGCCCTGCGTTGCATGAGGTCCAGATGCCTGTTTCTCAAACCGCCGAGCGGCCGGAGTACGACCGGGCTTCTGTGTCCGAGGTGACCGGCGCGCCATATGGCACTGAGTCGCCGGCCAGTCCACTACTCGATGTGGAATTGGTCTACATTCCGCCCGGTGATTTCGTGATGGGTAGCGATTCATACCAGGACGAGATTGTTCAGGACGAAGAATTGCCGCAGCATACGCTGACGTTGCCCGAATATTATCTGGCGCGCACTCCTGTGACGAACCGGCAGTATCTCACCTTCGTGCAGGCGTGCGGGTATCGCCGTCCGGAGCACTGGCCGAGTGATGAGTTCCCAGAGGATCAAGCCGATCATCCGGTAACCAATGTTTCCTGGTATGATGCGATGGCCTATTGTGCGTGGCTTGCAGAATGTTTGAGCGAGGAGGCGTGCCAGGCGAAGGTGTGGCGCGCCGAACGCTGGGAGACGATCGACATTGACGGCAAGGCCTGGTGCTTCCAACTGCCTTCCGAGGCGGAGTGGGAGAAAGCCGCGCGCGGACCCGACGGACGGCTTTACCCGTGGGGTAATCTCTGGGATGCGAAGCGCTGCAACACAAAAGAGTCGCGCAGCGTGGCGACGACCCCGGTGGACGCCTACCCGCTCGGCGCGAGCCCTTATGGTGTGTTGGAGATGGCGGGCAATGTCTGGGAGTGGACGCGCACACTGTGGGGTGTTGACATTCTCACGACGCTGTTCAAGTATCCCTACAATCCCGCAGATGGCCGCGAGGATATGCAGGCGGATGCGGCGATGTACCGGGTGCTGCGCGGCGGTTCGTACAACTACGGGCGTGACGCTGCGCGCTGCACGGCCCGCAATCGTCTCATGCCCGATCATGGCAACTGGTTTGTCGGCTTCCGTGTGGCTCTACTGCCGAAAAGTTTCTCGGCGGATTGAATTTTTCTCATCTCTCATCTCTCATCTCTCATCTCTCAT
>OMKS01002677.1_pt1 | contig 14681 bp, 9 predicted proteins | sample 1674721 | NCBI WGS metagenome assembly OMKS01 (sample SAMN06264996, study PRJEB25208) | sediment metagenome | isolation source: hot spring sediment | place: USA: California | collected 2014-09-02
GAGCACATCCAGATGCCGCATATCCGGAGCATCGTGGCTGAGCTGAGGGGCGAAGGCACATGTCCCTCAAACGGGATCAACGCCGCCGTGACCAGCCGGGTGATGGAGGAAGCTCTACTCAATAAACAATAAACAACAGTCAAGTAATAAAAAGGTCAACGTTAATCAGGCACTGACCGCTGATAGGTCAGTGGAACCGGGAACCCTCAACCGGGAACCGGCGACAGGCGTCGGGCGTCGGGCAGCAGGTCGTGCACAGCAGTCGGAGGGTCGTGCACAGCAGTCGGAGGGTCGTGCACAGAGGTCGGAGGGTCGTGCACAGAGGTCGGAGGGTCGTGCACAGCCGTCGACAAGTAGCAACGCAATTCATTGCGTTGTGCACAACGATCGCAATGTCGTACACAACGGCCGTAAAAATATCATCGAATGGTGTGAAAAATCAAAAAATCAAAAGGGGCATTTATTTCGGAAATTGCCGCTAATCCGCGGTATTCATTAACACATTTCACGATCTTCGACATCATGCGCCAGGCAAAGAATTGCGTGGCTATCGTGCGTAATACAATCCTGCCTCGGGTCCCAGAGGTAACCCGAGCCATACCCAGACAACAATTATAATGGTCCAGATGATTAAGAATGCAATAGAGTATGGAAGCATGGTGGCGATGACCGTTCCGATACCGGCATTTTTATCATATTTCTGGATGAACGCAATGATCAGCGCAAAGAAACTCATCATGGGAGAGATGACATTCGTGACGCTGTCCCCGATCCGGTAGACCACCTGGGCGAGTTCGGGGGAATAGCCCATGAACATAAAGATGGGTATGAAGATGGGCGCCAGCAGGGCCCATTTGGCAGAGGCACTTCCCATAAACATATTCATGGTGGCGGCAAAGAGAATAAACAGTATAATCAGGGGGATCAGCCCGATATGCAAAGAAGTCAGAAAACCGGCACCCTTGATGGCCATGATCAATCCCAGGTTGCTCCATTTGAAATAGGCCACAAACTGTGCCGCAAAAAACACCAGCACCATATAAACGGCCAGGGTCTTCATGCTTTCAGCCATGCTTTTGGCCACATCCCCGTCACTCCTGAATTTGCCGGTAACGATGCCATAGACCACACCTCCCACAAAGGTAAAAATGAACAACCAGGCCACAACACCCCTGATCACGGGAGAGTGAAGCACGGTCCCGTCGTCTCCCCTGAGGAAACCATTCTCAGGAATGAGCCCGATAAGAATGAGAATCGTTATAAGGATAACCGAAACGCCTGCCCAGAGCAATCCGAATTTTTCCTTCCGTGTCAGCCTCTCAATGGTTTCTTCATTGCCATTATCCCTGTATTCTCCCATACGGGGTGCCACTATTCTCTCTGTAACAATCGTCCCGACAATGGCAATGAAGAATGTGGATACGACCATAAAATAGTAGTTTGCCGTCGGATTAACAAGATACTCCGGATCCACAATCTGCGCCGCCTCTTCAGAGAGTCCGGCAAGCAACGGATCGACCGTTCCCAGGAGAAGATTGGCTGAGAAACCGCCTGATACGCCGGCAAATGCTGCGGCCATACCCGTTATCGGGTGGCGTCCGATCGCTTTAAAAATTATTCCGGCAAGGGGAATCAGCAACACATAGCCGACATCTGAGGCAATGTTCGAAACAATGCCGCTGAACACCAGCACAAACGTCAGGATCTTCCTGGGAGCCGACAACACCAGTAAACGAATAACGGCTCCTATCAATCCGCTGCCTTCGGCAATACCGATGCCCAGCATGGCTACCAGTACAATGCCGAGGGGCGCAAATCCCGTGAAATTATCAACCAGTTCCAGCAGGATCCTGTGAAATCCTTCCCTGGAAAGCAGGTTAATGACGTCCACACGCTCTCCGGTAGCAGGATGAACCGCCGACCATCCTGCCCAGTAGGCAATCCCGCTGAACATGAGCGTGGCCAGTGCAAATAAGGCAAACAGCGTTGCAGGATGGGGTAAAGCATTGCCAACCTTCTCGGTAATATTTAAAAATCTTTCAACCCAGGATCGTTTTTCAGCCATAAATAATATGTCGTTAACCTGATCAGACAAATAAAAATAAATCTGACCTCCTCCTTAAAAAAAGGGGCAATATATTAATATTTTCAGAATGTCTTTTTTTTTTGTTGAAAATTGAATAACTTTTCAAGGACTTACAATACCTTATTTGAAAAAGTATATAAATTATATTAATCTCATTGTTTAATCTTTATAAATACAGGATACCATGATGAAAAAAGAAGATTCCGAAAAACAATCATCCGGTCAGGAATCCGGATTCTGGGAAGAAGCAAAAGACAATATCGGTGAAGGGGCCCGGGAACTGGGACAAAAGATCTCTTCCTATTCTGAAATCATATTCGGGAAAATCAAGGACCGTACCAGTGATATGTTGCAGCATGGCAAAGAGCTGACCAGGGATGCAGTAAACACAGCCCAGGAGAAAGCTGAAGAATTGCGTGACAAGCTTGAAATCAGGAAACTGAACGAGGAAAAGAAGAAGATAGCGGCACAGCTTGGCATGAATTACTACCTGGCTTTAAAAAACAACGATAATAAGACACCCCCCAACTTTACCAGGCAGAAAGAGATAGTTTCACTTCTTCAGGAGATAGAGGATATCGATAAAGAAATTCTGAAGATCTCAGAAGAAACATAATCCTCCGGCCAACAAAAAAGGCAGGAAAATCTCTGCCTGTTACTTCTGGCATCAGTTATTATTGTTATCATAAAAAAAACCTGCTATGAATTTTTTTATCCGAACCAGTCCCTGGATCATGTTTTTTCAGGGAGTCCTGATACTTTTATTCGGGATTATTGTACTTGTGAATCCTGAAATCACCTTAAAAGTCCTGACCCGTCTGCTTGGAGTTTTTCTCCTGGTGGCCGGTGTAATCCTGTTTTTCAGTAATTACGACCGTAAGAATATTAACAAGTCTAATTCCGTTCTTCTCTTTATGGCTCTGATCTATTTCGGTCTCGGGCTTTTATTTGTGTTGTTTCCCTCTCTGGTGGCAAGTGTGTTTATCATCATTCTCGGAATCATAGCCATTGCAGGTGCCCTCACAAACCTCTGGTTTCATTTTAAGTCCAGAAGCCCCCTTGCGGGGATGGCCATTGCAAGGAACCTGTTAATATTTCTGTTCGGATTGTTCATGCTGATAAGACCTGTAAAGGGACAGACTGCCATAGCGGTGGTGATAGGCGTATTTGCCCTTTTGTTCGGAGCTGTATTAATCATTAATGCCTATCGCCTGCATGCATTAAAACGGTCAGGCAATAAAGATCTTTAGCGCATTCACACTGATTATTCCCGGAGAACCAGCTTCTCCAGCCGTTCAATGCGTTCCTGCAGGGATTTTATCTCGGCCTCCTTCAGGTCGATCAATGCCTGCTGTTGCTTGATCGCTTCCACGAGCAAAGCAGTGATTGGGGCATATTGCATGCCATAGTACTCACCGCTTTTGCTGATCACCTCCGGAATAATGTTTTCCGCCTGCTGGGCAATGAATCCCATCTGCCTGGCCGGATCCGGGCTCTCATCATCTTTCCACGAAAAATAAATCCCTTCCAGCTCCTTCACCTTATCCAGGGCATCATCGATCGGGACAATATCTTTTTTGAGCCGCTCATCGCTCTCATTGACCCACGGTTCAATGCCCCCTGCCGGTCCGTTCACAAAAAAGGTCTGACCGATAATATTATCCTGTCCGTTTCCGTTCACGACCATCCATTTCATCTCAAAATCCCCCCAGATCAAAGGCTGGACCGTTTCGTTGTTTGCGATATAAAGCTTATTGGATTCCTTTTCCTTGATACCTGCCCGGTATCCGATGAATACATTTTGCGACGCGTTTATCGCCTCAAACCCTGCCTCGGCCCCGATAATCACGTTGGAGGTCCCGGTCCCTGTTCCTTCAATATATTCAGACGCTGCCCCTGCCCCGATAATGACATTATTCGAACCGTCCCTGGTATATTTCCCGGCTTCATCCCCGATTATCACGTTTCGGCTCCCGTCCCCCTGCCCTTCATAAACCGAACCGGAACCTGCGCCTGAACCGATAACGATATTTTTTGCTCCCGATCGGAACCAGGCGCCGGCCACGGTGCCAATCGCTATATTTTCCGCTCCATCTACGTTGCTGTTGCCTGCCAGGTGGCCCAGAAAGACATTATTTCCCCCGGTAAGATTGTTCGCTCCCGCACGAGTTCCTATAAAGGCATTATAATGTCCTTCCGTATTGTTCACCCCTGCCTCCGAACCTATGAAGGTATTAAAGGAAGCTTTATTCTTCATTCCGGCTTCAGATCCTATCAGGGTATTAAAGGCGCCATCCTTACCCTGTTTTCCTGCCATGAATCCAATGTAACAATTCCGGGTTCCGTGTGCAAAAGCACCCTGAGCCATGGTTCCTATATTGGAATAACCTGCCTCGTACCCCAAAAATGTGTTTTGATAGCCTTCGGTATTTTTCGCTCCGGTTTTGTATCCCAGGAATACATTATACAAACCGGTTGTATTATTGGCTCCGGCGCTATCACCGATAAAATAATTCTCCGGCGTCAGCCGGAGGAAATCCCTGGCCACGCCTTTCCCCTGGGTATATCCTCCAACGGCAAATCCGCCTTTAACACCCTTTCCGGAGGCTGGATCCTGATCAATATAGAACCGGATGCTGTCCGGAGTGACCCGCATGTAATCCGGAACTTCCCCTTTGATATCCTTCCGGTAACCGCCAACAGCGAATCCCCCTTTGACACCTTTGTTTTCCAACGTGTCGACATATACCCGCACCATATCCTCATAAACGGCAAAGGCAACGGAACCATCGAAACGCTTTACCTGGAACAGGGCCTCCCCTTCCGGAAGGGGTTTGTTACCCTGAACGGACAATGCCGGTACCGTCGGTGAGGGTCCGGTTAAGGAAAGTGAATACGGTACGGGCCTGAGCGGCTGGGGATCCAGTGTGATCTCCCGGTTCCCCGTATTGATGGCCAATACGATAAAATGTTGCGCACCGCTCCAGAATATATCAGCAGGCGTTTCGGCATAACCTCCTGTTTTTAAAGCCGGATCTCCGCAGACCACCAGGTTGATGAGCCCAAAATCGTTGGTGGTCATTTCATGGATTTCCTCCCACACCAGTTCACCGGTGCCGGAACCGACCCTTATGCCGATAGTAACTGCCATATTCGTGTTCTTTAAAAGGTTCCCGGCCTCATCCCTTGCCACGGCCTGAAAATTAAATCCCGGCGCTGTCTGGGCCTTGATACCGGGAAAGGTCACAAAGAAGAGAAACACGGATAAAATCATTATCCCGTGAAGGCACTTGAAAGGAGTATGCGTTTTCATGGTTGCTGAATTTTGATAATATGGTTAAAACAAGCGTTTAAAAATTATTTCCCGACCACTCCGCCGGCCAGTCTGAGAGGCCTTTATAAAACAACAGGTGTTCATGGTGTGGTTGAACCTTTTCTTCAATTGCCAGCATCTCGTCTGCAGAAAGGGGTTCAAACTCCCGGGCAATTTTAATATTCTCCTCCAGTTCGGCCAGATTATCCAGTCCCACAATGATGGTGCTTACCGGAAGGGTAAGGGTATAGCTCATGGCCTCTTTCATGGTGATGATGCCGCCGTGTGAAAATATCCTGTCGCGGGCAGGGATCTTCATCCCGATAATTCCCATATTTTTATCAAGGGCTGTCGGAAGCAGGTTCTCAATAAATGAATTGTGATGCTTATCTGCCGCGTTCAGGGCCACCAGGAGGGCATCAAACGGATACCTGTCGATAAGTTCCTTCATGGGGGCAGGGTCGGTATGCCCGGATATGCCCAGAAATCGGACCACTTTTTCCGCTTTTGCTTTCTCCATGGCTTTTATGACGCCTTCATCTGAAAAAATCCTCTCAATATCTTCATTTCCGCCGCCCCTGATATTATGGATCTGCCAGAGATCAATGGTATCGGTCTGCAGATTTTTCAACGAGCTCTCCAGGTGCCGCATGGCACCGTCATAGCCCCGGTCGTGTGTTTTGGTAGCCAGGAACACTTCACTGCGGCGCGTCTTCATCACCTCTCCCACATGGCGCTCGCTGGTTCCCCGCAGATGCTCGCCTGCACTGCTGTTCCCGTCCATCCCGTACCAGGCAGACGTGTCGATATAATTTATGCCCAGGTCGATGCACCGGTTGACAATCTCAATGGCCCGGTCGCGCATCCCTGCCTGTTCAACCGATCCCTGAGCACCGAGACTGTATATACTCACCATCTCACCGGTCTTGCCAAATGGCCTCACGGGTAATCCTTTCACGGTTCCTTTTCCGGTGCAGGATTGGAAACTGCCTAAAGCCGGGGCAAGGCTCATCACTGAGGTACCTGCAATGAGCTTTTTAAGAAATTCCCTGCGGCTGTTGTCTGAATATGTTTTCATAGGATAGGATTTATGGATTTGAAAAATAAATATACAACAATAAAAATAAACATTTCGATGCCTGTTCCGTAAAACGGAAAAGAGAACCGAAAAGTTTAGGCAAAAATGATTTAACGTATCTCAATCATGGAAAAAGCAAGGTACATCATCATGGCCGTTTCGCTTATCCTGCTAACCGGTCTGATTACTTCCTCCTGCGCAACCACACAGAGAGCCACTATCGAATCTCAGAGACAGAACTTTATGCTGCATAATAAATCGGAATATTCAAGGAACAAGGGAAAATACACCGCATCATCCTATGATAAGTGGGCAAAAAAAAACAGGAGATATTTGAGGAAACAGCGTCGCAGACATTGAAAATCCAAACAATTTTTTATATTTATCACTGATTTTGGATGGCCTTTCTTATGAAATGAAAGCGGCCGTGTTTTTCATTCAGGATGAATAGAATAATTACTGTCTGCAGGTTCATAAGTGCTGAAAAAACAATCTTAACTAAACACCATGACTACAGATAAACTGCCCGCCTTCCTGGCTCTGATCTGCATTATCACAGGATGCAATCCCGAATTCAAGGAAGTGGATAAATATGCAAGACCTGACTGGCTTGCGGGGAAGCTTTATACACAGTTGAAAGAACAGCCCGACCTTTCCGCATTTGCCCTGTGCCTGGAACGGACGGGTTATGATACCATCATCAACACATCGGGAAGCTATACCGTCTTTGCCCCGTCCAATGAGGCCATTGCAAATTATCTGCAGGCGCATCCCGCATACAATACGGTGGAGGATATCCCACTGAATGATCTGGCAGAAATTGTAAAATATCACATTGTACAGAATCCATGGACAAAAACACAACTCAGAACACTCGATGTATATGGATGGATCGATACACTGGATCAAACCAATAATAAACCGCGTGGCTTTAAAAGGCAAACCCTCCTTCTGGATAAGAACCGGAAACTGGGTGTGGCCCAGAGCACGGATAAATCCCTGCAGGTGGTCGATACCCTGAAATCCAGCTGGCACCGTATCATTGTCACCGATTCGCGGAAGTACGTACCCATCTTCTTCAGGGAATACTTAAGCATATATGATCTGCGTTCGGATGATTATGAGTTCTATTTTGACCGGTCCATCGATAATGCCGGGGACATTTTTTTTGCCGGCGGAAAGATACAGGGTGATGAAATATTCGCGGAAAACGGGTTCATATACATGATCGACCGGGTTGTAGAGCCTTTGCCCAATGCCATCCAGATACTTGAATCGACTCACCACGGCCAATCCTATTCAGATTTCCTGAACCTGATTAATCTCTTCCCCTGGTTTGAATACAACGCAGAAAAGACCTTTGACCAACCGGGTGCCGAGCTGGGTTACGAGGTGGATTCCCTGTTTGAAATTTCATATCCCGATCTGACCTTTAATATCATCAGAGAGCAGACCAGCCCGCCAACCGGGACATTCGGACTGCCCGGCAATGTAACCATACGGTACCACCATGGATTGATAGCACCTACTAATACCGCTTTCAATGAGTTCTGGAACGAGTATTTTGTGGGCCCCACCAAATGGAATACCCTGGGCGGCACACCAAAAAATATTATAAAAATCCTGGTGAATACGCATATGTCGGCAAATCCCATTTATCCAACCGATATGGAAGATGGTTTTTTCAACGGGGAAATGGACAGGATCGTTGTGGATCCGTCGGACATTGTTCACGCACAGTTTGGCAGTAACAGCACCTTTATCGGGGTCAGTAAAGCCGTTGTTCCGCGTGTATTTAAAAGTGTCGCCGGTCCTGTATACCTGCTCAGGGGTTATTCAAAGACGATGTACGCCATTGAACAGGCCGGCTTGCTGTCTGCCATGAAAAGAGAGGGAGAAAATTATATGTTTTTTGTCGAATCCAATGCAAATACTTCACAGGATTCGTCCCTGCTGTACAGCAACGGGCAATTTTCACTCTTCCAGATTGCCGAGGGTTCAGCCCGGGAATACAGACTGAACACCAATAATCTCAGGATCCTGCTGATGAACCATATTGGCGTGGGAACACCAAGGGGACTTTCCCGCAAGGAATTTATCAGGAATCTGGCAGGGAATTATATTATTATTGATAATGAAACCGGTGAAATAAGAGGGACGGCTCCCACTTCCATCGGCTATCAGGGGCTGGTGACAAAGCCGAATTTCCCCGTGCAGATCAGCACAGAGGCCGAAAACGGGGTGACCTACGAGATCGAAAACTGGTTCAGCTTTTCTGCACCCAATATCTACCAGAAGATACGGAGTGATTTCCCCGTATTTCATAACCTTTTATTTCAGGCGGGTCTGGCCAATGAAGCCACCCTGCGCTATTCGTTCCTGTCCGACAATGAGGAGTATACCGTATTTATTCCTTCTGACGAGGCCCTGATTGCATACCGGGCGGATACACTGGACAAACAGACTCTGGAGAGTTTTCTGAAGTTCCATTTTATCCAGGGAACACTCATTTTTACAGATAGCAATAAACCTCCGGGCTATTACGAAACAATACGGAAAGATGAACGCTCCACCGCTTTCACAACGGTATTTTCAAATTTCTATATTGATCCGGGATACGGTCAGATCAGCATTCCCGATGCACAGGGTGGTGCGTATGTGACGGTGGACGAAACCGGGGTATCCAATATCATGACCGGAAGAGAAGTTGGCGAAACCACTGATGTTTTCAGAAACTATATCATTACCGGAGTCCTTCACAAGATAGACAGAGTGTTATTATATAATGAGGTAAATACCAACTAAATTATTTCAAGGCGTAAAATCAAACCATGAAAAAAACCAGAACAGCCCTATTGCTTGCACTGACCCTATTCAGCCTTGTGGATCTGTCTGCTCAACAGAGCAGGATTATCCGGGGGAGGATTACCGACAGCGGGGATAACACTGCTGTTATCGGGGCAAACGTCATAGAATATGATGCAGAGAACCGGATTATCAACGGAACCATCTCTGATGTCAACGGGGACTTTGTGCTTGAGATGAAGAATCTTGAAAACACACTGCGGGTCAGTGTGATCGGATACGATACAAAAGAGATCAGACCCGATCCCACCAGGGTACTGGCCATTACACTCGACGCGACGAAAGTGGAACTGGAGGAGGTAACCATTACGGCAAGGGCACAATCCCGGTTCAGTTTAACCAATATTGATGAGCGGGATAATGCATCCTCAACGGTAAGGGTTGACCTGATCGATATGCAGAATTCGGGCATCCTTTCTGCTACGGATGCCCTGCAGGGGAGAGTCAGCGGTCTGGATATCATTGCATCGTCCGGTGATCCGGGATCAGGCTCCCAGCTGGTGATCAGGGGATTGAGTTCCATGGGAAACAGCCAGCCCCTCATCGTCGTGGACGGGGTTCCCCAATTCCGGGTGAACAGGGACAATTTTGATATCAGCTCCGCAGATACGGAAGACCTCAGCAACCTGGTCAATATTGCCGTTCAGGATATCAAATCCATCGAAATCCTGAAAGATGCCGCCTCAACGGCTGTATGGGGCTCCCAGGGAGCCGATGGGGTCCTGCTTATCGAAACCCATGCGGGAAGACTCGGTAAGGTACAGTTTGATTACCAGTATAAACCCAGCCTGAATATTCAGCCTCCGGCAATCCCCATGCTGAACGGAGACGAGTATATCATGCTCCAGCTTGAGGAGTGGCATAACGCATACGGGGTCTTTAATATTCCTCCCGAGATAGCCTACGACCGGGACTATTATGATTTTTATAACTATTCCGCCAATACCGACTGGCTGGGTGAAATCACTCAGAACGCCGTAACGCATGATCATTACTTCAAAATTGCCGGAGGGGGACAGAAAACACGGTATTTCACCTCCGTAAGCTATGTGGATGAGGGAGGCACCACCATCAATACCAATTCGAAAAGAATCTCCACCAGGGTCAATCTGGATTATTACCTTTCCAGAAAGCTGGTATTCATGATCCAGTTTAACTACACAAACAACAATACCAACCGGCATGTGGAAATCAGCAATAGAAACGTGCGTCAGATGGCCCTGATTAAGGCACCCAACATGAGCATATGGGAATATGATCAATATGGAAATCCCACAGGGGAATATTTCACTCCCATCAGCAGTTACCAGGGAAGCGGCAGTAATTACTTTAATCCTGTTGCGGTTGCCAATCTCGATAAGAACCAACGCCATGAAAACCATCTTCAGAATACCTTCCGGCTCCGCTACAAGATTACAGACTGGATTACCATTAACGAAACGGTCTCCTTCCAGTATAAAGGATACAAAACCCAGAATTATCTTCCCTATAATGCACTGGGAACCGACTGGCTGGCCTGGACGGTCAATAAGGCAGAAGAGAGCAATAACATTGAATCGTCTATCAGGACAGAAACCCAGATGATGTTCGATTCCCCCTTTGCCAGCGATGATCATGTCCTGTCCGGTGCGCTTACCTGGATTACTTCACAAAGCCAGTGGGAATGGATGAACCTGCAGAGCAACAAAATACCAAGTACCGATATCCAGGATCCTGCCATCAGCGGACAGATCAACTGGATAGGAACCGGCACCGGAGAAAACCGTGAAGTGGGTGCACTGGCCAATCTCAATTACAAGTATAAGGATAAGTATTTGATTCAGTCGGTGGTCAGGGCCGATGCTTCCTCTGTGTTCGGAGTCAATTACAGGTGGGGCGTTTTCCCGGGTGTTTCCCTGGGCTGGCGGTTCACCAGCGAACCTTTCATGCAATCCTTCCAGTTCATGGACGAAAGTATGCTCAGATTCAGCTGGGGAATTACCGGCAGGCAACCTACCTCGGCATATGCACGTTTTGCCACTTATCAATCGACCGGCAACGGCAGTTACATGACCTATCCCGCCATCGTGCCCCAGAGCGTCCAGTTGAATAACCTTAAATGGGAATCCCAATCATCCTATAACCTTGGCATAGATCTTAACCTTTTTAACTACAGGGTATTCATTCAAGGGGATCTATACCACAAACTCACTACCGATCTGCTTTTCAGCCCCTACAATATTCCTTCTTCATCCGGTTACCGGCAGTTTAGTTTTTTCAATGGCGGAGCACTGCAAAACAGGGGATGGGAATTAATGATGGATGTCAAAATTATCAAAAGGGACGCTTTTAGCTGGTCGGTAAACCTGAATACATCACAGAATTTCAATGCATTTATATCCCTGCCTGATAATTTCAACACCGAGCGATCTACTGCCATCGGCAACGGACAATACCCTCTCCGCGTTTTGGAAGGAGAACCCATCGGTTCATTTTTTGGCTTCAGGTACCTGGGCGTCTACCCCTCCGACAATGATGCACTGGCACGGGATGCCAACGGAAACATCATACGCGATAATGAAGGAAATCCCCTGCCGATGACCTATCTTGGATCTTATATATTCAGGGGTGGGGATGCTATATATGCGGATATCAACCACGACGGGAAGATCGATCTCAATGACGTGGTTCATATCGGGGATTCCAATCCCGATTTTATCGGGGGATTCGGCACAAATGCAAAATACAGGAATTTTGACATTAACTGCAGTTTCCACTACAGGCTGGGATTTGATATTGTCAACCAGGTGGCTATTGATACAGAAGGCATGAATGACCGGAACAACCAGAGCAAGGCTGTGCTGAGGAGATGGCGTGTCCAGGGGCAGGATGAGGAAGGTATGCTGCCCAAGGCCTATATGTATCATCCGGCCAATAACCTGGGTTCTGACAGATATGTGGAAGCGGGAGATTACCTGCGGCTGATCAATCTGAAACTGGGGTACCGACTCCGGAAAGACTGGTGCGACAGGCTTAATCTGAGATCGGTTGACCTGGCCTTCAGTGCCAGAAAGATTCTGACCTTTACCAGATATTCGGGACAGGATCCGGAGGTGGGACAGGATGCCACCAATCCTTTCTGGATGGGTGTGGACAGGGCCAATACACCTCCTCCGAAAATTCTGACCTTCAGTATTGCTGTTGGATTCTAACATGTAATTAATGAATGGAAAAAATGATGACGAAAACAAAAACAATTCTTCTGCCGGTTCTGCTGTTACTTTCCGTATCGTGTGAACAATGGCTTGAACTGATCCCTCCCCAGGGTCTGATCCGTGAAGAATTCTGGCAGTCTAAGGAGGATGTCGATGCGGTGGTTATGGGTGCATATCTGACCTTTGCCTCCATGGATGATATGTTGTTCAGGTATGGAGAACTCCGTGCCGACCTGGTGGTTGGAGATGTGAACCTGGGATCCGGTGAAAGAATGGTTGCCGAAAGCAATATCTATCCCGACAACTGGCTCTGCAACTGGGAAAACTTTTACAAAGTCATTAATTACTGCAACGAGATCATTAAAAACGCTCCCATGGTCAGGGAGATTGATAATACATTTACGGATTACCAGTTGAAAAGCTACCTGTCTGAAGCTTATTTTCTCCGCAGTCTGGCTTATTTTTACCTGGTCAGGATCTTTAAGGATGTCCCGTATGTAACAGAACCTACAGAAGCAGATGATGCGGATGTCTATCCGGCAAAAATGGATGGTGATGAATTGCTCCGCCTGCTCCTGACTGACCTCCGGGAAGCCCGGATAGTTGCCACCACCGATGGTTACCAGACCCTCGACGAAATCAGGGGCAGGGCTACCAAGGCGTCCATTGATGCCCTCATGGCGGATATCTCTCTCTGGTTATTTGATTATGAAGAGGTCATTGCCTGTGTTGAACGAATCGAAGCCAACAAAGAGTATAAACTCATGCCGGGTGCAAGATGGTTTGAATTGTTCTACCCGGGTAATTCGCTGGAGGGTATTTTTGAATTTCAGTTTAATGATAATCTGAACCAAGCCAACAGTTTATTTGGAATGACTCAGCGCTTAAGTTACAGTTATGACCCGAGCCAGAAAGCCATTGAAATGTTTGGAATTGAATTCGCCAAGGAATTTATTCGCGGGCAGAGAGCCTCCATAAAAAAATATGGTGATAATGATTTTATCATCTGGAAATATGTGGGCAGAGCGCCGGATGGTGAAGCAGTCCGGTCCGGTTCTGTCCAGAACAGCTGTAACTGGATTGTGTATCGCCTGGCCGATGTGTTGCTGATGAAGGCAGAGGCTCTTTCCCAGCTTGGCCGGTATCCCGAAGCCCTGGAAATCATTAATGCCATCCGGAGCCGTGCGTTGGTAACCCCGCTGAGCCTGCCGGATTCACCAACGGCCTATGAAGATGCAATCCTGCAGGAACGGGCGCTTGAGCTGGCATTTGAAGGAAAACGATGGTTCGACCTTGTCAGGATGGGTACCCGGAACAACTACAGCCGTAAAAGTAAATTGATAGAAATTATTGTTTCCAATGTGCCTTCCACACAAAAAAGGATTATCGCCACAAAGCTGACAAATCCTCTGGGATGGTACATGCCCATTGCAGAGTCTGAAATAGAACGCAATCCCAATCTTGTACAGAACCCGTATTATATCTTTTAAATATGAAAATACTGCTGTCTGCCATCGTATTGATTGTTTTGCTCACAGGACTCCAAAGCTGTGAACATACCCCTGTCGAAGCTGGTTTCGAGGATATGATCAATATGACCATCCTTGATTACCTGGAGGATAATGAAACTGAGTTCTCTCATTTCCTTCGCATCCTGGAAGCGGGGGGAATTGACAGAACCATTGGAGCATACAATCCCGACAGAACCGGTTATACCCTGTTCCTCCCGAACAATCAGGCCATCGATCTTTTCATCCGGGAGAGCAACATGTTTTCCTCACTCGATGACCTGCTGTCTGACAGGGAATATGTATCTGTTTACAGCCGCTACCACGTTGTAAACGGCGGAATTCATGCCGACGACTTTCCATTCGGGGCTCTGCCCGAACGAACCCTCTCAGGGGATATCCTGACTGTTAATTTTATAGTGGAACCGGATACATCCTACTACAAAATCAATAACCAGGCTCCGGTCATCATACCCAATATTGAAACATCAAACGGATATGTTCACGTCATCAGTATTTCCTTAATCCCAATTACCCTGACAACCTATGACTGGCTTGAACAGAACCAAGGATATTCCATTTTCAAAATAGCTGTGGATGCCACGGGTTTAAAGGAAACCTTCAACCTGAATGCAAA
>OMKS01002678.1_pt1 | contig 14679 bp, 13 predicted proteins | sample 1674721 | NCBI WGS metagenome assembly OMKS01 (sample SAMN06264996, study PRJEB25208) | sediment metagenome | isolation source: hot spring sediment | place: USA: California | collected 2014-09-02
CGGTAATCTGTTTGTTGGGATAGAACGCGAACACCCCATAATCGCCCAAAGTGCCGGCTTTTCTGCCTTTATACGCTCCTCCCAGGGCTTCGCAGGAATCTTCAATCACGGTCAGTTGATAGCGATCCGCCACTGATTGGATAGCGTCATAATCAGCCGGCTGTCCGAACACATCCACTGGCAGGATCGCCTTCAGTTTGCCGCCAGGTTCAATGCCGCGCGGCAGCCATTTTTTTGCCCTCTCGCCGCCTGCCATCAAGTCATCGGCTGCCATGCCAAGCTGCGCTACATCAATATTGCCGGAACTTGACTCGACATCCACAAACACAGGAATGGCATGTTCAAACAAGATCACATTGGTGGAAGCAACAAACGAAAACGGCGTGGTCAACACCAGGTCGCCTACGCCAATGCCCGCCGCGCGCACACAGCAATGCAAACCTGCTGTGCCGGAATTTACCGCAATGGCGTGTTTCGCACCGGTGAACGCCCGGAACGAATCTTCAAATTGTTGAATGAACGGCCCCATACTGAGATAGTTAGTCTGCAACACCGACAATACGGCTGCCTGTTCTTCCGGCCCCAGATCAGGGGCTGACATGGGTATTTTGGGAGGTGCGTGAAAGTCCATCAGCCCTTAACTTTCCTGTTCAGAATCTTCATCCAGATCAAGCTCCGCGGGCATCTCGATTTCATCGGCATCAAACTCTTCCGCGATATCGATAGATTCTTCCATGGTAACCTTGCCGCGCAAAAAGGCGCCTTCCTGGGTGGAAAAGCTGACCACCTTTACATCCCCCCACACATGGCCGGTTGAACGGATCTCCAGCTTTTCTGCCTCAATATTTCCCTGCACAAAACCAGCCACGATGACGGAATTGGCAGAAAGTGTGCTGGTATTGACCCGCCCGCTCTGTCCAATCACCACCAGCCCTTTTATTGCCACCGTACCTTCAAAAGCCCCTTCGATCCTCACCCCGCCGCTGCCCGTCAGGTCACCTTTCCAGGTGATGCCGGGGCCCAAAACACTGGTAACCCGCTCCGTGGGCGTGATCACAACCTGCTGCGGTGTGCTGCTTTCGGTTCTTCGTTTGAACATAGTAGCTCCTTCGGACAATGGAATGACACCATTATAACAAGCATTGCCCCCCGTTGGCCTGACAAAGGCCAATTGGCGAGCGTACATCTACTGACCAGACTGGATAGGCGAGCTAATCCTCTTTTGGGTAGCGAAAGGCGCGATCTGCTTTCTTACGCGCGTTCCTCTGCTTTGCTTCCAAACGCCGTTCTTGTGAGGCGGCGGTGCGCTTTGTCGGCCGACGTTTGCGCGGCGAACGCATAGCTGCTGATAACAACCCGTAGAAGCGCTGCAATGCTTCGGTTCTGTTCTGTAACTGCGACCGGTGCTGCATGGCTTTGATTAGCAACACCCCCTCTTTGGTCACCCGCTTGCCGCCATGTTTTTTCAAGCGTTGCTTCACATCATCCGGCAGCGAGGGGGATTGGTCAATATCAAAGCGCAGCACCACGGCTGATGCCACCTTGTTGACATTCTGTCCGCCAGGCCCGCCTGACTGCACCGTTTCAAAGTGCAACTCACTTTCCTCAACCGGGCATTCATTAACCTCATTGTGTTCATGAATCATCGTTTCTGCCTCCATAGTGATTATAATTCATCCACCATGACCACAAATGCCCAAACCTACGACTTGTCTTTCCTCAACAAAGCCTTGCTTCCAGCGGTGATCGATGAGCTGCGATATTATGCCAGCATCGCTTCCACCAACACCGAAGCCAGCCGTTTAATCGAGCAGGGACAAATCCGGGGCAACACACTGCTATTGGCAGAAGAACAAACCGCCGGCCGCGGCCGGCTGCGGCGCACCTGGCTCAGCGACCCGCACGACAGCCTTACCTTCAGCCTCGCCATCCATGGTGACCACCTGTCGGTGCTGGACAACCCCCAGATGTTGACACTGGTGGCAGCGGTAGCGGTCACCGATGCTATCAAGGAATTGGCAGGCATTCAGGCTGCCATCAAATGGCCCAATGACATCCTGTTGAACGGCAAAAAAGCCTGCGGCATTCTGGTTGAAGCCGTTTGGCAACCACCTGCGTTACAGGGCGCTATCGTTGGCATCGGAATCAATGTGGGTGCCAAAGCAGTTCCCACCGGCACCAACCTGCGTTATCCTCCCACCTCGCTTGAGGATGCTTGCGGGTTCGCCGTTCAGCGTGAATCTTTATTGGTATCGATCTTGCAGTCTTTCTTTCAATGGCTTCCCCATATGAATGAAGCAGCCTTTCGTAGCCACTATCAAAATCATTTGGCGTTTATAGGAGAATGGGTTAATATAATTAACAGTGAAGATCAATCCATACTTTCCGGCCAATGCATGGGGATTTCGCAGCAAGGCAGCCTCATGCTCCAACAAACAGATGGAACCATGATTCATTGCACAGCGGGTGAGATCAGCCTGCGTCAGAACAATCACAAATAAAGACCAGAGAACTTCCCAAAGGAAGCAGATATGAGCGAAGATTATTCCGATCCATTACGCAGTCAATTCTTTAATGACGAACCCGACGATGACAAAGAGGCTGGTGAAGGCACGCCGTTCCTCTTCTCTGAAGAAGAGCAGATCGACGAAGCACTGCAAGGTTTTCAAGAAGTAGAAACCTTCGATACTTATGGTATCTACGATGAATCCAACGGTGCTGCCGCAGCCGATGATGAAACCCCGCAACGTCTTTTCCTGGGCATGAATGCGCTCCAGCGCTTCATTCTTGCGGTGATGATCTTTGTCATGGTAGTGATTCTGGGGGCTTTCTGCCTGATCCTGACCGGCAAGGTAGTGCTGCCCTTCTTCTAAATCTTCTCCCCATAAGGAAATTAGAGGAGCCAATGATGATGTTTGTCATTGGCTTTTTGGGTTAAAATAGAGAGTGAAGGAAGAAACAGGGTCTTGCAACCCCGTCTGTTGTATTACGTATTTAAGGATAGAACGACGTCAGGAGAAAACGTGGAACACGAACTGCAGCAATGGCTCGATGAAGCCATGCAAGGGAAGGAAGAATCATTCTGCCGGCTGGTAGATCATTACCAAAACGGTGTCTATAACCTGTGCTACCGCATGCTGGGCAACCGCCATGAGGCAGAGGATGCCGCCCAGGAATCATTTTGGCGGGCATATCGCAATTTGCACCGCTATGACCCGTCACGCTCATTTCAAACCTGGCTGTTGTCGATCGCCTCACATTACTGCATCGACCAGCAGCGCAAGCGCCGCATGACCCTCATCGCCATTGATGAACCCTTTGAAGAAACATTCGGCAGCAACTCTCCGACACCGGAGCACGTATATAGTAATAATGAACAAAGTAGTCAAATGGAAGAACTGATCAACACCTTAAAACCCACCGACCGCGCCGCACTGGTGCTGCGTTACTGGCACCAGATGTCGGAAAAAGAGATCGCAGATACGCTTTCTCTTTCGGTCAGCGCCGTAAAGAGCCGCCTGTTCCGTGCGAGAAAAGAATTGGCTGAAAAAATGGAGACGCGGCGAGAAGAATATGAACTCCATGAAAGGGAAACCTATGAACCACAAAAAATTTGAACAAATGATTCTGACCCCAGAAGCACTCACCTCTGAGGAGCGAGAGGAATTAGCCAGACATATCGCCACCTGTGAATCCTGCCGCAAGCTCTCGCTGCAATGGCAGAAAGCATCCAGAATGCTTAATAAACCTCTGCCAATGGCCGCACCTGCCCCAGGATTCAGCGCTCGCTTCGCGCATAGTATTGAAAAACGCAAAGAAGCAGAACAGCAAAAGCAGGTACGCCGTTTTATCACCATTCTACTGGTCAGTCTGCTGTCAGCCGCGCTCATCTTTGCCGTGACCTATTACAGCACCAATTCCCTTGAAACGATCATTAAAGATACCGCCAATGCCAGTGCGCAGATGCTCTTCCTGTGGGAAAGTTTGAAAGCCATCATTTCAACAGTCACGGGCTTCCTTCCGACTGTATTGTTGATCCCCTTCCTGCTCACTGCTGCCAGTGCCATGCTCACATTGACTTTGTTATGGCTGGTCTCTATATGGAAACTTACCCTTCAAAAGGAAACTGTCCAATGAAAACCCGGAAAAAATTCTTATTGGCATTTCTGCTGACATTGATCATCAGTTTTGCCGTCACACCCTCCGTGTATGCCTCCGATGGTGACGATCCCGGTCATGTGGTCTTTGGCAGCAGCTATGTGTTGGGAGAAGGTGAAAGCCTGCAAGGCGATCTGGTCGTCTTTGGCGGTACCGCCCTGCTTGAAAAAGACAGCGTAGTCAGAGGTGACGTGGTCATCGCCGGCGGCACACTGACTGTAGAGGGCACCGTCACCGGCGATCTGACTTCCTTCGGCGGCATCGTCAATCTGCGAGGAGATGCGCGCATCTACGGCAATGCCGTGCGTTTCGGCGGCATCCTTAACCAGGACCCCGGCGCTCGCATCGATGGCAATATCGTAGCCAACGAAAGCGGTGTCTTTCCCTTCACCTTCAGTTTTGGGGAGTTCTTCTCAGAACCACAGCCACAATCGGAACCCATCCCCCAGTTCACATACACCCCCGATACCATTGTCAGAACAATCGGTCGATGGATGTGGAGGATAGTCCAGACCTTCGGTCTGGCGCTGATCGCTGTCTTGCTGGCTTTGTTCATGGCGAAACCCATGAGCCGGGTCGCCAAGACCGTCACCGACCACACCGCCCTCAGTCTGGGGCTGGGGGCACTCACCATCATCGTGGTGCCGGTGTTGTTGATCATCATCGCCTTCACCTGCATCCTCGCTCCCGTCACCGTGCTGGGCTTCATCGCGCTGCCTTTCTTAATCCTGTATGGCTGGTTCTCGCTTGCCTTGCTCACCGGCAACCTGATTGCCAACCTGTTCAAGACCAAATGGGTGGAACCGCTCAGTATCGGTATCGGCACTCTTGTGTTATCGCTGGTTGCCTGGCTGATCGGCAGTGTGCCTTGCGTAGGATGGATCATTCCTGTGCTGCTCGCGGCAATCGGGTTGGGCGCTGTGCTGCTCAGTAAATTTGGAACGCAGTTATACCAGCCGCAGACAGTCAGCCGACCCCAACCGCCTGCCCCTCAGAAAGAATATAGCCTGCCCCCGCTGGATATCGATGAAAGCACACAGCCAGAAGATATGCAACCGCTTGATATTGATGAAGTCCCGCCAGAATTGGATGATTAACCCCATTTGCCCGCAATAGACATGAAATTGAAAACTGCTCCCGAAACAGGAGCAGTTTTCAATTTCATTCTTCGTGATTAATTCAAATCATCAATATCGTCAGGGCCAAAGGTCGGATATTGGGCTTCTTGCTGAATATCCTCCTCAGAACGGCGTACCCACAACAACAGCAAATCACCATCATCAGTTTCAACTGCCCGCGCGGCAACAATCGAAGCTGATCGCTCCAACCCCATCAAGTCGCGGTATTGCAAATACATGGGATGCTTGGCATTCCAGGCACGGTGGCAGCGTTCCACCAGCCCGGGGCCGTTAAAAGTGCGCAATTGGGTCATCTGCAGCGCAAACGGGTAGGGGCTCTCGTTCTGGCCCACCAGCCAGCTCTCCTGAGTGTCCTCGAATTCAGGCGTTGGTCCTTCTATAATTGTGATTTTGTTTTCCATCATAAAGCTCCTGCAGCCCTGTTGACGATAGGAAGATGCCTTAAGCTGCTTAGGAAGCATTTTACACTGTTTTGATTAACAGTTCCATAGAAAAGTGTGCAGCATAGAAAATTCTTAACCACAAGCTGATTATTCCATTAATGCCGATCAACCAATGCCGGCTTTCTTCTCTGCCTGTGCCACCAGCCAATCCAGTACATGATACCCCAAACGAAAAGGCAGGTTGTTAATCAGATATAAAGCTTTGGTATCGAACCCCGGAAGGATCAGGTGGCGTCCTTTTTGGATGCCTTCGCGGATTACTTCAGCCACCATCTCTGCAGATTGCACCGAAGCGTTGGCAGATAGTTGTCTGGTCACGGCAGGTTTATAAGGATCTTCACCCGCCAGTTGGGGTGTATCGGTGTCAGGCGGGAATACAACTGACACCTGAATGCCACGAGAACGCAATTCTGAACGAAGCGCGTCTGAAAAACCGCGCAAGCCGAATTTTGAAGCCCCATACGCCGTGTACCCATAGGTGCCGATAAAACCGGCCACCGAAGACACATTCACAATATACCCGCTGCCGCGTTTTATCATGCCGGGAACCACCACTTTACAGGTGTGGATCGGTCCCATCAAGTTGATGGAAATCATCCAATCAAATAACTCAACAGTCAGTTCTTCGAACATGCCAGGACGCACCACCCCCGCGCAATTTACCAGCAAATCCGGCACACCAACCCTTTCTTGAAAGGATTCCAAAACTGGTTTTATCTGCTGCCAGTCCGAAACATCCGCTGCCAATGTCAGCACCTCGTGCTGGCTCAACGGTTGAATCTCCGCATGTGCGGCAGCCAGCGCGTCAGCCCGCCGTGACAGGATAGCTATCCGCATGCCTTGCCGCGCCAGTTCCTTTGCCAAAGCCAGCCCGATCCCACTGGAACCGCCTGTAATTAAGGCCAATTTATCCTGCAATGCTTTCATTCGCACCTCTAAACAAATTATATCGAAATCTTTTTATAGAGCAATGCCTTCTTCAGCGGCAATTTTCCGCACGACCGCCGCCGCAGCATCATAATCTTCCTCTGCAGGCAGATGTTCCAGCATGAATGGCGTGTCCGCTGGCAATCTATCAGCCAGATGTAGGAAAGCGCGGTAATCAAGCCCGCCCAAACCGATGCGCACCTCTGGCAGGTGCACGGTCAGATCGTTCTGCAAAAGAATGTCTTTGGCATGGATGGAGCGGATGCTGTCGCCCAACACCGCAAAGGATTCTTCCAATAATTGTTTGTTTTTGAAGAATTTTTCTGGGGTGTTAATCCAATTGACGGGATCCAGATGCGCGGCGAATTCTTTGCGGTCAATGTCCATCATCATACGCGCGTAGCAGCTGACCGAATCAGGATACATCCACGGCATACCTTCCAGCGTGTAAAAGGTCCGTTTCGGCTTAACGGCATCAATGATAGCCTGCACCGAATCAATGATCATCGCATAAGCATCCTCTGTCATGTCCAGCGCGCACGGCCCGTCCCAACGCTCACCCAGCGAGCCAGCGATGTTGACACAGCAGCGTGCGCCCAATTCATCCGCCAGCCACAGACCTTTCTGGCAGCGTTCAATGGCAGCTTTTCTGATCGCCTCATCAGGGCTGAGCGGGTTGCACCAGGTGCCCACTTCCGCAATCACGATATCTGCCTGTTCCGCCGCCTGCACATACCCCTGAATCACATCCGCAGGATGATCCTCAATCGCCAGCGGTGAATAAGCAGCTCGGTAGCCTTTCGCCAGCACTGCCTGCGTCCACTCTTCTGGGGTTGTGTACGGTTGAAATACAGGTCCTCCGAATCGCATGATCTTTCTCCTTATCTATTGTTTGGGTTTAATTTCCGGTCAGAATTCTCTGCACGGCACGTTGCAGCACCAGGTCTTCACCGGACAACACACTCTCTGCCGTGATCGATAGGCGGATGTCAGGCACGACCCCCACCCCCTCCAGCAGAACCGAGCCGTCTTCCAACTCAAACCGCCCGGTCGGTGCTGAAAACGAGATACCACCGGGCAGGTCAAATTTGCCTCGTGCGGTTTCAGCCTCAACACCCGCAGTCGGGTTATAACCCATCACCACCATGCCCGGCACCTGGCTGAGTGCGTAGGATTCCAACTCGCAGGCGCTGTAGCAAAACTGGTCTACCAGCAAAATCAATGATGGGAAAGAGTAGGTTGTCACCATGGGCGTATAGATGGTCGGCTCATCATCTCCGCGCGGCTCAAAAGTCCCGGTATTTTCATTGTAATATTTCAAAATACCCATGGAGATCTCCTGGTCCGTCAGATACCCCGCCAGGTTGTAAGGGGTTCCGCCGAAGTTCCTGCGCAAATCAAGGATCACTCCACGCACATCGGCTTCATTGAATTGTTCCATGGCACGCTCAAAGATCGTATACCCCAGGTTGAGGTCATCGGAATTGCTATTGACCTTCACATAACCGATCCCTTCAGGCTGTAAGACCTTATACTCGATTGGCAGCACATACTCATCAAACTCACCGCCCAAATAGGTTGCCCACAGGCTGTCAAATTCGATCATTGAATCAAGTTCCACGGTCACAACCCCGCTTTGACCCGGATTGATGTAACTGACCTCCATCGAAGCACCCATCGCATCCCGCATAACAAAAACAGTCTGTTCATAGCGCAGGCCGAAATCCGTCGATTGCGGGCTGTAGGGTTGTGTCTGGCTGATCGCTTCACCAACCGGCAATCCACGCAGGCTGACGATCTCCGCCCCGCGTTGTATACCTGCCAACTGGGCTGGCCCGCCCTCCAGGATGTATACCACCAGCACCTTGCCGTCATCCAGTTCACGAATCGCCATCCCATAACCGCCCAGCATGTTTTCCTGCACCCAGCGGCCTTCCAAATCTCCCCCGCTGACGCCCACATGCCCGTCATTGAACGCCAGCGCAAATTCGCGCAGCACAAGATAATAGGCATAGGCATTGCGATTTGCCTCCGCCGCCTCCAGCATAGGGTATACAGTGGCGTACAGGCTGTCCCAATCGGGCTGCTTTCCGTCAATGCCGTTAAACGCATATTGCAGCGAGAGTATATCGAACATGTTGTTGAAAGCTTCTGTGTAGCTCATAGCTGAGAAATCTTTGACGGCTGCGTCTTGCGGCTCCAACAAAATAACCTCAGGGACTGGTTGCCGTATGACCGCAAAAGGATCGCTGTCCAGATCGATCACGGCATAACCTTTGGGAACCGCCATCAGCGGGTCATCATCGGTGAACAGCAGCCCGTCCTCTCCATAACCTGATGGAAACATTTGTTGATCATCTTTTGCCCAAATGATTAATTTTCCACCGATCACTTCGGATTGATTGTCGCGGTCGGTGACCACAGATGCCAGGTATCCCGGCCAGCCCTGATATTCGTCATTGTCAACATAAAACGGTCCACCGGTCCAGTTGGGCGCAAATTCAATCGCAAAGATCTGTACTCCGCCCGCCTGTGCCTCACCGAACAGATGAGAAGTCCCTTGCGGCTCAGCCGGCAGGCTCAACTGATAGGTGGCGCTGTTATTCTCGGCATCAAGGTCCAGATAACCCAACACCTGCGATTCCACCGGGATGACCCAGTCGTTGTCGCGCAGCAAGAACCCGGTCATATCAAACAAACCCACTGCATATACCCGCGCATAGCCTTCAGGATAAAAATCATTGGTGTAATCAAAACCGCCCACGATCATTTTCGGCTCGTTCGGGTCAATCACCAGCGCAGTCTCATCCGGCAGGCATACCACCTCCGGACACAGCACCTCTTCACACTCGGTGATACATACCTCTGGCGTTTCTGTAAGAGTATCTGTTGCCTCGCTGGTGAGACTGCGCAGCAACACACACCCCATGGTGAACAAAATAACCACTGACAAACCGAAGATGAGCGAGTGTTTTTTATAAGCCATATAGTCACTCCTGCGAAAAAAGGTTTTGAAATGAGAATTAAAAATGAAAAGGCGAACGCAATACAGCCAATTGTACCCAAAAATCAGGAAAACTTCACCCAAACAGGTTTATAATGTATATATTGAGGCAATCGAAAGAGGGACTTATGGAAACGACTATCACTGATGCCATTCGTGACAAGCTGCTTTTCTTGCAGCAAGACGAGATCAACGGCCATCATACGTATACACGGCTGGCAAAACGAATAAAAAACGAACACAATAGCCAGACCCTGCGCAAAATCGCTGCGCAGGAAATGAAGCATTACAACATCTGGAAGAAGTACACCCAACGTGATTTGAAACCCCAAATGGGCAAAGTAAGGCTCTTCGCCTTCATCAGTCGGGTCTTCGGACTTACCTTTGGTGTCAAATTGATGGAAAAAGGCGAAGAGGCCGCCCAGTTGGCTTATTCACAAATCCTCGACCAGGTGCCGGAAGCCCGCATGGTGATGCAGGAAGAAGAAATCCACGAAGATGAGCTGCTGGCGATGATCGATGAAGAAGCCCTGACCTACGCCGGATCGGTCGTGCTGGGGTTGAATGATGCCCTGGTGGAATTGACCGGCGCTCTGGCAGGCCTGACCTTTGCCTTCCAAAACACCCGCCTGATCGCCCTCACCGGCCTGATCACCGGCATCTCTGCTTCTTTCTCCATGGCGGCATCCGAATATCTGTCGCAAAAGAACGAACAAACCGAAGAAGGTGGTTTGAAGCAAGATCCGCTGAAATCAGCCATTTACACCGGTATTGCTTACATTGTCACCGTTACCGCCCTGGTGCTGCCTTACCTGCTGTTCACCAGCTACGTCGTGGCGCTGGCTTTCACACTGCTTAATGCCATCCTTGTGATCTTTATTTTCAACTACTATATCTCAGTCGCCAAAGACCTGAATTTCCGCAAAAGGTTTTTCGAAATGGCGCTGATTAGTATGGGCGTGGCGTCCATTTCTTTCCTTGTAGGTGTGATTGTAAAAAACGTATTCGGAATCGATATATAAGCAAAGAGCAGCAAACCAAAGTTACTGTTCTACACGAAAAGTCGCCACGAGGCTGTCAGTCACCAGATGCCAGACCTGCACCTCGTGGTTATTGCGCACAGCAAACAAAATGTCATCCGGCGCAAACACCATCTGTTGCACCTGCGGAATCTGGCGGCTGATGACACGCTGCTCCTCTCCGCTGCGCAAATGATAGAACTTGATCAGGTTTTCTTCAGTCGCCACAGCCAAAGTCTGGTTGTCGGCGTTAAACGCCAGCGCAGTTACATTGCCAGCAAAGGTATTGAATTCACGCACCTTTTCTCTCGCAGGAATGTCCCATAAGAATACCACCGGTTTGTCTTTGAATCGCACTGCCAAATATTGGCTGTTAGCAGAATATGCCACACCGGTAACATCGCGGGTATCACCCAGAAAAGTGATTCTCTCGCCAGTTGCACTATCAAGGATACGCAAACGATCAAACAGAGAATAAACCGCAAAAGAACGGCGGTCTGGCGCAAATACCACCCCATAATAATTGATCGCAGATTGCGACAGGCGGTAAACATCCAGCAAAGCGCCATCACTGGTGCGCCATTTCAAGATCATATCCAACATGGCATTGGTGAAAAGTGTCTGCCCATCCTGCGAAAATGCCACCTGGTCAATGTCACCGCGCGATTCTGCATAATCAAAACTCTGCACTTCTGCCCCATCGCTGACCCGCCACATTTTCGCACGAGTAGTGAATTCGTCGCCGGAACCTGTGCGGTCAAACCCGGCTGCGAGATAAGCGCCATCAGCAGAGAAAGACAATGTTCTCACCGGCACTGGTGGGTCCATGGCAATATACAGAATTTCGTTGAACGCTCTGCCATCATAAATGGTGATGCCTTCACTGCCTGCCAATGCAAACAAGCGGCCGTCCTGTGACCACGCCATGTCAGCCACCAGTCTGCTGCGCACCAGGCTGAAAACACCTTCCAGCACAGCCGGGGTACTGGTCGGGGTTGTGACAACCACCGCTGTTGTCATCTGCTCATTGCTCTCAACAATCGGCGTATTGGTTGGTGTTGATGTGAATGTCGGGGTTGGTGTAGGGGTTTGGGTGGATTGCATCTCATCGTTTGTGGCGGGGTTGGTGCTGGCAAGCGTCGCTGTTGCTAATTCCACGGTTTCAGTGAACAATACCGCTGCCGAGGGATTGTCGATCGTGTTCGCGTTCATCCAATAATCACGAGTCAGCCAGGCACCCAACACAACCAATCCGATCACCGCCAACAATCCAAAGATGAACAAAATCCTTTTTTGGGATTTTGTCAGACCAGAGGATGGTAGGGGTTTTCCTTCTCGTTCATCTGGTTGAGCTGTTTCATTTTCAAGCCCAGCAATTTCCAGTTCCTCTTGCTCTTGATCCTCTTCAGCATATAAATCCCTGGGATCTATGTCGCCGACTTCCTCCTCCAGCGTTTCAAGTGATGGCTGGAACTGTGCCGTAAGAATCGCCAACGCTTTTTGTAAACGGGTATCCTCAGGATGAAATACCAATGCCTGGGTAAGTACCTCATAGCGTTCCTGTTCGTTTGGCATTGTGTCTGCCAGCCAGAACCATGCCATGATTTCCTGCGGTTGTTCAGCCACCAGCTTTTGCAGGATTTCGCGCGCTTTGTCTTTTTCGCCTTGCTTAATCAGCCGGATGGCTTCCTGTAAATTATCCATTATGCTCTATCCTCATCCTGTTAATTCCCCCAACGCAGCATTGTTCCCCTGGCAGGCAAGGTGATTGCCGCCCGGTCACCAGCACGCAGCAACTTGAGTTCGCCTGTCACAGGATCTGAGATCAAAGCCAGAGAAGCGCCGGGCGCCCATAGCACTTCCGTTAATCCCGTATAGCTATCCGGTCGTATCACCTGCAGCAGGGATACCCCGTCATCAGCTGCCTGTGCCATCATTAAAGGCACGCCTTCCCGCTTCTCGCGCGGCGCATAAAAGAAAAGCAGGTCGCCATTGACTGGTTCCTGAATCGGAAATGCGCTGAAAAACTCTGCGTTTGCGCTTTGCGCGCCAGGAAGAATGGTGTCAATCGTATCTTCCCAGATATCCACCAGCCACAAGCCCACCGCGTTGCCATACTCATCTTCCCCCGTAAAGTACACCCCGTCCTGTTCAGCATTCAACTGCGGCTGACAACACGGGCCATCTTCGAACTCCGCGTATAAATCACCATTCCAGGCGTTCAACACCAGCAGCGACTTTTTCTGGTTAACCTCAACCTGTACATACAAATTGTTGCCGCCCGGCGAATAGAAAATAGGGCGATATTCTACGGTATTGGATTCTGAGACCACGTTGGTGCGGTATTGAGTATTCTCATTGCTCAACAGGAAATAGGTGTGCAGCCCATTCATGGCATAAGAAACACGGTAACCATCCGGCGAGAATACCGGCGCAGTGATCGCTTTTACCAGAATCTCCTGTGGATTTGAAGGCGAATATGCCTCGCCACTCACCAACACCCGGCGATTCTCACCAATTTTATTGGTCAAGATCAGTTGATTACCGCTGACAAACACCAGATGATCTGCCGCCTGTGACACATCAAAAGCGGTCACCGGGTTGTCTTCAGCAGTAATTTGTTTGATCAGGTAACCGGAAGGATCCAGTCGCCACACCTGTGTACTGCCGCTGGCATCGCTCAGGAAATAAACCGGGGCAGGCAAAGGTTCTCGCAAAGATACTGTCTCCTCAGACGATTCTTCTTCCTGTGTGAGTGTAGGCGTGGGCGCAATGAAATCCAGTTCTGGTTGCTCTGCCGCGAGCGGAGCAATGCTCTCTGCCACCCCAAACGCCTGGATCGTGCCATCGCCTTCTATTGTCATGAGGAAATTGCCATCCGCGCTAAGTGAGAATGCGGTCAGAGGTGCCAGGACACTGCCAGGCATACCATCAACCAGGCTGCCGTCGCTTGACCAGAACAGCAACCCTTGCTGTTGCTGTATGGCAGCCAACCAGCCTTGATCCTCGCAATACAACAATTGTTGTGCGCTTATTCCGCTGCTTTCCATGGTGTCAATCAATTCACCATTGGTGGTACGCCAAACTTTGATAACGCCATCCACACTCAACGAAAACAATTGCTGGCCGTCACCACTGAATTGCAGCCCGCTGACAGGCTGACCGTAGGCATTGATGCGCAGCAGCACCTTACCGGTGTCCAAGTCCCACACCAGGATCGCGCCATCCGCTGAACCGCTCGCCATGGTCACCCCATTGCCTGCTATTGCCATGGCCCCTACTGCCGCAGAATGGCCAACCAGTTCACCCTGCAATTCACCGCTGGCAGGATCGCGCCGTTCGATAATGTGATTGCTGCGCGCTGTCAGCACCATACTCCCATCCGGCTCAAAACCAATTGTTGTGATACGCCGATTACTGCTGACCGACAGGGTTTCGCTGCCAGTTGCCATATCCCACAACATCAGTGTGCCATCGTCCAGCGCTCCTGCCAGATAATTCCCGCCCGGAGAGAACGAAAGCAGACTGGCATTGGCGGGCAAACCTTTGACATGATAGCACAAGGGCCCTTTGGCGAGATCCACCACCATCAACGACCGGTCGACACCCGCGAAGGCTGCCAACTGACGGGTTTCGCTCAAAGCACCAGTCTGCACCCGCGGAGGATACTGGTGTACAACACCCGGTGGCATCAAACCGCGCAAATCCCACACAATCGCCCTGCCACTCAGGTCAAGGCTGACAAACTCACGCCCGCTCTCGGTAAAAGCCACACTGACCACCGCCGAACGATGATCATCCAACACACGGATACGCTCATACGCGGTTGCATCCCATAGGATAATCTCATTTTCATCCGTACCTGTGACCAGAATGGAGCCGTCTGAGGAAATAGCCATGCTTCTGACTTCGCCGCTGTGGCCAGTCATCACCTTCACCAGCTGGTTGCGGGTGGTGTCCCATACCTCGATCTGCCCCTGGTCATTGCC
>OMKS01002680.1_pt1 | contig 14670 bp, 10 predicted proteins | sample 1674721 | NCBI WGS metagenome assembly OMKS01 (sample SAMN06264996, study PRJEB25208) | sediment metagenome | isolation source: hot spring sediment | place: USA: California | collected 2014-09-02
CATCAGCCAATCTCCCAATGACAAACAAGAAATCTTCCCTGCGGTCTCCGGCCTGAATCTGTTGCCGGCAGAATTAGGCAAGGTGGAAGAAATCCTGGCCGACGCCGGTTATTACAGTGAAGGCAATGTGTCAATCTGCGAAAGTTGTCAGATTGAACCCTTTATCCCTCCTGGCCGGGACAAACATCATCAACCGCTTTACGAACGATTTACCAGGCCTGATCCTCTGCCACCTGATGCCGATCCGGCAAGTAAAATGAGATATCGGCTGAAAACCGCAGAAGGTCGTGCGCATTATGCCAAACGAAAAAGCACGGTGGAGCCGGTGTTCGGCATCATTAAACATGTAATGAGATTTCGGCAATTTCTTCTCCGGGGCGTTGAGGCAGTGAGGGGCGAGTGGACACTTGTGTCCATCGCCTGGAATATAAAGCGAATGTTTGCCTTAACAGTGTGAAAAAATATCAAAGAACAGGACCGAAAACCTCTTCTGGAGGAATTTCGCTCAATTCACATAGGTGAATAGGCGTAGCCGTTAAAAAAATCTATCTGTCGACTATGGCAAGGTTACTCCATCACGAAAAATAACCGCTCAAGTCCGACAGACTCCTAGAAGGGTGTGTTATCTCCTTATATGAAGGACAGGGTTCGTGGTTACCATCCTCATCTTGGGAGGCTATGGATAATTTTTTTTGCGATCGTGGTTTTGTTCGCCGTAAGGGAATTATTGTCTCTCTTTGGGTTGGGACTGTTTGTCCGGCCAGCTATGGGTATAGTCATCGGTAGTATTACCACCTTCTTTTTACTTGTTAGTTTGATCCTCAGGAGATGGGCGCATGTCCAATCTGTATGGTTTAGACCGATTCCTGCAGATGAAAAAGCCAGGACCGAGGTAGCAACGGCCCTGGCTAATCTCCCGCCGAAATGTTTCGCCTTCCATAGTTTAGTTTTTAAGGATTTCAATATCGATCATCTGGTCTTAACACCGCAGGGCTGTATCCTGATTTATACCCGTGGTATTTCAGGATGGCTGTATAGTAATGGTAAGCGCTTGCAAATAGATGGTAAAGAGGCCGATGTTTTAATTGGTGAAGTCTGGCACAAGGCACATTTATTTCAGGAGCTTATACAGAGGGAATTCCGGAAGGATATCGATATGTTTCCTGTGCTGTGCCTCCCGCGCATGTCCATAGAAGCTCCCATTACTGTCAAAGGTGCCGCCGTTATTGACCTTAAACTCTTGCCCGAAGTTATTAGCGCTTATCAGGAAGAAACGCTGGATAAGAGCTTTCTTTTTATCTTGAGTGGTTTTTTGGCCAGACAAAGAGGCGGGATATAAAGCCAGTGGTCAGGAGACAGAATACGGAAGTTAGAAGACGTCAGAACGTTCGATGTTCGAAACGTTCGAACGACTCGAACAACTCGAACGTAAGAGAATGCTTAAAGCTAAAGGCTGGTGATGACTTTTCGTTTGTATATCAACCTTTCCCGGATACGTTTTAATTCTTTCAATTGGTATCGTAAGGCCCGGCGCCGGCGTATCATTTCTCTGAGACCGGATATCTTTCGACTGAGATTCGGAAAGAGGTCAGACATGGTCTTGGGTTCATCCGGACAGTTTTGTGTAGTATGAACAAGCCTTCAATATTCTTATCGGGGAAAATGACAAAAACATGAATTTTTTCGGAGATGGTCCGCCTGTCAAATTGTGTCCCAGGCCGCCTCGCCTTGCTCGGCTGGCGAGCTCGCAGTGGCAGGCGGGGAGGGAAATGAGTTTTCAAATGGAATAAAGAGAATTGTCAATGCTCTTTAAAACCTTGCGCTCTTCGCGCCTTTGCGGTAAACTATTACTAAATTTCATAGGGGGTGAACTCAAATGCTAACGGAAGTTTTAAAAAATTTGACTTGGCTGGGGCATGCCGCCTTTTTACTCGTTAGCGGTGGCAAGGCAATTTATTTTGACCCCTTTCAGTTGCCGGCCAATAGCAGGCCTGCAGACATCGTATTTATTTCCCACGAACATTTTGACCATTGTTCGCCGGAAGATGTGGCCAAGATTCAAAAGGCAGGGACGGTTATTGTCACCGATAAGACCTCGGCGGCCAAATTAAAGGGCAATATCAACGTGGTAAAACCAGGGGAAAAAATTGCAGTAGATGGCTTCCAGGTGGAGGTGGTTAGCGCTTACAACTTGAATAAGAAATTTCATCCCCAGGCAGCGGGTGGGTTGGGATTTATTGTTACTGTAGATGGCGTGCGTATTTACCATGCAGGCGATACGGATTTTACCCCGGATATGAAGGCTATAAAGGCTGATATTGCCCTTCTGCCGGTTTCCGGCACCTATGTCATGACTGCCGGAGAGGCGGCAGAGGCGGCCCTGGCTATAAAGCCGGCCATAGCCATTCCCATGCACTATGGGGCTATTGTCGGCACGGAGAGTGATGCCCAAAAGTTCCAGAAACTTCTAAAGGGTAAGGTAGAAGTGCGTATCTTTCCTAAGGGTAAATAACAAGCTGCCAGCTTTTAGCTATCAGCTTTCAGTAAAAGGTATTGCTCTTGCATAATTTGTACACCCGAACTCGTGCCGATACGAGAAGCCCCAGCCTTTATAAAGGCCAGGGCTTCAGCGGCGTGGCGGATACCGCCTGCTGCCTTGATTTTCATGCGACCGCGGCTAATCTCTGCCAATAAATGCACATCCTCAAGGGTTGCCCCGCCCTTGCCTAATCCAGTAGAGGTCTTAAGGAAATGGGCGCCGGTTTCCAGCAGGGCAGCAGCAGCTTCTCTTTTTTCTGGTCCGGTTAAATCGCATAATTCCATGATGACCTTAACGATCATATCAGGCACGACCTGCGTTACTTCCTGGACTTCCTTCACCACCAGCGGATAGAGGCCGTCCTTTATCCAACCGCGATTGATGACCATATCAATCTCCTGCGCGCCATCTTTCCGGGCCGCTTGCGCCTCTTTTACCTTGGTGGCGGTTGTGTTGTACCCCAGGGGAAAACCAATGACCGTGCCTGTGGCAATGGGCGTGCCATTTAGTATGTCTGCGGCAAGGGATACATAGCAGGGTGGGATACAGACCGAGACAAATTGATATTCTATAGCCTCTTCACAGAGATGGATTATCTCTGCCCGTGTGACGGCTGGTTTAAGCAACGTGTGATCGATATATGATGCAATAGAAATAGCCTGTGTATCCATTTCTTGATGCCCTCCCAATTGATACAGCCTTTACACTGCCAGATACTTGGTTGTAAAGTAGAAAAATATTTTGACATCCCGGTAGGGTTTTGTTACCTCTCTGGTGGACAGTCGTATTTTCCAATACAGGAAGGATGCATGGTATGCTGGACTTAAAGTTTGTACGCAATAATATTGATCTGGTTAATGAGAAACTCCTGCAAAGAGGTTCTGAACTTTCTTTGGATAAATTTATAGCCGTTGATGGTGAACGGCGCAAGATCATCCAGGATGTGGAGGACTTGCGCAACCGGCGCAATCTTGTTTCCAGGGAGGTGGGGCGTCTTAAGAAAGAAGGGCAAAAAGCGGAACACCTGATGGAAGAGATGAGGGTCGTTAACGACAGGATTAAAGAGATGGAGGCGGTTCTTGAAGAAAAAGAAAAGGCCCTTTCCGGGATTATATTGTCTATTCCGAATATTCCGCATCCGGGCGTGCCGGTTGGCAAGGACAGCAGTGATAATCCGGTTGCCAAACGTTGGGGTGATATCAGACAGTTCGATTTTGAACCCAGATCGCACTGGGACATAGGCGAGGAGTTAGATATCCTTGATTTTGAACGTGGGGCCAAGATTTCCGGGGCCCGGTTTACCTTATACAAAGGTCTTGGGGCCCAGTTGGAGCGGGCCCTTATCAACTTCATGCTTGATCTTCATACCAGCCGGCATCACTACACAGAGGTCTGGCCGCCTTTTATTGTGAACGATACCTCTATGACGGCTACTGGCCAGTTGCCCAAATTTAAGGAAGACCTCTTCAAGCTGGAAGGCTGGGATTATTATCTCATCCCTACGGCGGAAGTGCCGGTTACCAATATCCACCGTGACGAAGTACTGGAGGAGAAGGAGTTGCCCAAGCGGTATGTAGCCTATTCTGCCTGTTTCCGGGCCGAGGCGGGTTCTTACGGTAAAGATACGCGCGGACTTATCCGCCAGCACCAGTTTAACAAGGTTGAACTGGTTAAGTTTACTACCCCGGAGACATCATACTTAGAGCTGGAAAACCTGCTCCTGGATGCGGAAGAGGTCTTACAGCAGTTGGGGCTCCCTTATCAAGTGATAGAGCTTTGTACCGGCGATCTCGGTTTTTCTGCGGCTAAGACGTATGATATTGAGGTCTGGCTGCCCGGTCAGGGAACTTTCCGGGAAATATCCTCATGCAGCAACTTTGAAGACTTTCAGTCACGCCGCGCTAACATCCGTTTCCGGCGGTCGGGCAAGACAAAGGCGGAGCTGGTGCATACCTTGAATGGATCAGGCGTGGCCATCGGCCGCACAGTGGTAGCTATCTTAGAGAACTACCAGCAGGCGGACGGCAGCGTGGTTATTCCGCCGGTTTTAAGGCCTTATCTTATGGGGAAGGCGCGGATAGAAAAAAGCGTCTGACCTCTTCCAAATCATGGGTGAGACGAGTTTGGGGAAGACTTCGCAGGAAGGTACGGCCATAGCCCCGTTTCAGGGTGCGCACGTCCAGTATGGCCAGAAGCCCGCGGTCATTACCGGACCGAATCAGCCTGCCGATACCCTGTCTTAAACTGAGGACGGCGAGGGGCAGTTGATAGTCTGAAAAGGGATTTTTCCCCTGCCTGCTCAACCAATCGATTCGTCCTTTCATGACCGGATCAGAGGGAACGCCGAAAGGGAGCTTGTCTATAATAACACAGCTTAAGGATTCTCCTGGGACGTCTATCCCTTCCCAAAAACTATTTGTGGCCAGGAGTACGGAGTGAACGTCTCTCTGAAATATTTCCAGGAGAATAGGGCGTGGTTTTTCTCCCTGCAGTAATAGCGGGAAAGGAAGCCTGTATTTAATAATGTGGTAAACTTCCTCCATATTGCGATAGCTGGTAAAAAGGACTAAGGCCCGGCCGGAAGAGGCATCCAGGATGCTTTCTATTTCCCGGGAGATGGCGGCGCAGAAGACTGGTGACTGCGGTTCCGGAATATTTTTGGGGATGTAAAGCAGGGTTTGCCTGGCATAATCAAAAGGTGAGGGAATATTTAACTCTATGGTTTCTTCATCAAGCCCTACCCGCGACTTAAAAAAGTCAAAAATTTTCTCCACGGTGAGTGTGGCCGAGGTAAAAATAAAAGCAGGCAGTTGGCTATAGAGTTTAGCCTGAAAGGCAGACGTAACGTCAAGGGGTGATGCCGCCAACACGACGGAACGCTCCTTTTTTTCCAGCCAGTAGATCATATTGGGATCTTCCATGGTGGCGATAGCGGCCATATCCCGGGCTATATCAAAGAAGCGTCGGCTTAGAGGGGCAACCTCATCCTTTGCGGACAGGTCTTCCATGGCCCGGCCCTGCTCGGCTAGCTGCCGGGTTAGGGCCTCCTGTAGAGGGCCCAGAACTGGTTCCCGGTCAAGGGGGCGACGGATGTTGACCCTTCCCTCGGTGACCGGCAATAGATTAAAGAAGGTCTCAACGCGCTCGCGCAGTTGGGCGAGCTTTTTGAGGCAGGCCAGTTTTGTCTTTGAGGCCAGCAGGCCGGTGTTTATCTCCTGTTCGGCATCCCGTATGAGGTCGAAAAGGCGATGGGCGCTCACGGAGTAGCCCAGATAGGTGGTGGCCACGTCTTCGATATGATGGGCCTCATCGAAGATGACCGCCTCATGGCGCGGGATGACCTCGCCATAACCGGAGTCACGCACTACCATGTCGGAAAAAAACAGGTGGTGGTTGACCACAATGATATCCGCCTTGGCCGCCTCTTTGCGCAGGATGTTTATATAACAAGCTTCTGCTTCGGTACAGGCCGATCCCAGGCACTGCTCAGCCGAGGAACTGATGTCGTTCCATAGGGGGTGCTTGTCCGGGAGCCAGGGCAGTTCAGCCCGGTCGCCTGTTTTTGTCTCTGCAATCCAGGCATTTAACCGCGGCCAGAGGTCGAGCTGCTCCGAAAAGGGGATGTCGCTTTGCATCTGGAGTCGTTTCCATTTGTGCAGGCAGAGATAGTTCTTTTTACCCTTGAGACATACGACGGCCAGCTCCGGAAAGAGATGTTTCTGAAGGAAGGGGACTTCCTTGGATAATATCTGGTCCTGTAAATTTTTTGTGCCGGTGGCGATGACTACTCTGCGCCCGCTTAAAGCCGCCGGAACGAGGTAGGCCAAGGTCTTGCCGATACCGGTTCCGGCCTCAACCAAGAGCTTCCCCTCATGTATAAGTACGTCCAGTACAGCCCCGGCCATCTTTTCCTGGCCGGGACGATGCTCAAACCCAGGCAGGCATCCGGCCAGGAGACCATCCGGACCGAAGATTCTGTTTATTTTATTATTGTTTTGGGCTTTCGACATTAGGATTCAGTCTTTAATCTTTTATCTCATGTGCCTTCTGTATGCCTGTAAAATACAGTATAAGCCGTATCTTTGCCGGGTCAATCTGCCTTTGCTGAGCGAGCATCTCCCGGTAAGACAGGAGTTGTCCACGGTAAAGCATTTCCTGTTCCTTTAAGAATTCTTCAAGGCCGATGCCTGATGGTAAGGGCGTGGTTTTGTAGTCAACGAGCCACCAATAGGCTCCATCGAAGACTACACGATCGATGATGCCGCTCCGTACGGTCTCTGTCGCACGCACCGCCTCATCTACGACCGGCTGGTCTTCGATCATCCACTCGCTGGCGGCAAAAGGATGATCGGGACGTAGAATATATGCGCAGAATTCTTCCTTAAGGCAGGCCTCAACCTCGGCCAGTATGCCTTTAGCTGATCCCTGAGACGTATGTTTATCTACCCCCTCAGCCAGCATGGCCACAGCCACGGCCCTTTCTGTCGGAAGGGTCTTTCCTTTGCTCAGATGTTCAAAAAGACGATGGATTACTGTCCCACGGGCCAGGTGGTAGTCAGAAATCTGTGGCGGATGTGTATTTGAACCGCTCTCCCGCAGGGTCATCTCTCCCTTGAGGCTGGAAGGGGAAATTACCTGATAAGGCAGCCTTTCCGGCGTAAAGAGAATAGGCTCCGGGAGTTCTGACTTAATTGAAATAGCCGGGGCCGCCACCTCTGTTGCGGAGAGGACAGGGTCTGGCATGGATTCAACCTTGGCCTTTAGTCCAGTGTGTGCCAGGAGGTAGGATAAGAAGGAGTTTTTCGTGGCCGAAGATTCGCCGTCTCGTTCTGTGACCAGACCGCTCAGGTAAAGTTCCTTTTTAGCCCGGGTTGCGGCTACATAGAAGAGGCGTTTAGATTCAGCCAGTTGGCGTTTCTTCCAGATGTCTTTCAGGAGCTTATAGGTCTTATCCTCTTTTTTTAAGCGCCGGTCAGGGCTCAGGGCAATAAGGTGCTCACCTGTGTATCCGGGGAGGCGTTCCAAGAGATAAGGCGGCGAGTCTTTACCGCTGCCTCCTAATGGGTTCCAGTCCAGGTAGGGAAGGAAGACAACATCAAATTCCAGCCCCTTGGCGCGGTGGACAGTCATTACCTGTACCGGTGAACGAACAGAGAGGGGATCCGGCGGGGCATAGGCGGTTTCCAGTAATAAGTTAAGGCGGGAGAGGGTCTCTTCCGGGATACCGGCCTCAGCGTCCGCCAGGATTTTTAGAAACTGGCGACAGTTTTCCACCCCCGCCGGTCCAAACCGGGTACATACTGCGGCCGGCCCCTCAATATCTTCCCATATCGCACCTACGACCTTGGCCAACGATTGTCGCCCGACCTCGGACATGCGGAGAGTGATGGACCCCCATAGCCTTTTTACTGCTTCCGGGGCAGAGGGGTTTGTATGGAAAATTCTGATCTTTTCTTTCCAGACCGTGCCTTCCTGTCTGGATACCTCATAGAGGATATCCAAACCTACCCAGCACCAGGCGGAACGGAGGAGCGAGGTCCAGGCCAGGTCATCGTGGGGCCTTACCAGGGCCAGGGCCAGGGAGTACATATCCATTACTTCAGGGCGTTCTTTCAGTAAAATTCCCTCTTGAACCTGCACCTTAAGGCCCTCTCTGGTCAGGGCCTTAAGATAAGTAGCCAGATAGGTGCGGGCCGGAAGCAGGATGCCTATGGTTTTACCGTCACAATTTGCCGAAATTCTTTTTACTTCTCTAGCCAGCCAACCTGCTTCCCGCAATCTGGCTTCATTCAGCAAGCCATCATTTTTGGTGAAGGTCGCCAGGACAATTCTACCCCCGCCTTCTTTGCCCGGTGCGGGTAGAAATGCCTGGTAAGGTACTTCATCCACTTCTTCATCTGGACTGGCCATGACCGTCTGGCCGAAGACTTCATTCGTGAAATCGATCAATTTGGCACAGGAACGAAAGTTTGTGGTCAAATTGACGGGGGTGAGTTTTAGATAGCCCTGGCCGGGGATGGGGATGCCTTCCCTGGCCTCCATAAAAATGGAGACCTCGGCCTTGCGAAACCCATAGATAGACTGTTTGGGATCGCCGACGATAAAAACAGTGCGGCCGTCGCCCGGTTGCCAGCCGGCGCAAAGGCGCTGCAGGAGATGCCACTGGTTGCGGCTTGTATCCTGGAATTCATCAACAAGGATATGCTGTATCTTCCGGTCGAGAAGTAGCTGGAGATCAGCGGGGGTATCTTCACCGCCAAGGGCACGCAGGGCTGCCAATTCCAATTCTACATAGTCCATAACCCCGCGCCTTCGACATAGTGCGTCATAAGCCTGCATGGTTTGGCCGACCATAAGGATAAGGTCAAAGAGCGCATCCAGGTCGGTAAGCGGCGTATCAGAGAAAGGCAGTTCTCTAAGTGAACGGAGCTGTGAAACCACCCTTTCCGGTAAGTTCTTAATACATTCTGCCCAATATGTTCCTGCAAAGTTTTTGCAGAAACCATCTGCGATCTTGAACTGCTTCCGGGGCTTACCGTCTTTGGTGAGACACAGATTGGCTATGACCTGCCAGTCCGGTAGATCAGTGCAGGCTGAACCGGGGATGGAGGCCGGGGGGGGTGAGGAGGGATTTTTTTCATGCAGGTGAGCCCGGAGAAAGGACCAGTTACCGCCCAGTTCTGTAGCCGGAAAAGAGCTTCGCAATTCTGCCAATCTGTAGGAAATAAAAGCGCTCAGACGTCCGGTCAAAACCCGGTCAAGATGATCTTTATCCGGCGCTGCTTTTACCTCGGTGATAAGGTCGGCCAGGAGGTCTCGCCTGGCAATGAGCTGCCTTAGTTCGGCTTCCAGGGTAGGCCAGTTGTTGTTCATGTGGAGGAGACGCTGTTTCAGCGCCTGACGCAGCGGGTCGTCCGGCGGCAGGGCGAAGATTTGTTGCTGAGTATTTCGAACGGCCTCGGTGAGCAAAGCCCCCTGATCTTCGTCCCTGGCAACAACCGCATCAAAGGGAACCTGCGCCTCCCAGGGGGATTGTCTGATCAGGAGGAGACAGAAGCTGTGAAAGGTCATAATGCGGAGGCCGTCCGGGGACTTAAGCAGGTTGATATGGCGAGCGTGTTTTTTTAACGCCTTCTGCGCATGGGGCAAAAGGCTATTGACCCAGGGTTCATCGAACGATGCCCCCTTTTCCGCCTGTCGCAGAAGAAAGCCGATGCGCTCCCGCATCTCGTTTGCCGCCTTATTGGTAAAGGTAAGGGCCAGTATCTCATGCGGATGATCTACGACAGAAAGAAGGCGGATAAACCGTGCGGTTAGAAGAGAGGTTTTACCTGCACCGGCCGGGGATTCGACGTGAAAGCTTTCGGCCGGAGATAAGGAGCGGATGCGGGTTTGTGTATCCGCTGGTTCTTTAGACATGGTCGTTTTCTTCCTCTTTTTTCCAATAAGTGCAAAGGGTCAGGTAAGGGCAGTATTGGCAGGCCCCGTTCCTGTTGCCTTTAGGTATTGGTTTGGGATCAGCCGGGAAGTTACCGGCACTAAGCCGTTGGCCGAGACTGGTGATCTCTTTTTCCCAGGCGGAAAGGCAGGTCTCCCAACCCGCTTCGTCTTTGACCGGCTCACCGAACTGGACTTCTCCCTCGGATTTCAGGCTGATATACCCGGCCGTCAGGCTTTGAAATGGAACCGGCAGAGAAGTTTTACCCCCGCGGAGGGCCAGAAGATACAAGGGGAGCTGAGGGGCAAGAAAGTGGGTATGTATATCTACGGGCGGAGGGGTGCTGCCGGTCTTATAGTCCCAGCAACATATCTTGCGTTCCCCATCGTTTATATCTATCCGGTCGATGCGACCATGGACAGTAAATGGCCAGGAGGCGTTTTGCAGGCTCGAAAAATTGGCCTCTTCGAGGAGCCAGCGCCAGCCTTCCTCTTTCCGCTTTCTTTCCAGACAGAGCCAGGTGGCCAGTAGCCCTGACCAGCGTTCCCTTTCAATCTGCCAGTATGGATTATCTGTCACGTCGGCCAGCACCTCAGCTATACACTCTTTCAGTATGGATTCACTTTGTCCTGCGTCGGTAAGGAAGACGCCCTGCTTGCGCATCTGGCTTGTGAACAGGGCAAAGAGTCGGTGCAGTCTGTTCCCCTTTTCCTGGGATGAAATGCCGATAGTTGGTTCCGGCAGCTCACTTAGCCGCAATACGGTATCGGCAAAGAATTTAAAGGGACAGGATATAGCTTTTTCTATAGCTGTCACTGACAGTTCATCTGGAAGGGGCGCAGGTACGAGCGGTGTATCTTCAGTCGGGTAGGGGATCGGGTGGTCCCGCCAGCCTTCGTGGGCCTGGCGTAACCATCCGGCCCGCAGAGAGGCCTGCCCCGGCTCCAGCCAGTAGTTAACCGCGGTATTTTCTTCACCTTCCGGCCAGAAAGGAGATGCAGGCAGGGGATCGCTTTTTTCTTCCAGAGGGCGGGTGAGAGTGACGGCTGGAGCCACCGTCATCAAATGGGCGAAGGCCTGCTCAGCAAACAAATACTGACTCTCAATTGTAGCTCCCTGTACCAGACTTTTCTCTTCTCTGGTGAGCAAAGGAAAGTGGCGTACCGGTTGGGGGAGGCTTCCGGCTGAAAGGCCAACTACATAGAGATGATCAAAAGACAGGCCGCGGGACTCGATTAGACCAATGACCTGGATACCTGCTTCTTCGTATCCGGGGACATTGACTTTAGTCTCCTCGAGGGCGTATTTAAGCCACGCATAAAAGGTATAGGCGTCTATTTTCTCCTCTCCCAGGTCGCAGGCTAGTGCGGCCAGCTTTTCCTGGAGGTGCCGGAATACCCTTTCTTCATCTTCGTTATTTATAGCCGGGAATTGCATTATATCCCACAGGCGGTAAAGTGCTTCAATCCACCCGGCTCCTGTTCGCTTCCCCGGGAGGTCTCTAAGAAGGCCGGCCAAGTCATGGCCGGGGGGGTGGATAAATGATAAAATTTCCGGTTTCTTTTTTTGCAGGATATACAGTAGATCACTGAGACCCTGATCGATAGAGTATTCGCGCCAGACACGGTCCGCTTGAGCAAGGATATTCCGGTGGCGGCCCCAGAGGCCATAATAGGGAGAAAGTAACAGGGCCAGGAAAAGGCCCCGCCCTTCACCTTCGAGCATAAGACGTAGGGGCAAGAGGGCGGCCTGGGTCAGGGGCTGGCTGAAGAGTGATTCTCCGAGGGAGATATTGTAGTTTCCCCCTTCTTCAACTGTTGGGCTGCCGATCAATTCCTGGAATACCCGGGATAGAAGAGGCGCGTAGGCGCTCATATTGGGTACGACTACCCCGATCCGGTGCAGTGGCGTGTCCTGTGCCTTTTCCAGTACATCCTGGGCCAGCCACATAACCTCTTGTTCCACGTCCGGGAGACCCACGGCCTTTATGTAGGGTGGTTCGTTTGATTCTGTGGAGCAGATTACAGCCCCATGGTCTTTAGCCAGACCGGTCAGGAGGTCGTTTTCGACCGGCGCCGGAGACTCAAAGCCGACGCAGAGAATTTGCTTAGGCAGGACACAGCTACCGTCCCTTAATTTATCTTTTATAAGCGCAGGCAAAAAGGCCGGGTGGACGTATCCTTTTGCCCTCAGGCGGCCTTCGAATATCTCAAAGGCCTTTTGTCGCCATCCAATAAGGGGAGAGAGATAATCCCTGGGTAGTGGCGGTATCTTGTGGCGGATGATTGCCGAGTAGGTCTCATCGAGAAGCCGATATAGTCCAATGTCAGATTCCAGGCCTTCGGGCAGGGCTGTTTCCTCAACCGCTTCTTTCCAGAGGCAAAGGCATGCTATATCCGAAACAATACATTCCTCCGGCCAGGATTCAAGCCATGTCTCGTTTAACCAGGAATTCAGGGTTACTATCTTTGGTGGTAACCAGGCCCGCCGGCCGCGTTCAATTTGAGCAATACGGAAGGCATGGCGGAGCCGACGTGCCAGACGGCGACCCGGGGTGAGGATTAGAGTCTCCTCGTCGGCCTTTTCTATGATTTTAGCCTGTAGTTCTTGGGTGGTACGAGCGGTTAAGTAGCCCATTTATATCTCAAGCATTCAGCTATCAGCTTTTGGAAGTAAAAGGTACAATATCACAGGGGTAAAAGCAAGGGAGGCCAAGGCGTGGATTTCTATTGGGAAAAGTTTTCTTTGTACTTGGAAGGTGGTTATATCCATTCATCCAGGAATAGCCTATTTTTTAGCATTAAAAACGAGAGATTATCGAGTTAGAAAGCCCCGGAAGTTACGATAGAATCTTCAATATTTCATTGAATATATGCGTTAATTTTGATAGATTACAAAAAATTATATAATTTAGGCCGCACTTCGCGCCCGTTAGACCGTAGGGGGAAACATGAAGCTATCGTCGACGCGGTTTTTGTTGTTGCTTCTTCTTTGCTCGCTCCCATTAGTCACTGCTTGCGATTCCAAGCAGAAGATTCAGCTAGAGGAGATGGAGAAGAGAGTCCAAGACCTTGAGACCAAGCTGTGGCGTCAAGAACTCAGATACGATAGCTACAAGAGCGCCAGCTTCGATCCAGCGGCAGACGAAGGCTTTCAACGTCTCGATACAACCGTTGGCACGTTCGCGATTTCGCTTGGTGAAGTGAAACCCCATGCGGATGGTGTGAAAGTCCAAGTGCTGGTCGGGAACCTCACAACAGCGACGATCAGCGGCGGCACGTTTAAGGTGAAGTGGGGGCCACGCATGGCCAAATCAGAAGACCAAGAGTGGGCGCATTATGCGGCTTGGGAAAAAACACTGACAAAGAAAGAGCATAGATTTACCGAGGATCTACGTCCTGGGACGTGGAACACCGTCACCCTTACACTTCCTGGGATTCCCCCCGAAAGGTTCGGGCACTTGGAGATCCAGATGGAAACAAATCGGATCAAATTGCTGGTGCCACACAAATGAGGTCAACGCATCTGCTTGCAGCCGACCCACTTGGCTCCGCTTCGCTACTCTATGGCGAGCGGGTGGCTGAAGCTGAACGATTGGATGGATGAAATGGATACCTTCATATCGTATGCAACTGAGGACGAACGGTGCGCCAGCGAGATTGCAGGCATACTCAAATCAAGGGGATTTTCCGTATGGTACGCTCCATTGGTGCTCAAGGTCGGCGATAACCTTCTCACGAGAATAAATGAAGGCCTCGTGAAAGCGCAGTCGGGCGTTATACTCATCTCACAGAACTACATAGACAAAAAATGGACAAACTATGAGCTCGATATTCTGTTTCGGCAGTACATAGAAAAAGAGAAACGGATATTTCCAATCTGGCACAATGTCGAGAAGTCACAAGTGGAACAATGGCATCCTGGTCTGTCGGGTATTATAGCAGCGATAACAAGCGAAGGTCTTGATCGGGTAGGTGAGAGTATTGTTCAGCGATTGGCTGAACATTGCCGCATTTGTGGCGTTGCACCTTGTTGGGAATCCCCGTTTCATCGCTTCTTGAATGGTGACGGAGAACTGCACGTTAACCACGAAAATGGCGAATGTTTCACTATTTGGGAAGCGCTTGGGTTCAGTGATGACAAGTTTCCTATATGGATCGACGGCAAACAGTACACTGCCGAGGACTTGGCTTTTCGTGCTGCTCAGACCTTGGCCCACAGGCGAGATGTGGCGGTGAGATGGGTGGGTAAAAGCAGATTAAAGGCGATTGAGGATCGCTGTGTGCAACTTGGTTACGACCCCAAGACATTTGAATAATCCGATCACATGAAAAATAAGGACATGTCAAGAACTTTGTGATAGTCATTGAACACCCCCCCGCTTTCAGTATAATCATACTTATCAAGCAGTTTTTAAGTTGCTTCCTTCTGTGAAATTATTTCTTCCAAATCCGCTACAAGGGGAGGCAGGTCTTCCGCGATAGTATCCCATACAATATCGAGATTAATGTCAAAATATCCATGGATCAATCGGTTGCGCAATCCAATCATCTTTTTCCAGGGGATTTGGGGGTGTTTTTCCTGAAAACCGACCGACACACTATTTGCTGCCTCACCAATTGGTAACGTTCAAAAGTGTTTACATGGTGACAATTCAACCGATGCGATCCGGATGTTGAAGTAGCCGTTGATT
>OMKS01002681.1_pt1 | contig 14669 bp, 11 predicted proteins | sample 1674721 | NCBI WGS metagenome assembly OMKS01 (sample SAMN06264996, study PRJEB25208) | sediment metagenome | isolation source: hot spring sediment | place: USA: California | collected 2014-09-02
TGATACGGCGACCACCGAGATCTACACTATCCTCTTCGTCGGCAGCGTCAGATGTGTATAAGAGACAGATTCATAATTGAGTTATTAGTGTATGTTAAATTTTGCAAAAACAGTAAGAAGGAATATCAATATGCATAAGAGTAGTTTGAGGCAGATAAATTCTATAGTTTTGGGTCTTTTGCTGACAAGTAGCTTATCGTTATCTCAATTGAAGTTAACTGACAATCAAGCAGATTATCTAATAGTTACTCCTTCCGAATTTGTTCCAATATTAGAAGACTTTGCTGATTGGCGCGAAAAAAAGAATTTAAATGTGGAAATAGTTTTACTTTCTGAAATTTATTCTGAATTTCCGGATTCGACAAAACCCAATTCTATTAGAAGCTTTGTAAGTTATTCGTTAACATATTGGAGCGATCCTAAACCAAAGTACTTACTCTTAGTAGGTTCTACAAGATTATTGCCTTCTTACAAAGTTATTTCTCAATTTTACAATGTCCCTGGACTAAATGAAGATTCAGTTTCAGTTGACGAATGGTATTCTATTAACCAACATGAATCAGATACAAAACCCGATATTAGTTTGGGTAGATTCCCAGTAGATAACGAACACGAATTATTAAATGTCATTAATAAGACAATGTATTTCGAAGATTCACTGATAATTCAGAATTACCAATCCGATATATTATTTTTAACAGACAAGACTGATTCACTATATTATCAAAATAAAGTAAATGCTCTAATAGATAATTATTTCCCAGAAGAAATAAACTCAACAAAAATATTTTCTGGCCAAGATTCAGCAATATCTATAACAAGAGAGAAATTTTTTAAAGGAATCAATGACGGGACTATTTTTTTGACTTATTACGGAGAAGGCTTATCCAATTTTTGGTCAAAATATAATTTATTCAGTGTTGATGATATAGATTCTTTGAATAATAATAAGTCATTCTTTGTATACACATCAGCAAGTTGTAAACAGTCTTATGATTTTCCTAGCGATAGTAGTATAATAACAAAACTACTCATTTCCGAAAGTAAAGGCACCGTTGCATCGGTTGCATCGTCTGGGATGATTTACAATACTCAAACCGATTTTTTATCAAGTTTTTTTAAGCAACTATTTGAGAATCCAGAGAATCCAATTGGATTTTCATTTCTAAATGCAAAGCTTTATCCTGATTATAACATTTACAATGAACATCCTTCAGGTTATCAACGTAAATTTACGTTGTTAGGTGATCCAGCATTAAAACTTCCGTTGAATGTTATAGTTAATATTGAAAAGGAAAAGGAAGCATTTCCGACTTATTATTTGTTAAGCCAAAACTATCCTAATCCATTTAATCCTACTACAACAATTGTATACAACATTCCCTTTTCAAACCATGTAACTCTTGAAATATTTAATATACTGGGACAGCGTATAAGAAAATTGGTTGATGATTTTCAATATGAAGGTAATTATAAAATAACTTTTGATGCGAGTGAACTTCCTACCGGCGTATACATATATAGATTAAAATCGGGTAGTTATGCGGAATCGAAGAAAATGCTAATTTTAAAATAAATATCTTTTTTGTATATCTAAAATAAAGATGGAGAAATAAGTAAAACCAGTTACTCTAAAAGCTTTGGAGGATGGCAAGAATCATAAAAATAATGCCTTAAAAACTAATCGATAATGAAGAGAAAAATAAAATACTTATTTATAGTTCTATTTTATATTTCATCAAATATCCTTCATTCACAAGATACATCTGCTGAACCAGGTGATGGGTAGCTACTGTTGAATCCCAACTTTGCCGGTGTTCAGCTTGACTTTACTACCATTCTATTCATTTCTGAATATGGTGGTCAATTGGATTATAGATTTCATAATATAGGTGTCCGTCTTGGTGTAGAACATTACTACAGTGTTTCATTGGGCGGTCAAACTTTGGGTTCGCCATTTACTAATTACAATTTTCTTTTAAGACATAGCCTTAGAGGAAAAATATTTTGGTTTGATTTGGTCGGAGGACTAACTTATTATAAAACGTCAGCATCAAACTACTATCCGGATAGAGTCATGCTAAGAGCCGGTTTTGAATTAAGTTATCATTTTATTCACAACATTGTAGGCATCATCTTAAAGAGTTCAACGTCATTCAAAGAGAGTACCGGTTTTATTGGTATAGGATTATCGATAGGTATATATAATAATTAAGAATTTCTTTTAATAAGTAGAACCCATACTTCAAAGTTTTGTAAAAATATTTTTTTTGAATAAACACAATTATAAAGTGCAGTGTTGCCGAATATTCCCCGGAACGGATGGCTACGCCAAACAACTTCAACGTTGCTAGCCATCTTAGCAACCTTCGAGGAAAAACTACATAAAACGCATATCCTTACCTCAAAGGTTTATCCCAAATTTGTTAGAGAGTTCTTTAAAAACTAGTTTTACAAAATTTTGCCACCTAAAAATCCTCTGATCCATTAGAGAAGATTAATTAGTATGGGCAAAATGTTTAAGACAAAGAATTTGTTTTAAAAGAGATAAAATATTTCTATCTTTGTACTTCATTTTCAGCTATTGGAGAGGTGCCCGCCTTCGTTAAAACTACGGCGGGTTAAAGTGAGTCGCTGTTCAATTGTTCTTATAAAGTTAAGTTAATATAAATTCAGCTTATGGAGAGGTGGGTGAGTGGCTGAAACCAACGGTTTGCTAAACCGTCGTAGTGGGAAACTGCTACCGAGGGTTCGAATCCCTCCCTCTCCGCACTATTTCAACAAAACACATTTCCAAATGAGTTTCTTCGTTTACATCCTTTATTCTCACAATCATAATCGTACATACACTGGTCAAACCGATAATGTTGAAAGTAGAATTTCAAAACATAATTCAGGAAAGGTCAAGTCTACTAAAGCTTATAAACCTTGGGTAATTATACATACTGACAAATTCAATTCAAGGGCAGAGGCAATGAAACAAGAAAAATGGTATAAATCCTCTGCCGGTAGAAAAAGAATCGCTGAAATCCTCAAGAATTATCTTAAGAATTGTTAATAAACCAACGGTTTGTCCGTCCGTCCCGTTTAAACGGGACGGACGAGATTCCGTTCCAAAGGAACGAACTAAACCGTCGTAGTGGGAAATCCGCCTTTATCCGTTAGCTAACGAATTTCGGCGAGACAAGCTGCTACCGAGGTTCTCACTTCAACCCTATTTTTTATTAGTTAAGTTGTAATCATTTTTTATTATTTTACTTTCCATGAAAAACGCTTTTGAAAATTATCTCAATTCCATTTCGAAAAAGTTCAAACATCCCGAAACAAGCGAGATGGGTTATCGTACCGACTTTGAAATCCTGCTTAAAAATATTTTCGAAAAAGTCGTAACACGTACGCGAATTGATCACGATGCAAAAGCAAAAGACGGCAACAAACCGGACTTCGCAATTTTAAAAAACGACATACCAATTCTTTATATCGAAACAAAAGATATCGGCGTTGATCTCAATAAAATTGAAAAGTCAGAACAGATGGCGCGCTATTTCGGTTATACAAATCTTGTGCTTACCGATTATGTTGAGTTTCGTTTTTATAGAAACGGTCAGCGTTACGACGAACCGATTAAAATTGCCGAGTATGATTTAAAGAATAGAACTATAACATTCTTGCCCGATTCATTTGAACATGCCGCAAAAACATTAATCGATTTTACACAATCTCAGAAAGAGCCGATTAAAAACGGGCTTCATCTTGCAAAAATTATGGGTGGTAAAGCTCAGCGTATTCGTGATAATCTTCTTCTGTTTCTTTCTGTTGATTCCGAAAAGAATAACGAAATAAAAAAGATTTATAAAACTCTGCAGAAACTTCTTGTTCACGATCTTAAAGAAGATACGTTTGCCGATATGTATGCACAGACTTTAGTGTACGGACTTTTCGTTGCGCGTTACCATGATAAATCACCCGAAAATTTTTCGCGCCGTGAAGCTCGTGAACTTGTTCCGACTTCAAACCCGTTTCTTCGTCATTTCTTTGATCATATTGTCGGTCCCGATTTTGACAAACGCCTTGAATATATTGTTGACGAACTCTGCGAAGTTTTCTCACATGCAAATGTACCCGAGTTAATGAAACAGTATTTCCGTGATGACTTATGGGGGAAAACAAATGAAGGTCCCGATCCCGTTATTCATTTTTACGAAGATTTTTTAAGAGAGTATGATGCCGGTCTTCGTAAAAAACTCGGTGCTTATTATACTCCTCAGCCGGTTGTAAGATTTATTGTCCGTGCGGTTGATTATCTTCTTCAGAAAGAGTTTGGTCTGCCTAACGGATTGGCGGATACAACCAAAATACAGAATGGAACACACAAAGTTCAGATACTCGATCCCGCAGTCGGGACAGGTACTTTTTTAAGTGCGGTAATAAGAAGTATCTATCTTCGATTAAAAGATAACGGTCAACTCGGGAGATGGACAACTTATGTTCATCACGATTTGCTGCCGCGTATTCACGGTTTTGAAATTATGATGGCGCCTTATACAATTGCACATCTTAAATTAAGTATGGCTTTTAAGGCAACGGGATTCAAACATTTCAACAGGCGTTTAGGAATTTATCTTACCAACTCTCTTGAAGAAGCCGATACAATCGGTGATTTGTTTACCGGGTTCGGTTTTGCGGAAAGCATTGCCGAAGAATCCAAAGAAGCGGCACAGATTAAAAACGATACGCCGATTATGGTGGTTATCGGTAATCCGCCTTACAGCGTCAGTTCTTCAAACAAAGGCGAATGGATAACCGAACTGATTAAAGATTACAAAAAAGATTTGAACGAAAGAAACATTCAGCCGCTTAGTGATGACTACATAAAGTTTATCCGTTACGCAGAGCATTTTGTCGTGAAGAATAAAACAGGCATTGTTGCAATGATTACAAACAATTCTTTTTTAGATGGAATTATTCATAGGCAAATGCGTAAACATCTGCTTGAAACATTTGATGAGATTTACATTTTGGATTTACACGGTAATGCAAAGAAAAAAGAAACCGCACCCGACGGCAGTAAAGACGAAAATGTTTTTGATATTCAGCAAGGCGTTGCAATTTCAATAATGATCAAAAAGAAGAATAATGTAGGGGTCGATCATCATCGACCCCGAAAAAATGATATTAACAACCTTGGGGACGAAACAATCGGGGACGAAATTATCGGGGACGAAAATATTCGTCCCCGACACGCAGTTGTACAATTTGCTGAACTTTACGGTAAACGCGAAGTGAAATTTGAGAAGCTCAATGAAAATGAAATTGATACAATAAAATGGAAACAGTTAGAAGTCGCTGAACCGAATTACTTTTTTGTTGAGAAAGATTTTGAATCAATTGAAATGTATGAAGAAGGTTTTAAAATTGATGAGATTTTTCCAACAAGCACATCGGGAGTTAAAACTCACAATGATAGCGAATTAGTAAGTCATCATGAATTCGAAGAGAATAATTATAAATACCTATATCGACCATTTGATGTGAGAAATATTGAATATGATTTACATAAAGTTGTTCGACATCGCTTTAGCGTTATGAAGAATATGCTGCAAGATAATATTTCACTATTGACATGTAGACAACAAAGCAGTTTTGATTTTCAACATGTGTTAATCACAAAAGTATTAAGTGATATATGCTCAGTTTCTCTACAAACAAAAGAGTCTACCTACGCATTCCCCCTCTACCTCTACACAGAAAACGGCGAAAAAGTACCGAACCTCAATCAAGAAATAGTTAAAGAGATAGAAAAGACAACCGGCAAAACAGAACCGGAAGAAATATTGGATTACATTTATGCGGTACTTCATTCGCCAAGTTACCGCGAAAAGTACAAAGAATTTTTAAAGATAGATTTCCCGCGTGTACCGTATCCCAAAAATAAAACCACGTTTAAGAAGCTGGTAAAACTCGGCACGGAATTACGAGAAATACATTTACTAGAATCGCCCGTTGTAAACAAATTCATAACCACCTTCCCGAATGACGGTTCATACGAAGTAGAAAAAATCAAATATGTTGTGATCGATCATCATCAAATCCAAACAAATGATAATGTAGGGGACGAAAATCTTCGTCCCCTACATGGTGATGTCTTTATTAATGAAAAACAATATTTCGGCAACGTACCGGAAACCGCATGGAATTTTTACATCGGCGGATATCAGCCCGCACAAAAATGGTTAAAAGACCGCAAAGGCAGAACCCCCACCAACGAAGACATCGAGCATTATCAAAAAATAATCGTCGCATTAACAGAAACCGTCAGGTTAATGAAAGAGATTGACAAGATTGATTTCAATTAACGTAGGGGGACGAATATTTTCGTCCCCCGAAGCAATATTGATAATTATAACATGTAGAACAATAATAATCATCTTAACATTTCATGTAAGGGTCGAAGATTTTCGACCCCTACCATAATAATATGAAAAACCGTAAACGAAACAGATTACCGGAATATGATTATTCCAATCCCGCATGGTATTATGTAACGATTTGTACACACAAGCACATTCATCATTTCGGCGAAGTTAAAAACGGTGAAATGATATTGAACGAATTCGGAAAGATGACAAATAAATTTTTAGAAGAAATTCCTTCACACTATTCGACTGTGGAGCTAGATGAATATATCGTTATGCCAAATCATATTCACGCGATTATAATAATTAATGATGTAGGGGTCGATCATCATCGACCCCGAACGAATGATAATAATCGCAACATTGCCAAAAATGATATTATTAGCGTAGGGGTCGAAGATATTCGACCCCTACGTCGTACGAATTTATCGAATGTGATAAAGGGATTTAAAATTGGTGTTACCAAATGGTGCAAGCATAATAATATCACAAATTTCAAATGGCAGCGTTCGTTTTATGACAGGATAATCCGTAATGAAAAAGAATTATTTTACATCAGAGATTATATCGAACAGAATCCGTTGCGATGGGAAATTGAAAAGAATAATGAAAATTTAGACTTGATGTAGGGGACACAAACCTTGCATCCCCCAAACAAAAATATTAAACGTACAATCGGGGACGAAAATATTCTTGGGGACGAAAATTTTCGTCCCTTACCGTATTTATCTTTCAACTCTACCGGATGCGTCGCCACACATCAGTTTTTCAACTTCGTCAACTGAAACATGGTTAAAATCACCTAGGATGGTTTGTTTCAAACATGATGCTGCTACTGCAAACTCTAATGCGGTCTTAGTATTGTCATAATTTAATAATCCGAATATCAATCCGCTTGCAAAAGAATCGCCGCCGCCAACACGATCAACAATTTGGATGTCATATTTTTTTGAACGATAAGGATTTATACATTCTTTTTCATCAAGCATTAATGCACTCCAACCGTTTCTTGATGCAGAAAAGCTTTCTCTTAAAGTAATTGCAACGGAACTGAAATTATATTTTTCTTTTAATACATGAAGCAGATCAAAATATTCTTTTTCGTCGATTGCTGCTTCTTCAATTTTTGTACTTCCTAATTTTTCACCTAAACTTTTTTCTGCATCTTCTTCGTTTGCAATACATACATCAACATATTCCATAAGCGGTTTCATAACGGATTGAGCATCTTTGGTACTCCATAATTTTTTACGAAAATTTAAGTCACAGCTTACGGTTACATTTTTTGCTTTAGCAACTTTTAACGCTTCTTTCAGAATTATTTGAATATTGTTTCCTAAAGCCGGGGTAATACCCGTCCAATGAAACCACTTACAATCTTCAAAAATATTATCCCAATCGAAATCATTTTTATCTGCTTCAGAAATTGATGAGTTTGACCGATCATAAATCACCTTTGAAGCTCGCTGGCTGGCACCGGTTTCAAGAAAATAAATCCCGATTCTTTCACCGCCTCTTACAATATAATTAGTATTGACTCCAAATTTTCTCAAGTGATTAACAGCGGCTTGACCGATTTCGTGATGAGGTAATTTTGAAACAAAATAACTTTTAAGTCGGTATTGAGCTAAAGAAGCAGCAACATTCGCTTCTCCCCCGCCGTAAGTTATATCGAAATTAGATGACTGCACAAATCTTGAAAACCCGGGTGTTGATAACCTCAACATTATTTCACCGAATGTTACTACTTTGTGCGTCATTCTTTCCTCATATTAATTTATTAGTGCAAAATTACTAATAACATGGAAGAATTTTATCTAAAAATTTCTACAATTGAAAACATATTTTATGAGCTGATATGAAGGTTAAGTATCCAATATCTTACTTATAATGATATCACTCAATTCATTAATTCCGGCAAACAACTATCAAATACTTTCTAATTCTCTAAAAATTTATTTATCTTCAAGAAAATTTTTGTGAGAATTTCTATGGGACAGATTTCACTAACAGATTATATCAAAAAAATTCCGAAAGCTGAACTTCATCTTCATATTGAAGGGACTTTTGAACCGGAGTTAATGTTCAAGATTGCGGATCGCAATAAAATTAAGTTGAATTATAAATCGGTAGATGACTTAAAGGCAGCATACAATTTTAATAATCTGCAAGAGTTCTTAGATATTTACTATACCGGTGCACAAGTTCTTAAAACAGAGGAAGATTTTTACGATTTAACGTGGGCTTATTTTTTAAAGGCAAAAGAAGATAATATAATTCACACGGAAATTATGTTCGATCCTCAAACTCATACTCACCGCGGAATACCATTCGAAACCGTAATTGACGGGATAAGCAAAGCACAGAAAGAGGCTGAAGAACGGTTGGGAATTTCTTCTAAGTTAATTATGTCTTTCTTAAGGCATCTCGATCAAAAGTCGGCATTTGAAATTTATGATTACTTTGTTCATCACAAAGATAAAATTCATGCTGTTGGATTGGATTCATCCGAAGTCGGTAATCCACCTTCTCTTTTCGCGGAAGTATTTATGAAAGCAAAGAATGACGGATTGAAAATAACAGCTCACGCAGGCGAAGAAGGACCACCCGAATATGTATGGGAAGCTTTAGATATATTAACAGTTCACAGAATTGATCACGGTAATCGTTCTTTAGAAGATAATAACTTGATTAAGAGAATTGCTGATCAACGGATTGCTCTTACTGTGTGTCCACTTTCGAATCTTAAATTAAAAGTTGTTGATGACTTAAAGAAACACCCATTAAAGAAGATGCTCGATTATGGTATAAAAGCTACTGTTAATTCGGATGATCCCGCATACTTCGGTGGTTATCTAAACGATAATTTTATTCAAACCGCCGAAGCAATTAATTTAAGCAAAGATGATGTTCTTCAACTTGTCCGGAATTCATTTGAAGCAAGTTTTGTATCGGATGAAAGAAGGATGGAGATGCTGAACGAGTTGGATAATTTTAATGTTAGTTAAAAATATACTCTAATTTATCATCTAACAATTCTATTTCCGTTAGCGTCAAAGAAATGAATTTTTTCTTTGTTGATATATAAGGTAATCTTCTCACCAATTTCTGCCAACGTATTTGCATCAACACGCGCAACATGCTGCTTGTTATTTACAGTAAAATATAAAAATGCTTCATTGCCAAGCGGTTCTACTACTTCAATTGTCGTTTTGATATATGCATCTTTATTGAAATGATTTCCCTCATACAAAGAGAAATGTTCCGGTCTAATACCGACTGTGATATTCTCATCTTTAAATTTAGTAAGAATATCAGATAAATCATGAGTAAGATTTATACTTACTTGATCCATTAGAACAAATTTCAAGTTTCCATTACCTGATAACTTTCCTTCAATAAAATTCATTGCCGGACTTCCGATAAATCCCGCTACAAATTGATTATTAGGATTGTTATAAAGCTCCAACGGCGGATCTATTTGCTGAACAACTCCGTCATTCATAACAACAATTCTATCCCCCATTGTCATTGCTTCGGTTTGGTCGTGCGTAACGTATATCATTGTTGCATTTAATCTTTTGTGAAGTTTAGAAATTTCGGTACGCATTTGAACTCTAAGTTTTGCATCGAGGTTGCTTAAGGGTTCATCAAATAAAAAGACTTTCGGGTGACGCACTATTGCGCGTCCAACTGCAACTCTCTGCCTCTGTCCACCTGACAAAGCTTTTGGTTTGCGTTCAAGATAATCTTCCAAGTCAAGAATCTTTGCTGCTTCGAGTACTCTATTCTTAATTTCTACTTTTGAATATTTTCTTAGTTTTAAACCGAAAGCCATATTATCATAAACAGTCATATGCGGATATAAAGCATAGTTTTGAAATACCATTGCAATGTCTCTATCTTTCGGCGCTTGATCATTCACAACTTCACCATCGATAAGAATTTCACCTTCTGTTATATCTTCCAATCCTGCAATCATTCGTAAAGTTGTCGATTTTCCGCATCCGGATGGACCAACTAAAACAACAAACTCCCGGTCTTCAACTGTGAAGTTAACATCACTGACAACTTTTGCATTTCCGCTGTAAATTTTTGATATATTTTTTAATTCTACCTGAGCCATTATAAACCTTCTGTATTATTTGAAATATATCTCTATTTTATTTTCTTCTTCTTGGATAAATTCGAATTTGATTGAATAATTGCCGTCTTTTAGATAATTCGTTTCTACTTCACCTATTGTATTTTGATTATTTTTTATTTCTCTCGGTTCTATCGGTGAAACTAAATTAATTACGACAGAATTTTCGTGGAAAGATTTTGCGGTAAATGAAAATTTATTTTCCAATTCTGAATAATTTAGATTACTTATTTTTGCACCGGCTTTGGTTATTATCGGATGTTTGAGTTCTCCCAATTCGATAATTATTTCGGATATATTTTCATTCGCTCCCGGTATTATATAAGAAGGAACAAACACGCCGTCATATAAAATTGACGAAGCATACAATCCTTTACCTTTTATGGTCACCGGAACTGAGTCCTCCCCGATATTTACAGTAAGCTTAACAGAATCAATCTCATTCGGCAGTAACGGTTCAATCGATATGTTCCATATATTTTCTTTTACACCAAATAAATTGTACAGAGAATAAATATACCAACCCGCTGCCCATAAAAATTGGGGTTTGTCTATCTTACCATAAACTTCCGGATTTGATTTATCGCTGATTCTATATTCATACATTGCCGGTTGACCGTTCGGACTATTGATAACACCTTCCATAGTCATTATATTTTTTATGAAATTGTAAGCTTCATCAAATTTTTTATTGCTGATCAATCCGAGTACATACCAAGCATTTCCGTGGGGCCAAATTCCACCGTTGGCATAGTAGTAAGGTTGTCCCGCTTCATTTTCAACAAAGCCCATATACTCTGTTAACAAATGCAAATCCATTGGATAAAGAGTGTAAACTCCGAGTTTATCATCAAGCAGATATTGTTTTGCAGTCTCCATCAACTTGTAATTTTTTTCTCTATCGAGCAATTCAAAATGCGAAGCAAGCATTGAACCCATATAAATATGTTTATCTTCGGTGCCATCACTAAAATAATTTGTTAAATAGTTCAATTCTTCATTCCAAAGTCTATCTATTAAATTATTGTGCAATGTATCTGCAATGTTTTGGAAATGTTGAATTTTACTTATATCCATATTTAATTCCGCCTGTAAATAACCAAACTCCCTCAATGCTCTAACCGCAAGAATTGTCATGTAAGCGCGCGGACCATGATTGTTGCCTATATCCCACCAATCAGGCTGCCTTGAACACATTAAATTATCCTCTTTGTTTTTTAATGCCGTCTCGATGCTCTTGAGAACATAAGGGTAAAGACGATTAGCAAATTCCAAATCTTTTGAGTGCCTTAGATAACGAGTTGAAAGAAGAGTAAACCAAAAATGGTTCCAGTTTTCCGTACCGGCGTATTCTGTCATATAATCTGTATCTTTCCAATAATATGCGTGGGGGATAATGTTGTCTTCATTCGCATGTTTTATAATAAACTCCAAATCGTTTTTAACTCTTTCGGTATCGAAATAAACAGCGGCTAAATCGGTTAACAATGCATCGTGTGTGAAGTAAAAATTATATTCGGCTTGTGCCGGCATCGGGAGTATCTCGCCATCTAAATAATGAGCGTTAGTTTTCATTACCGCAAGCGCCCAATCTGTTGTGAAGTCAAAATTATTGTTACCGGTTTTGATGACTTCTTTATCAATCGAATTTGATAAAATATAATTTTCATAGTCCGCTATTTCTTTTCGATAGTTGTGTGATACATAGTTTATTACGTCATCCGCTTCACCAAGTTTAGTTGAACCAATTAATTGAGTGATGTTCATACTTTCACCCGGCTGCAATTCTTTTTTATAAATAAAAAAGCGATTGGTTTACTGTTGATATTTGATTCTTGAGAATATTCATCTGAGTGTAACCAGTATTCGTTCGGGCTTGCATAACCTTCCGAACTAAAAGTTGATATGGTATATTTAGGTTCTTCACCAACATTATAAAAGAATATTTTTGAGTGACCTGTTTGAAGAAAATCATATTCGACCGTTAATAACTTCTTATCATCTGAAATATTACTTCTACCGTTATCAAATAAATCATAAGTGTGACTTGTTCTTAGAATAGTTTCAAATCTCAAATAAACTTCATACACTCTGCTTGAATCGGAATTGTTGGTTATTATAAAATCAGCAGCCATAACCGGTTTATTTTTTAAGAACTCATACTTAATTTTTATTTCGGAATTAGAAATATTTTTTTGAAACTCAACATCATAAGGTGTTTGTAAAACTTTCCAAGCTTCTTTTTCCAAAATAAATTTTGGTTCATTACCGATCTTTAATCCCATTGACATAATTCTATAATTTTCTCTCTTCCAATAATCTTCGCTGATATCAATACTGTTTGCAACAGGATAATAAAAGCTAATCCTGTTAATCATCGGGAAGCTTTTGTGAATTTCAATTCCAACAAACGGACCGCCGACTTCAATCTGCCCGACTTCATAATTTGAAACGATCTTTAGTGAATTGGTTTTATCTTCACTAAAGATAGTTACACTCAATAATAGAATTAGTATAAATAAATTCCTTCTTATCATTTTGATCTCTTTTTTTTCAATTTAATAGAGCTGCTTTAATTACCGAGGTATAGTCTGCTGCTATCATTCGGATGAAGTAAACTCCGGAGTTACTTTTTTCTCCAGTATTAGTTTTTCCATCCCAAATTATGGAATGTTCACCCGCTGCCATTTCTTTATTTAATAGACTTATAACTTTTTGACCGAGTATGTTATAGATATCGATTTTAACTAAGGAATTATTTTTTACTTTAAAAGTGATATTGGTTTGGCTGTTAAAGGGATTGGGATAATTCTGCAAAAGTTGAAAACTTAACGGGAGATCATCATCTCTATCTTTTACAGACGTTTCGATATCATAAAATTGTACAATCTCTTCATAACGAAGTGCATAATCAAATAGTCGTACATCATCAATTTTCCCATTAAAATTATACTGCGTATTATTTGGAACAGTCTGACCCAAAGTAAGATCAACCGAGGAAGAATTAATGCCGCCGTTGAAGTACTTGAATGCATCAAGCTTACCGTTGATATATAATTCCATATCTTGACCGGAATAATAACCGGTAACATTATACCACTGACCTTTAGTAATTATTGTTTCCGAATCAAGATCGGTTATTCCACCGGTAGTATTAATTGTCCATCTTATTTTATTATTTGAGATAGATACTTTCCATCGCTGAACCCAATTTCCGTGAGATATTGGGTATTGCTCTCGATCATAAAGTTGATCGATGTAAATCCAAAAATTAACGGTGATTGAGTTAGAAAAGTTGAGCATTGTTGAATTTGTAACTCGCATATTATCATCAACACCGTCAAACTTATATGCACTCTGTAAATTGCCGAATCTATCCGAAGTTAACACAGCACCGTTAACAGTTACGGCATTATTATTACCACTTACATCTTGTGCGTTACCGTTAAAAGGTAGAAATAAAATCAAATCACCGGTTTGAGTAATTGAAAAATCTCTGACAGCAATAGCAATACTATCACTGCTGCTTTCTCCGTCAGGATCACTTACTTTACATACTATATAATAATTGCCTTCAGCGTTCGGTGCTGTCCAATATATCTTTGAACCAATACCGCCAATAAATCCTTCCGAGGCAAACCATTCATATGTAATCTCATCACCTTCTGCATCCGATGCAACACATTCAATTTCCGCTGTCCCACCGAGATCAACTTTTCTCGGTTCGGCTTTTAACATATTTATTGCAGGTGGTGTATTGAATTTTTCCACAACATCAATTTCAACTTGAGCAGTAGTCGATTCTCCTTTACCATCATTTACTTCTACTTCAATTATAAATACACCGGTTTCGTTCGGAGCTTCCCAAATAATATTTACACCGCTCCCGAAAAAGTTTCCTGCATCCGAACTCCATTGATATTGCAGATCATCCTCGTCTCTATCAACGGCTGTACAATAAATAGTAGTTGAATCATTTCTTAAAATTTTATTTTGAAGTGCTGCAAGACTTTTTATTCTCGGTGGATAATTTCTGTCTCTTATACACATCTCCGAGTCCACGAGACCGTACTAGATATCGTATGCCGTCTTCTGCTTGAAAAAAAAAA
>OMKS01002683.1_pt1 | contig 14664 bp, 11 predicted proteins | sample 1674721 | NCBI WGS metagenome assembly OMKS01 (sample SAMN06264996, study PRJEB25208) | sediment metagenome | isolation source: hot spring sediment | place: USA: California | collected 2014-09-02
TTCTCAGCGTGTGCGCCACGTGCCGGCTGCAAGGCCGAAGTATTGTTGAATACTTGCGTAATGCGTGTCATCGGCATTTAGACGGCCTTCCGGTTCCCTCATTGATACCACCCACCATTCAATTGGCCAAAACCGCGTGAACGCTTACGTCCGGTAAATGATGGCGTTTGCCCTGGTCGCGTCGCGGATCGGGCAGTTCGTTTAGAAAGCACAGGGGGCCCCTGGCAGGCTGTTGAAAAAGTGTCACCCCGGACTTGATCCGGGGTCCACGCTCGACGTGTGGTGCGCTCTGTGCACGCAAAGCGTGGATTCCCGCTTTCGCGGGAATGACAAAAAGGGCCCGTTTCTGTGGGCCGTACGTTTTTCAACGGACCCCTGGGGGCTTGGGTCGTCATGCCGAAGTCCTTTCTGGGTACGTGAGTTTCGTATCCCTGCGCGGCCGCCGCAGACGTTTGAAACAAGGCTAAAAAGACTCCAGAAAAAGCGCAAGTGAAATCTGGGCGGAATTCCAAAAAAACTCTCCCCACAGAGAATGCGTTTGCCCTGCCCAGGCAGATCAGGAGATGTCTGTCGCATGCACCGCTGCAGCCATGAGGCAGAACGTGGAGCCCGCACACAAGCGTGAGAGGAACGCTGGCGCGACGATCTTACTTGTGGCCGCCTCTTCGAGGGCCATACAGCCTGTACCGACGAGATGCCCTGCCACGTAAGAACAGCCCCCGAATGCTGAACTGTCGTCCCCGCCGCCTACGGCCAAAGGGTCGAGTCCTCAAACATCGAAGAGCACTTTTTTTTTTCGCCGGTGTCGGCGGCCTCGCCCGTCGCGTCTTCGCTTTCGCTCGGTTCTTCCGCAGGGGTGTTGACCGCGTCCGCCTGAGGCCTCACGGTCTCAGGTCCAACCTCCTCATCACCAAAATCCACCGCGGCGTCGAGTTCGTCCTCGTCAAGCAACGTCAGTTCGATGGTCTCCGGCTCGGGCGGGGCCTGTTCACCTGAGGCCTCGGGGCGGTGAGGCCAGGGGGAAGCGGTCTGTTCCGATGCCTGGTCATCCAGGTAATCACTCACCGAGTCCCCGGCCGACTTCGGGTGCTCAGCGTCCTCATCCAGCGTCACGGTATCCAGATCGATGCCGGCCAAGGGATCCTCGTCCTGATCGCCTTCGTTCGCCTCATCGCTGGCGAGCTCGTCCGCATCCGAGATCGTAGCGGACGGGGCGACGATCTCGGATGCCGGCTCTTCCGATTCAGCCACGGCCGCAGCCTCGCCTTCATCCTCCCCGCTCAGATCCTCGTCCGATTCGGTTCTGTTTCGCGTCAATACCAGGCGCGGGTATTCGGGTTGCTCTTCGGCCATGGCCTCGGCGATGAGGTGGGAGAAGTCGTCCCACATCCGCATCTGGGCGTCATGAATGCGTTCGAGGCGCTGGCAGGCCAGCCGCTTCTGCTCGGCCAGCCGGGCGGCGGCCGTGCGTTTGACCTCATCGAGTTCCTCTTTCTTGGCGGCCAACTGTGCCCGCACGTTGGACAGTTGTACCGTGAGTTCGGCCAGCCGGGTGGTCTTGTCGAACAGTTCTTGCTGACGTTCGGCAAGCACTCGTTCGCCGGCTTCCACGCGTTCGCTCAGGGCCGTCAGCTCCGAGTGCGCCTGGCCGAGCCGCCTCTCAAGATCCAGGTTCTTCTCTTCGGCCTGTGCCCGCTGTCGGCGCTCGTGCTGAAGCTTCCCGGCGTAGGAGAAGCCCACGACAAGCCCTACCAGCAGACCTCCGACGAAGACGCCGCCCAACGCGGCTACGAAAACAACAGTCAATGCGGTTGCCGCCATTTCGGCCCACCTCCAAAAGACGTCCCTGGAACAAAGCTATCCTGCATCACATTATAGGCGAACGCCCCACGAAAACAACCGCTTTTCAGAGGTTTTGCCCTTGCGGTAAACGGCAATCCGCCATCGCCTGGATTTGCACCGCCGCCCACAGGCCGGACAGGCCAATCGTATCCTTGACCTCGTCCACGTGAGACGGTACAAACAGGGCAGCCGAGACCGAGGGCGGGGCGGTCGGCGGTGTTCGGCCGCGGACTGGACTGATCGGGTCAGAGGGTCCATGCCGTCGTCATCACGAACAGAACAGCGGGTCGCTGAACGGGAGCATGGGCATGGTCGCAATCGGTGTTTTCCTCCACGCGGTGGGGGGGGCTGGCCGCGGGGAGCTTCTACCTTCCATTCAAGAAGGTCCGCCAGTGGGCCTGGGAGAGCTATTGGCTTGTTGGCGGTGTCTTCTCCTGGATTGTCGCGCCCTGGGTGGTGGCCCTGTTGGTGGTGCCCGATCTTTGCTCGGTTCTGGGCCGGGCGCCGGCCAAGAGCATTTTCTTCAGCTACCTGTTCGGCGTGCTGTGGGGCGTGGGCGGGCTGACCTTCGGTCTGTCGATGCGGTACTTGGGGATGTCGCTGGGGTACGCCGTCGCTCTGGGGTTTTGCGCCGCGTTCGGCACGATTGTGCCGCCGGTGTTCAAGGGCCAGTTCGGTGACCTGCTGGCCGCCACGTCGGGGCAGGTCACGTTGGCCGGTATCTTCGTGTGCCTCGTCGGGATCGCGATCTGCGGCTGGGCGGGTGTTTCCAAGGAGAAGGATCTGCCCGAGGACAAGAAGAAGGAGGTCATCAAGGAGTTCAGTCTCGTCAAGGGGCTCTGGGTGGCCGCGTTCGCCGGGATCATGAGCGCGTGCATGGCCTTCGGCATCGAGGCGGGCGAGCCCATCGCCGATGCGGCCTTTGGCGCCGAGAGCACCTCCATTTGGAAGAATACGCCCGTCTTTATTGTGGTGCTGGCCGGCGGCTTCACCACCAATTTCATCTGGTGCATGTTGCTCAACATCAAGAACCGCACCGCCGGCGATTACGTGAATCGCGGCGGCTCACCGCTGTCGGCCAACTACCTGTTCAGCGCTCTGGCCGGCGTCACGTGGTACTTTCAGTTCATGTTCTACGGCATGGGCAAAACCCGCATGGGGGAGTACGACTTCTCAAGCTGGACCCTGCACATGGCCTTCATCATCATCTTCAGCAACGTGTGGGGTCTGCTCCTGCATGAGTGGAAGGGCTCCAGCGGCCGTACGCTCCGTTTGATCCGCTGGGGTCTGCTTGTGCTCATCGCGTCCACGCTTGTCGTCGGACTGGGCAATTACCTCCAGAAGCACGAAATGAACACCGCGGGCGCGGCCGTCGGACAGGCCCGCATCATGCGAACCGTCGATTCGGACTGAGGGTATCATGGCCAAGAAAGAAACGATGACCCCGCGCGAGCGTGTGACCCGGGCCCTCAATCACCAGGTGCCCGATCGTGTCCCCATCGACTTGGGGGGCTTTCAGACGGGCATCCATCGCGGGGCCTACGCGCCACTGCTGGCACACCTGGGCATCGCGGATGAGCCCGTGATCCTCGACCCCGTTCAACAACTGGCCAAACCGTGCGAAACGTTGCTTGAGCGATTCCACGTGGACGTCCGGTACATCTGTACCCACGGGCCCGAGGGCTTCGACGGCCGCATCGTGACGAATCGCCGCGGTGGGCGGCCCTGGCACGATTTGACCGATGAGTTCGGCGTGGTCTGGTCGATGCCCGACGACAAACCCCTTTATATGGACATATCGCACAACCCCCTGGCCGAGGCCACCCTCGAAACGCTGGCCGACTATCCATGGCCCGACGGCGGCGACCCCACGCGGTTCACGGGTGTTCGCGAGCAGGCCTTGACCTTGCGCCGTGAAACGCCCTACGCCGTCAGCACCGGCATCGGGGGTGTGGTCTATGAGACCTGCTGGTACATGCGGGGGCTGGAGCGGTGGTTCATGGACATGATCGAGAACCCGGCCTTTTGCGAGGCCCTGCTCGACCGGATGCTCGCGTTCTGGCTGGATTACTACACCGCCTTCCTGGGCGAGGTCGGCGATCTGATCGACGTGGTGATGATCGGCGATGACCTGGCCGGGCAGACGGGCCCGCTCTTTGCGCCGGATTTCTATCGCCGTGTCGTCAAGCCCCGCCAGAAAAGGCTCGTCCAGCATATCCGCTCCCTCACGTCGGCCAAGATCTGGTACCACACGTGCGGCGCCGTCGCCTCGCTGATTCCGGAACTGATCGACAACGGCATCGACATCCTCAATCCCGTGCAGGTCAGCGCCGCGGACATGGACCCCCGGCGGCTCAAGGCCGAGTTCGGCGACCGTTTGACGTTTTGGGGCGGCGCGATCGATACGCAGCACGTCCTGCCCATCGCCTCGCCCGAGGAGGTGTGGCGGCACGTTCGACGCAACGTCGAGGCCTTCAAGCCCGGCGGTGGGTATGTGTTCAATAATGTGCACAACATTCAGGTCGGCGTGCCCCCGGAAAACATCGTCGCCCTGTTCGACGCCGCCTATGAATACGGCTTTTATTGACCCGAAACTTCAAGGAATCGGCGCGGAGGTGGAGCCATGCGATACGTGACGCGATGGATCATCCTGTGGGCCGTGGCCGCTGTGGGTGTCTCGGTTGCTGCAAAGCCTGAGACGCCGGGCCCGCTGAAGATCGCTTCGGATGGCCGTTACTTGGTGCACGAGGACGGCTGTCCATGCTTCTGGCTCGCCGACACGGCCTGGCAGTTGATCCATGATCTGACCCGGCAGGAGGTCGAGTTTTACATGGCCAATCGGGCCTGGAAGGGCTTCACCGTGATCCAAACCGTCGTCCTCGCCGAATACCGGCCATTCGAGCCCAACCGCCAGGGGCATCGGGCGTTGGAGAACAGCGACCCGACCCGGCCCATCGTGCGTGAGGGGCCCGACAACGACTATTGGGACGACGTGGAATTCGTGCTCAAGACCGCCCGCGACAACGGCCTGTACGTCGGCCTGTTGCCCACGTGGGGCAGCCACGTCACCAGCAATTGGCAAAACGGCCTGGTCGATGGCATCTTCAACGCCAACAACGCCGAGAGCTATGGCCGGTTCGTTGGCCGGCGCTTTCGGGATTTCGAGAACATCATCTGGATCATCGGGGGTGATCGCGCGGCCCCGACGGATGAATCCCGCGCGATCTGGCGGGCCCTGGCTCGCGGCGTCACGCTGGGTGTCGCCGGCAAGGAGGACTACGACAAGACCCTGATGACCTACCACACCTCGGGGCCCGGCGCGAGTTGGTGGTTTTTCAATGACGAGCCGTGGATGGACATTCGCGCGGCGCAGTCCGGCCATGGGCAGCACGCGTACAACTGGCGGCTGATGCAGATCGGCTATTCGATGAAGCCCACCAAGCCCATGATCGACCTGGAGACCGCCTATCCCGGCTTTCGTCATGGCCGACCACCCACCATCGCCACGGACGACCACGCCCGCCGCGGGGCCTACTGGTCGGTCTTCGCCGGTTCGTGCGGCCACACCTACGGCCACCACAGCATCTGGCAGATGGCCGATCCGTTGCGGCCGCCCGTCGCCGATCCGCCGGCCTATTGGTACGAGGTGCTCGATGTCCCCAGCGCGTTTCAGATGGGTTATCTGCGGCGGCTGATGGAATCACGCCCCTTTGTGACGGCCCGACCGGCCCAGAACCTGATCGCGACTGAGCAAAACCGGCCCGATGACTATATCGAGGCCCTGCGCGGCGACGGCTTCATCATGGTGTACACGCCCACCGGCAAGGCCTTCGCCCTCAGCCTGGGCGAGGCAGGGAGCAAAGAGTGGCGGGCCTGGTGGTTCGATCCTCGCAAGGGCGAGTCTGCGGCACTTGGAACGCGATCGGGCATGCGTCTGCCATTCGACCCGCCGGGTGAGGAGGGTTTTGGCAACGATTGGGTGCTCGTTCTGGACGAGGCGGGCGCCGACTTCGGTCCGCCCGGCAAAATGAAGGACCGGTCTGATTGAGGTAGGCACCGGGTCTGTTGTTCAGGCGGCGGGGCTGCGCACGAGCGAATGTGGCTTTCGCGAAGAATCGAGGCGTTACATGAGAACACGGGGAGATGATCTGAGATCAAGCATCGGCGTGTCGGCGGTGGCTTTGATGCTTTCGTTGTTCATGGTGGGTCCACCGGCGTGGGCCGTCGAGCCGGCCAAGAAGAAGGGGGTTGTTCGAATCGCGACTATCGGTCCCCGCCCGCCGCAGGTCGCGCCCGATACGGAGCCCCAGAAGATCGTCGACCGGATGATCGCCCACTGGCGCGGCAGGTTCGCCCAGGTGCTGCCCGACAAGCCGGATCTGATCGTCGTGCCCGAGGCCTGTGACCGACCCAGCGGCCTGTCTCGCGACAAACAACTTGCCTACTACACGGTGCGCGGCGACCAGGTGCGTGACTTCTTTGCAAAAGTCGCCAAGGAGAACAACTGCTACATCGTCTATTCCGCCGTCCGCGAGATGCCGGACGGCAGCCGACGCAACTCCAGCGTGCTCCTTGGCCGCGATGGGCAAGTGGTGGGCATCTACAACAAAAATCACGTGGTGATCGAGGAAACCACCGAATCGGGAATCCTGTGCGGCCGGGACGCCCCGGTCTTCGCGTGCGATTTCGGCACGGTGGCGATGGCGATCTGTTTCGATCTGAACTTCGATGAACTGCGGCTCAAATACGCCAAGGCCAAGCCCGATGTGATCCTCTTCTCGTCCATGTACCACGGCGGCCTGATGCAGGCCTACTGGGCGTATTCCTGCCGATCCCACTTCGTGGGGGCAATCGCGGGCCTGCCCTGTGAGATCCGTAACCCTCTGGGCGAGGTCCTCGCATCGAGTACGAACTACCATAACTACGTCGTGGCGGATGTGAATCTGGATTGCCGCGTGGCCCATCTGGACTATAACGGGTCGCGGTTCAGGGCCTTGAAGGAGAAATACGGCCGGAAGGTCACGATCACGGACCCCGGCTATCTTGGGTCGGTTCTCTTGACCAGCGAACACGACACGATCGGCATAGAGCAAATGGTCGAGGAGTTCGACATTGAGTTGCTGGATGACTACATGACGCGGGCCCTGAGGCACCGTCACGCGCCGGGCAACATGGAATAACGGCCGAAACCTCGCAACATGAGGCCCTCAGACCCGCGTCTATACCCGCGATAGGGACGACGGCTCATTTTCTGAATCTCTTTGGAGGCCGGCAAAAATGCGTTCGATGACGCGGATCATGGCAGTCTTTCTGATGATGTCAAGCTGGTGTGCCGGTGCGACGCTGGACGAGCGTCCGGCCGAACCGGGCGAATGGGGCTACCGGCCTGAGGAGGGCACAACCGTCGCCACGAATCCGCCCAGCTTCTCCTGGCGGCCCCAGGGTGGTCTGACCTGGGAGATCGACTGCCGTCCCACGGCTGAAAGCAACTGGCGGTACACCGTATCGGGGTTGACGTTCAACGTGCACTGCCCGCCCCGCACGTTTCCGGCCGGCACCTATCGCTGGCGTTACCGAGGTCTCGATGCGGATGGTAAGCCCACCTCGTGGAGCCGTGCGCGGACCTTCACCATCCCCGCCGACGCCGTGGCCATGCCGATGCCGCCCCGCGAGGAACTGCTGGCCCGCATTCCCAAGACCCATCCGCGATTGTTTCTGCGGCCGGAGAATCTGGGACATTTGCGCGACCTGGCCCGCGGCGAATTGAAGGATAAGTATGACGGCCTCGTGCGTGAGTGCGAGCGCCTTTTGAAAAACCCGCCCGACACGACCGAGCCACCTCTGTACCCAGAGGGCATGGAACGCGGCTCCGATCCGTGGCGCGAGATCTGGTGGGGCAACCGCACGTATACCATCCGCGCGCTGAACGGCGCGGCGACGCTGGCGTTCACGCGGCTGCTGGGCGGCCCGGATCGCTATGGCCAGGAGGCCCGCCGTATCCTCATGGCCTGCGCCCAGTGGGACCCCAAGGGCAGCACGGGCTACCGCTACAATGATGAAGCGGGCATGCCCTACAACTACTACTTCGCCCGCACCTACTCGTTCGTCTACGATCTGCTCAGTGACGAGGAGAAGGCCCTGTGTCGCCGGGTCATGACCGTTCGCGGCCGAGAGATGTACGATCATCTCTGCCCGCGGCACCTGTGGCGGCCCTACGGCAGCCACGCCAACCGGGCCTGGCATTTCTTGGGCGAGGTGGCGATCGCCTTCCACGAGGAGATTCCCGAAGCCGACGACTGGCTCTGGTTCGCCATGAACGTTTTTTACAACGCGTATCCCGTCTGGTCCGATGAGGATGGCGGCTGGCACGAGGGCTCCAGCTACTGGGCCAGCTACCAGGACCGCTTCACGTGGTGGGCCGACGTCATGCGCGAGGCGATGGGCATCGACGCCTTCGACAAGCCCTACTATTCCCAGGTGGGTTACTATGGCATGTACCTGATGCCGCCGGGCAAGGTGGGCGGCGGATTTGGCGACCTGTGCGCCCGCAAGACCTCAGGCAGCTTCCGCGGGATCACGAGCATCTTCGCCGCGCAGGCCCAGAACGGGCATTGGCAGTGGTGGGTCGATCAGCATGGCGGATCCCAGGAGACGGGCGGCTACATTGGCTTCATCCGCGGCGCCTTGCCCAAGGTGCCCGCCCGCAGGCCTGATGATCTGCCGGCCAGCCGCCTGTTTCGCGGAACAGGCCAGGCGTATCTGAACACCCAGATCTTCGACGCGAAGGACAGTGTGCAGATCGCGTTCAAATCCAGCCCCTTCGGCACGCAAAGCCACGGCTATGAGGCCAATAACTCCTTTCTGCTGTGGGCCTACGGCCAGCGGATGCTCATTCGCAGCGGCTATCGCGACAGCTACGGCAGCGACCATCACCGCAACTGGATGTGGTCCACGCGGTCCGTCAATAACATCACCGTCAACGGCCGCGGCCAGGGCCGACGCACCGCCCGGGCGCAGGGGCGGATCATCGCCTTTGTGACCACCGACGCCATGGATCTGGTGATCGGTGAGGCCGGTGGCGCCTACGAAGAGCCGCTGGATTGTTTTACCCGCGCCATCCTCTTTATCAAACCCGACCTGATGATCGTATACGACCGTCTGGCGGCCCCGAAAGCATCCACGTTCGAGTACTGGCTGCACGCCGTCAACAAGATGGAGGTGCGGGATCAGCACAACGTGATCGTGCGAAATGACAGTGTTTTCTGCGCGGTGGACTTCCTGACACCGGCCGGTCTGACGTTCACCCAGACCGATCAGTATGACCCCAACCCGCGACCGCGGATCACCCTGCGCGAATGGCACCTGACGGCCAAGAGCCCCCAGCCTGCCAAACGCCTGGAGTTCGTCACGCTGTACCGCTTGGGCCGCGGCGCCGAGCCGCTATCACGGCAAACGTCCCTTCGCGACATCCCGGGCGGCTACGTGCTGGAAACCGGATTGCGCGAAGGCAACGTTACGGTTCTGCTCCCCACCGACGACACCACACCCTTACGATGGAAGGGCGTGCAAGGCCAGCCCGGCAAGATCCTCGCCGTGCGGCGTCAAGACGGGGTGCAGCCGATCGAGTTGCGGCAGCCTTAGCCGGGCCAAGACGACGCCACCTCGGCCGCGCCGGTCCGGACGGTGCGGGCGAACACGGCGCGATCTGGATACATGGCCCCTTGCGAACGAGGGAATCCGTCCGTACACTGCCTGCGCGTCATGCCAATTCAGTGATACGCGAACGGAAAGGCCGGCCATGAAGGTGCTCTGCATGGTTGTGATCGTGGGAGTGTCGCTCGGGTCTTCGGCTATGGCCGAGGAGGCCCCGCGCCGGCCCGTCCTCAAAGTAGGGCCGGGCTTTGTCCTCTCGGGCAAGCCCTATAAGGGATACGACGAAGACGTTTTCCCCATCGGCATGGTCTTCTATGAGAGCCCGACCTGGTCCTTCCGCGGCACAGAGGCCGGATACCGGCTCTTCGGCACCGGGACGCTCGATCTCAAGGCCATCGCACGATGGCGATTCGACGGCTACGACGACGATGAAAGCTCGGCCTTGGCGGGCATGGACCGCCGCCGCATGACCGTCGATGGGGGGGGCGTCTCTGGCATGGTCCGGCGATTGGGGGGTCCTGACCGCGTCATTCGTGAACGATCTGCTTGGACGGCACGATGGACGTGAGTTCCGCCTCGGTTACAGCAAGCGCTTCGCCCTGGGCGACCTGTCGCTCACACCCTCCGTAGGCCTGCGATGGCAGAGCGACAACCTCGTGCGCTATTACTACGGCGTGGAAACCGATGAAGTCCGCGCGGGTCGGCCTCGCTATCGCCCCAAGGAGACGGTCAATCCGTATGTGGGGGTGAGCCTTTCCTATGATCTGGAGGGCCCCTGGTCCCTCTATGGGGCTGTGCAATACGAATGGCTGGCCAGTGAGATCACCGACAGTCCCATCATTGAGGACCACCACCGGCTGTCTGTTCTGGCAGGTCTGCTCTACGAGTTTTGACGCTGTCGTAGCGGGAGTCATTGCCGCTTTTGAGGTCCGCGCCCTGTAGGGTCGATTGCGCTCTCCATGGCCTGCGGCTCCGCCGGGTCCTACAAGATTACCATTGCCATCCTGGCCGGGAATCGTCGTTCTGGAAAAACAAAAATGTCAGCACTATTCGCAGTTCTACATTTTTGGTATGCTTGTCAGGTCAGCGTGGACCAGCTTCCTGTGGCTTGATGAGAGGCTCTCCGATGGTACGGCGCAAACAGACGGATGTCGAATTGCTGGCGGAGATCGCCTCCGCGTTCGCCGGGTCCCTGGACCTGGAGAACACGTTCGGAGCGATCCTGCGACTCCTGGATGAGCACGTGGGCCTTCAGCAAGGCATGATTACCCTGCTGGACCCGGACTCCGAGTTGATTCACGTCAACGTCGCCCACGGCCTCAGCGCCGCCGATGCCAAGAGCATCACCTACCGCGTCGGCGAGGGGATCACCGGCACCGTGGTCCAGAGCGGCAAGGAGATTGTCAGTCCGGATATTCACAAGGACCCGCGGTTTCTCAACAAGATGGGCTCCCGCGAGCGGACCCGCGGCGCAAGCGTGGCCTTCTTCTGCGTGCCGATCAAGCTGGAGGATCGCACCATCGGCGCCCTGAGCGTATATCGTCGGGTCCGGCGGGCGGAGGACTTCAACGACAATCTGCGACTGCTTCACGTGGTTGCGACGCTGATCGCCCAAGCCGTTCGGCTCAATCGCCTGGTGGAACAGGATCGGGCCGCTCTGCAGAGCGAAAACGCCCGGCTCCGCCGCGAGCTCAAGAGCCGGTTCAACATCCACAACATGGTCGGCACCAGCAATGCCATGCAGGCCGTCTATCGGCTGATCGAACAGGTGGCCAACAGCAACGCCACGGTTCTGATCCGGGGCGAGAGTGGTACGGGCAAGGACCTCGTCGCCCACGCCATCCACTACAACAGCTACCGGGCGGACAAGCCCTTCATCAAGGTCAACTGCACGGCCCTGCCCGATACCCTGCTGGAAAGCGAGCTGTTCGGGCACGAGAAGGGAGCCTTCACCGGGGCCTCGGAGCGCAAGCTGGGCCGTTTCGAGCTGGCCGAGGGGGGAACGATCTTTCTCGACGAGATCGGTGATTTCTCGCTCAACCTGCAGATCAAGCTCCTTCGCGTCATCCAGTTCAAGGAGTTCGAGCGGCTGGGCGGCCGCGAGACGATCAAGGCCAACGTCCGCATCATCGTGGCCACGCATAAGGACCTGGAGCGGGAGATCAAGAGCGGGCTGTTTCGCGAGGACCTGTACTACCGCATCAACGTGTTTCCGATCTTCATGCCGCCGCTGCGCGAGCGCAAGGACGATGTCATGCTCCTGGCCGACTACTTCCTGGAGAAGTACGCCCAGGAGAACAACAAACGGATCGTCCGCATCAGCACCCCGGCGATTCGCATGCTGACCAGCTACCACTGGCCGGGCAACATCCGCGAACTGGAGAACTGCATCGAGCGAGCCGTCCTTGTCTGCGACGATGACGTCGTGCGCTCCGAGCACCTGCCCCCCTCGCTGCAGATGGTCAGGGACGCCGCCGGGCCTCCCAAGGCCGAGCGGACCATGCCCGAGAAGGTCGCCGCGCTCGAGACCGAGTGCATCGTGGACGCCCTCAAGAAGACCGGCGGCCGCCAACGCGCCGCGGCTCGCGAGCTGGGCATCACCGAACGCCAACTCGGCTACAAGATTCGCAAGTACGGCATCGCGCCCAAGGCCATCGTCTGACGCCGGGGCCGCCGGCGACCTCGATGTCAGAAACCCTTGGTCAGGCTGAACCCGGCGAACAGGTAATCACTGTCCCTGCTGTAGCTGTCGCTGGCCCGAATGTCGTGGCTCAGCAGCGTTACGTAATTAATGCTCGGCGTGATCGTCCAACCCCACGCCTCGAACGGCAATGCCATCTGCAAGGTCAGGTCATTGGCCCGCCCATCGTCGAGCCCCCAGTACGCCTTGTTGTATCCCGTGCTGCCCCAGCCCACCGATGCGGCGATGTCCATGCCGACGGGGATGTCCGGCGCCAGCCTGGCCACCTCGGCGAAGCTGTGGCTCAGGCCGAAGCTGACGTAGGTGCCGTCCACGTCGTCCACGTCGTGATAGGCGGTCACGCTCGGCTGCAGAAAGACATCCAGGCTCAGCCCCACGTAGACCTCGGTCGTGTCGTCGAACGGCGTGTTGGGAAACGTGTAGTTGATTACACCCAGGGAGTAGGCCAGTCCCTCCAGATCTCCCAGTGAAGCAGTCCAGTCCAGGGAATAGTCGACTTCGGTGAGCTCTCCGGCATTGTCCCGCCGGCCGTCGCCGTCCACGTCGCGGCCGTTAGTCAGGTCGATGCTGCCCCAGATCGTGCCGGACAGCGATCCGTAACTGAACGAGATCGAGGGCTGAACGGCCCCGTCATCCTGAAGGTTTTGCCCTCGCCAGATGTACTTCCCGAAGTAGTCGACGCCAACCGCAAACCTCAGCGTATCCGCTTCGGCGGCCCGTGTTACGTCCGTCAGCACCACACACCAGAACCGCCCATCCAACCTTTCTCATCAGTCTCATCAATCGGTACTCCTTCATCATTTGTGCCCCTGGCTTGCGGCTCATCGCCTCCGTCGGCCCCTGACGCCTGCCGAAGGCACTAACAAGTGGTGTGCCAGACGGTCGAAGAATCGTCATGAAATCACAGAAGTCTTTTTTGCGTAGTGGCTTATGGGGTGGCCGCACGGCGTATGCGGCGATGGATCTGACACATTAATGTCTCAGTTGGGGTGCAGATGCGACATTTATGTAGGGACCAGGGCCACCGGACGAATACCTTCTGAATAATGAACCCCGACCCGCCCGGGTCGGGGTCCTGTGTTATCCTCATACGGTTTGAGCGACCGAGTGCCGAACGCATGGCCTTGATCGCCGTCTGTTGCCGTCCGTCAGTCCTTCAGCGGCCGTACCCAGATGTTCCGGAACTGTACGGGGTTGCCGTGATCCTGCAACTGGATCGGCATCTCATCGGGGTGATATCGGTAGCTGGCCAGTCTCCGATGGTCCGTAACCCCCTTGATCTCCCAGTGATCCTGCACCAGTACACCGTTGTGGATCACCGTGACGGTGCCCGGCTTGAGGACCTCGTTCTGCCCGGGCCCCTTGAAGATCGGCCGGTGAAAAATGATGTCATACGTCTGCCACTGCCCCGGTCCGCGCGAGGCGTTTACATCGGGCTTTTTCTGGCCGTACACCGACGCGGCCTGGCCATCCGGATACGTGTCGTTATTGTACGAGTCCAGCACCTGAATCTCATAGGTGCTCATCAGAAAAACACCGCTGTTTGCGCGTCCCTGGCCGTTGCCCTTGACCACGCTCGGAGTGCGCCACTCGATGTGCAATTGCATCGAGCCGAACTTCTGTTTGGTTTGAAGCGTTCCGGCCTTGTCCACCACCTCGAGGGCCCCATCGACGATCCGCCACTTCGGTGCATCCGGCTTGCGGTTCGTATGCTCCCAGCCATCCAGGCTCGTGCCGTCGAACAGGACAATCGCGTCGCTGGGGGGCAGATGGTCCTTCTCGCCCGGGGTCACCTCCGGTGGCCGCGGTTCGAATTCATCGTGCACGTGGTACCCGTTGGGCTTCAGGGGCGTGTCCTGGTAACCGCCTGCGGGAATCCCGATCGTCAACACCACGCCCAACGTCAGCAGGACCAATACCACTCGCCTCATCGCTTACCCTTTCCAAGACCTGTACACCCTGTAGATGCTTCACTCCTGTACGCGGTTCCACTCGTGCTCCGCGATCCGGCGCACTATACCAGAATGCATCGTGGACAGCAACGATTTGAGATCGGACAAAAGGCCACTGAAATAGAGACTATAAGACAAGAAAGGAGGACGCCTCTCACGGTGTGTGGGGCGCAAGAGGCGTCCTCAACGGAGTGTGACTACTGGGTTGAGTGCAGTCAGGCTTTATAGACGCCGCTCGCGCGGAGAAGACAACAACAAATCCGTTCTTTTTCGCCAATGGCCCCAAATTAGGTGTTTTCCCTCATGGCTTTTGGGGTGTTTCCCCCATGGCGTCGGGCTCGCCGAGACTTCTCCATGATCCATGGACTCTGTGCATGTGCGTTCGGGTAAAAAGGATGTGCATTGCGCCAGGGCCCTGCTAGGATGAGTCGGGGCCAGAGGTGGCGGCTCGTGCCGGCAGGAGCGGTGTCGAAGCTGTCTCTTATACACATCTGACGCTGCCGACGAAGAGGATAG
>OMKS01002684.1_pt1 | contig 14664 bp, 9 predicted proteins | sample 1674721 | NCBI WGS metagenome assembly OMKS01 (sample SAMN06264996, study PRJEB25208) | sediment metagenome | isolation source: hot spring sediment | place: USA: California | collected 2014-09-02
GGTAAAGGGTGGGCGGCGAGGAGAGGGTTATGTCGCCGCGCAGCAGATCATGGGGCGAGAAGGGGACGGGGTGAGGGGAGGATCCGCTATCTGCCGACCAGGAGGCGCTGGGCATCGCTAAACCTTAGGCCGCCAGGGCCGACACCGGGAGCGGATTCGGTTCCGGGGAGGAAAACACAACCGCCGGCTCCGGCTCGAAGCGGGGTTGGGGGCGGCCCAAATGGTAGCCCTGCAGATAGTCCACCCCGATCTCGCGCAGGAGCTGGGCCGTGGCTTCATTTTCCACGAATTCGGCGGCTACCGGCTTGCCCAGGCTATGGGCCAGCCCCACCATGGAACGGACCAGCAACTCATCGGTCTTGTTGTTGAGCATGTTGACCACGAATCCGCCATCAATTTTCAGCAGATCCACGGGGAAATGTTTCAGGTAGCTGAAAGTGGAGAAACCGGAACCGAAATCGTCCAGGGCGAAACGGCAACCCAGGGCCCGCATTCTTTCGACCAGTTTGCGGGTTTGGGCCAGTTGGGTTACCGCCAAGGTTTCGGTCACCTCAAACATCAGGCGGCTGGGGGCCAGGCCGGTCATCTCCAGTTTGCGTTCCAGCAGGGGCATCAGGTCGGGGTTACGGAAGGCGTAGGCCGAGAGATTGATACTCAGGGTGATGGGCTGGTCGGTGGCGGGCAGGGCCGCCAGGCGGTCGATGGCCGCTTCCACCACCCAGAGATCGATCTGGTGGATCAGGCCCACCCGTTCCGCCGCCGGGATGAACTCTCCCGGGCCATGGAGCCTGCCGTTCTGTGACAATCGAACCAGGGCTTCATAGTGATGGCAGAGTCCGCCCCGGGCCTGGACGATGGGCTGGAACACCAGGCTGAAATTGCCCGCTTGCAGGGCCTCTCGCAAGATGGGGATCCAGCTGGCGTCCCGTTGCAGGCCCAGCACTTCGGGATCGGTGGAATCGTAGCAGTGTACCCGGTTTCGGCCCCGGATTTTGGCGACATGACAGGCCTGGTCGGCCCTGGCCAGCAGCTCCCTGCTTTCCAGCCGTTCATTGGGGGCCAGCAGGGCGATACCGATGCTTGCCCCCAAATGGTAGCGCCCCAGCCGGCCCTCGAAGCAGTGGCCGTGGAACAGTTCCCGCAGCTCTTCGGCCAGACTGAATACCGCGGAGCGGGGAGTCTGTTCGAGGAGGACGGCAAACTCATCGGAGCCGATCCGGGCGGCCAGATGGCGGGGTTGTACCCTGCGGCGCAGGACGGCGGCCATCTGGCCCAGCAGTCGATCTCCCGAGTCGTGCCCCTCGGTATCGTTGACCAGCTTGAACTGATCCAGATCGATATAGAGTAGCGCCCCGGGCCGCTGAAAATTCTTGGCTCGGATCAGGGCCAGCTCCAGGGCTCGCTCAAGCTGGCCGCGATTGGCCAGGCCGGTGAGTTCATCGTTGGCTGTCCGGTACTGCAGGCGGGCCTCCATGATCCGCCGTTCCGCCAGCTCCTGCTCCAGCCGCTCCTCGCGCTGGCGGCGGGTCAGCCGCTCGTGCTGGAGGCGGAGGGCCAGGTATGCCCGGGAAACAACTTCAGGGTTGGACCAGGGACGAAAAAGGATATCCACCGCCCCGGCTTCAAATGCTTGGCCGATCTGGTCATCCTGCCACTGCTCGACGGCGTCCATCATCAGGATCGGGGCAATTCCCGATTGATCGAGAAGCTTGCAGGCCTCCAGGGAATCACCATGGGGCATGGACGCGCTCAACAGAACCAGATGCAGGGGTGGGGGGGACTCAAAAGGGTTGAGGGGGTGGATGTACCGCTGCAGGGCCGTGGATGAATCAAGGGAGTTCACCGACCCGAACCGGCCCTGGTCCACCAGGATGGCACACAGTTGATCCAACCTGTCGCGATCTTCATCCACAACGCAGATCGACATGGTGCGAAGCTGGTCCACCGTTTTCATCGGATTCCTCTGCGGGGGCGATGTGGAACAGAGTGGTGAATTCCACTTAAGCACAAAAAAAAACAGTTCAGGCCTCGACTATAAGGTAAGCGGCTAAAAAACAAAAGTTTTTTTTTGAAATTAACCGAAAATTATAAGTTGGCGAACTTTATTGCTGCTTGCTGTTTTTTTCGTTTAATAGCAACAGGTTACTTTTCACTTTTTCTTTGGGCCAGGATTTTGCGCCATTTATCCAGGCGGTTTTTGACCACCGCTTCATAACCCCGGTTGGTGGGGTGGTAGAAGCTGGTTCCCTGGAGCCGATCGGGCAGGTGCTGCTGCTCCACCAGGCCCAGGCGGTCGTCATGGGCGTACTGGTAGTCCTTGCCGTAGCCCAGTTCCCGCATCAGCCGGGTGGGGGCGTTACGCAGGTTCATGGGCACCGCCAGGGTGCCGGTGCGGCGGACACAGTCCCGGATCTGATTATAGGCCGTGTAAACCGCGTTGCTTTTGGGGGCGGTGGCCAGGTAAGCCGTGGCCTGGGCCAGGGCCAGCTCGCCTTCCGGACTGCCCAGCAGATGGTAAGCCTCCCGGGCTTGCAGGGTCAGGGCCAGGGCCTGGGGGTCGGCCAGCCCCACATCTTCGGAGGCGAACCGGATCAGGCGGCGGGCGATATAGAGTGGTTCTTCGCCGGCCATCAGCATGCGGACCAGCCAGTAGAGGGCGCCGTCCGGGTCGCTGTCCCGCAGGCTTTTATGGAGGGCGGAGATCAGGTTGTAGTGCTCTTCGCCTTCGGCGTCGTAGCGCAGGCTTTTGCGCTGCAAGGCCTCCTCCACCGTGGTCAGCTCGATCATTGCGCCGGATTCTTCCCCTTTTTGGCCCTGATGCCGGTCGGCGGCCAGGGCGGCGGCGATCTCGAGGCTGTTGAGCAGGTTACGGGCGTCGCCGTCGGCAATTCCCACCAGGTGGGCAACCGCTTCATCGCTGATGCTCAGGCGAAGTTCACCCAGGCCTCGCTGGCGATCGGCCAAGGCGGCCCGCAGGATCCGTTCCAGATCTTCCGGCTCCAGGGGATTGAGGACCAGAACCCGGCAGCGGGAGAGCAGGGGGGCGATCACCTGAAAGGAGGGGTTTTCGGTGGTGGCCCCGATCAGGGTGATCAGTCCCGCCTCCACATGGGGCAGGAAGGCGTCCTGCTGGCTTTTGTTGAACCGGTGAATTTCGTCGACGAAGAGGATGCAGCCCCGCCCCGATTCCTCCTTGCGCCGGCGGCTCCGCTCGACGATCTCCCGGATCTCCTTGACCCCGGAGAGAACCGCCGAAAAGAAGACGAAATCTGCCCCGCTGCTCCGAGCCAGCAGGCGGGCCAGGGTGGTTTTGCCCGAGCCCGGAGGTCCCCAGAGCAACAGGGAGGGCAGGTGGCCGGTGCGCAGCAGTCCCCCCAGCAGTTTGTCATCATCGAGCAGGTGGCGCTGGCCGACAAACTCGGCCAGGCTGTCGGGCCGCATCCTTTCGGCCAGGGGAGTATTGGGGTCCGGGGCGGTCATGGTTTAGAGAAGATCAAAATTGAGTTGATAGATCAGCATCCAGATATTGATGGTGCCATCGTGGCGGCCGGCCAGGAAGGTGTGGGGCCGCGGGCCGCGGGCCAGGCTGCAGATTCCGTTGCCTCGGCCATCCAGGGTGAAAAGGTGGTCGGCGTCGGCTGGATTCCAGACCATGATCAGATCGTCATCGCCGGCGGAGATCAGGGTCCGGCCGTCGGTCAGGGTGAGGAGGGCGTTAATCTTTCCCCTATGGCCGGTGAGGGTTTGCCGGCAGTTCTCCTCGGTCCGCCGCCGGATTTTGATCAGGCGATCGGCTCCGGCGGAAATCAACCGGAGTTCTTCGCCGGTACCAACGGCGGCTAGGGCCTGGATGGAACCTTCATGGGCGGGGATGGCGGCGGTACATTCCCGCAGCCGGCTTTTCCAGTCGCGCAAAACCCCGTCCGCTCCAGCGGAGATCAGCCCCAGGTCGTCACCGGGGTAGAGCAGGGCGCGGATGGGGCCACTCCCCGCCGGGGCAGTTTGGTGCTGGGCGGCGGTGGCCAGCCGGTGGACGATGATGGTACCATCCTCGCTGCCGGAAGCCAGCAGCTTGCCGTCGTGGTTGAAGGTCAGGGCGCTTATCGGGGCCGGATGACTCTGAGCGGATCCCGTCGCCTGGCCGTTGCGGGGAGAGAGCAGCCCGACGGTGCCGTCGCGCTTTCCCACCACAAGATGCTTGCCTTCGGGGGAGACCGCCAAACAGGTGGCTTGCAGTTCCCGCTTTTCCAGGATTGCCGGTTTGCCGCTGCGGCCCAGATCGTGGATGATCAGTCGCCCGTCGGCTCCCAGGGAAACGATCCGGCGGCTGCGGGGGATGGCGGTCAGGGCGATCACCGGGCTCCGGTGGCCGCTTAGTTTGAGGAAACGTTGGGCTTGGAGTGGCCGTATCTTCTCTCGGACCAGAAGTAATTCGTTGTAAATACGGTTGAAAAAAATATCCTTACGGAATCCCTCCCGGCCCCAGGCGGTCAGCAGGAGATCGTGGCAGGCCTGGTATCGTCGCTGGCGCAGGTGGTCGAGGAGGTTTTGCTCCAGCTTTCTCCGGGTCGGGTTGCGGCGGTAGATGGTAAGTCGGCTGGCGGGTTCGATCATGCTGAATTGCGGTTCCACCTCCCGGGTTCCCGGTGGGGCGGCTTCGGGTTCGGCCAGTCGCGACTTGACCGCCTGTTCCAGGGCCGACAGTTCGGGTTGATGCCGGTCGGGACGGCGCAAAGCGGCAATCCGGCCGAGAATCCGGGTCGGGTCGGCTCCCTCCAGCCAGCGCAAGAGCAGGTCGTTGTAAACCGCTGCCGCCAGGGTATCGTTGCTTTCCAGGCTGCGGGCCAGTTTTTGGGCCGCGGCCCGCTTTTTCCCCTCTTCCAGCAGCATCACCGCCTGGTTATTAAGGATTTCCGCCCGATAGTCGGCGTAGGGCGGCTCGAAATAGGGGCAGGGAATATTATAGAGCTTGCGGTAGGCCAGGTTGAGATCGTGGCGCAGCTCGGCAAAGGTGCGGTAGCGCCGGGCCGAATCGTTGGCGGTACTCCTGAGCAGGGCCACCTGGAGCGGGACCGGAAAGGTAAGTTCGGGGTTGATCGGTCGCGGTTTGCCGGGCCGTTTGCGGTCGAGATAGGGTGGGGTGGAGCAGAATATCCGCCAAAGGCAGATGCCAAAGGCCCGGATATCTTCGCTGATCAGGGTTCTTAGCCGGTCCGTCTCCAACTGCTCTTCGGGGGCGGCTAGGCCGAAGCCGGTTACTTTGAGCAGGGAGTTGGGGGTGATCACGATGGCTGCCGGACTGAGGCGCCCGTGGATGATCCCCAGGTTGTGGCAATGTTCGAGGCCGTGGCAAAACTGGATTGCCAGGGAGAGATCGGCCCTGGGGTTGTGGCCGCATCTGCCGGTGTCCAGCCGTTGGCCCAGGCTTTCCCCGGCCACCGCTTCGCCGATCAGCACCGGTAGGCGCCGGTTGAAGCGAAGATTGAAGGTGGTGGCCAGGTTGGGGTGCATTCCCAGCCTGATCCGCTGCTCGGCCCGGTTGATGACCTGGCGTAAACCGACGGTGCTGGTCAGCAGTCTGGGGGGAGGGGTTTCCAGCTGGGCCCGGAAGGGGCGGGAGAGGTGACGGCAGTTGAAAAGCATTCCGCCATCACCGGCGGGATCGGGCGCTGCCGTTTCCACCCGGTAATGGTCCAGCGCGATATCATTGGGGCGCCACATTGCCGGAGCCTATTTTCCCAGGCGGGCAATGGTGGCCAGTTGGGTCCGGGCCATCTGGCCGATGGTGCCCTCCTCATTGGCGGGGTCAAGGCGGATCGCTTCATTCAGGTGGTGACTGGCCATGCGAGCATCCCCTTCATACCAGTGGTAAAGACCTAGATGGTAGTGGCCGGCGGCCCGGTCGCCCAGGTCGGAGCGGGCCTGCCCGTAACGGAAATGGAGGCGGGAGTGGTCCGGGGTCATGGTCAGCAGGCGCTCGTAGATGGGCAGGGCGGCCTTGAGCTGGCCCAGTTGCTGATAGAACCGGGCCAGGTGAAAAAGGATATAGGGGTTGTCCGGTTCCCGCTTGATCGCCTGGGCCATGTTGCCCAAGGCGGTTTCATGGCGCCCGGCTTCAAACTGGATGATCGCCAGGTCGGCCAGCAGAATGGTCTGCCGCGGAAAACGGTCGATCACCTTGTTGATCTCGGCAATCGCCTTGTCGTACTGACGCTCCGCCAGGTAAACTTGGGAGAGCCCGAAACGAGCCATGAAGATCTCCGGAGCATCGTCGCCCCCCCGCAGGCGGTGCTCCAGGGCGGGTAACAACTCCTGGGGGGAACGGGTCAGGGCAAAGATCCGTTGGCGGACCCGATGAAACTGAAACTCGAAATCGGCATCGCTCAGCCGAGGCTGGGGCCGGGTTGACAGCCCCTCCATGTGAAGTCGGTCCTCGATATAGGAGAGCCGCTGCTCCGGCTCCGGGTGGGTCAAAAGGTAGGGGGGCAGCTGGGCCCGGCGAAAGCGGCTGATATTGCGCATTTTGCGCAGCATGCCCAGCATTTCGGCCGGTTCGCGGCCCATCTCATGCATCCACTTCAAGGCTAGCCGGTCGGCCTCCTCTTCGTCCTGGCGACTGAACTGCAGGGCCGCGGTGGCGCCCCCGGCCAGGGAACCGGCCACCACCGCCTCGCCCAGGGCGCTGCCTCCTCCCAGGATCATGCCGGCCAGGGCCAGAGCGGTGGCGCCCAGGTTGATCCGTTGCATCTTGTCGGTACGATCGGCGTAGTGGCGGCTGACGGCATGCCCCACCTCGTGGGCCATGACGCTGAGCAACTCCCCCTCGCTGTCGCTGGCCTCGATCAGGCCGGAATGGATAAAGACCAGGCCCGAGGGAGCGGCAAAGGCGTTGAACTCCCGGTTGTTGATGACAAAGAATTGGTAACTGAAGGGCTGGGGTCCGGCCACCTCCAGCACCTCATTGCCCAAGGCCCGGATATAGGTGCTGATATCCGGTTCGTCGATCAGCTTGAACTCCTTGCGGATCAGGACGAGCAGTCGCTCGCCCAGCTCCCGCTCATCCTGGATGCTTACGGCCCGGGCCGGCAGGGGCTGGATAACGGCCAGGATCAGCAGGCAGAGCAGGGCGGGGGCGCGTTTGACACGCCGGAGCAGGTTCTGCATGGTGGAATGAAAAAGGTTGGTCATGGAAGAGAGTCGCCGGTTAGCGGGGAAAGCGGTTTTTTTTGTTCAATCAGGAGACACCGTTTGGTCCTGAAAGTTGCGTCGCTGCGTATGATACCGATGAAGCGGCCAAAATGCCATAACTTGTTGGCCTTTATTGCAATTCCGGAAGGATACGGTATCTTTGGCCGATGCTTAAAGAACTATGGATCAACAATCTTGCTCTGATCGAAGAGCTGCGGCTTAGCCTGGGGCCGGGGCTGATCGTCCTGACCGGGGAAACCGGGGCGGGCAAATCGATCATTTTGCAGGCCATTCACTTGCTGGCTGGCGGCCGGGCTTCGGGGGACTGGGTGCGGAGCGGGGCCGACCAGGCCACGGTGGAGGCCTTTTTCGAGTTTGATCCCGGTCATGACGAACTGCTCAAGGTTTTGACGGCGGCCGGGGTGTTGGCCGCCGCAGATCAACCCGCTTCCGGAGAGGCCGGAGAACTGATCGTCAAGCGGGTGATCGGTGCCAAGGGCAAGAGCCGTTTTTACCTCAACGGCTCCATGGCCACCGCCGCCACCGTTGGCGGCATTGTCGAGCATCTGCTCAGCGTGGCCAGCCAGCACGACCATCAGCAGTTGCTCCAGGGACGTTATCACCTCGACTGCATTGACGCCGCCGGCGATCTGCTTGAGCAGCGCCGGAGTTTTGGCGCCCGCTTTGAGCAGTGGCAGGAGGTTAAGGCCAGGTTGCGCGAGTTGCGGGGCCGGGAGCAGGACAAGGAGCAACGGCGCGATTTTTTGAGCTTCCAGTGCCAGGAGATCGCCGATATCGCCCCGGTGGTGGGCGAAGATCAACTCCTGCTCGACGAGCGGGACCGGCTGAAAGCCTCCGACAGCCTGATCGCCCTGGGCCAGCACTGCTACTCAGATCTGGCCGGCAAGATCAACGGCCCTCTGGCCCTGGTGCGTAAAAACCTGGAGCAGATGGCGGCCCTGGATGGGGGGGTGGCCAAGCTGGCCGAGGAGGTGGCGGGGGCCTCTTTTATCCTGGAAGAGGCCCAGCTTGAGATCTCCCGTTATTTGCAGGAACTGCCCAGTGACCAGGTCCGGCTCGATCAGGTCACCGCCCGGATCGACCAGCTGCAGCGACTGAAACGCAAATATGGCCCCACCATCGATGATGTGCTGCGCTTTGCCGAGGAGGCCGGCCGGGAGTTGGAAAACCTGGAGAATCTGGAGGCTGCCTTAAGCGAGTTGGGCCGGGAGCAGGCGGAACTGGAAACGGAACTGGTGCTGCTGGCCGGTCGGCTCTCCGCCGCCCGCCGGCGGGTGGCCGATGATTTCAGTCAACGAGTGGGGCGGGAGCTGGCCTCCCTGGCCCTTGAACAGGCCCGCTTCGCTGTGGAGATGCCGGTGGTCGACGACCTTGAACGTCTCACCCGTCTGGGTTGGGACCGGCCCGAATTCCTCTTTTCCGCCAATCCCGGCGAGCCCCTGAAACCGGTGGCCAAGGTGGCTTCCGGCGGCGAGCTTTCTCGTCTGATGCTGGCCCTTAAGTCGATTCTGGCCCGGCAGGACAAGGTGGAAAGCGTGATTTTCGACGAGGTGGATGCCGGGATCAGCGGTAAAACCGCCGAGTCGGTGGCCCGCAAAATCCGGGAGCTGGCCGGCCACCACCAGGTGCTGTGCATCACCCATTTGCCCCAGATTGCCGCCGGGGCCGATGATCACTTCGTGGTGCGGAAGAAAAGCAGTGGCGCGCGCACCATAACCGAGGTGGTGGGGCTGGCCGAAGAGGAGCGGCCCGCCGAACTGGCCCGGATGCTGGCCGGGGACGAGGTGACCGCCAAAACCATGGAGTACGCCAGCGAGCTGCTGGCCAGTAAAAGGAATAGATCGCGATGACCACCGCCCTAGCCCTATACTCCGGCGGCCTGGACAGCACCCTGGCCTGCCGTCTGATCATGGAGCAGGGGATTCGGGTGGTGGCGGTCAAGTTCGTTACCCCCTTTTTCGGCACGGCCCTGCTGGCCGATCCCCAAGCCTATCGGGACGAAGTCCGGCGCCGCTACGGAATCGAGGTGATGCTGCGCGATCTCACCGAGCCCTACCTGCGGATGTTGGCGGCTCCGGCCCACGGCTACGGCAAGAATTTCAACCCCTGTGTCGACTGCAAAATCCTGCTGATGGGCGAGGCCCTGCGGATGCTGGCGGAATTTGACGCCTCCTTCCTGATCTCCGGCGAGGTTCTGGGCCAGCGGCCCATGTCCCAACGTCGTGATACCCTGCGGGTAATTGAACGGGACAGCGGCTGCGACGATCTCCTGCTCCGTCCCCTGAGCGCCCGCCATCTGCCCCCCACCCGACCGGAACGGGAAGGGTTGGTGGATCGGGATCGGCTGCTGGCTTTCCGGGGCCGCAACCGCACGCCTCAGATCGAACTTGCGGCTCGTTTCGGGATTGAGGATTATGAAAGTCCCGGTGGCGGCTGCGTTCTCACCGACCCCAATCTGGCCAAGCGGATCCGGGGGCTTTACGAGGAAGCGTCCCTGGTCGGCAAGATTCCGACCGCCGCCGACATCCGCCTGCTGCTGGCCGGCCGGGTGCTGCGGCTGCCCGGCGGGGCCTGGCTGGTGCTGGGGCGCAATGAGCCGGAAAACGACCGCCTGCAAACCCTGGCCCTGCCCACCGACTGGCTTCTCAATTTGCGGGATGACCCCGGACCCACCGCCGTTTTACGCCGCCCCGCCACTTTAGCGGCCAGGATTGATGCCCGGGAGCGGGAGGAGCAGGACCTGGCCGCCGCCGCCACCTTGGTCTTGCGCTACGCCGGCAAGAGCTGCCGGGCCCGGAACCGAGCCGTGGTAAGAGCTGAAACCACCGGGCGAGCGCGGGAGTTGGCAACCACCCCCCTGGCCGACCAAGTTTTCGCCGACTGGCACCATTAAAAGGATAACCGGATAGATCGTGACCGCCGCACCAGTCCACCCCGAACCCGACCCGGACCAGGATGACCAGGGTTATTCCGCCCCCTTGGGCCATTACCTTTGGAAGATTTTCCCCTTTGTCGCCCCCTACAAGGCGCGGATCGGCATCGGCCTGGTCCTGAACGCCCTGGCCCGTCTCTTCGATCTCCTGCCCCTGGTCCTGATCGGCTGGGTGGTGGATGCCATCGCCGCCCGGGGGGGCGGTGAAACTTCCCCGACCATCTTTGTCTGGTTCGGCCTGGCAGTATTGGGCACCTTTCTGGCCCTGGCGGTTTTCCAGAGCATCAGCGACTACTGCCTGGATTCCATGGCCCAGGAGGTGCGTCACGACTTGCGTATGGCGGTCTATGGCCGGATGCAAACCCTGGATGCCGGTTTTTTCGAGGAGAGGCAAACCGGGGATCTGCTGGCGGTGGCCTCCAACGATGTGGATAATCTGGAGCATTTTTTCTCCGATATCACTACCAATATCGTTCGGTTGGTGATCACCTTTGTCGGGGTGTACGGCTTTCTCTTCTGGTTGGACTGGCGCCTGGCCCTGCTGCTGATTGCCCCGCTGCCGGTGGCGGTGGTAGCCGTCCGTTTTTTCGCCACCCGGGTTCAGCCCCAGTACCGCAAAGCTCGCCGCGCGGTGGGGGAGATCAACAGCATCCTGGAAAACAATATCCGGGGCATCGGGGTGATCCAGGCCTTTACCGCCGAGGAGGAGCAGTTGCGGCTGCTCTCCCGCCGTTCCCGGGAGTATGTCGGTGCCGCCATCAACGCCGCCCGGGAGCGGGCCAAATTCATCCCCCTGATCTATCTGGTGGCCGGGGTGGCCTTTGCCCTGCTGATCTCGGTGGGGGCCTGGCTGACCGCCACTGAGCACGGCCCCTCACTGGGTAACTTTACCACCTTTGTCCTCTTTGCCGTTCGCCTGGTTTTTCCCCTCTATATCTTCGGGATGCTGATCAACCAGATTCAGCGCTCGGAGGCTTCGGCCCGCCGCATCTCCCGTTTGTTGACCACCGCCCCCGTGGTGTGTGATCACCCCCGGGCCGAAGAGCTGGTCGGCGCTCCGGTAATGATCTCCCTGCGAAATGTCGGTTTTGAATACCGCTCGGGTCGGCCGGTGCTGCGCAAGGTCGGTTTTGAACTGGAGCGGGGACAGGTTCTGGGAATAGTCGGACCCACTGGGGCGGGCAAGAGTACCCTGGTGAAACTGTTGCTGCGCTACTATGATCCGGCAACGGGGGAGATCCTGGTCAATGGCCGGCCTCTGCCCCGGCTCAAGTTGGAGAGTTACCGCCGCCATGTGGGCTATGTTTCCCAGGAGGCCTTCCTCTTTTACGGCAGCGTGGCCGAAAATATCCGCCTTGGTTCACCCGGAGCCGATCTGGAAGCGGTGCGGGAGGCGGCCAGGATCGCCGGAGCTGATGAGTTCATCGATCAGTTGCCGGAACAGTATGACACCATGATCGGAGAACGGGGCCTCAAGCTTTCCGGGGGGCAGCGCCAGCGGATCTCCCTGGCCCGGGCGGTCCTGCGCAACCCGGCCCTGATCGTGCTTGATGAGGCCACCTCCGCCGTGGATACCCGGACCGAGGAGCTGATCCAGGCAAACCTGCTCCGCTTCCGCCGGGGTCGGATGACGGTGGCCGTGGCCCATCGCCTCTCCACCATCCGTCATTGCGATGAGATCCTGGTGCTGGTGGACGGAACCATCGCCGAACGGGGCACCCACGAGGAACTGCTGGCCCGGGGCGGGGTTTACGCCGGCCTCTGGCGGGTCCAGAGCGGGGAGAATGGGGAGCTATAAGCCGTATTTGTTGATCTTGCTGAGCAGGGTTTTGCGGGTGATATTGAGGCGGCGGGCGGTTTCACTACGGTTGCCCCCGGTCTCCTCCAGGGTCCTTTGCAGGACCATCTTTTCAGCCTCTTCCAGGGAAGCCGGGCCGGGGGCGGCGGGGGAATCGCCCCGGTGGTTGCCGGGGCGGCGCAGGCTAAGCGGCCGGCTCTGTTCATCCAGATAATCGCCGCGCATCAGGATAACCCCTCGTTCGATGGCGTTTTCCAGCTCACGAACATTGCCCGGCCAGGGGTGATCGCGCAGCATGGCCATGGCCCCCGGGGTGATCCCCTCCACCCGGCGGCGGTTGCGGGCGGCGAACTTTTCAACGAAATGGGCGGCCAGCAGGGGGATATCCTCGGGCCGCTCCCGCAGGGGGGGCACCGGCAGGGTGACCACGTTGAGCCGGTAGAAGAGGTCTTCACGGAACTTTCCCTCCTCCACCGCCTCTTCCAGAACCCGGTTGCTGGCCGCGAGCACCCGGACATCAACCTTGATGGTTTCCTGGCCGCCCACCCGCTGGATCTCGTGTTCCTGCAACACCCGCAGCAGCTTGGCCTGCATGGCCGGCGAGGTTTCGCTGATCTCATCCAGAAAGAGGGTGCCGCCGTCGGCCTGGCGGAATTTGCCCTCCCGCCGGCGGTCGGCCCCGGTGAAGGCGCCCTTTTCATGGCCGAAAAGTTCCGATTCCAGCAGGCTTTCCACCAGGGCGGCGCAGTTGACCTTGATAAACGGGCCATCCTTGCGGGCGCTGTTGCGGTGCAGGGCGGTGGCCACCAGCTCTTTGCCGGTGCCCGATTCACCGCTGATCAGCACCGTCGCTTCGGTGGGGGCCACATAGAAGATCATCTCCATCAGCTCCCGCATGGGCGCCGACTGGCCGATTATCCCGGCGGTATCCAGGGCGGAGAAGGGCTTGCCATCATGTTGGCGGCGAGACTCCTCTACCTGGCGGTGATCCAGGGCCTTGGCCAGGGTCAGGCGCAAGCGTTCGAAATCCAGGGGCTTGGTCAGGTAGTCCCGGGCTCCGGCCTTGATCGCCGCCACCGCCGAATCGATGGAGGAGTAGGCGGTCATGATCACCACCGGAATTGCCGGGTTGTGGGCCTGGATGCGGACCAGGGCCTCCATGCCGTCCATCCGGGCCATCCGCACATCCATCAGGATGGCATCGAAAGGCTGCTGCCGTACCGCTTCCACGGCAGCCAGGCCATCGGCCGCCTCTTCGGTCTGCCAGCCCCATTGGGCCAGCATGGCCCGCAGCATGTAGCGATGGGCGTCGTCGTCATCCACCACCAGGATCTTTACCGGTTTTCTTTTGCTCTGCATCCCGTTTTATTATCATTTCCCACGGGAAATTGCCACTGGCTAAATCGGACGATTTAGGTTAAAGAGGGGGAGTCTTTGCACGGCAAAAAGCCAACGTAGCTCAGTCGGTAGAGCAACTGATTCGTAATCAGTAGGTCAGCGGTTCGATTCCGCTCGTTGGCTCCAATAAAATCAAATAGTTAGCCGGCCGGCAGCGTCCACCGCCCGCCAGCTAACCCTTTAAGTCCCTTAGGCTTCTCTGTTCTTGAACCGCCGCCTTAAACCGGCCAGCCCCAAGAGACCCGAACCGAAAAGAAGCATGGTGGCCGGCTCCGGGATGGGGTTGGGTGCCTCCACGTCGATGTAAAAGTTGTCCATCCCGAAGCAGTAGGCGTTTTCGCTCCAGATTGTGAAGTAGGAAATACCGGTAAAATTGGAGTCCATCCAGTTTCTGACAATCCCGTCACCCAGGGCTCCGTTGGCCCTTTCTGGATCTGCATACCGCGTTGTCAGTAGGCCCACGCAATATCCGCACCTGTTCACCTTTTGGTGTAATTACTTGAAAATATTCACTAAAAAAATATGCTGAAGTCAAAAGATAAAGGTGCTTTCCGAAAATCGGGGCTTGGTTAAATCTAATTGATCGTTATTATAGAGTGTCTTTAATTTTTTCGTGAGTTCGGAAACCGGGAATTGTCAGGATAAGCTGATGGAAAGGGGTGATGATCGGGGAAAATGAACCTGCCGCCCGTTGCCTGCCCGCCGGTGAACTGGCCCGCCGGGCTGCCGTCGGTCGGGAACGCCTGCGGGACTGTGACCTTTGCCCCCGTCGCTGCGGGGTTGATCGCCTGGCCGGTGAACGGGGGTTCTGCCGTACCGGGGTTCGGGCGGTGGTGGCCAGTTGCGGCCCCCACTTCGGGGAGGAGGACCCCCTAGTGGGGCGTGGCGGGTCCGGTACCATCTTTTTTGCCAACTGTAACCTGGGCTGCGTCTTCTGTCAGAATTACGAGATCAGCCACCTGGGCGAGGGCCGGGAGGTGGCTGCCGGCGAACTGGCGGAGATGATGTTGGCCCTTCAGGAGCAGGGCTGCGTCAATATCAACCTGGTGACTCCCAGCCACGTGGTGCCTCAGATTCTGGCGGCCCTGGTGGAGGCCTGCCGGCGGGGCCTGAATCTACCTCTGGTTTATAACACCAGCTCCTACGACAGCCTGGCCACCCTGAAGCTGCTGGCCGGGGTGGTGGATATCTATTTGGCCGACTTTAAATACTGGTCTCCCTGCTCCGCCAAGCGATTGCTCCAGGCTTCGGATTACCCGGCATGCGCCCGGGCGGCGATCAAGGAGATGCACCGCCAAGTGGGCGATCTGGAACCGGGTGATCGGGG
>OMKS01002685.1_pt1 | contig 14661 bp, 11 predicted proteins | sample 1674721 | NCBI WGS metagenome assembly OMKS01 (sample SAMN06264996, study PRJEB25208) | sediment metagenome | isolation source: hot spring sediment | place: USA: California | collected 2014-09-02
ATGTGTATAAGAGACAGGATCTATGTTGACCTGAATGATCGCGTCCGCAATGAGGCCGACGTAGTTCTGGCGCTGGGCACACGCTTTGGCGAAACGGACTGGTGGGGCAAGGCGCCGAACTGGGCGCAGCCGCCAAAGCAGAAACTGATCCAAGTGGACATAGACGAGGAGATACTCGGCTTGAACAAGCCCGCCGAGATGACCGTGCTGGCGGATGTCAAGTTATTTCTGGAAGCGCTGCTCAAAGAGATGGAAAAGCGCAAGGATGCCATGCCCATGACTGCGCGGCGCGACGCCATAGCGCGATACCAGGAAGCCAAAACCAAACAGCGCGCCAAACTTGACAAATCCCTTGCGGACATGGCCGTTCCCCTTGTGACCGCCCATGTGCCGAAAGCCTGTCAGGACTTCTTTGCTGACGACGCGATTTATGTGGTTGACGGCGGCAATACCACCATCTGGGGCATGTTTTATCACGAGGTAAGAGTTCCGAATACGTTGTTGACAACCTCGAAATTCGGCATGTTGGGCGCAGGTGTTCCACAGGCGCTGGGCGCTGCTGTGGCTAGACCGGATAAACAGGTTTGTTGCATTATCGGCGACGGCGCCATGGGTTTTAACCTGCAGGAAATTGAAACAGCAGTGCGCAACAAGCTGCGTGTTATTTACCTGGTTTGTTGCGATAAGCAATGGGGCATGGTCAAGATGACGCAGCAATTTGCCCTTCACCCATGGAAAACCGTGCTGAAACGGCCGCTCGGTCAGGAAGACACCATCAATGCCGACCTTTGCGAAATAGCGTTTGACCAAGTGGCGCTGGCCATGGGCGCGCATGGGGAGCGCGTAAGTGAACCGAATCAACTGCGTCCAGCGCTCGAACGCAGCGCGGCCTCGGGAAAACCGGCGGTGATTCATGTGGACGTGGACCCCGTGAAACATCTGTGGGCGCCGAACCTGATGACGTTCAAAAAAATGCATCAAGAACCGTCGGGGAAATAACCGCCCATGGATGTGGACGCAACGCGCCTCAACTTTGACGGCAGCAGTTTGTGGGTGATAAACGGCCTGCTTGCGCTGATTATGTTTGGCGTCGCTCTTGACTTGTCGCCCGCGGATTTCAGGCGCGCCTTGAATACGCCACGTCCTCTTGTTGCCGGACTGGCAGCGCAATACTTTTTTCTGCCCATTGTAACATTCGCGCTTATCCTTGTGTTGCGGCCCATTCCAAGCATTGCGCTGGGCATGATGCTGGTTGCCGCCTGTCCCGGCGGCAATCTGTCGAATTTTCTGACTCATCTGGCCAAAGGCAATACCGCACTGTCCATATCACTGACGGCTGTTTCAACATCTGCCGCCATTGTGATGACACCGCTGTTGGTGACCGCTCTGGCGCGTCTGCATCCTGAAACCGCCGCCATATTGCATACCATCCATCTCGATCCCCTTCGTATGGCGGTGGTGGTATTCCTTCTTCTGGTATTGCCCCTGGCTGCCGGCATGGTCTTCAACCACCGTTTCCCTGATCGGGCAGCCCGCCTCGAAACACCCTTCAAGTTTTTTTCCGTTGCTTTTCTCCTTGCTTTTGCGGCCTTTCTGTTTTTCAATAACTTCGAGATATTTATCAACCACATTCATTGGGTGGCGCTGGCCGTGTTCGCGCACAACGGCCTCGGCCTGCTTACAGGCTATGTGCTTGCCCGTCTGACCCGGCTTGCGCCGCGTGATGTGCGGGCGATCACCATCGAAACGGGCATTCGTAATTCAACCCTTGGTCTTGCGCTGGTCTTCGGTTTTTTTGATGGCCTTGGCGGTATGGCATTGGTCGCGGCTACCTGGGGGATCTGGCACCTGATCGCAGGCTTGATGCTTGCTGGGTTTTGGTACAGGCTGCACACAGCGCAAGAAACAGCGTCTGAGACCGGGACGGAAACCGCAAGACTATAGTGAAGCCCCCCTTTGGCTGTGTGATGAAACGGATATTTCAAAGCGGTCCCCGGTGCGGCTGGGAATGACGTGCAATGCCCAGCCCCTGTTAACACTTGAGGTCGTGGTATAATTGATGTTGTGTTAGAAATCAGATCAGGTAAATGCCCGCAACCCGTGGCTTGGAAAGATTATATCCATGGCGTCAAAAGTCGCATCGCCAACGCAGCCGCGATATGTCTCTGACAGCGACACGCCGGTGTCTGAACGCATCACCCGTTTGCGCCGACGCTATCAGACAGAACCGGCTTTTATCTCCGTGGAACGCGCCTATCATTATACGCAAAGCTGGCAAGATACCGAGGGGAAGGGACTGGCGCTTCCAGTACGCGTTGCACTCGCGATGAAGCGCGTTTACGAGAGTATGACCCATTATGTGGATGTAGAGGATCGCATCGCGGGATATTGGACAGAACGTTTTCTTGGCATTCCTGTTGATATTGAGAAAGGCCAATTTAACAATGTGTTCGCAGCCGAACTGACAATGCCGCGTCTCCTGTCTTTCCGCGCGAAATCTATGGCAAAAGGCTTTGCCTACATGGCGCGCAAAGGGGTTGTGGGCGAATTTCTGCACAATCAGCGGCTTATCCGCAGCGCTGGCATGGCGCCGTTGAACATGGAACTTAAGACCATGGCGCGTCGCAAGATTAACCCCTATCAAATTATGCCCAAAGATAGAAAACTCCTGTTGCGCAAGTTGTTGCCTTATTGGAACGGTCGCACAATCGCGGACCGAGTCCAGGCGGAACTCGAGGCGGCCGACCTTTACTCGAAGGATATGTACGACTTTGTTGTGGCGTTGCCGGGCAATACGTCTCGTCAGGTTATCATGATAAGTCCCGCGGCGTCCATAGCCACGATGCAGGGACATTGGATTCCCAACTTCGACGTGTTACTTGAAAAAGGTCTGCTGGGAATGGCGGCGGAGATTGACGCGCGAAGCGCTGATGCGCCGCCGCATACGCAGCCATTTTTCGAATCGGCTCGTATTGCCCTTGATGGGGTGATGATTTTCGCGCGTCGGCTGGCCGATGCTGTTATGGCGGCGGCGGCCGCCGCGGAATCGCCCGAGTTGCGCCGAGAAATGGAAGAACTTCATGCGGTATGCGTCCGTTGCCCGATCCATCCGCCCGAGACCTTGCGCGAGGCGGTTCAAAGTCTGTGGACAGTCAAGACAGCGCTTGAACTCGCATATCCGGTAAACCTGCATTGCTTTGGCCGACTGGATCAGCAGCTGTTTCCCTATTATCGAGACGACGTTGCCGCGGGCCGTATCACATGCGCTGCCGCCACGGAACTGCTCGAGGAACTGTTGCTGAAGATTATGTCTCAAAACATACGTCCTGAATCAAATATTCTGGGCAACTTCTATCACCGCTATTTGGGTTCGTCTCCGGTAACATTGGGCGGCTCGCGCCCGGACGGCAGCGACGCTACCAATGAACTTACCTATGTGTTTCTTAACGCGGCGCACCGTTCAAAAGCCATAACCAACATATCGGTGCGCATCCATCCGGGCACGCCCGACGCGTTGCTTGATCGAATCACGCAGTATCTGGCACAGGGGACGGCGAGTTTCTCCTTGTTTAACGATACTGTCAATATCGAAGCCATGAAGCGACGGGGCTTTAGCGAGGTGGATGCTCATGACTATGCCGTCATGGGCTGTGTCGAGACGACCTGCCCCGGTCGTACAGGCGGTATGAGCGCAAACGCGCTTCAACTGGTAAAAATCCTCGATATGACCATCAGAAACGGGAATGTTCGTACTATTGCAGGTATGCTTCGGGGCGAAGGTCTGCAAACAGGTGATCCGGACGCCTTCGCCTCTTTCGACGAACTGCTGGCGGCGTTCCAGCAACAAGCGCGGCATCTCATTGCCAAGACAGTTGAGGCGTCAAATCTGCGCGACCGCATCTACGCAGAACATTTGCCTGCGCCGTTGCTATCGGTCTTCACGGACGGTTGTCTTGACAACGCCAAGGATGTAACCCAAGGCGGGGGGCGCTACGATTTGGCCGGAATATCCATGATAAATTCATTTGCCAATGTTTTTGATTCGCTTGTGGTGCTCAAGAAACTTGTGTTCGATGAAAAGCGATTTGGATTTCACGAGTTCCTTGCCGCCATGGACAACAACTTCGCCGACCGGCAGGATATCCTGTATGCGATTCGGCAGGTCAAAGGTAAATGGGGTAACGGCGATCCGGAAACAGACGCCTTGGCGCGCAGCATTGCCGGGGAGCTGTTCGCCGAAACGTATAAATACCAAAACTATCGTGGCGGTCCATTTGTCGTATACATTATCAGCATGATTACCCATACCATTGACGGACGCCTTTCTGTGGCCTCGCCGGACGGACGCAAGGCGGGCATGCCCTACGCTGCAAGCGGGAATCCCTATAACGTGGAACGCTGCGGCGTAACCGCAGCCATGCGTTCGGTTGCGGCTCTTCCCTTCGAGGATGTCATGGGTTGTGCGGTAAACATGAAATTCCATCCAAACGCAATCGGTGCGACACCGGCGACCCGTGAAAAATGGGTCGCTCTGCTGCGCACCTATTTTGATATGGGCGGCCCACAATTGCAACCGACGGTGGCGAGCGCGGAAACCCTGCGACTGGCGCAACGGGAACCCGATCAGTATCGAGACCTCATTATCAAGGTTGGAGGCTACAGTACATACTTCGTTGATCTGGGCGAAGAAATTCAGGAAGAGATCATTGCACGCACCGAACATGCAATGTCGTAACAACAAGACTTTTTCGGTTTCTAATCAGTTATGATGGAGGCTGGAAAGATCATGAGCGCCGGTATCTTTCTGCGGAAATGTACGCATATATTCCCACGGCAATAGCCGTCTAATCAAAATGGAATGCACGCCTTGAAAGGCACTATTTTTGACATTCAAAACTATGCCATCTACGATGGGCCCGGTATCCGCACAGCCGTATATTTCAAAGGATGCCCGCTCCGGTGCAGTTGGTGTCACAATCCGGAATCCCAGGCGGGGACGCCCGAGATGGCTTGGTGGCGGGAACGTTGCGTCGGATGCGGCGCGTGCGCATCGGTCTGTCCAGAAAGCGCCCTGGCTGTTGCAAAACAGGGAGTGATTCGGGACAAGGCGCGATGTACGGCATGTGGTTCCTGTGCGCCGGCATGCGCGTATGAAGCGATGGAACGCATCGGATATGAAATCACCGTGGAAGAACTGGTTCGGCAGGCGCTGCGCGACAAGCAGTTTTTCGAACGTTCCGGCGGCGGCGTAACCATTACAGGCGGCGAACCCACTTTGCAAAGCGAATTCCTTTTGGCATTGCTCGCCGCTTTTCGTGAGGAAAATATTCATACTGCGATTGAAACGTGCGGTCAGTATCCTGCGTCATTAACATCGGCGCTCGCAAAGGTTACCAATCTCTTTCTTTTCGACTTGAAACAGACGGATGCTGACAAACACCAACGCGGGACAAGTGTTGGAAATACACAAATACTCGCGAATTTCACTGCCGTTCTAAGCGCTGTTGGCGAACAAGGCGTTATCCCGCGTATTCCGCTGATTCCCAGTTTCAACACAGAGCAAAACGACATTGCGGCCTTTATCAATTACCTGCACGATTCAGGGTATAATGGCGAGGTTCATCTCATGCCCTGCCACCGCTGGGCTAAAGGGAAATATGAACGCTTGAACCGCGCGAGCGAATTCCATGAACCTTGTAGTATCGAGGAGCAAGAATTGGCAGCAATCGTCCGATGCTTTGCCAACGCCGGATTCGAGCCGGTGTGTCATGGATAGGCGAAAGGAGGAAGCACATTGAAGGTCTTGGTTACCGGCGCCGACGGTTTGCTCGGCAGCAATCTCGTTAGACGACTTTTGGAAACGGGGTATACGGTTCGCGTACTCATCTATCCCGGCAGCACATCAAGATCGCTCGACGGCTTGGAAATCGAGCGGATAGAAGGGGATTTGTGCGACCCTGTCGAAGAACTTGCGAATGCAGTGCGAGGCTGCGACGGCGTGTTTCATGTCGCCGCCATCACGGATCTCTGGGCTGATCCGGAACTTACTTGGAAGGTAAATCTGGAAGGTACGCGCAATATACTGGATGCCTGTGTGACTGCCAACGTGAGACGGGTTCTTTTTGTGGGATCAGCAAGTTCATTTGAACCCGGCACGATGGAAAAGCCCGGAAATGAAACAGGGGGATTTCCCGATATTTATCGCGGAATGGCATACATGGAATCAAAGTATCAGGCAATGGAATTGGCACGCGCATACGCCACAAATGGGAAACTGGATGTGGTCATCGTTGCGCCTACTTTTCTTTTGGGGCCTTATGACACGCGTCCCAGCGGGGGGGAGTTGGTGCGTCGTTTTTGTGAAAAGGGCATGTCCGCAACCGCGCCGGGGGGGCGCAACTTCGCCTATGCGCCCGATGTGGCGGAAGGCGCCCGCCTTGCCTTTGAAAAGGGGCGCGTTGGCGAAACGTATCTCCTCGCGGGCGAGAATCTCACATACCTGGATTTTTTCGGGCGTGTGGGGAAACTCACGGGTCAGGACGGACCAAAGCGCGTTCTCGCTCCCCAAATCATTCTGGCAGCCGGTTCGCTGGCCTCGCTTGTCGGCAAGCTGACCGGTCGCCGTTTGATGTTTAACAAACATATCGCCCGATTCTCCCTGTACAAAACTTATTACACTGCGGCCAAGGCCATTGAGGAACTTGGTATGCCCCAGACGCCGGTCGAGACGGCGATTCGGGAATCCGTGCGTTCATTGCTTGCGTATGGTCATCTGTCGCTTCAGTTTAAGGAAACGTTTCATGGGAAAGTAGCCCTGGTTACGGGGGCGAGCCGGGGCGTGGGTTTTGCGACGGCGCGGGCGCTGGTATTGCGCGGGGCAAGGGTCGTCATCACCGCACGCGGCGAAGAACGGCTTGGTTCGTCAAAAAAGGAATTAGAGCAACTGGGCGGCGAGGTTGAATCGGTTCAGGGAGATGTGGGTGTGTACGCAGATGCGGAACGGATGGTGGCTGCTGCGCGCGCGCGTTTCGGGCGACTTGATATTGTGGTCAACAACGCGGGCGTGACCATGCGCGGACACTTCACGGAACTGGCCCCGGCTGTATGCGACAACGTCATCGCCACCAATTTGATCGGTTGCATCAATGTCTCCAAAGCAGCCATCGAAGAAATTGTCAAAACGCGGGGGAGTGTTATTTTTATATCGAGCATCGCCGGGTTGTTTGGTTTGCCGGGCGCATCCATCTATTGCGCCGCCAAAAAGGCGCTTACCGGGCTCGCCGAATCACTGCGCCTCGAACTCATTCCTAAGGGCGTTCATGTGGGCGTGGTGCATCTGGGATTCACGGAACATGACCCCGAAAAACGGATTATAGCGGCGGACGGCAGCCTGACGCCGCCGGACAGGCCCGCGCACCACACGCAGGCGCAGGCAGCCAACCTCATCATTCGCATGCTTGCAAAACGAAAGCGCCACCTTGTCATGACGGCCGCCGGCAACATCGGCGCGTTCGTTTACCGCGTGGCGCCGGGATTGCTTGAATGGCTCATCCTTAAGGCGCAGGCGGGGCAATGGAGCATTTACCAGCGATTCTCGTGAATAGGGCGATTGCAACCGGCGACGCCGTGATTACTGTAAGACTACAGCGTTTCCGCTTCATTTTTTTCGTGACACGGGACGGCGTTTCGGGCAGGTGCGGCAGTTCGCCGGTTTGTGGGGTCGCCTTGTGAGGCTTTCATCGAAACTTCTCTTAAATTCCTTGTAACGCTTCAGCAATGCGTCGTCGTTCAGCGGGCCAATGATCATCCGGATACGGGCGCGGGCGGTGTCACCCGCTTCGAGGGTCTTGCCGAACAGGGACAGGTACATGGAGTAATGGCCTTCGCCCCGGTCGGGGGTGAACACGGCGAAACAATCTTCGGCACGCGCCATCATTGCGACGGTTAGTCCAGTGGCCTCGTTGCGGCGGTGGATGATCGGCGCGGCAAGTTCCGGGCGCACCGCCCAGTCCACCGGGCTGGGCGGAATGTCCCAGCGACCGTCCTTGATGATTCGCACCGCGTCCGCGTCTCGGGGGAACGCCTGCCATACGCCGTGCTCCGGTTCGGCGGTTATAAATGCTTTCTTGTCGTCATCGCCTTTGACATACACGGACGATACAGGGAAGCGCTCGGACAGATAAGATGCAATGAACACATCGAATTCCTGTAGATGTTCCTTTGCTTCTACAATGGTTTCAAGGTCCACCGTATCCGGTGCGACCCAGTGATAGACGCCTGTCAGTTCAAAGGGGCGGTCTGCATCAGCCGGCCAATGCACGCGCAGCGTATCCGGCGCTTCAAGCGTTGCGTCGCTGGGTATGGCGCGCATACTCTCACCATAACGGTGGTTGGTGGTGAATACACGGTAATAATTCAACAGACCCATCATGGCGATCAGGTCGGTGTCGGTCGGCACATGACGGAACGGAGAAAATCCAAAGGAGATACCGCCCAGCCGCAGCGTGCCCTCCAGTTCGCCCGTGTTCACGTGGAACTCGCCGTCCACGTCGCCGGGGGCAAACACCTCCAGCGGCGGCGCCGCCAGCATCGCGCTTCCGCAAATTACGCTCACTATGACAGCCTTCATCTTATTTTCCCTCCTTGATGTCGATTCCCGACACTGTATTTCGCAGTCATGTTGGCGACTTTTCGGCGAGCACGCCGCCGACGCCAACGATTCGCTCACATCCTTGGCATCAGATGCTTCCGGTAGTATATACCCTTTTCTGGCAACAGGCAAACGCTCTTCCTTGTTCAAGGATGTGCAGGGTCAACATATAATGCCTGCTCTTTTCCACAACACCGACGCGTTCCTTGTCCCGACTGGCAAGATTCGTGCGGGTATTGGTTTGGCGGGTTGGCGTGTCCTCCGACGTAAGAGTTGTTTTGTGCCAAACACAGGGCGGGCGGCAATTATGAGAAAGACAGGGGGCTCGCGAGCGATAAACGCCAGAAACTTGATCCGCGACCACAAAATGTATATGATATCTGCAAGATGACAACAATATGTTGTGTATTGGCATAAAAGGGAGATGTATATAGATGCATAACAGCGCCTCGGAGATTACGAAGCTCTGTGAGTCTTGGTGGGGACGGTTGGCGGATTCTTCCAAAGTGGAACAGCGTGCTTATGTGATGAAACTGCTTGCCTTGCTTGATTGGGATTTGCCGATACCGTTTTCGCCCAAAGAAACGGCGGAGCGGTTGAATGGTCTGACATATTTGCTGCGCGGCGGCGGGCAAACCACCATCGCCGCGTATTTTTTGATGCCGGGCGCGCTTGACGCTCCTTCGACAGTGGTTGAAAAGGGGCTTGATTTTTGCTTGACTACGCGCGCGCTAACGGCGGAATCACAATCGCCAAACGTTCATTATGTTCTTATTAGTGATTTGTGCCGCACGTACTTTTATGACGCGCAAACGGATGAGTTGTTGCTTCACGCTGACGATCCCGCGGGGTTCAACCGTGAAATCGCGGAGTATCTGAAGCGCGGCGCCGTATCACGGGGCGCGCTCGAGGAAATTCGCCGCGAGCCGCGCAGTGTGGCCGCGCGACGGCTGCGCGACTGGCGCAAAGGCTGGAAACGGGCCCTCAGCGAATACAATCACATTTCCGAAACAATGCTTGACGCGCTGATGGATCGGCTGCTCATTGTCCGGTTCGTGTTTCAGCATGATATTTTGCGCCGCACGCGGCGGCGTTTGCAGTCGCGTTTCCTGGAACTGGTTGCCGAGGCGGCCTCGGATACGGCGACTGCGCGGCGCGACTGCGGCGGCAAGCTTGTGCGCTTATTCCATGACATGTGGCTGGACTGGGGCGCCGACATGTTTTGCCCTTTGCAGGAATTGGATGAACTGCTCGAAGAAAATGAACTTGTTGCGCCGTTGCTCAAAGAGTTCACGCTGCTCGCACGGTCTAAATTTTCCATTGCCACGATTCTGGAAAGTTTCAACTACGGCGATCCCACCGAGAAGATGCGGGTGCGCATGGTTCCCGACAACAATGAAGAGCGGGAGATGTATTTGGGGCGGCGCCGACTTGACGACATTGATGAAACGCGCATAGAAATGGATGTGCATGAAGAGGGTTACCGCGCCATATTTCACTGGTTTGACAAGTTGATTGCGCTGTACGAGGGCATGGACCGCGCCTTCGAGGCGGAGACCGGACGCGAGGCGCCGCCGCGCAGCGATGTTGATTTGTTCACATGGTCGGAGCTGGACGCAAGACGCCCGGCGGCTTGTTCGGACAAGTTCGGCCACGCCTGCGCCAAGGGTTTCGGCATTTACTACACTTCCGAAAAGGAGCTGCGCATCAGCCGTCTCTTGTTCGTCTTGCATCTGATCGCGTCCTGCGCCCAAAAACAACAGGCAACGGAACAGCTGCCCCGTGTTGCGCCGGTGTTCATGGAACGCGATCTCAAACGCGCTTCGCGCAGTCTTGGCACGTCCTCGCGCATCTTGGTCAACGGTTGAAGTCCGTGCAGACCGAAATTTTGATGATCGGCACCGAACTGCTTCTCGGGCAGATTGAGGACACCAACGCGACCTATATGGCGCGCACATTGGCTGCGAACGGCGTCAATCTTTACTGGAAGACCACCGTGGGCGACAATGCAGGCCGCATTATTGACGCGCTGCGGCTTGGGTTGTCCCGTTCGGATGTCATTCTATGCAGCGGCGGTCTTGGTCCGACGGTGGACGACATCACCCGCGACTGCGTCGCCGAAGTTCTTGATGCGCCCCTCGAGTACCACAGCGACCTGTTCGAGGTAATCGCAGAACGGTTCCGCCGCCGCAACCGTCCGCTGTCGGAAAACAACAAGCGGCAGGCCATGCTGCCCCGCGGCGCCGCTCCCATTCACAACGCGAACGGAACCGCACCCGGGCTGATTGCCGAATCGGAAAAAGGCGTCATTGCCTGCATGCCGGGCGTTCCCCATGAACTGAAGCCCATGCTTGATAACATTGTCATTCCCTATCTTTCCTGGAGATTTCATATACGCAATGTAATACATTATCGCGTGCTCAAGGTGCGCGGCATGGGCGAGTCCAGAGTGGATGCGGCAATCGGCGACTTGATCGCGAAGCAATCCAACCCGACGGTGGGTCTGCTTGCGTCGCCGGAGGCTGTGCGTGTGCGCATCACCGCCCGCGCCGCAACCGTGGAACAGGCTGAAGCGATCATTGATCCCATTGACGCGGCGGTGCGCATGAGGCTCGAGGGTCTTGCCGCATGCATTGACCGCGAATAACGGCACTCTCCCGCAGGAACGCGCGCCTGTCACGCAGTCACGCCGATATCGGTCAACATTTCCCCTACGCGTTTTGAAAATCGGCGCGCCGCCGCGAACGGCGACCCGTCTGCGTTCTTCCCGTTGTCCTCGCGCGATGACAGCGCCAAGGCCTTTCCTGAACCGCGGCATTGGCATATGATGTGAATCTCAGGATTGCTTAACAATATGGCCATGAACGTTCCCGGCACGTCTCCCAGCGGCGCCCTGTCCAGATGGTGGTATCGAAACGTTGCCCGAGTCAAGGCGCCGCCCATATCCGACGTTCCCAACCGCAAATCGCCGCCCGCCTGTTGCGCCGCCGCCCTGAACAGGCTCAATCCCAATCCGGTGCGCTTGCCGGATTTGGTGGTAAAGAAGGGATCAAGCAGCCGCTCGGGTGGAACGGGAAATCCGGGGCCATCGTCCTCCACGCAAAGGGTCAACCAGTTTTGTTCCGTGTCGAGTTCAATGGTTGCCCGTATTGTTTCCGCGCCGGCGCGCACCGAATTTTCAAGTATGTCCAGCAAATGCAGCGACAGCTCACGCACGGCAAACGCTCCTTTCCTTTTCCCCCTTCAGCGCCAGCGCTATTTCGGCAAAGGAGGGACATTCCACAAGAAACACCGTGCTTCCGTCGCCTATATTGTCCGGGAAATGCGCGTCCGATGCGCAGATAATGGGAAAACCGAGGTTGGAAAACGCTGCGTTCCGTCCTTCCTTCATACCGGCCGCGGAAATTTCCAATGCATCAAAAACGACGTTCTCTGGCAGGAATCCCAACTGGCTGATTACGGAAAAGGAAGGCCGGTCAATGTGCGCCGCAACAGCCAGTCCTCCGTGATGATGAACGAGGGCGACCGTTTCGTCCACACTCAGATCGGAAGCCCAGCAAAGCATGGCGGCCATCTCGCGCAGTATTTCCCCTGCGGCGTTCATAACGCACTGTCTGCCATATCCGCCTCCCCCGGCCCTGACCGTCGGCAGGTGTTTTTTCAACTCGCGGGACGCCGACAGGGCGCTCCCGGCGTCCGGAAACAATCCGACAATATGGGCTTCCTCGACGGTGGTGATTTCCATGCCCGCAATGACCCCGAACAAATCGCCGGCGAAATCGCGCGCCGCCTGTTGCACTGCGGCGGTGTTTTCGGCGCTGTTGTGGTCGCATACTGCAATAAGATCGAGTCCGGCGGCGATTGCGGCCATGACAATGGCGCGCGGGGTCATTTCATCAGCTGCGCAGGGCGACAACGCCGAGTGGATGTGCAGGTCTGCGGCTATGCGTTTCACGCGTCAACGCCCCGCAACCCCAGTTCGTATAATTTTCCCACGATCTCGAAGGCGGGCGCCTGTGACGCCAGCAGACAAACCCCTTCTTGCGCGGCTCTTGCCCGGGTCGCGTCATCCGGTCTGCGCCCCAACGCAAAGATGACCGCGGCCAGTTCCGCATGCACCGAGACGGCAATGACATTGAGATGCACCTGCACTGTTATCAGTACGCCGCCGCGCGGCGCATGGGCGAGAACATCGCTGAGCAGGTCGGATGCGTATCCGCAACGGATGTCCGGCATTGTGTCGAGGTCTATCTCAGGCGTCAGATTTTCCAGTTCCAATGCATTGACGATGGCGGCCAGATTCATTATGCGTTCTCCTTAATCGGAAGAGTCGGCGCTGCGCTTCTTATAGACACACGATAACGCGGTGGCGCGCCCCATTACAATGTCTTCAGCCAAGGCAAGACAGGACGGCGAACCGCACACGCCGCAATCGCGTCCCGGCAGCGTTGCGCGGATGCGATCAATCTGCGCCAGCTTGGCTATGGCTTTGCCCATGTCCGGATCAAGCCGAAGCCCGGCGCGGGCCTCGAGTGGTTTGGGGCGGAACAAGGCGGTGGCGGCCTGTCCGGCTGCGGACGCCTTTGTCACTCCCCGCAATTTGGATATTTCGGGGTGCTCGGGCCACACGGGCGAACCAAAGCATCCGGAATCGCAGGCGTAGAGATGGGCCACGCGGCAATCGTTGACGCGCCCGTCTTCAGCCTTGTCCAGAAATTGACAAACCCGTTCGATGCCCGAAATAGTAAGGCTTGCGCCGTGACCGGAAGCGTCGGCGTCTGGGGCCGCTTTCGCCTCCGGGCCCGCGGACGGGCGCAGCGCCGATGAAAGCATGCGCAGCAATTCGCCGGGCGTAACGGCCGCGCGGCGGCGCAATGCGCTTGACTCATGGGCCAACGCGTACATTGCGGCGCACGGAACCACAAACACGCCCTGACCGTTTGTGATTGATTCGCGCGCGGATTCCAACGCGCTCAGAAAAGGCGGCACATTGCCCAATAATGACGGATAACGCACCTGTATGAGATTGACAACCGCCGGGCATACCGGCGGCAGGAGAGGCGTCGGGGATTCATGGGTTTGCGCGTAGTTTTCCACCGCTTCGTTAAGCGCGTTCTCCCATGCGTCGCCAAACCATACCTTATTCCATCCAAGCGCGGCGAGCGCATCGCGTATCATCTCTTCGGAAACTGTAAAACCGAATTGCCCCCGCAACGGCGCGGGCAGATAAAGGGTGGCTTCGGATGTCGGCGCGGACGGTTTGTCCGGACAGGCGACGCCATAAACGTTTTCGGGGCACACGCTGCGGCAGGCGGCGCAGCCGATGCACAAATGCGGCAAAATGATGGGCGCATTGTCGCGCAGGCGAACAGCCTGGGTGGGGCACACATGCAGACAGCGCAGACAGCATTTGCATTTTTCGGGGTCAATGCTGACCGACGCCATGAATGTTTCCGTTTCCGGCTGCGCCGCAAGAACAACGGCAAACTGCAAGCGCGTCCCGTGGCCGACATCGGAATGAATGGAGAAACGATTGGTGTTCCGTCGTATATTCGGAAGTCCCATGCCCGCGCCGAACCCGAATTCCCGCGCTTCGGGCGGAGCCGTGGAAAATCCCTCGCTCATGGCTTGGGCCATATCCGCGATGCCGGGGCCGCTGTCGCAAACCTCCACCTCGAGGGCGTCGGGGGTGACGGCGGCGCGCAACATGCCTTGCCGGGCGTGTATCACAACGTTCATTTCCGCTTCATACACGGCAACCATGGCCCGGCGCACGGCGGCGGCGTCCGCGCCGATGCGTTTCAGCGCCGTTTTGATTTCCTTTGAGGCGTGTCCGGCGGAAGCGTAATCGCCGCCTTTGATCTTGCCGGTGATTTCAATCATGGGGGCGCCGCTCTCTTGCTTTCATCATTCAGGGCGGCATAGAGCCGTCCGCAGGTTTCGTACAAATCCTGTCTCTTATACACATCTCCGAGCCCACGAGACCGTACTAGATCTCGTATGCCGTCTTC
>OMKS01002686.1_pt1 | contig 14659 bp, 11 predicted proteins | sample 1674721 | NCBI WGS metagenome assembly OMKS01 (sample SAMN06264996, study PRJEB25208) | sediment metagenome | isolation source: hot spring sediment | place: USA: California | collected 2014-09-02
GCAGCACCATTGGTGCCTTATCAGACACAATCCGAGGTTGGTTTGAATCATTAAGTTGATGATCCCCTCTTTATTAATAACAATCTCGAAGTTGTACTGATTGATTGAAATATCGCTTAACAAATAAAGGATTAGTCCCGAGTTGAGGGACGAGAGCTCGGCACTAATCCATGGTTCAAGAAGCCGCGGGTTATAGGGGGAAAGGTTGGGAGTTTCGGGCTGGTTTTTAAGGTTAGATAAGATGTAGAGTTCAAAAACAATCGTTAAAATGGCCGACGATCGAAGAACAAACCATTCATAGAGATAAAAAATTCCCGTTTAAAAAGCAGAAAACCGTTAATTGGGCAAACGGGTGCCATAGATCATGCCCAATGGTGTTACAAGGCATCTCTCTTTTGTTCCGAAGAAACAGTATTATTCCACACGTATCTTTTTTATCCGGAAGGACCCCATCGAGGGATAGGATGTAAGAAGGCAATAAACCTTAAATCATGTCCACAGCAGACACATTTGATTACTTTCTTTTTATGTTCCGGTGTTTTGGGTAAGAGATCACGGACTACATCATGGATTAATGAAATGAGTTCACGTATTTTTTCAATAGAGAAAGAACTGTTGGGATTGAGAAAGCCATAGTGTCGTATCTTCATAAGACCTTTCGGCAGGACATGCTGAAGAAACCTCCTGATAAACTCCATAGAGTCAAGTGTCATGGTTTTCCATGTTTTCTTCCGGCGGTCTTTATATCGAAATGTAATGATGCCATCTTCAATACTCTTTATGCGATTATTAGAGATAGCGACTCGAAAGACATACCGCGAGAGGTAGCGCAGCGAGTTTTGGCCCTTTCCCACAGCCTGACTATCGACAACCCATTGTTGTTTCCAGAGGTCGGGATGGATGGTATCAAAGAGTTTAGCCTTTTTCATTGCATCCCGGAACTTAGCCCGAAAGATGATTGCCAGGGGTTGTGTGTGAACAAAGAGGTCTTGTCTTGAGGATAACCATTGATCTCCTTTTACGGACACTGCGCCACCGGGAATGACCAGGTGGAGATGGGGGTGATACTGAAGCATGCCTCCCCAGGTATGAAGGACAGCCAGATATCCGATTCGTGTTGATCCGACAAACCGATTGTCTTTCACTAATTTCCTTAACGCCGTATGTGCGCATGAGAACATGGCCGTATAAACGATCTTTTGATTAGACCTGGCAACGTCTCGAAGTCCTTGCGGAAGGGTTATGGTTAAAAGGAAATAGTGAGTGGGCAAAAGCTGTTCCATCTGTTTATGAAGCCATTGATCCGCTTTATTCTGCTGACAGGTTGGGCAATGCCGATTCCCGCAGCAACAGGGGATGGACTGTATGGTGTGACAGTCATGGCAGCCATACACAATCGTTCCGAAAGGACCACTGCGGCAGTCGATGATATCCTGCATGGCTTTTTTATGGATGTTCGGCATTCGATTGTCATACAGTGCCAGATAGTGCGGTCCATATATTTGGAAGATTTTTTGAATAGCACTCATGACAACACCCCCTGCATTACCTGGGAGACCCTTGCATGGGAATCGGTTTGGGCCTGAGTGGTCACATGCAGATACACCATGGTGCTTTGCAGTGTTTTATGCCCCAGGATTTTTTGGACATGCCGTATGGGGATATTGGCTTCCAGCAGGTGAGTTGCATAGGCATGACGAAAGACATGTGGATGAATATGTTTTTTAAACCCAAGGCGTTTCAAAGTTCGTTGCAAAACCCCCTGGACGCCGCTGTCGCTGACAGAGTCTTTTGCAAATTGTGCGTCTTTACCTCCATTGTGACCCAGGGCAGGAAAGATCCATTGAGGGTTACGATGAGTTTTATAGTATTCCCGCAATGCGGACAGCGTGATTTTCGGTAAAGGGACCATACGGTCCAGGGCTCCTTTACCCGCATGGATGTGAACCAGACCTCGCTCGGAGAGAATATCCCTGACCTGAAGCGTCGTTGCTTCCCTGAGACGAAGTCCCAGGGAATATAAGGTCAGATAAAAGGTATGACTTTGTAAGGTGGGAAGGGCATAAATAATCTTCCTTACTTCCTGAAGGCTTAAGATGGTTGGAAGTGTCTCTTCACGCTTCCATTTGATTTCACTGAAAATCGTCCAGGATCGTACAAGTGTCCTGCTGAAAAAATGCTGGATGCCGGCGTAACTGATTCGCAATGATGCTGCGCTCCAGCCGAATTCACTTTGACAACAAAGCCAGTATTGACGCAGTTCCTCTTCGGTGATATCTTCTAACGGCTTATTGTAAAAACGCTGTAAACGCAGTACGGAACTGGCATAGGATTCGATGCTTCTTTTTGCATAACCTGCTAACTGTAGATCTTCTTTAAAACGTTTGATTAGATGGCTCATGGTATCTCCTTTCTTCTTTTAACCTTGTCGGGTAGAAGATACCGACCTGCAAGCCGGCCTGCCTGTGCGTTGCACGCAGACAGGTATGAAGATACCATGAGCCATTCGATCAAGCAATAATGATTGAAGAAAGTTAATCTGCCGCAAAGCGGCTTACTTGAACAACCGCATCAACTCGGACTGGCAATTCCGCTGCGCTCCATTGCCAGCCGGTTATGCGGAGCGTTAGCCATGAAAAGAGATAGACTATGAATAACCAAACTGGATATGTTGGCCTTACTGATCCCGATTGGTATTCATTCCTGCAGTCCCATCCAAAGGTTGACGAGGTTAATTTCTGGCAACCGCATGGTGAAAGAGCTTTTCGTGCCCTCAAAAAAAGGAAGGGGGTCAGGCACTGACTATTGACTGAGCCTTAAATAGGTAAGCCAAAAGAGGTAGAGGGATCACTCACTATTGTTAAGATAATATGGAATCAGACAGACGTTTCTTAATCAAGAATAAAGCCAGATACGTGGACGGAGCATGGTACTGGGGTGAAGGAGCAGACTTTGGCCCGGAATCCGATTATGCGATATATCTTGGAGACAACAGCTATGTAGCCGCGCGGAAGCTTATGACAATACTTGAAAAGAAAAACGATTATGAAAGGTAAGAGAAGAATCAGGGTCGGGCATTGACTATGTTGACTAAGCCTTCCTAACGATGAAAAACAAAATCATCCACGGCAGATATGCTTTGAAATGAATTAAGACCTGCGCTCTATATTGCAGATTTGCAGGATTTAGGTTTTATAAAGAACTATATGATCATTATTGGACTTTGGAGACAAAATTGAACAAGTACGAGAATTTATTGTCGAACTTTATTTCAAGCGTATCGGCTATCAACGAACCTGTCTTTGATGAAATTCTTGACACAATTGAGAATGAATTAAAAAAGCTCTATATTGAAGGCAAAATTATACTGAATGATGATTATGCGTTACGACATACTGGCCTTGAAATACGGGTTGAGAAAGTTTTTAAGGATATGGGGTTTATTGTGTCTCCAGGTAGAGCTAAGAACCTTGAGGACTTCATAATTGAAGCTCAGCAGCATTTTTCAATACAGTCGCCACTTGTTGTAGAAGTGAAATCTGGGAAACATCAATACATTTCAAGAGATGATTTGCGCCAATTGGATGATTGGGTTTTTGAGCTATCAGGTGAAGAAAAGGCTCGAAAAGGTGACACATTTAGTGATAGCTTCCAGGCTGGCTGGAGTTATGGGAAACCAGTTATAATACCCAAACAGTATAAGCATCCTACACCACATAAAGGTGTAATGGTTTACAATGGACCTGTGGGAACACTGTTCGAGGATAGAAACAATAATTGCATTAATCCAAACGATAGTGAATATGTGAATAAACGTTTCTTCTGTATTATTCCTTTTCATATTCTCGTAAGCTGTTTTGAAAAATTACTTGCAAATGAAATTGAACCAGAAGAATTATGGGAGAAAATACAAAGAACTACTGGTGTACTTGAAGTCTAACATGAAAAGAAAAGGTGTCAGACAGAGGAACGGGATGAGACCCTGACTATTGAATAATTTACAAGGGGAAATGAAATACAATGATACTGTTTAACTTGGAAGACAACTATGGCAAATAATCTCAATGCAAACAAAGAACAGGAACGAACGGAACTGCACCGAGCCATCTGGCAGATCGCCAACGACCTGCGCGGCAGCGTGGACGGCTGGGACTTCAAACAATATGTTCTGGGTATGCTTTTTTACCGCTTTATCAGTGAAAATCTCACCAGTTACATCAATAAAGATGAACGGCGCAGCGGCAATAAGGATTTTGACTACGCCAAACTTGCGGATAAGGAAGCGGAGTTTGGACGGGCCGATACGGTCAGGGAAAAAGGGTTTTATATCCTGCCGAGCGAACTGTTTGTGAATGTCCGCTCAAAAGCGCGCCAGGACGCCAACCTCAACGAAACGCTAGCTACAGTATTCCGCAACATTGAACGTTCGGCCAAAGGTGCGGACAGCGAAGATGACCTCAAAGGCTTGTTTGATGATCTTGATGTGAATGCCGGCAAGCTCGGCAATACGGTAGAAAAACGCAACCACAAGCTGGTAAAACTTCTGGAGGCGATCGGCGACCTGAAGCTGGGCAACTATTACGACAACACGATTGACGCCTTCGGCGACGCTTATGAGTTCCTGATGACCATGTATGCCGCCAATGCCGGCAAATCCGGCGGTGAATTTTTTACCCCCCAGGAAGTCAGTGAGCTGCTTGCCGAGATCACCACCGTCGGCAAAAAAGAAGTGAACAAGGTTTATGACCCGGCCTGCGGTTCCGGATCGTTGCTGCTCAAATTCGTGAAAGTCCTCGGAAAAGACAACGTCCGGCAAGGGTTCTTCGGGCAGGAAATCAACCTCACGATCTATAACCTCTGCCGTATCAATATGTTTTTGCACGACATCAACTACAATCACTTTGATATTGCCCACGGTGACACGCTGACCGACCCGAAGCACTGGGATGATGAGCCCTTTGACGCCATCGTTTCCAATCCGCCGTATTCTACCAGGTGGGAAGGTGACGGCAACCCGCTTCTTATCAACGACCCGCGCTTCTCACCGGCGGGAGTACTGGCGCCCAAGAGCAAGGCGGATCTTGCCTTTACCATGCACATGCTTTCCTGGCTTTCCACCATCGGCACGGCGGCGATTGTTGAATTCCCCGGCGTCCTCTATCGCGGCGGCGCCGAGCAAAAGATCCGCAAATATCTGGTTGATAACAATTACATCGATACCGTTATTCAGCTACCGCCGGACCTTTTCTTCGGTACATCCATCGCCACCTGCATTATCGTGCTTAAAAAGAGCAAGAAGGACAACAAGACCCTCTTTATTGACGCCTCCGCCGAATTTGTCCGGGGCGGCAACAAAAACAAACTGACCGATGAAAACCGCGCCAGGATACTGAAGGCGTATACCGCACGCAAAGATGACGATCATTTTGCCAGGTTGGTTGGCAACAAAATCATTGAAGAAAACGGTTACAACATCGCTGTATCCACCTATGTGGCGCAGAAAGACAACCGTGAAGTGATTGATATTCAAAAACTCAACGCAGAGATCGCAGAGATCGTTGCCCGACAGAACGATCTGCGCGCGGCGATTGATAAGATTGTGGCTGATTTAGAGGGCACGAAATAATATGAACAACGGCGTAGCAAAAAGCGAAATAATCATCTACACGGGCGGCGAAGGCCGGTCTGGTATTGAAGTCCGTATGCAGGGCGAATCCGTGTGGCTTTCACAGGCGCAATTGGTGGAATTGTATCGCTCAAGCAAGGCAAATGTGAGTGAGCATATCAAGAATATATTTGCTGAAGGAGAGTTATCACCGGAAGCAACTGTTCGGAAAATCCGAACAGTTCAAAGAGAAGGAAATCGCGATGTTTCTCGAGATATCGAGCACTACAACCTTGATGTAATTATTTCGCTTGGTTACCGTATCAATTCTGAGATTGCGACCCGCTTCCGCCAGTGGGCAACAGAAAGACTCAAAGAATATATCGTCAAAGGTTTTACCATAAACAAAGAAAAACTGAAAAATCTTGGCGGCGGGGATTACTGGAAAGAACTGCTCGATGAGATTCGGGATATCCGCAGCAGTGAAAAAGTGCTGTATCGCCAGGTGCTGGACCTCTATGCGACCGCAATGGATTATGATCCGCGGGCGGATGAGTCTTTGAAGTTTTTTAAAATTGTCCAGAACAAACTTCATTTTGCTGCTCATGGCCATACGGCGGCGGAAGTCATTTATCTGCGGGTGGATTCGGACAAACCCTTTGCGGGACTGACAAACTTCAAGGGCTTGCAACCCACGCAAGCCGAAGCGATGGTCGCTAAAAACTTTTTGGAATTAAGCGAACTCAAAGTCCTGAACAATCTTGTCTCCGCTTATTTTGATCTGGCTGAAATCAACGCCCTGGAACAAAAACCCATGAAGATGGCGGATTATATCCGCGAACTGGACAATATACTGCAATCAACAGGGAGAAAGCTTTTAAGCGATGCCGGAAAGATAAGCCATGAGAAGGCGGCGGAAAAAGCCTCGCTCGAATACCGCAAATACAAAGCGAAAAATCTAAGCGAGGTCGAGAAGGCGTATCTGGACGCCATCAAAGACGTGCAGAAAAAGATTGAGAAAAAGACTCAGAGGGGCAAGAAACAAGGCAAACAAAATGATTAAACCTCTTAATAAAATCGAAAAACTGATCGCCGAGCTTTGTCCCGAGAGGGTGGAGCATAAGCCCCTCGGCGAAATCGCCACGGTAAAAAGGGGCGTGCGAGTGGTTAGAAGTCAGCTCAAAAAAGATGGCGAATACCCAGTTTACCAAAACAGTATGACCCCGTTAGGCTATTATGAGGCAAGCAATTGCCCCGCAAATACAGCTTTCATTATTAGTGCCGGTGCGGCAGGAGAAATTGGATACAGCACGGTAGATTTTTGGGCGGCTGACGATTGCTTTTACTTTGTCTGCCCAGAACAACTGCAAAGCCGATTCCTGTATTACGCATTGCTTTGTCAGCAGAACTATCTGTTTTCAAGAGTGCGTAGGGCAAGTGTACCTCGGTTGGCGCGGTCACTTGTAGAAGGAATAAAAATCTCCATCCCGCCCCTTGCCATCCAGGAAGAAATCGTGAAAATTCTGGACACTTTTACCACGCTGGAGGCGGAGCTGGAGGCGGAGCTGGAGGCAAGAAAAAAGCAGTATGAGTATTATCGTGAGGAGCTGCTGACGTTTGGGGAGGGGGTTGAGCAGAAGACGTTGGGGGAGGTTGGAACCCTTATTAGAGGAAACGGCTTGCAGAAAAAAGATTTCGTTGAAGATGGTTTTGGTTGTATTCACTACGGTCAGATTTATACATATTACGGAACCTATGCCAATAAAACAAAAACGTTTGTTTCGCCAAAATTGGCAAAGAAATTAAAAAAGGCTCAAAAGGGCGATGTGCTTATATCAGGTGTAAGCGAGAATATTGAGGATGTATGTAAACCATTAGGTTGGCTCGGTGATGAGATTTGTATTAGTGGAGATATGTTTGCATTTCGCCATAATCAAAACACTAAATTTATAACTTACTTGTTACAGACAACAAATTTCAAAAGATACAAAGAGCGATTTGCGCATGGAGCTAAGGTAATCCGTGTAAAACAAGATAAAATTCTTAATTATAAAATCCCCGTACCACCCCTCGCCGAGCAAGAACGCATCGTTGCCATTCTCGACAAATTCGATGCGCTGGTAAATGATATTTCGATCGGCATGCCGGCGGAAATCATTGCACGAAGAAAACAATATGAATACTACCGGGGCAAACTGCTTACTTTTAAGTCGTTGGAAAAAGAATATGCCAGTTAATAACCGATACAATTTAGTGGCGGAAAATCCGCAAAGCACAGTGGTGGCGGAATACACGCCCGATAAAAAGCGCGCCACGCATTACCAGAGCGAGGCGGAGTTGGAACGCGCCTTTATTGAGCAGCTGAAGTCACAGGCGTACGAGTATCTTCCCATCACTCTTGAAACCGATTTGATTCTTAACCTGCGCAAACAGCTGGAAAAACTGAACGGCTTCACTTTTTCCGATACAGAATGGGAGCGGTTTCTTATAGGCGAAATCGCCAATCCCAACCAAAGCATTGCTGAAAAAACAGCCACTATTCAGGAAGATTACATCAAAAATTTAAAACGTGATGACGGGACGGTTAAAAATATCTATCTGCTCCGCAAAGACAAGATCCACGACAACAACTTGCAGGTGATCAACCAATATGCCACCGCAGACGGTCAACGGGCCAACCGATACGATGTTACGGTGCTGGTCAACGGCCTGCCGCTGGCGCATATTGAGCTGAAGCGGCGCGGGGTGGCTATTCAGGAGGCATTCAACCAGATCAACCGCTACCAGCGCGAAAGTTTCTGGGCCGGCTCGGGGCTTTTTGAGTATGTGCAGATTTTTGTCATCTCCAACGGAACGCACACCAAATACTACAGCAATACCACCCGCTCGGAGCATATCAAGGAATCAGGCGAAGGCGCTGTCAAAAAAGGCAAACGGACCAGCAACAGCTTTGAGTTTACCAGTTGGTGGGCAGACGCGACGAATAGACCCATTACCGACCTGGTGGATTTTGCCAGAACCTTTTTTGCCAAACATGCGCTTCTCAATATCCTCACCCGCTACTGCGTGTTTACCACCGACAAACAACTTTTGGCGATGCGGCCTTATCAGATCGTGGCGACCGAGAAGATAATGAGCAAAATCGAAATCAGCACCAACTATAAAAAACTCGGCACCTTGGCGGCCGGCGGTTACATCTGGCACACCACCGGATCAGGTAAAACCCTGACCAGCTTCAAGACCGCCCAACTGGCGAGCAAATTGCCGTATGTTGACAAGGTGCTTTTTGTCGTTGACCGCAAAGACCTTGATTACCAGACCATGCGCGAATACGACAAGTTTCAGAAAGGCGCTGCCAACAGCAATACCAGTACGGCCATATTAAAGCGCCAACTGGAAGACACCAACGCTCGCATTATTATCACGACGATTCAAAAACTCGACCGGTTCATCGGCAGCAACAAGGGGCATACTATTTTTGACGGCCATATTGTGCTGATCTTTGATGAATGCCACCGATCGCAGTTCGGCGAGATGCACGCCGCCATTACCAGGGCGTTTAAAAACTATCATCTCTTCGGTTTCACCGGCACGCCGATCTTTGCCGTGAACGCTTCTTCCGGCGGTCGGCCCGATTTCAAGACCACCGCGCAGGCGTTTGGCGATAAGCTGCACACCTATACGATTGTGGATGCCATTGCCGATAGAAACGTATTGCCGTTTAAGGTGGATTATATCTCTACCGTGCGCGAAGCCGAAGACATTGAAGATAAAAAGGTGCGCGACATCGACCGGGAAAACGCGCTTGCCGCGCCGGAGCGGTTGGCGAATATCGTTGGCTATATACGCGACCATTTTGATCAGAAAACCAAGCGGAACAGCTTTTACAAGCTCAAGGATCGCAGGCTGGCTGGGTTTAACTCTATTTTTGCTGTTTCGTCCATTGATGTGGCCAAAAAATACTACGCTGAATTCAAAGAACAGCTGAAAGTTGTGCCGAGCGATAAAAAGCTCAAAATAGCGCTCATTTACAGCTTTGGCGTGAACGAGGAAGAAAATGACGGTGTGATAGACGAAAACTCCGAAGACACCAGCGGACTGGATAAAAGCTCAAGGGATTTCCTGGACAGTGCCATCAAAGACTACAATGCCATGTTCGGAACATCCTACGACACTTCATCCGATAAATTTCAGAATTACTATAAAGATGTCAGCGAACGGGTGAAAAACCGGGAAGTGGATATTCTGCTTGTGGTCAATATGTTTTTGACCGGCTTTGACGCGACTACGCTCAATACCTTGTGGGTGGATAAAAACCTTCGCCTGCATGGTTTGCTGCAGGCGTATTCACGCACCAACCGCATCTTGAACACCGTCAAGACATTCGGAAACATTGTTTGCTTCCGTAATCTGGAAAAGGCGACCAATGAATCCATTGCCCTCTTCGGCGATAAGGAAGCCAGCGGTATTGTGCTCTTAAAATCGTATGGCGAGTACTACAACGGCTATAAAGACGGCGAAAGGGAAGTCCGCGGCTATACCAGCCTGGTCGAAGAGCTTTTGGCAAAATTCCCCGTTGGCGAGCGAATTATCGGGGAACAAAATCAAAAGGATTTCATCAGGCTTTACGGCGCGATCTTGCGGGTAAGAAATATCCTGGTTACGTTTGACGAATTCAGCGGGAACGAGATCCTGACCGAGCGGGACATTCAGGATTATCACAGCATCTACATTGACCTTTATAACGAGTTTCGCAAGGCAGGTGACGGCGACAAGGAAAATATCAACGATGATCTTGTGTTTGAGATGGAGCTCATTAAACAGATCGAGATCACTATTGATTATATTTTAGAGCTTGTTAAAAAATACCACGAAGACCACATCAAGAACCGCGAACTGCTTGTTGACATTAATAAGGCCATAGACTCAAGCGTTGAGCTGCGCAACAAAAAAGACCTCATCAACCAGTTTATTGCTTCGCTTGATGCCCATTCGGTGGTGGATGAAGACTGGCAGAAGTATGTGGAGAAGAAAAAGATTGAGGAACTGGAAGAGATTATCAGGCACGAAAATCTTGATCACGACGAAACCTATCAATTCGTGCGCAACGCGTTTCGTAACGGCAGTGTAGCAACCACAGGCACCGATCTGGCCAAGGTTTTACCTCCGGTATCCCGCTTTTCTCCCGGTGGAGAGCGTTCCAAAAAACGCGAGAGCGTTCTGGATAAATTAATGCGCTTCTTTGAGCGGTTCTTTGATATTTCTAATGGAAAGTTTTAAGGTGTTTTGAATTTATTAATAAAAACTACGCGGGAAATGTAGATGGGAGAAAACGGAGTCAGGCCCTCACCATCGACCCTTCCCGACAATGAAGATGATAGCCTTAAAGGGGTGTTATATTTCAGATTTGCAGTATTTGGGTTTTTATCAAGAACTACGTAATCGTTGTCAGATGTTGGACCAAACTGCTTTTCTAAAGAGAGGCCACTCAAGATGATCTATATTGACAATATACTTTCTGAGTATGATCAGAAAGTTTCGCTCTATGAGACACTTTCGAGTCAGATCAGTACTCTTCTTGAAGATATGATAAAAAGTGAAGGGTTGTATGTCCATTCCATCCATTATCGAGTGAAAGAGCGGGATAGTTTGAATAATAAGTTGAACAGGCCTGACACTTCCTTTAAGGAACTGGCAGATCTGACTGATATTGCAGGAGTTCGTGTGACTACTTATTATAGCTCGGACGTGGACCGGGTTGCAGATATAGTTCGAATGGGATTCTCGGTTGACAAGGAGAATTCCATTGATAAGAGGGCGCTGCTGGACCCAGACCGCTTCGGCTACCTCTCGTTACACTATGTTGTAAGCTTGAAAAAATCCTATTCGAAGCTGACAGGATACAAGCAAATGATGGGCCTCAAGGCTGAAATTCAAATCCGATCAATTCTTCAGCATGCATGGGCAGAGATTGAGCATGATCTCGGTTACAAGAGCAAGTATGCAATTCCCATTAAGATGCGACGCCGATTCTCAAGGCTTTCGGGGTTACTTGAACTTGCGGATAATGAGTTTGACGGTCTGCGAAAGGACCTGAGAGAATACGCTGAGGCGATCGCAACCGCTCAAGACATCGATATACCCATCGATAAGATCTCACTGGCCCACTTCATCAAACGCAGTGACATTGTTAGAATACTGGACGATGAGATCCAGAGCCAAACCGGTCTTGAGTTGGTATTCGAGGACTGGTTTGCAGAGTCACTGGTTGACAAGTTACTCTTCGTTGGGGTTTCAAAGCTGCCGGACCTTGAGGCTGGCCTGATGTATCGGTCCAAAGCTATAGGTAGATTTGCGATTGAACATCTAAGAGGACGCTTTTACTCTCGCATTAACCAAGGTGTGAGTATTTACTATTTCTGCACTGGACTACTCGCTGAGTCTGGAGACGAGAATCGGGTTGTGGAATATTTGGAGACTTTTAGTTTGGGAGAACCTGAAAGTCGAAAACGATTTGCACAGGGAATTATAGAGAAATACAAGAGCGTTAGCGGTACCCACACGTCCAATGAATGAAGAGGATAGGGGGGTCAGGCACTGACTATTGTAAACCGGGAATTAAGATTGGCGTACAATTGATAATAGGTTGATATTATTAAGTATAGAGCCTGCCAGATAAAGGTTGTTAACTTTTTTATACAGAAAGAAGCAGTCTTTGTTTGCTGTATTATATAGACCGTATAGTTATTGTTCGGGCGTAAAAAATTCTTAAACGAAAACCATAATTACATAGGCCTCAAATGAAAAAAAAGGATATTGAAGATATTGCAGTTTCAATAATTACCAAAATTCATGAATATTATGATCTTTGCGGGATGGATGATTCTGTTTATATTCCAATTTTAAAATACGTTATAATGGGAGCCGTTGATTCGGCTGACGAAAACGATTTAACAAAATATGAGCAAAAAAAAATACGCGAGAACTTATACGGATATGCAAAAAGAATGTATCAAACTGGATGCCAAATCCATGCACCTGAAAATACAGATCAAGAACAACTAATGCAGGAAAGCAGTGGGATATTTGATTACATTTATGAGCACGAAGAATATCCGACATAGCACTTTTGGAGGCCAAAAGATTCCCGAACCAGCGCATTCACTCTGACCGCCACTCCGCTGCGCTACGTGGCTCCCGGTGATGCTGAGCGTTATAAGGAGGATCTATGAAAGACAAAAAAACATTGGTTGCACCCTGTGGACTGGACTGCTTCAACTGCGAACTTCACGAGAACAATCTTACAGATAGGCTTGCGGAATTGATTCACACCAAAATGGGTGTACCAAAGGAAGAAATTGCTTGCAAAGGGTGTCGCCTTCAAGACGGGAAGCATTATCATTTGCCGCCAGAGGGATGTGCAACTTTGGATTGTGTCAAATCCAAAGACGTAGAGTTTTGTTGTGACTGTAGTGATTTCCCGTGCGCCTTTCTCGCCCCAACTGTCGATAAGGCCGCTCAGTACCCTCATAATATGAAACTTTACAATCTCTGCCGTATAAAGAAGGTTGGTCTTGAACGCTGGATAGAGGAAGAAGCTGGACAAATACGAAAGAAATACTTCACAGGCAAATTTGTTGTTGGGAAAGGACAGGCGGAATGAGAGACAAAGGACGGGATAAACCTTATAACACATCGCTCAAGAGGGACGCGGCAAAAAGCCGCCGCCGGTGACCGGAACGTTAGGCCGATAACGATAGTTGTAAATGAGGCATAAAGATGAACAAAAGGAAGAATGACGAAATTCGCAGTGCGGTTCGGGAAAATTACGGAAAAGTAGCTGCGTCAGGGAGTGCGGGCTGCGGTTGCTCACCTTTATTCTGTTGTGGAACACCTGGCGCGGTAAGAACGACTGATATTTCAATTGGTTTGGGTTACTCCAGCGAAGATGTGGCTGCTGTGCCGGAAGGAGCGAACATGGGGCTCGGGTGTGGAAATCCGCAAGCTATCGCGTCCTTGCAACCCGGCGAAACAGTGCTCGATCTCGGCAGCGGCGGGGGGGTTGATTGTTTTCTGGCGGTGCGGGCTGTTGGAGACAAGGGATATGTTATCGGTGTTGACATGACGCCTGAAATGATCACCACATCCCGTCGGAATGCTGAAAAAGCCGGATTTAGAAATGTTGACTTTCGATTGGGAGAGCTGGAGAATCTTCCAGTTGCCGATGGGATTGTTGAGGTCATCATCTCGAATTGCGTAATCAACTTATCTCCCGAAAAACAGAAGGTATTCAACGAGGCGTTCCGTGTATTGAAACCCGGCGGACGGCTGGCTATTTCCGATATTGTTGCCACCGCTGAAATGCCGGACATCGTAAAGAAAGATATGGCAATGTATACTGGATGTGTGAGCGGCGCATCCTCCATTCCTGAACTGGAATCCATGTTGCGGCAAGCTGGCTTTGAAAACATACGTATCAGACCAAAAGATGAGAGCAAAACCTTTATCCGTGATTGGGCACCCGGAAGCAGGATTGAGGATTATATTGTTTCGGCGACTATTGAAGGAGTAAAACCAAAAGCCTAACACATATGAGCCATCCTTTTGTCAATAGGCAAAAATAATCCTTTGGGAAAAAGCAGTGGGAGAACGATAATGTGATGGCTTTCGCTTCCGATATCAATGCCCCCGTATAACTGGTTCACCGCTCTGTCACCTCTTTTATGTGGTTATCTGTGTGGCGGTGCCAATACCGAATATCCCGTCTATAATAGCCACTCCCGGCATCTTCCCATTAGACAGGGTATCGGTCGGAGAACATCCGGCAGTTCAGTCGGAGTCACCTCTTTCGACGGACCCCGTAAGCCACAAATGTTCTCCATGCCACACTTTTTTACTCTACATAAAGAAGGCCGCTTTTTTAAATTATCCTTTCAACTTTCGATTATAGACTCCATTTTAAACGCGGATCAAGGTTGCCAACCTTGATCTTGAACCTGATTGTTGAAATAGCCTCTAAAATGTTATGTTTTTTCTGAATTTTTTATACCGAAC
>OMKS01002687.1_pt1 | contig 14655 bp, 12 predicted proteins | sample 1674721 | NCBI WGS metagenome assembly OMKS01 (sample SAMN06264996, study PRJEB25208) | sediment metagenome | isolation source: hot spring sediment | place: USA: California | collected 2014-09-02
CCCCCACTTCTCCCCCTTTGATCGAGATGATACTACCTGGGAACAATCATTTTGACAGATCTATGAAATGGAAAGGAAATTATGAACAAGGCAAAACCATCCGGTTTACAAGAAAAGCTTCCACCACGCTTGGCGCGTCTCGAGGAACTCGCCTACAATTTCTGGTGGGCGTGGCACCGCGCGTCGCGCGATCTTTTCAAGCAACTGGATCGCACACTGTGGACGACCACCCGGCACAACCCGGTGCGCATCCTGCGCGAGATTCCTCAGGAGGACCTTAATGCGTTAGCCAAAGATCCGATCTTCCTGCGCGATTTCGACGCGGTGATGATGGAAATGGACAAGGACATGCACGGCAGCACGCAGTGGTACAGCAAAAACCCCGTCGCCTACATGTCGGCGGAATTTGGGCTGCACATCTCGCTCCCCATCTATTCAGGCGGTCTTGGCGTACTCTCGGGCGACCACACCAAAGAAGCCAGCGATATAGGCTTGCCCTTCGTGGCCGTGGGTTTCCTCTACGAACAAGGCTATTTTCGCCAGCGACTGGATCACAGCGGTTGGCAAGAAGCGATTTATCCGCCGCTCAACACCGAGGAGGCGGCAATGCGCCCGGCCTTAAACGGCAACGGTGACAAGCAACTCGTCGCGGTAAAAGTGGGCGACCGCGACATCTACCACCAGGTCTGGGAAGTGCGGGTGGGTCGTTCCAGGCTCTATCTGATGGACGCCGACGTGGAGCAGAACGCCCCCTGGGATCGCCAACTGACGGCGCGCCTGTACGGTGGCGACCGGGAAATGCGCATCCAGCAGGAGATTATCCTCGGTATCGGCGGCGTTCAGATTTTACGCCGGATGGGCATCCAGCCCGTCGTCTGGCACATCAACGAGGGCCACTCGGCCTTCATGGTGCTCGAACGCGCGCGTGAGTTTATGGCCCAGGGGATGTCCTTCGAGGAAGCGCGCACGCACGTGCGTGCCGGCACAGTCTTCACCACCCACACCCCGGTCCCGGCCGGCCATGACACCTTCGATTTCAACCTCGTCGACAAATACTTCCATCACTTCTGGCCGCAGCTCAACCTGAACCGTGAGGAATTCCTGCGTCTGGGCAGCCACAAGATGAACAACGAGGAAGCCTTCAATATGACCAAACTGGCCCTGACGATGGCCGGGCGTTCCAACGCCGTCAGCGCCTTGCACGGAGAAGTTTCACGCAAAATGTGGCACAGCCTCTGGCCGGAGAAACCGGTCGATGGCGTGCCCATCGATCACGTGACCAACGGCATCCATTTGCCCTCGTGGACGGGCGAAGCGATGCACAGGCTCTACCGGCGCTACCTCAGCCCGGATTGGATCGCGAACCAGGACAATCCACTGCTGTGGGCGTGCGTCGAGGAGATCCCCGACGAACGGCTTTGGGACGCGCACGTTTTCCTGAAGCGCAAGATGTTTGCCACGATGCGGGAGCGGGCGAGAGAAGCGCGGATGCAACAGGCCACGCCGCCCGATCAGTTGCTCAGTTCCGGCATCTTCCTCGATCCGGACGCGCTGGTGATCGGGTTTGCCCGCCGCTTTGCCACTTACAAACGCGCCAATCTCATCTTCCGCGACCTGGAACGGTTGAAGGCGCTCATTCACGACCGTTACCGCCCTGTCCAGATCGTCTTCGCCGGCAAAGCACATCCTGCCGACGATCCTGGCAAACTCCTGATGCAACAAATCTACAACATTGCGCGCAACCCGGAGTTCGGCGGGCGCATCGCCTTCGTTGAAGACTACGACATGCACGTGGCTCGCTACCTGGTCCAGGGCGTCGATGTGTGGCTGAACACGCCACGCAAACCGATGGAGGCGAGTGGCACGAGCGGGATGAAAGCCGCGCTCAACGGCATTCTAAACTTGAGCATCCTCGATGGCTGGTGGGCCGAGGCCTACAACGGGCGCAATGGGTGGGCGATTGATGCCGGGCAGGACTACGATGATCCTAACTTGCAGGATGACGCTGATGCAGATGCATTGTACCGTGTCCTTGAAGAACAGGTCGTCCCACTCTATTACAAACGCGACCGTGACGACATCCCGCGCGGCTGGGTCACGATGATGAAAGAGGCCATTCGCACCGTCAGTTCGCACTTCTCGACGCGGCGTATGGTACAGGAATACCTGGAGGACTACTACATCCCGGCACTGCAAGACCTCACCGCGCTTAACGGCAACGTCACGCCATAGGGCAATTACGGAACAACCAAAACGTCCAGCGTTGGCATACGCTGGACGTTTCTGTTTTCTGGCACAACTTTAATACGCGCCCATTTCCTTCAAGCGCGCATCGCCGATCCCGAAATGATGCGCGATTTCGTGGCGCAAAACGTGGTGAATGGTCTCACGAATCTCGTGCGGCGTGCGGCTGTGCAATTCAATGGGCCGGCGGTAGATGGAAATCTTGTCCGGCAGAACCAGGCCGTAATGATGGGTACGCCGCGTCTGCGGAACGCCGTGATAGAATCCGAGGAGTCCTGCCGGATGGTGCACGCCGGCCCGCCTCAACGTGTCACGGTCGGGCCAGTCTTCGACCACCACCTCGACGTTCTCCAGACGGACATGGAAGGCTTCAGGAAGCGCATCCAGCGCCTCCGCTACCCAGGCCTCGAAAATCTCACGATCCATTGAAACTCACCCCGGAAAACCTTTTCTCAATATCCCGAAGACGTACCCTTATCTGCAATTTGAATCGGTTCCAGGCCCAAACGCGCGCGGCACTCGTCCAGGATTTTCGCCGTCCCCGACGCGCCCACACGGGTGACGCCAACCGCACGCACTTCGAGCAGCGCGTCGAAAGTGCGCACGCCGCCCGCCGCCTTCACCTGCACGTGCGCCGGGGAATATTTCCGCATCAGCTTGAGATCTTCGATGGTCGCGCCACCGGTCCCATAACCGGTCGAGGTCTTCACCCAGTCCGCCCCGACTTCGCCGCAGATTTCGCACAGCTTGATCTTGTGCTCATCCTTGAGATAGCAGTTTTCGAAGATCACCTTCACTTTCTGCCCGGCCGCGTGCGCCACATCGACGACGGCCTTGATTTCGTCACGCACGTAGCTCCAATCGCCGCTGAGGACCTTGCTGATGTTCACCACCATGTCCAGCTCTTGCCCACCATCCGCCAGCGCTTGCTCTGCCTCGGCAACTTTGATCGCGGTGGTGTGCCCGCCGTGCGGGAAGCCGATGGTACAACTGGCCTTAATCGTGGAACCATGGAGCAGTTGCGCGCAACGTTTGAGATAGTATGGCATAATGCAGATACTTGCCGTATCGTAGGCCAACCCGACCATGATGCCGTTTTCCAGTGTCGCCACGTCCATCGTAGGGCTTAACAAAGAGTGATCGATCATTTTTGCTATATCTAAGTACGTGTAATTCATTTCTGTCCTCCTTTGGTTTTGAGTTATGGATTGAGTGGTTTACTGATCCAGTCGTAATTTGCTGAACGCTTATACGCCTGTTAGATGCCGGGATGGCTTTAGTTTTTTATGACCGGATCAGTAAGAGACGTTAAGCTGCCAATACAATTATACCCCCATATCTCCGCGCACCGCTAGTGCAATACCGCCAAGCAAACCGGCCTGATTGCCAAGCCGCGACGGTTCGATGCGCACGTTGTCCGGCGGGAACATCCCCACGCGACGCTGCACGGTTGCACGGACGGTGTCGAAGAGCAACGGCCCGATCTGCGCGACGCTACCACCGAGCACAACCAGGTCGGGATGCAGGATCACGACCACGTTGGCGACACCAATGCCCAGGGCCTCGGCGGCGCGCACGAGCGCATCGCGCACAGCATCGTCGCCCGCGTCAGCAGCCTGCGCCATCTCACACGGTGTGATGCGCGACACGTCGCCCCCCACGATGTCGTAGAGGTGCGGTGCGCGTCCACTTTGCAGCAGCCACACCCCTTGCGCGACGATCGCCGGGCCGCCGGCGAGCGTCTCCAAACAGCCGCGATTCCCGCAACCGCACAACGGGCCGTCGGGCAGGATCGTCTGGTGGCCCAATTCTCCAGCCGCACCGAGAGGCCCGAGGCGCAGCCTGCCATCGACGACTACGCCGCCGCCGATGCCCGTGCCCAGTGCGAAAAACGCCATCGTCACACCGGGTTGATCGCGACCCGCGCCGAAAGCGAGTTCGCCCAGCGTTGCCGCCCGCACGTCGTTGAGCAGGTAGACGGGACAGCCGACGCGCGGCGCGAGACTATCCCGCGCCGGGATGTCGCGCCAGTTCGTCGGCAGGTTGGGCAGGAATTTGACCACGCCGCGCGCTACATCCGCCAGGCCCGGCACGCCCATCCCCAGTGCCGCCGGTTGTTGGCCGGTCTCGACGGCAAGCGCGTTCACCAGGTCCGCGATGCGGGCCAGAACGGCCTGCGGGCCTTCGTGCGAGAGCGTCGGCGTCGCGCGCTCCGCGACGATCTCGCCGTCCGCCGTCCCAAACGCGCACGCGATCTTCGTGCCGCCCAGGTCGATACTGGCGTAGAGTTGAGACATTTTCCACCTTTGTTACCAGAGTAGCACACTTGACAAAAACAACATCATCAAGTACAATTTAGCTAAGTTATCCATTTTACACAACCTACACAACGAGGGTTGAGATGATTGCCAAAAGTATCAGTTCCACAACCGCACAAAACAATTTTGGCCGCGTGCTTGATGATATTACCCACTACAATACACGCTACATTATTGCACGCCGTGGGATCCCGCAAGCTATTATCCTCAATTTCGATGATTTCATACATTTGCTAAACGACGACGCAGAACGTCAACAAATGGGAAATCTACTCCACGAACTGCGGCCCGAATATGAACTCGGACAAGTCGTGAATCCGAAGGAATAAACATGCTGTCACATTCATCCATCCAAACAAAAACCCAGCTAAAATTGTTCGAAGTGGAATCACCGGCACCACCGAAACCAGAAAACGGTAGTGCATACTTCAGCGATCCTTCGTTCGCCAGCAACAAAATATTGCCGATTCATCGTTGGGTTCCCTGGATTGCTGGATTCGCCAGCAGTTTTGTCCGCGAGGTCTTGTCAATGTACTTAGATGATTCAAGCACAGTCCTAGATCCATTTGCCGGTGTAGGCACAACGTTAGTAGAAGCCGCTTTGCTTGGACATCGTGCGGTAGGATTTGAAATCAATCCTTACGCCGCATATGCCTGTCGTGTAAAATTGAATGCTTACCAGACTTGTCTTGAAAAACTCACAACCGAAATCACTAGATTCCAATCATTCTATAGAGAAAAACTCTCATGTAGTTATACGCCCCAGAGCAAACCACCGAAAGGCTTTATCACCCGCTCCGAATTTTACAGCCCTAATGTGCTGCACAAAGTCCTAGTTTTTCTTGACTTTATGAATTCATTGAGTGACTCGCGCATCCAAGACTTGTTTCGCCTGGCTTTTGCGTCAACAATGGTACGATACTCCAACTACTCATATGAACCGAGCTTAGGTAGGCGCGTCAGTGCAGGGAAGTCCGAGATTCATGACTATCCAGTAGGTCAGACGATTCTGGATAAACTGCTTGAAATGGCAGACGACGTCGCTTGGTATCAGAAACACCTACCACAACCGCCCCCAGGAAACCAAGTCTACGACGACTCATTTTTCAAACACGCGCATTATCTGACACCAGATTCGATTGACCTGATTGTGACATCCCCACCTTATCTAAACAACTATCACTACAATCGGAATACGCGCCCGCAACTTTACTGGCTCGGTTACGCCCAACAGCCTCATGATTTAAAGCCGCTTGAGTTTTCAAACTTCGGCAAATACTGGCAAACAGTACGTGAACAAGAACACTTAGACTTGATGTTCTCTTTAGATAGCACAGATTTAGAAGAACGTTTACGATCCCTGCGTGAACTTAAGCCAGAACGCGGAATCTACGGTGGTAATGGATGGGCCAATTACGCAGCCGCTTATTTTAACGATTGTTACACCTTTGCACAAGCGATTCACACTGTTTTAAAACCTAATGCAACTGCACTAGTTGTTATTGGCAACAGCATCTTGCAGGGTATTATGATCCCTACCGATGAATATCTAGGCAAGATTGCCGAGGTCGTCGGCTTAGAAGTCGTCCGGATCGATATTCCCAGAACTACACGCGTGGGCAACAGCATCATTCAGTCTGATGTTCGAGTCGTCAAAGCTAAAGAATCGCATCAACTCTATGAAGCTGTGGTCGAACTAAAAAAGCCTTCTTTATCTTGATTCCCCTTTAATCTTAAGAAGTACATCTTCCAATTTGGGTGATTCACCAGTCAATCGTTCCACCCACAAACGCCCAGGATGTAAAACATCCCATTCTGACCTCGCCTGATTATAGCGTCCGCTTCCAGGATCGTGATTACCAAAGCCATCGACTACCGAGTTCCATAAAGGTTTATATCGGCGAATTAATTCCGCCTCAACCGGCACTACTAAATCACTCTCTATACCTTTCAAGATCATAAATCGGCACAAAAAATCATCCACAGACAGGTTCTTTGCCTGTTGAATGCTTCGCACATGTTCATGTAATCTGTTGTACAAGACTGGCATTGCTGCTTCTCTGGATCTCGCTGTTCGCCAACCCACCGGGACCGCCTTGCCAACATAAATCGGTTGTATACAACTCATCACATTCATTCGGCTTGCAGATACATATAGCTCACAATCCCCTTTGTAGTAAAGAGCATATACCCCAGCACCCGCAAAGCGAGTAGTTATGGGTAAAAGGTGTGCCGGCGTCTGCATGAAAAAACAGATCGCATCGTCAACAACACTTTGAAACTGTGGAGAGTGAAAAACATGCAAGTCATATTCAAAACTCATCCGCATTTACCTCGCAATTATACGAACACATAATGCTTTCAGCACCGTATTATAGCCATTTTCCAGAATTCGAGTGGATTCGCATCCGGCACTCTCCAGGCATCTGCAATGCATCGCAGATGCTCTACAATACTCCAATTTCCCTATATCGCTGTAAGGGTAGGCATCCTGGCTCTCCTTCATAGTTCCCTATGGTAGCCATAGGGCCTAACCACGCAAGTCCTTGCACAATGAGCAAGAAAACGGGCATTGCGGACTCTTTTGGTTCCGGTTCATCCAGGTTAGGGCCTAACCGCGCAAATTCTTGCACAACGAGCAAGAAAACGGGCTACAAAGACCCTTTTGGCTCCGGCTTGTCCGGGTTAGGATACAGCAAAAAGCATGGTTATGCAAGAAGACCTTTGCAGGCGCGCGAAATGCTTTATAATGCGCGACGAAGGGATTGCTGGTCAGACAACCACTAATCCCAAGTGATCACAATCGGACAAAGGAATCCCTATCCAATGAAAACGCGCCACAAAATCCTGCTCATCCTCGCTATCGTCTGCGCGTGCGTAGGATGCGACCAGGCGACGAAATTTATCGCCAAGCAAAAGCTCGCACAATCACCGCCAATCACCTTGATGAACGGCATGGTGATTTTGGATTACGCAGAGAACCAGGGATCCTTCCTCGGGTTGGGCGCGCGACTGCCGGACACGGTACGCTTCTGGCTCTTCATCGTACTGGCGGGGCTGATGGTGGTAGGGATGCTCGCCTTCGCTCTAACCGTCCACGAACTGAACGTAACCGGCACTACGGGCGCGGCCTCGATCATCGGCGGCGGAATTGGCAATCTCATCGACCGCATCACCCATCGCGGCGCGGTAGTGGATTTTATGAACGTCGGCATCGGCAACGTGCGCACGGGCATCTTCAACCTCGCCGACGTGGCCCTCATGGCCGGCATCGGATTGCTGCTCCTGGGAATGTACAAATCAGAGTCAACGGACTAAGATTCTCTCCGCCAGAGCCTGGGCCAACGGTGGCACGGTCTGGAGACCGGCCACAGCCGGTCTCATCACAAAATCAACATCGCATCTCCAAACGAGAAGAAGCGATAGCGCTGCGCGATAGCTTCGGCGTAGGCGCGACGGATGTTATCCTCGCCGGCAAAGGCCAGCACCAAAGCCAACAACGTGCTCTTCGGCAAGTGAAAGTTGGTGATCATCGCATCCACGACGCGAAAGCGAAAGCCGGGGGTGATGTAGAGGTCGGTGAAGCCCTCAAACGGCGCGAGCGGACGCCAGGGACACGTGCCGCCGTAGGCATCGTCGGGCGTTTGCAGCAGACCACGCCGGGCCGCCGTTTCCAGCACGCGGACGCTCGTCGTCCCCACGGCGATGACGCGCCCTCCCATCACCTTGGCACGGTTGATCTGCTCGGCGACGGGCAGGCTAAGACGCCCCCACTCGGTGTGAATCTGGTGTTCCTCGATAGCATCTTCGGTAATGGGGCGGAAGGTGTCCAGCCCGACGTGCAATGTGACGAAGGCGAATCCCACACCCCGGTCACGCAGCGCGAGCAGCAGCTCCGGCGTGAAGTGCAGTCCGGCTGTGGGAGCCGCCGCGCTGCCTAAGGTATGGGAGTAGACAGTCTGGTAGCGTTCCGGATCGCGCAAGGGTTCGTGGATGTAGGGCGGCAGAGGCATCACGCCCAGGTCATCGAAGTAGGCTTCCACCGGTTCCGAGAAGTCGAGCACGCGCTCGCCGCGCTCGCCCATCTCAAGCACTTCCGCTGTCAACGGCGAGGGAGAATCATCCTTGTCGAGGCGCAGGCGCGTCCCCACGCGCGTACGCGCGCCGCCCACCAGGCAATGCCACTGCGTCCCTTCCAACTGTCCTAGCAGCAGAACCTCAACTTTGCCGCCGCCAGGCTCCTTGTGCCCGAACAACCGCGCCGGGATGACACGACTCTCGTTGGCAACGAGCACATCGCCCGGTCGCAAATAATCGCCGATGTCGCGGAAGATGCGGTGTTCTAACCGCCCGTCCTCACGATGCAACACCAGCAGCCGCGAGCTGTCGCGTGGTTCGATCGGTGTCTGCGCAATCAGTTCTTCAAGAAGCGTGTAATCAAGGTCAGCCGTTTTCATCTACTCAATCCGTTGATTATCCTGGCAGCAAGACTTTGCGCAACTCAGGCGCATAGGCATCGAGCATCTCCGGCGTGATGGCATTGCCCAGCGCGATCGCCGCGTAGAGGTCGGCGCTGGGACGTGGTGTGCGGGCCTGCGTCTCCGGATCGAGTTCGATCAGGCCGAAGGGCAGCGTCCATCCTTCCGCCCACTCGAAGTTGTCGGTCAATGTCCAGTGATAATAGCCTTGTACAGGGACGTTGTCCTGCAACGCGCGCCACAGTTCGCGCAGGTGCAGCAGCAACGCGCGCGGGCGCTGGTCGTCGTCCGCGTCGGGAATGCCGTTCTCGGTCACGTAGATGGGAATCCCCATCCGCGCAAGCTGTTTCAACGCCCGGAACATGCCTTCGGGATATAACTCGCCGTAATCGCCATCGAGCAGCTCAGCCTTGGGATCGTGCGTCGTCTGCGCGTAAAAATCCGCCTGCGCCGTCCGGTCGAACTGCACCAAGTCGCGGGTGTAGTAGTTGAGGCCGAACCAATCCAGGGTGTGACGCAGCGTGAGCGCCGGACCAAAGCCCACCGGCGGCAGCCACCAGCCGTTCCACACCGCCTTCAACGTCGTTTGGTTGAATCCCACGTCCCGAATCCACGCCGCCAACCGGTCAAGCAGATTATGCGGACGGGCCGGGTCGAAGAAGCGCAGGTTGTGCGCCAGCCCCACCTGCGCGTTCTCTTGCAAGCGATGGATACGCCGGTACGCCGCCGCGTGCGCTTGCAGCATAGTGCGAATCACGCCGAAGGCCATCCGGCTGTCCTGTCTCCCCGGTGGAAAGACGCCCGACATATAGCCCATGTAGGCGTAGACATTGGGTTCGTTGATCGTACACCAGAGGTTGGTGAACTCACCCAACGCGCGCACTACCTGTTCGACGTAGCGTGTGAAGTACTGGACGACGTTCACGTTCAGCCAGCCGCCCTCATCCGCCAGCCACATAGGATCGGAGAAGTGGTGGAGCGTCACCATCGGCTCAATGCCACGCTCGCGCAACCCCTTACACATCTCGCGGTAGCGATCCAGCGCCGCCGTATCGATGCGGCCCGGCGCAACCTCGATCCGACTCCACTCGACGGAGAGACGCATCGCGTTCAACCCCATCGCGGCGGCATGGTCGAAATCAACCTCTGGATGCTGCCACGCATCGCAGGCCAGGCCGGATTTGTGATCCTGCTTGATGCGCCCGGGTTGTTGCTCCCACGCCCACCATTGGTTATTCGTGTTGTTGCCTTCGATCTGGTGCGCCGCCGTCGCCACACCCCAACGAAAGTTCGGCGGAAAATGAAAAGTCGCGTCTGGCATCCATTGCCTCCTAAAAATAAATCGTGAATCTCGCCAATCTGCGCGAATTAAACAGAAGAGATTAGCGAAAATTCGCGCGATTCGCGGTTAAAAACAGTGTCTAACGTTTCAGCGTCGCATCAAGTGTGACGCGGTTCAGTGGATACGGCTGTCCGGCGGCGTCGGTCGCGGGGAGACGGTCGAACGTGGCGGGATCGTACCAGCCAACGCCCAGACGATACTCACCTGGCGAGACAGAATTCGCATCGAGCGTCACCGTCTCGCTCACCACCTCGCCCTGCACCCACCACGTCGTCGGATACGCCCACGCGCGCGGCATCGCGTCATCCTGCGCGACGATGCTCTCGGTCGCCGGGTCGTAGAGGTGGACGAAGCGTTTGTAATCCTTCGCGGGCGATGTCGCCGCCTGCCACCATAGGACTAATGTTACCACATCCCCTTCACGTTGCATATCGTAACCGAGCAAGCGGATCTCGCCGCCGAAATCGGCCTCCAATGGATGCGGGATCACCGGCGCGTCGAACACGCGCGGGCGCGGCGTCACCGTCACCCGCTCGCGGAACATGCAGTCAGACTGCATGTTGGTTTCATCCAGGAACGTCAGCCGCACGTCGTACGCGCCCGGCGACAACAAAGGCGGCAGATCGATGTGGACCGGCGCGCGCGCCCAGGTGTGCCAGGGCCATTCGGACGTGCGTGAACCGGGCGCCAGCGGCCCTTCCGCACTGCCCACAACGTTGCCGCTGGCGTCCAGCACCTCCCAACGCGCGGTCAGGTCGGCGGTGGGCGCGTCGAGCGCGTTCCATTCGGCGTAAAAATCGAGCGCGTTTCCTTCGGTAAGCTGCTCCGGCAGGTCGGTACCGAGCAGCGCCACGCCGCCCGCCTGGCACAAAATCGTCGCGCCCCGGCGGGTCAATTCGCAGCAAGCGTCGCGCAGATCGTACAACGTCGGCGTCGTCAACCGGATCGGAACGTCAACCTGCCCGCCGCTCTCCATCGTCTCCAGCAGGTACGTGACGACGCGCAATGTGTAATTGCCAGGCGCGAGGCCCTCCGGCAGCGTGAGCACCGAGTAGTCGGTGACCGTTTCACCGGGCAGCCACAGCGTCGTCGGCAGATAGCCATATCCGGGCTGAATGTCGTGCTGGACAAGTTGCCGCCCCGACGCATCCAGCAGCCGCAGCGAGAGCGACCAGTTGCGCGGCGTCCCCGGTGTGGACCACGCCATCTTCAGCCGCAACGCCGTGGGATCGAGCTGCTGTGGCTCGACGGCGTGTAGTGTCACGTCGCGGAAGGCGGCCAACACCGGCGCATTCGTCCGCCGCGCCGGGCCGTGCGGCACGCGCAGCGCCCCGGCGTAGACGGCGGCGCCCGGATCAATCCGTATCTCCACCAGATACAATCCGCGCGACAGGTCGTCCGGCATAGCGAGAGTGGTCACGCAAGCGCCTTCACATGGCAGCGCGAACGGCATCTCGGCAAGCGCGTAGGGAACGCCGTGACGCGGTTCCGCCGGAGAGACCAGGCGCAGTGTGCCGGTGAGTGTGCCGGTTTCCGACAAAGTCCAGATATGGCGCACGGTCAGCGTGTCGCCAGGCTGTGCCGTCGTCGATGACAGCGTCACATGCTCCAACTGCGCCGTACCGAAGTCTACCGGTCCCGCGTGCGGATAGGGCATCTGGTTGAAATCGAAAAAGGTCCCGGAAGCAACGGGCTGGCGATGAAACAGCGCGGGGATGAGGAGGGAGAGGGAGAGGGCAGTAGACAGTAAACAGTAGACGGTAGACAGGGGGGGACTAGGGATTCGTAATTCGTGATTCGTAATTCGTGATCTTGTCTTTCGAGGCACAAACGTCCAAGCAACGAGGCCGACGATCGTCAACGCCGACAGAATTTCGGCGAGCAGCCGAATTTGCGTATGACGTAGGCGCAAAGTGACAGTATGTTCTCCGGCGGGAAGGGATGTGGTCAGCCGGCCCGAGCCGGGCATCGGATAGGCTTCGACACGCGCGCCATCGACTTCGGCTTGCCAGCCGGGCCACCAGTTGAGCGGGAACGCAATCTGCGCGCCGCCTGCGTTCACCATCACCTGCCACACCTGCTTGATCGGCGTTCGCTTTAACAATTCCCAGTCCGACAGGCCGCCACCATCCGCCACCGGGCGCAATGCACCGTCCACGACGGCCTCGGAGATGTAGAGGCGCGGCGACACGTCGCGCGGCAGATACTCGTAGCGGATCGTCGTGCCGATGTTGCCGGTGAAAGTTTCATAGAGCAGCAGATTCTCCCACGTCACGTCTTCGTCGGCGATCAACAGCCGTTCAGGATGCAGGCCCAAGAGCGCGGCAGCCACCAGTATTCCACACAACCCTAGCGCAACCATGATTTTCAGATTCTTGGATTTGAAGATTTTGAGATCGACAATCGCTCCTGTCGCCATCGCGGTGAAGAGCGCCTGTACGGAGAGAAAGCGCCACGGGAACTGCGTGATCTCTAACAGTGGCAGGTGATCCCACAATTGTTTGGAGAGTGGGGTGATCATGAAAGTGGAGAGGAAGAGGCCGAGGAGAAGGTAAACGGTAGACGGTAGACGGTAGACGGGGGAAGATTGGGGACTGGGGCCTGGGGATTCGTGATTCATGATTCGTGATTCATGATTCACCATTCGCCATTTGCCATTTGCTACTAGACTCACCACGCCCACCAACGCCAACGCTGTCTGCACCAGCCCCATCGCGAACGGGCCGGCGTCTTCGGCGCGGGGGGCGATGCTGTAGTTGAAGGCGAACGTCCGCTGTACCAAATCGAGGGCGCGGAAGTGGTTGCTATAGTGGAAATATCCCGCCGTGAACTCTGGTCCCATCTGCCCGTACTCTGTCTCCGCAATCGCTGGCAGCCAAAACCAGGCGGTGAGGAGGAAGGCGAGGAGAAAGGGGAGGGTAAGGTAGACGGTAGACAGTAGACGGTAGACGGGGAAGACAAACCCAGATTCGTGATTCGTAATTCGCTGATTCGCCGATTCGCCATTTGTCATTTGCAACACAGCATACAACAACGCGAACGGCGAAAAGACGAGTGCGGAGGTGTTGTGGGTGAGGATGAGCGCGCCGTAGGCCAGGAACGCGGCGACGATGCGCCCGCGCGTAGGCCGTTCGGCAACGCGACCCAGCGTCCACAGGATCAGGGGGTACCAGACGAAGGCGTAGAATTCGGAAAGCGAGTCGCCGCGCACGTAGACGTTGACCAAGTGAAACGGCGCGAAGGTGTATGCTGCCACCGCGACGAGCGCCGCCGCCCGGCTCTTGAACGTGCGCCCGGCCCACAGCGCCATCGTGAGCGCGGCGAGAACGAAGCCGAAGGTCTGCACAGCCTGAATCGCGACGAGCGGGCTAAGGCCGAGTGCCGCCAGCCCGCCGGATAGGTAGTAAGGTAGCGCCGCGTAGTGATTGAAGAACGGATAGCCCAGATCGTAGGCTGCATGCGCCATCCAGCGCACCGGGAAAATGCCGTATCGCAGACTCTCCGCCATATCGAGCGTGCGCTGGAGCAGGAACGGGCTATCCCCCCCACCTCGCGTGTTGACCATCCCCACACCCCACAATGGCGCAGCAGCCAGCAAAGATATAAAGATGCAGGATGCAAGAAGCAGGAAAAAGGATGCAGGATGCAGGATGCAGGATGCTTGTCTCTTGCCTCCTGCCTCTTGCACCTTGCCTCTCGCCTCTTGCCTCTCGCCTCTTGCGTCTTGCATCTTTCTTCCTTACGGAGCCAGAATCACGCCCACTTCGACCCAATCGCCGATGGGATTGCCGGCGTCGTCGAGGCGCGAGAGTCCGTCGCCGGTATCGCTGCGATAGAGGCCGATGCGCAGGCTGTCGCGCGCCGGATCGGGAACAATGCCAGGCAGCGTGTGCTCGTCCAGAATGAGATCACCGACGGCCCAGCCGGTGGTGCGCAGATGACCGTATCCCGGCTGGTAGTCGTGCTGGGCGATAACGGCGCCATCACGCAAATAGTGAACAAAGACAGTATAGTCGGCATAGAGCGGCGCGTGCGCCTCCCACCAGAGGCGCACCGTCACACCGGAATCGTCAGGGTGAACGAGGGCCGCGCGCAAGATAATCCCCTCTTCGAAGCGTGCCGCCGGCTCGGGCACAGGCGGTCGGGGAGCGGCGTGGATGAACATAGCGACGGTGAAGGGCTGCTCGTCTTTGTCACCCTGCGCCTGCGGGCCTTCCTCGATGCGCAGGTACGCCGGACGCATGATATGCGAGAACACATCCAATTCCCAATT
>OMKS01002688.1_pt1 | contig 14650 bp, 13 predicted proteins | sample 1674721 | NCBI WGS metagenome assembly OMKS01 (sample SAMN06264996, study PRJEB25208) | sediment metagenome | isolation source: hot spring sediment | place: USA: California | collected 2014-09-02
GTTATCACCGCAGACATAAAGCCTGCCTGAAGCAGACAGGTCTGCGGCTACAAAACTAGCAACCTTCAAGGAAAAAGAACTTAACCACCAATCTCTTACCTTGAAGGTTTCTGAAAAACCTTAAAAATCCCCGGGATTTGTCAGATAAAAAATTATTAACAAAAATTTTTGCAAATCTATTTTGATTAAGAAAATCCCGGGGATTTCATCGGATTTGATATTCACCTCATCTTTCAAGAAATTTAGAGACTTAAAACCCACACGCATAAAGGAATCAACAATGAAGAAATTATTTTTGCTTCTATTTACCGTTTCAATTTTATTTGCACAAAATGTTAATCCTATCCCCGCAACTTCTTCGGAAAAAAGATTAGAAGGATATAACAAAAGAATAGAGCTTCAGCAAAAATCCCCATTTAAAAATGTAGAGTTTAGAAATGTCGGTCCGGTTGTACAAAGCGGACGTGTAACTGACATTGATGCGAACCCCGAAGACCCGACACATTTTTATGTTGCGTATGCATCCGGCGGATTGTGGAAAACAACCAACAACGGAATTTCATTCAAACCGATATTCGATAATCAAACTTCAATGACTTTGGGAGATATAGCAGTTGATTGGGGAAACAATATTGTTTATGCCGGAACAGGAGAAAATAATTCAAGCCGCTCATCTTATGCAGGAACGGGAATTTACAAAACAACAAACGACGGCGAAACTTGGGAACATCTCGGTTTAGCAGGAACACATAGAACAGGCAGAATAATTATTCATCCCGAAAACTCAAAAGTAATTTGGGTTGCAGCGGCGGGTGCGCTTTATTCACCTTCCGAAGACCGCGGAATTTATAAAACAACAGACGGCGGTATAACCTGGAATAAGACTTTATACATTGACCCAAACACGGGTGTTATTGATTTAGTAATCGATCCGGCAAATCCTGACATACTATATGCATCATCTTGGCATAGAACACGCAGAGCATGGAATTTTGTAGAAGGTGGAAATACTTCAGGCATTTATAAAAGTGTTGACGGCGGAAATAATTGGGAATTAATCTCAACAGAAGAAAGCGGTTTCCCAACCGGCGATGGTGTCGGAAGAATCGGGTTAGCTGTTTATGATAAAAACCCGGATATTATTTATGCTTTCTTAGACAATCAATATCACAGAGATGAAGAAAAAGAAGATTATGCTGTTACAAAAGATTTGTTAAGAAAAATCGGTAAAGAAGATTTCCTTAAACTGAATTCAAAAGATGTAAATGATTTTTTAGATAGGCATAATTTTCCACAAAAATATTATGCCGAAATGCTCTTCGAAAAAGTTACGAACGATGAAATAAAACCATCCGATATCGTTGCATATCTCGAAGATGCAAACAGCATGTTATTTGAAACTCCTGTAACCGGCGCAGAAGTTTACAGATCGGACAATGCAGGCAAAACTTGGGTAAAGACTAACTTAGATTATATCGAAAATATGTATTACACATACGGATATTATTTTGGTGAAATTAGAGTTGCTCCTGACAACCCGGATCATATTTATATCTTGGGAGTACCGATTTTACGATCAACAGACGGCGGGAAAACATTTTTTACTATTAACAAAGAAAATGTTCACGTTGATCATCATGCATTGTGGATTAACCCTAATAATCCCGCACATATGATAAACGGCAATGACGGCGGTGTTAACATTACTTATGATTACGGAGAAACATGGTTCAAGGCAAACACGCCATCGGTAGGACAATTCTATACGGTAAATGTTGATATGGCTGAACCGTACAATGTTTACGGAGGTATGCAGGATAACGGCGTTTGGTTCGGACCTTCAACTAATGTGGATGATTATTCTTGGTATGCAAGTGGTGACTATGCTTTTAAAGGATTAATGGGCGGTGACGGAATGCAGGTTGCAATAGATACACGCGATAACGCAACCGTCTATACCGGTTATCAATTCGGAAATTATTTTAGATTGAATACGCAAACCAAAGCCAGAAAATATATAACCCCGGAACATAGTCTCGGTGAAAGACCCTATCGTTTTAATTGGCAGTCACCGATTCATCTTTCGGTTCATAACCAGGATATAGTTTATTTCGGTTCGCATAAACTTCACCGCTCTTTAGATAAAGCTGAAACTTGGGAAGCCATTTCCGATGATTTAACCAAAGGAGGAAAAAAGGGAAACGTACCTTACGGAACATTAACAACAATTGATGAATCACCGCTTAAGTTCGGTTTAATTTATGTCGGAACCGATGACGGTTATATCTGGATAACAAAAGACGGCGGCAATAAATGGGAAAGAATTTCAGATTCACTGCCGCAGGATTATTGGGTTAGCAGAGTTGACGCATCTAACCACAATGAAGGAACGGTTTATGCATCACTAAACGGTTATCGCTGGGATAATTTTAATGCGTTAGTTTATAGATCAACAAATTACGGAAAGACCTGGGAACAGATAGGTAAAGATTTACCCGCCGAACCGGTTAATGTTATTAAAGAAGACCCGAAGAAACCGAATATACTTTATGTCGGTACAGATCACGGTGCTTATATTTCAACCGATTACGGTAAATCATTTACTGCATTTTCAAAAGGATTGCCTGCGGTTGCCGTACACGACTTGGTTGTTCATCCGAGAGATAATGATATTGTTTTAGGCACACACGGAAGATCAATATTCATTGCGGATGTTAACTATATTCAAAAACTTGACGAATCAATTACATCAAAAGATTTGCATTTCTTCCCTGTTGAAAAAGAAATTAAGTTTTCACCAAGATGGGGTAGATTAAATTGGGATTGGAATTTAATTGAACCTTCAGCAGCTGAGTTTGTTTTTTATTCTAATAACGAGGGAGAATCCTCAATAAAAATTTTCACTGACGGTGGTATTCAACTTAAAGAATTAATAAACAATTCGGATTACGGATTGAATTTTGTTAAATATGATTTGACGATTGATTCGGCAGTAGTTGAAAAATATATTAATGAATTAAATGAATCAGCAGAAGAAGAAATAAAAATAAAAAAAGCAGATAACGGAAAATTCTATATTCAGCCGGGAACTTATGACGTTGAGATTACTTTAAATGGAGTAACAGACATTCAGACGCTTGTAATAAAAGCAGCCGATAAAAAAGAAAGAGGTAAAGAAAAGAAAACCCCGTAATTGATTAATGATTATTTATTATTGATTATTATTAGAGAATGAGGAAGTGATGTCCATACAAGAAACACAAAAAGAAATAGTAGAAGAATTTCAATACTTGCCGGATTGGGAGGAAAAGTATGGCGAGATAATTCGGTTGGGAAGAAAACTCCCCGAATATCCCGAAGAATTCAGAGATGAAAAATACAAAGTAAAAGGATGTCAATCACAAGTATGGCTGCATCCGGAATTTAAAGACGGTAAAATTCTTTTCGATGCGGACAGCGATGCAATGATTGTAAAAGGATTAATCGGTTTATTGATGCGCGTTTATAATAACAGAACACCGCAGGAAATTTTAGATAACCCGCCGGACTTTTTACAAGAAATCGGAATTGATAACCATCTTTCTCCAACAAGGAAAAACGGTCTCGGTGCAATGATGAAGCAGATTCAAATGTATGCGGTTGCGTTTAGGTCTATGGAAAAATAGAAAATTAGTAATGATACCTGCACTGTAAAAAATTAATTTGTTCTTTGCTCACTTTATAAACAATACGGTGTTCTTGAGTAATTCTGCGTGACCAAATATCTTTCTTTAAATACTTAAGCTGTTCCGGTTTCCCAATACCGTTAAAAGGATCTCGCAAAACGGCTTCCATTAATAGGATAATTCTATATGCTGTTTTGCGATCGGTCTCTGTCCAATATTTCAGATCTTCGATAAATTGTTTTTGTAAAACGGCATCTCTTTTAATTTTACTCAATGCCGAACTCTTTCCTTAAGTCATCGATAAGTACTTTCTTGCCTTTACCTTTTTCTGCATCTTTTACTGCTTCAAGCAAACGCTGTGCATTTTTAGGAGAACGTAGCAAATGAGCAGTTTCTAAAAGAGATGAAAGTTCTTTTTCCGAAATTAGTGCAACGCTGTCACCGACTCGTCTATCGATAAAATACACCTCATTGTTTTCGGAGACCTTATTTAATATCTCGGCTAAGTTTTCCCTTGCTTTGGAATATGTATATCTTTCTGCCATAGCAAACCCCACATGATTGTACAGAGTTATTGTACGACTATTTGTGGAAAGATTCAAGGTCTATATTATCTCTCAATAATATGTTTTCTTGTTTGATAATATATTCCGATCAAATAAAAATGATTCTATAATCGACTTTTCTTAAATTGCTCAACAAATCTTTTTAAATGAGTGAATCATGAAAAATAATTTTTACACAGAATTTGATACAAAGCGTTTACACGAGAGCAAACGCGAACATGATTACCGCAATGCATTTCAAATTGATAGAGATAGAATTATACATTCGTCCGAATTCCGCAGACTGCAAGGCAAAACCCAAGTCTTCCTGCCCGGTGAATATGATTTTTACAGAACAAGATTAACTCACTCAATTGAAGTTGCGCAAATTGGAAGATCAATTTGTAATTTTATTCATCACAAAGAAAAAGATAAATTCAGTGATGATTATTTTATCGAGCCTGATTTGGTCGAATCGGCCTGCCTTGCTCATGATTTGGGTCATCCGCCGTTTGGTCATGCCGGAGAAAGAACACTTCATAAACTAATGAAAGAGTACGGCGGATTTGAAGGTAATGCTCAGACGCTTAGAATAATTACCGAAACAATTTACAGAACCGAGAACTCACGAAAAGGAATGAATCCTTGCAGAGCATTCCTCGACAGTATTTTAAAATATAAAAGTTTGTTTAACGAGCTTGACAATCCTTTCAACCACTATATATACGTTGAACAAAAAGAACACTTAAATTTTGTTTTTGATGGCGAAGATATTCACAAACATTTTTCACACGGCGAAGAAGCAGATTCTTTCAGAAGTATCGAATGTCAAATTATGGATTGGGCTGATGATACCGCTTATGCTATTAATGATATTCAAGATAGTATAATCGGCGGCTTTATTACGATTGCCAAACTTGTTAATTACGCCAAAGATTATTCTTTGAACAAAGATGAGTCTGTTTATTTAGAAGAATTAATAGAATGGATTAAAGACGGTAAAATAAAACCAAAACTCGGTTCGCAGATTGGAGATTTTATCAACGCATGCTCAATTGAAGAACAAAAAACTTTTATGGATAACAAAACAAACCGGTACAAGTATAAATTGGTTGTTGATGGTAAATGTCTTGAGAAAGCAAATTTCTACAAAAAAATTGCAACCGAATTAGTATTCAAATCAACGCAGCTGCATCAGATGGAATCCAAAGGGGATTATATGCTTACAAACTTTTTTAATGTGATGAAAGAAAATTATATTGAGAGAGTTAACGATATAAAACTTGTACCGGAATTCGGTCATAAAATAATTGTGAATACAGAAGACAAACTTACCCGCGCAAGATTGGTTTGCGATAACCTAGCTGGAATGACGGACTCGTTTGCAATGCGTTCATACCGAAGATTGTTTGACCCGAATTACAGTTCTATTGCCGATTTGGTTTAATCATTGCCCCATCTCACCTTGGAAGTTTATTAATTAACCGTAGAGGCTCTAAGCCATTTCTTGTCAATTTACATTTATTTTTAAATAATTATTAACTACTTTTGAACCAAGTTGATCCAAGAATGGTTCACCATCAAAATGAAATCGATAACATTACATAACATGAACAATAAGCTGTACCATTATCTAAACAAGCGGGCAAAAGAAAAGGGTACAAGTTTAAATCAGACTATCAAGTTAATTCTTGAAGAGCACTTCGGAATCAGTCCACAACAAAATAAGAAGGAAGAAGAATTCCGAGAGTTTTTGGGTGTTTGGAATAAGCAGGAGCTGAAAGAATTCCAAAAAAGAACCGATGAATTTAATAAAGTGAATGGGGACGATTGGAGGTGAAAAAGGTACTGTTGGACACGAATGCATACAGCAGTTTGCTAGCCGGTGATGAAAAAGTATTGAAAGAAATTGAAAACTCGGCAATCGTTTATCTTTCAGTATTTGTAATTGGCGAATTACTAACTGAATTTAAAGGAGGCAGCAAGGAGCAGGAAAACAAAAAAATTTTAACGCGCTTTTTTGAAAAACCCTCTGTTGAAATTATTAATGCAACAGTCGAAACTTCCGAATTCTTCGCACACGTAAAATATCAATTAAAAGTGAAGGGCTCTCCCATACCGATCAATGATGTCTGGATTGCCTCTCATGTTTTTGAAACCGGTTCAACACTAATTACTTATGATTTACACTTCAGTAAGATTCCCGGTATCAAACTTTGGGATCAGTTAGATTAACATTCCGGTTATTGAATTAGCTGTAAAAAATTGGACTTGTCTGCCAACAAAAGGTAAGCTTACTTTTGAAATCTCTCAATAACTTCTTCAACTGTCTTTGTATTATTAAAGAAAGATAAAATCTTACTCAACACTTCATCCACATAAGCATCCGGACAGGATGCACCGCTTGTTAAAACAATTTTAACCGGTTTGTTTAGAGGAAGGAAATTCTCGGTAGTAATCTCTTCTTTGCTGTGAATATTAAAATGACTGATTAACGTTTTAGATAAAATTTTATCGGCATTGTTTATAAAGTATGTCGGAAATTTCTCTTCAAGCAGCTCAACAATATGAGATGTATTTGAACTATTGTATCCGCCGACTACAATTGCTAAATCGGCATTGGTATTCAACAAACCATAGGTAGCAGATTGATTATCGTTTGTTGCATAACAAAGTGTGTCGCGTGTATCGGCAAAGTGATCTTTTATATTTTCCTCGCCATATTTATCAACCATAGTGCGCTTTAGTAAATCGGCGATTTCTTGTGTTTCGGTTGCGAGCATTGTTGTTTGGTTTACCACCCCGACTTTTTCCAAATCTTTTTCTACATTGAAGCCTTCGGAATATTTACCGCTAAAAATTTTGTAAAAATCCTCTTTGGGAAAAATTCCTAATATTATTTTGGCAAGCGTTTCGGTTTCCTTTATATCTCTAACAATAACGGATTTTGCGTTTCTAACGGAATGCGAAAATGTAGCTCTTGTTTCTTCGTGATTATGTTTGCCGTGAATAACAACTGTATATTCTTTATCTCCCAATTCGTAAGCGCGGTTCCAAACTTTTTCTACAAACGGGCATGTTGTATCATACTGTTCGGTTGGAATTCCCATTTCTATTAACTTCTTCTCAATCTCTCTTGTCGTTCCGAAGGCGGGAATTAAAACTATATCTTCTTTTGTAATTTCATCCCATTGTACATAATGATTCCCTTCGGTATCCATAATAAAATTAATTCCTTGCTGCTTAAGATCTGCATTTACGCCCGGATTATGTATCATCTCGCTTAGGAGAAAAATTCTTTTACCTGGATTTTCTTCCACAGTTTTGTAAGCAATTTCAATTGCGTTTTCAACACCGTAACAGAAACCAAAGTGACGGGCTATGTAAAACTTTACCGGTCCAAAATCTAATTCGGTAGGGGTAAAATCTTTCTTACGCGGATCTTTAATTTTACGAAGCTCTTTTATCGTAGAAATTATTGAACTTCTATAATGTTCGGGGATATCAAATTTTTTCATGATTACTTTCTGTCATCAACATAACAAGATGTATTAATTAGTCTCCACTTTAAAAGAAACCTCTACTTCATTCCATTCAATTACAACATCTGCGGAATAAGGAGAAACGTATTTGAATGTAAATAATAATCTATCGGTAAAATCACTTTTGCGGGGTTTAACTTTAAACCTTAGAAAGTCTTCACTTTCTTTATAATTAAAAGCTCCCCACTGATCCCACACTTTATTAAAAATAATTGTCCATTCTTTTTCGCCGGGTATGGTAAACAAACCATATTTACCTTTCGGCACTTCATAGCCTTCAACCACAACATTGTCTCCGAATTCAATTACCGTTGCTTCGTTAGCGCCCGTTCTCCAGATTTGATTAAGTGGAACCAATCCATCCCAAATTTTTCTATCCTTTACTCCCGGTCGGCTGTAGTTTATAGTAACCTCAGTGTAGCCAATTACTTGGGATACAGAAGCTTTCGGACTTAACCGCGGCGGATCGTTTTGTGCTGATGAAGTTGAAACAACGAATAATAAAATTGACAGAATAATAAAAAAGGTGTTCTTCATGAAATCTCCTAAAAGATTCGTATATATTTAATATTACGGCTTACCAAAAGTTAATTATCTTCTTTTCTCTGTACAAGAGTTAAAATAGTGTAAACAGCAACAAGCTTATCCATGTGAGCATAAAAATAATCACCGCTGATACCGGCAAAGTTTATAATATTTGTTTCTGTTACGGTGCGTCTTGGTGAAAATAAAAAGAGCTGTCTCAAAAGTAAATTTCAAATAAATAATCTGTGGAAATCTCGCCAGAGTTCGGCGTAGTCTGACGACAGTTCAAATCTGTGCCTGCCCGTCTTTGACGTGGGTATCTGTGATCCAATTTTATAAAAAACTTTTCTTTTGAGACAGCCTCCAATTTTTAATTAAAACTCGTCACCGTCCATACCGCTGCCTTCACCATTTTGAGGTCTTCGCTGTTGTTTGTAATTATTAATATTAAAGCGAAGATTTAACATTATGTCTGATGACTCTCTGGTGGCAAGTCTATACGTATATAAATCGGGAGTTTGAAGAGTATGTTCTCTTTTAAATGTACTTAGAACATCACGCATTTGAAGAGTTGCGGTTAACATGTTTTCAATTACATCATACCTTAAAGCGGCATTAACAAAAAGGAAATCCTCGGTTCTACCTTGCGAAGAAACTGATGGACTATTATATATTGCATTCAACTGCACCTGAAGTCTATCTGTTAATTTTACGACATTGTTAAATCTTAGGTTCCAGTTGAAACTTGTTCTTGAAAACTCTCTGTCGTTAATCGTTCCTTCAACTCTATAATCATAGATATTACCAATTAGGTTAACATTCCAATTTCTTATTGGGTCAAAATTGAAAAACAATTCTGTTCCTAAAGAATAATCTTTTCCGACATTATCAACCGAACTAAGTGTAATTCCATCGGAATAAACCGAACTTAGTCTTTCAACTTTATTATTTACTATCCTATAATATCCTTCAACCGAAAAAACCATATTGCCAATATATGTTTGATAACCCAATTCATAAGAATCAATGTATTCCGGGAGTAAGCTGGGATTACCGATACGAACATTGTAAGCATCCATCCATGTTTCAAAAGGTTCTAATTGCCAGCCGCGCGGACGGTTTATTCTTCTTGTATAACTTGTCATTAACTGATGTTTATCGAGAAATTCATAACTGAAGTGTGCCGACGGAAAGAAATCCCATCTATCTATTTCAAAACTGCTGTTACTACTTGCGACATCAATTTGTCTGCCGGTATATTCACCTCTTGCACCAAACTGAAATCCTAATCTGCCGATTTTATTCGAGTAAAGAGAATAAACAGAATGAACTGTTTTGTCATAATTAGCTTCATTTTTAATATCTATTTGTTCGACATAATCGTTAACATCAGGTTGGTAATAATATAAGCCGGTTCTTTCTGTCGACAATTCTAAATCTGTCTGATAGCCGGCTTCAAACTTACTCTTAGCATTAAAAGGCAACGTGTATTCAAGTTTTATTCTAAAGTTTTCATCGGGACCTGCCTCGGTTGATTTTTGTCCGCTTATAACCGCTCCGTCTTGACGAAGATTGTTGATTGTATATTCTTCGTTTTCTGCATTGTCATAACTAATATCTGCGGTCAGTTGGTGACCGGCTTCGTTAAACTTTAATAGGTAATTCAGAAACAAACTGTAAGAATACCCGCTTCTTTCACGATCGGAATAACTTCTGAAAAATTGCCTTGACGGATCGTCGGATGTCCATTGGTTATAACTTAAGTTGGAAATTCTATTAAAAGCTCTGTCGGAGAATCTTCCACCCAGTGTAATAAGATTTCCCAAACCAAAATTATATGATAGTGACCCGTTTAAACGAAGAGAAGTTCTGCCTCTTGTTCCGTTTCCATCGGAATCATAAAAAGAATAGAATTCATCGCGGTTTGTCCAATTATTTTCTTCTTCAACCATTTTGAACAACCGTTTATTATAATTTGCGCCAAAGTTGGCTTGAAAATCACCACTTCTATAATCGAAAATTCCCTCAGCTCCGTATTGATCGTTTAATCCGCCGTTTAATTCCGCAACACCGCTTATCCCTACTTGATCGGATTTTTTCATAACAATGTTAATTATTCCTGATGTTCCTTCGGGGTCATATTTTGCGGAAGGATTAGTTATTATTTCTATGTTTTGTATTGAACTCGCGGGAATTTGTTGTAACACATCACTAGCGTCAAGAACAGTTGGTCTTCCGTCAATTAAAACTGTAAAATTTCCGCTTCCTCTTAAACTAACGTTTCCTTCAATATCAACGGTAACCGACGGAACGTTTTCTAAGATATCGACCGCAGTACCGGAAGCAGCAGTAAATTGGCTTCCGACATCAATTATTTTTTTGTCTATTTCATATGATATTGGTGAGCGTTGACCGCTAATTAAAATTTCTTCGGTACCGTAAGTATGAGGGGTTAATTTAATCTCGCCGATATCAAGCGGACCGGGATTTTGTATAATAATGTTATCAACAACTTTTTTATCGAACCCTATAAAACTTGCTTCAATGTAATAAGAGCCGCGTTTTATTCTTTCGAGAAGAAAAACTCCATCTTTGTTTGTTACTGTTCCGGTAACCTGAGTACTATCATCGGAATTGAATAAAACAATATTGGCAAATTCCATGGGAATATTTGTGGAGAGTTCTAAAACTTTTCCTGTAATAGACGGTGGATTCATCCCCCCGCCTGAACCTGGTCTTTGTTGTGCCGGAATTACTAAAAGAGGCAGCAGTAGAAGTAAAACATAAATTCGCATGAATATTTCTTTCTTTGTAATTATTGGTGATTTTGGTTTATCTCTTTGAACAAATAAATGAGGTAAAAGGTTTAACAAGGAATTAAACGGGCAAAATTTTTCGCCCGCTTAATTTGCAAAACCTAATTTTTTGTAAGAGTATATGTTCCGGAAACTTCAGGCACGAGGAATACAGAGGGGATCTTAAAACTACCTGTCATTGTATTGCCGGATATTGTTCCCGTAAGTACCTCATCGTTATTAGACCCAAGAGAAATCGAAAAACTGTTATTTACTACCTCCGCTAAACCGTCCGAATCGGTATTAGCATATGTCCCCTCGGTTGTTGACGAACCTGAAACTATTTTATAATTTATACTATAGCTTGTAACAAAAGCTTTCCCGCCAACATTTCCTACTGTGATGGTCATAGTTGTATCCATGCTATTATGCCCGGAATAAGTCCCCACGGATTCCGGAGCCTTTGGTTCTGCCGGATTTGAATCATCACTGCTGCACGCAGTAAAAGCCAGAGAAATAAATAATACTGTTATAATAAGTTTTCCTAATTGTTTCAATGTCGAATCTCCTTAATTTTTAATTATACACGTGGTCTGATTTTTATAAAGATACATGAAAAAAATTATTTTCAAAAGTAAACAAAAATTAGTTTCGTAAATTAGTTTCGTAACGAATAATTTTCGATGGCTCACCGGATAATTTGGTGGCAAACTGCTTAGATTTACCAGACACAAAAAAGACGTGAAATGAAAATCAAAAAATTATGCCGCGAATTCGCGAATGAAAAACGAATAAAAAATCAAATATGTGAACTTTATTACTTGTCTATTAGCTGCTCAATTTGATTTCTCACAAATGAGCCTAGATAAAAAAATAAAAACTCGGAAGAAGTATATTTTTATTCGCGTATTAGCGGCTTAAAAAAATTATATCTTCTGTTACTATCAATAAAGCGACTGAAGGATTTTTCTTTTATCAGTCAGTTAGCAAACGGATTTTCACTTTTCCGCTAAATGACTTTTACCTACTAGTTTTCCGGTGATCCCGTATGCTTAATAGCGTTCTTTTAGAAATTACTTTTATCAAATCATGTAAAGATTGCTTTTTTAACGAGTTAATTTTACTTTTGAGTATTCTTCCAATCAATAGTCGGCGCATCATTGAGTAAATACGTTGAGTTAACAGATCTTGAACTGATGCAGAGAATTTCTAAGTATGATTCCCGTGCATTAGAAGAATTATTCGAAAGATACTCCGATTTACTCTATACTCTTGTAAAAAAAATTGCTCCCGACGAATTAACTGCCGAAAACATCCTCGTTGAAATTTTCGCAATCATCTGGAAAAACATCGAAAAGTTTGATTTCGAAACCGGTAATGTTTATACGTGGATTGTTACCTTAGCCCGCAACCGTGCTGTTGAATCTCTGAGAAGAAGTAGAGATTCATCTTCAACATTGGATTTTTACGATGATGATTTCGAGAATCTATATATTATTCCTTATCTATCACGCGATATAGATACGCTTGATATTAAAACAGCTTTTAAAGTAAAAGATAAAGTTGAAAAAGCTCTGGCTCGTTTAACGGATGCTCAAAAATATGTTATTCATCTCGCATATTATGATGGATATACATTGGATGAAATTGCAGATAAATTAAATATTCCGGTTGAAACTGTCCGCACAAAAGTACTGACTGCTATGCATAGTTTACGTGAAAATTTATTACAAGGGCAATCGTAATGGCATCAAACGCAATTCATGAAATGATTAGTGCTTTTGCAGCAGGATGCATGGATCGAAAGAATCACAAGACATTTAGAGAATATGTTGAAGATGGCGGTGAAATGCCTGTTGGCGAATTGGGCGAACTTCAAAATGTAATTTCACTGCTTCCGGTTATATTAGAATTAGAAAAACCAACCCCTGAGCTCAAAGATAAAGTTGCCAAAAGACTTATTAGTCTGCAAGATGAAATTAAAGATAAAATAAAAGCTACAAAGCAAAGTACAAAAACTGCAGCTAAAACAGTTATTAGTAATATAGATGAAGAAGAACTGAGGTTAACACCTGCCCCGGAACCGACACGAGTAGAAGATATTCCACCACGTCCAACATCTCCTAAAACTAGGGGAACTGAATTTTATGAGACTGCCAAAAGAGTTAATCCTCCTGCTCCAACTCAAACCTATGACTTACCGCCAAGGACTATTAATGATCTGAAAGATAATGCTGTCTCAAATTCAATTAAATATATTTGGTTTGCACTAATACTTGCATTTTTAGTTTTAGCTTCCGGATTGATAATTGTTTACCTATCTCCCCAGGAATATTCCGGGAAAATAGCGGAACTTGAGGGAAGGATTAGTTCACTTAATGAAGAAGTTGTTTCTACTAGAGAGTTGGTGGTTAGGTTCGATGATCTCATTCAGTTTATGACATATGAGGATATTAAAATTATTCATCTAAATCCTACCGATAACACTACCACAGGTTACGGTAAATTAATGGTTTCATTTAAACACCGGGAAGGACTATTAGAACTGAAAAATATGCCCTCGCTCGGATCAGATCAAGCTTTTCAAATTTGGTTGATTAGCGATGGAAGATCTTACTCGATTGGAAGTTATGTTCCTAGTAGAGCACAAAGATATATAAGTATATCGGATCTACCTTATTTACCTAATAATATAATTGAAATGGTTCGTGTTACAATAGAACCACTTACCGGGTCCGAAATCCCGCAAGGTCCTGCAGTTTTATTCGGAAGCTTAAACGAGGTTCCGCCCGCTGCTACGCCCCGACGACGGTAGTCGCTGCGATTTTCCGATAACAAGTAGTATTCCAATTAGTATCAAAAAAATCGACCAGAAGTACAGCAATGTCAAAGTTGTTTTATGTGCAAACTGTACAATCCAACTGTCTTTAAAATAAATAATTGAGGTTAAGGATAAGGCAAAAAAGAAAATCGATGCAGCAAGGAAAGATTTTACAACGGTGTTCTCTAAATATAGTATGATAAACCCACCGCTGATCACATATAAAATTGAAGGGAGTGCAAGATTATACCAATTCAAGATTTCGTAATGACTAATTATATAAAGCAGTATACCGGTATTTAAACAAACACTTGTTAAAAATAATTGAGTACGATAACAAGCACAAGCGCAATTACATAAAAAATCCTGTTAATCTTGTTTATCCTGTCAAAATTTTTTTTGTGCCTCGTATGATAAAAGCACGATTTCGATTTCGATTTATAGATAAGCCTGTAATTTTTTGACATTAGGTTTATTACACACAGCAAGATTATAATAAATTTCACATCTACATCCAGCCGCAGATAACGCAGATTTTATTATGATTTGCACAGATTTTAGTTTTTTATCAGCGGTTATCATAAACAAATCTGTGTCATCTGCGTCCCAGCTGTTAAAAAAATATGAAATGTATTTTGTTAGAAATAAAAAAAACATAATCTCTGTGGCTCGGTGTCTCCCGTGGTGAAAGTAATAAAAGCGATTACGATTACGAACACGAAATATAAAGCGTGGGCATTGATATATATATATATAT
>OMKS01002691.1_pt1 | contig 14634 bp, 12 predicted proteins | sample 1674721 | NCBI WGS metagenome assembly OMKS01 (sample SAMN06264996, study PRJEB25208) | sediment metagenome | isolation source: hot spring sediment | place: USA: California | collected 2014-09-02
CAATCAATCGGCTTGAGGTTTATGGTAGTCTCCTCATTCGTCCCCGCCATCGGCGGGGTGGGGCGCTGCCGACTACGAACTGCCCGCTCCCGGCGCAGCCGGGTTCTCCTTCTGTCATCTGATCGGTCATCGATCAGGGCGATGCGCAGCGGTGATGGAGTTCCTTGAGAGATTTCAGGTACTCCGCGGAACGGTCGAGATAGAACGACAGGGCGCGGGCGAATTGCTTGCCGAGCACCCCGTCGACAAACAACCTGCTGATCTGCCTCTGCTCCTTCAGTACAAACTGGGAGGCAACCAGAATCCGGCGCTCCTCCTCCGACATCGTCCGCATGATCGCATGCAGAGTGTTGGCGGCCCGGGGCTGGTACATCCAGATGTAGAGGAGATCCAGGGCGTTGATGATGACAATCTTTCCCAGGGCCGGGTTCCGTTCATTGACGGCTTCCATGAATCTTCCCGGCTTCTCAAGCAACTGCAGGATATCGGCTTCGGGAAACAGGGTCTCCAGGGAGGCGTAGGTTTCAAAGACCTGGGCGATCTTGGCCGCGTAATCCATGGACCGGGAACGGATATTATGGTACCGGTCGGCCAGCCCCTCGATAAATCCGGCAACGCAGTCCGATGCCAGTTTGGAGATCACCGCGGCCCACTTCTGCAGGGCATCCTGGACAGCGACAACACCGGCGGCGCCGATAATCATGCCGATGGCCACGTTCAACCCCAGGGCCAGGGGGATGGAAAGCAGGGTCCGGAAAAAATTCCCGTAAACGGCTGCCCTGGACAGCCCCCGGAAAATATTATGGCCCGATATATACATGCCGTTGGCCACGGCCATGACGGAATACAGGGCGACGGGGTTAGTCGCGGTGGTAATGCCGAACTGCTGGTCCAGCAGCATGGTTTTGACCAGCCAGTCCAGCAGGGGAACGGAAAAACCGGTATACAAAAGCGAATCAGAGAGCCGGTCCCAGCTCACGTACTCTTTCCATTTCAACAGGGGCGAACGCCGCAGGCCCCCGGCCCCGAGCACCGACTGGATGATATTTCGGAGCCCGGTGATGCCGAACCAGATAAAGGCCCCGCCATAGGCCAGCAGCCACCAGTCCTTGGTCAGGGCAAAGGTGGCGAAGGCCGGAATGAAGCCGGCCAGGATTTTCAGGCCGTTTTTCAGATAACTGTTGAGGCAGCGGAAGGGTATTTTGGGCCGCCTGGCCACAACCTCCCGGTTTTCCAGGGACAGCCCGCTCTCCGCCTCGGTCTGCATCCAGCCGAGGGTCGCCACGTTGCCCCGGGGCGCCATACAGGTGAAATAGGGCTGGACAACCCAGTCCCGCCGGCGCTCGACTTTCCAGTTGACCGGCAGGAACCCCGGCGTGCAGATTGACTGGGCGGCGCCCCCCGCATCCCGGCGAAGGCCCCCGTACTCCCAGGAGAGATTATACCGGTCCCGGGGAATATACGTGACCTGCAAAAAGGCCCGGACGCAGACCGGGATTTTCCAGGGCGAACGCTCCTGCCGCTGTTCGATTTTCTTCCTGGCCCTTCGGGGGAGCGTTTCCTTGACGACCAGGCCCATGCCGAACCGGTGCCGCGAGGTGCCGGTGGAATCGCTGCCGATGCGGGACCGCAAGGGCGAGTTCCGGTAAAAAGCATGCAGTTCCGGAATGTTGTGCAGTATGGCCGTCAGCCTGTCGATCCGTTCTTTCTTTCCTTCAACGGGCACGGGGGAATCCTGCAGGCCGCGAATGATCTTCTGGATGATCTTTTTGAGCTGGATGACGTTGGCCTGGTTGATGGCCAGCTGCAGGGTGTTGATTTCCTCGTTATGAACGGCCTTGCCCGTTGCATGGTCCTTGAGGTTGAAAATTTCCAGGTGGGTTATCTTGCCCCGGCAGTCGTACAGGAGTTCAAGGACATCGGCGGTGCTGAGGTTGTTGAGATTCAGGGTCACCCGGAAGCCTGACTGGAAGGCGGCCAGTCTGTCGAGGAGTTCCCGGGGGGCAAGCTGGAGCAGGCCCGGCACACCGGGCCCGGGCTGCGGTTCGTAGGGATTGTGGATGTCGGGATTTTTTTCCGGCAGCAGGAACCCCTCGATAATGGCATCCACATCCAGGGTGTTCATGACCTCCACCGCGTGGGTGATGCGCATCCGCTCTTCCCTGTCGACCCTGGGCAGGATGGCTCGATACCCCTCAACAGTCTCCTTCATGGACGGGAGCATTCTGCCGTAAATGAACCTGGCAAGATGAAGCAGGGACGGCTGACCGGTGCCGACAAAGGCGAAAAATTCGTCCTGGTTCACAGGGGCCAGCCTGATCCCGTAGGCCTCGTTGATCAGGGGCAGATGCCTGTCGTTGAATTTCCTCAGCACCCCGATGACGTACTGCTGCTGGTATTCGGAAACCAGGCGGCCTTCGTCCATGAACGCCTTGGCCGGTCCCTGCCTGATGAAATCGAGGAAATCCTGTTTGTCGGCGAATCCGCGCGGCGACCAGATGAGCTTGATATACCGGCCGCGGAAAGGGGCGGAAAACTCTATGCCGACCCTGACGTTGATCCCCATGATCTCCGCCGACTCCATGAGTTCGGTGGCCACCTCGACATCAATGTAGTTGTAGTAGATGACCGTCAGACGCCGGATTCCCTTGATCCAGGCGTCCATGATCAAGTGGGTCGGCGACTTGCGGCCCTTGGTGTTGGCATCATGGACATGATCGTCAAAGGCGATCTGGTTCCATTCCTCCGGCATCTCGATCAGGTGGTACTTGTCCAGCTGACTGCGGATAAAACGGGGCTTGCCGTAGGCGGCCGTCCGGAAATCACGGGCCAGCACAACCTACCGCACATAATCGCCATGGGAGCGGACCAGCTCCTTCATCGTTTCCAGCAGGACCCGGGCCGTATTGATGCGCAGCGTGCTCTGGGAACTGCACAGGACCTCGTCGTGGAGGGATCGGAGCGCGTTGAGGCGGTCGGCTGCCTTGCCTGCCTCCAGGGAGCCCAGCAGATGGATGACCGCATAGGCGATCCGCAGGCCCATGGTGGCCGACATTTCCTTGATCCCGTGGGGATGGAGATAGGGGATGAGCAGGTTCTTGACCAGCTTGTGCGATTCATCCCGGTGGAGAACGTCGTTGACTATGTTCAGGAGCACATAATCGTTCGGGTCAAAATACCATCTTGATATGCTGTCGTTGGCATTCTGCATGGATGCCGGTGGGGTCCGTATGCTGGCCGGGTCGCCGATATTGCCCGTCACAACCCATGTCCCTGCATGATGGCCGTGGCTTTCTCCACATCCTGCCGACTGCCGACAAAAAGCGGCGTCCGCTCATGGAGGGAGCCCGCCTTGATATCAAGGATCCGCCGCCTGCCGTCGGTGGCGGCCCCTCCGGCCTGCTCGGCGATGAACGCCATGGGCGCTGCTTCGCACAGCAGCCGCAGTTTGCCGCTTGGCTTGCCCGAATCCCCAGGATACATGTAAATGCCGCCGTACATCAGGTTGCGGTGAAAATCGGCCACCATGGAGCCGATGTAGCGTGAGGTGTAGGGCTTGCCCAAGTGGGTCCGGCCGGACTTGAAGTAGTCGATCACCGCCCTGGTCCGTTCATCCCAGTACATGCTGTTGGCCTCGTTGACCGAATAGATTTTTCCCTGCTCCGGCATCCTGATGTGGGGGTGGGAGAGGAGGAATTCCCCCACCGACGGGTCCAGGGTGAACCCGTGCACGCCGTTGCCCACCGTGTAGACCAGCATGGTGCTCGAGCCGTAGAGGAAATACCCCGCCGCCACCTGCTCGCTGCCCCGCCGCAGAAAATTCTCCACCGTGCCGCAGGGCACCCCTTCAATGCGGCGGTAAATGGAAAAAATGGTGCCGATGCTCACGTTGGCATCGATGTTGGATGAACCGTCCAGGGGATCGAAGATGATCACGTAGTTGCCGCGCGGCAGATTGTCCGGGACTCGTATGACGCCTTCATTCTCCTCGGACGACAGGGCGCAGAGGAGCCCGGAGCGCTGCATGCGCCAGATAAACACATGGTCGGCGAATTCGTCCAGCTTTCGGACTTTTTCCCCCTGGACGTTTATTTCGCCGGTCAGGCCGAGAAGATCCGCCAGCAGCCCCGCCTTGTTTATTTCCCGGGAGATGAGCTTGGCCCCGGTAATGAGTTCATTGAGAAGCTGGGTGAACTGGCCGGTGGCGGCCGGGAACTCGTCTTCGCTCTGAAGCAGATGTTCGGTGATGGTGGTGCCCATTCTGTACTTTATTGCATCCGACATATTTTCATCCTGTGCAGTCATTCATGAAAGCCGCTCCGGCGCTCCTCATCCATAATACATCGACCGGGCTGTGAATACGAGGCCTTATACCATCCCCTGCCGGCGGAAAATACGCCGTTCACCGTCCGCTGCCTGAAAAGTGATCACTGATCAGCGCCGCCGCCGCCGCGCATTGAAGGCCGAAAGGCAGATAGCCGGAGTAGCCCGGCAGGGGCATGGCGAAGATCTGGAAGCGGTGGACAAAAGGGATGCTGTACTGCCAGTGCGCCAGGCTTTTCCAGTTCCACGTTTCCCAGTACAATCCGCACACCAGGGCCGCCAGGGCGGGCAGAACGACACGCCGCCAATCCCCTTCCCGGACGCCGTCAAAAACCGTCGGCCGGCCGGACGCAAGCTGGAAGCCGACGAGAACCAGCAGCGGTGAAATCCAGACCAGGGGAAAAAGTATATCGGGAAAAACGGCAAGCAGAGCAAGGGAAAACGCTGCCGCGCCAATGAGAGCCAGACCGGGGCCTTTTCCCTTCGGGGCGGAAACGGGGCGCCATTCCCGAAACGGGGCCGTCAGTCGTGGAAACGTTCCCAGGAACTCGTCGGTGGAAGCAACCGCCGGCAGAACGGTTGAAAAACAGACGGTGGCATGGATGACATATTCGGCCGCTCCCATATCCCCCCCGACCAGGTAGTACCAGTTTCCGACAAAGCGGTTCAGGTATTCGAAATACCACCAGAACAGGGCGCTTGCCGGAAACAACGCCAGGAAAAAACGAGGCCGGGAGCGAAGGAGGCAGGTACCCTGCCGCCCGCAGGAGAGGCCGTTGACAGTCAATATGCAGCCGAGCCAGAGCGGAAAAAAGGTATAGCGCTGCAGGGATTCGAAGAAGAGAAAACGGCTCCAGGCCAGCACCCAGAAGACAGTGACCATGATTATTCCCAGCCTGCCCCACCAAGGGAAAGGATATGCTTCCCGTCCCGTCGACGCCTTTGCTCCCCTGAAGGTAATCAGGCGGTGGACGAAAAAAAAACAGACCGCGCCGACAAAAAGAAGCAGCACAAGAAAAATCGGCAGGAAAAACGGAGCGTGAACGACATATCCGGTTGCGGGCGGAAATTCCAGGTACGGCGCCAGGAGCAGATCAAGCCAGACAACTCCCCCTAAAGGGGCAAGGAGAAGCAGGGTGGCCATCCAGAGGTAATGAAACGCCCCGGGCCTTCTTTCCGGGGGCCGCATTCCGCCCGCCGACATTCTGTCGGCCGCGGCTGCGGTCCGGCGATACTCTCTCCCGCCGATTGCCCCGCCCCTCATTGCCTGGCCCGTTCGAGAAGTTCGTCTATCTTGCGGGATATATTCGCCAGCAGGTTGAACATCTGCACGGTGGCAACGATGCCGTAGGTGATGATCTCCGTTCTTGTTTCACCCAGATTGTAGAACTCGTAGATGATGTAAAACCCCGCCAGCAGAAGAACAAAATGGAAAACCAGTTCGGAAAAGAAGCGAAAAAGATTGTGCAGAAAATTGCCGAGCGCCAGCCTGCCCCGGAGATAAACCAGACCGGTGGCCGCCATGCCGAGAAACGCCAGCCAGCCGTTGAGAAACAGCCAGGGAGAGAGAAATCCCCACACTCCACTGATCAATACATCAAAAAAATACATGCACCTCGAGCCTTCCTCCTCCCCGCGGGCATCCCACCCCTCACGACCGCCTATTTCCTGACCCAGGAGGCCAGCGGTTCGGAATCGAATATGCAGCTGGTTATCGGCCGCCATTGGCAGATGCCGCTGATCTCCACCCCCTGTTGAATAATGGAGACCGGCCGGTCCTCCGAAACCACGACCCCGATGACGCCGTTCCGCTCCGCCGTGAATCGCAGGGCGGAATTGTACCTCGCCCCGCGGGCCCGGTCCTCCCCGGGAATGGCCCGGCCGTCCAGCAGGCAGGCGAAGCCGTAGAGACTGCAGTCCACGCCGATATGCAGGGCCCCGTCCAGTCTGCTCAGCGATTTGGCCAGTTCCAGGTGATCTTCCTGCGTCAGGTCAAGGTACCGTGTCAGCATTTGCCCGGAGATGTTCACCGGCACCCTGTTCAGGTCGATGATCAGAGTGCAGCCGTGCTCCATTTTCTGGGCATAATGGACCAGGCTGGTGGCAACTTTGAAAATCCTGCTGCGCACCGAATGGGACAGCGGGCAGTCCAGCAGGGCTTCCTCCAGTTCCACCAGCTTGGCCCGATAGGTTGTCGAATGGAAGCTGCCCTCCGAAAAGCTGCAGATGCGCTGGCCGTTGATCTTCAGGAAGCCGTGCCGGCCGCGGAATTCGGCGGACAGAAAAAACTCCGGCAGCGGTTCCCGGACGATGCCGAGAATGGCCTTGCCGTCGGTGACCAGCTTGTATTCCGTCTGCTCGACGGTCAGCAGCAGCTTGCGGACATGCTTGAAATTGTTGAGTTGCGGCCGCTCCTCCTCCTGGAACTGGATGAGGAAACAAATGTCGCCCAGGTACTTCGGGTCGATGATAACCAGCTCTCCCCGGGGCCAGTTGCCCTCCTCCCTCGTTTTGGAAATCCCCAGCACCGCGTCGAGGACGGGATAGATGCGGACCTGGGAGTCCCAGCCCAGATACCGATTCATCTCGTCGACAATGTGATCGCGCACCGCGTGGGTGGCGTACTCCCGGAGAAAATTGCCTGAAATGCCGGTGTACAGGGTCTCCCCTTTGGCGATATCATGGGAAAAGCGCCAGGCCGCATGTTCCAGCCAGCGCTTGGTCGGACTCGTCGAGCACATATCGGGATGATGTTCGGTAAACCAGCGCTGGTAATAGATCGGGGCCGAATACCCGCCGTAGGAAATGAGTCCCGACAGCTCGAGGTCCTTCTCGGGCTGGACATACCGGGAGTCGACCTGCTCCCCTTCCGATTTAAACTTCCGCCGCCACGCCTCCCTGTCCAGGTACTGCTTGCTGAACCGGGGGCCGTGGCCCTGCAGCAGGTTCTGGGGATCGCAAACCAGCAGTTGCCCGTCGGGGCGCAGACAGTAAATGACCGCGACCCGGCTGGTTCCGGAAAAATGCGACAACCCGTCGCGGAGGCCGTCCAGCGTGTCGCTGAGGCATCTGCTGACAAACCATTCCTGCTTGCTTCTGTTCATTCCCGCGCCAGTCAACCTTCAACCTCCTCCATTTCCGATACGGCGGCCGGACAGCGTCGGGGACCGCTGCTCACCCCTGCCTGCCGTTCAGTTTGCGCAGCTCAACCTTGGCCTGTTCCAGGATGCGCTTCCGGTCGGGATCGAGCTTGGCCGTCGCTTAGACCAGCGGCGGCGTCCGGTGGACAAAAAGCCGCAACGGTTCGCTTCCGGTATTGCGGGTGCCGTGCTCCCCCTTGGGCGGGACGAAAATATAATCACCGGGCTCGATGATCTGCCATTTCCCGTTGACATAGGTCTCTCCCTTTCCCTGGACGACAAAAATGGAATCGGCATTCTCTTCGTGGGTATGGATGGGCGTGTCGCTGCCGGGGGCGATCTCGATCAGGAAGACATCGGCCTGACCGCTTCCGGGGTTGGTGATGAATATTGCCGTCCTGACATTGTCGAACACGGGATGCTTGGTGAAAATCATTTCCCGGTGAGGAAAAAATTTCGTCTCCATTTCCGTCCTCCTTGCTGGTGGTTTATTCGGGGGCCGCCCGGATATCATGACAGGCAGTCGGGCGGCATGCTGTCGCACAGCAGCAGGTCGATTTCACTCACTCCCGTGTCGACCTGCTTCGCGGCGGCGCGGACAGCGGTGCGCAGTCCCTCTTCGATGACCGGATGATAGTAGGGCAGCGTGAGCAGCGAAAAAACCGTCATATTCTGCTGAATCGCCATGGCCAGCAGATGGCCGAGGTGCTCACCGGCCGGGGCGGCCATTTCCGCCCCCAGCACCGCGCCGCTCTCCCGGTCGGCATACACGTGCAGCAGGCCGCGGTTGCTGTTGCTCATGCGGGCCCTGGGCTGGGCCCCGAAATCGAATGCGCCGGTCACCGTCTTTTCCCGGTCCAGCTCGGCGAATCCCTTACCGACCCTGACGATGTTGGGATCGCTGAAAGCAACAGCCAGGGGAACCCGCCGCCTGAAACAGTGAACGGCGTCGTGGGTGGCATTGTAGCCTGCAATATGCCCTTCATCGATGGCCTCATGCAGGAGGGGAAGATGATTGTTGGCGTCGCCGGCGATGAAAACCGGCAGGTCCGCGATCTGCATGCTTTCCGGATTAAACGGCGGCATGCCGTGTTCATCCAGTTCAACACCCAGGTTCTCCAGGCCGAGATCCGCTATGTTGGGCCGCCGGCCCATGGCCAGCAGGACCTTGTCAACCAGGGACTCGGTGCCGGCGACAACGATTTTCAGTTTGGCGCCGGCCTCGCTCAGTTCGGCCCGGGCGCCGAGATGCAGCTCTATTTCGCGGGAAACGGCCGCCACCGCGGCCTCGTTCACTTCCGGGTCGGTGAGGCCGCCGATGAACTGTTTTTCATCCACACCGGACACCCTGATGTCGATGCGATTGAGGGCCTGGGCCAGCTCCAGTCCGGACGGCCCCAGGCCGATGACCGCCATGGCATCGGGCAGATCGGTCTGATAAAAGAGATCTTCGGTGGTCAGGATGCGGTCCCCGAATGCTTTCCAGGCACCGGGGACGATCGGGCTGGACCCGGTGGCGATGATGACCCGGCCGGCGGTGATGATCTCGCCCTCGACCTCGATGGTCCGCGGGTCCCTGAAGCGCGCGCGGCCGCTGATGCTTTTATCGCCCAGCCGGTCGGTGGCCCGTTCCATGCCTTTGACAAATCCGTCGCGCATCCGCATGACCCGTTCAAGAACAGCCGGCCGGTTGACCCGCAGCCGCTCAACGCCCTCCATGCCGAGATCGGCCATCAGCCCGCGGCTGTGGCACCCGTTTGCCGCCTCGATCAGGACCTTGGTCGGCATGCAGGCGACCCGGGCGCAGCTGGTTCCGTAGGGACCGGCATTAATCAGAATGAAATTGCCGGTTTCTTTCCGCACCTGGCTCAGGGCGGACAGCCCCGCACTGCCCGCGCCGATAATTGCCACATCAACGTTCCTGGCCATGCTGTCTCCTCCGGGGCAGCGCCCCGATCAATGCTCAGTTCGATTTCGGTTCGGAAGGATCTTTGCCGATCACCGGGATGTGCAGCAGTTCTATTCCCTCTTCCCGCAACATTATTTCCTGATCGGCGGTGGCTGTTCCGCGGATGTTGCGCGGTTCGGTCACGCCGTAATGCATTTTCAGCGATTCCTCCGCAAGCCTGGGACCGACGTCGTCAAAGTTCCTTTCCACAAAATGTTGGACCGTCCGGAGAAACTGCACCATCATCGCCGGGGTAATTTCCTGTTCCCCTTCTGCCGGCCGGGAGGCATCCTCGCCGGATCCGGAATGAACAGCCACCGGTGACAGGATTTTACGAACTTGGCTGCTCCCGCACCGCGGACAGGTTATCATCCCGCGGTTATGCTGCCGGTCAAAATCGGCGCGGTCGGCAAACCATCCTTCAAACTGGCAGCCGCATGCGCATTGCAGGTCAAAAACGATCATACTCCTTCGTTCTCCCGCCTTCATGAACTCCTTTTTTGTATTATGCCCCATAAACCTCCTGGTATGGAAAGACATCCACGGCTTCCTTTTTGACGTAACTTCCTTGCAAAATTTCTCATATTGCGGTAAAAATAAAAAACGTTTCCATTCCTCCCCGTGACACTTTCCTGAAGGCGGACCCTATGCCGGTGCATGACCCTTTTCCATCGGGCCGGGAACTTTCCGGCCTCCTGCCGCCTCCACGGACAAGTTCTTTTCCCCCGCATATCCCATACCCTCCATGTTCCCCTTGCCGCCCGCCCGCTGAACGAACAAAATGATCTTCCGCAATCTCCGAATAATTTTCCGCATCGGCCTGGTCATTGCCTTCTTCTGCTTTCTGATTGTTTCCCTCGGGGTCCTGCAGTATTTCAGCTTGAAGATGATCAACACCAGGCTGGAACAGTTGGTGTATCATACCTACGTCAAAACGGAACTGGCGCAGGATATGCGCTTTCTGGCCCGGCACAAGGCGGTCCTGATCCGCAATATTCTTCTCGTTGAAGATAAGGAGGAAAAGGAATTTGAGCTGCAGCGCATCCGCAAGGAAGAACAGGAGTACAATGAAACCCTGACCCGGCTCACTTCCCTGCTGGAGGACAGCGACGAGAACGCCCTCCTGGAGAGAATCGTAGCCGGGCAGAACGAAACTCAACTGCTCTGGGACCAGGTCATCCGGCTGGCCATGAACGGCCGGGCGACCGAAGGGATGCGGCTTTTGGTCGACGAAGTCCGCAGCCGGCAATGGGGCTGGCTGGACAGCCTCAACGACATGGTGGAGCTACAGAGTACCTATGCCAGGGAGAATTACCTGCAGGCCATGGCTTCGTCCTCCAGGACCGTGAAAATTCTCGTCCTGCTGAACCTCCTGGCCTTAGCCCTCGGGCTGTTCTTTGCCATTGCCGTCAGCCGCAGCATAACCAGACCGCTGTCGGATTTTACCGCCAAAGTAGCGAAAATCGCCCAGGGGGACCTATCCGTCCAGGTCCGATACGACAGAAAAGACGAAATCGACCTTCTCGGCGAAAACATCAACCGTATGGTGGCGCTGCGCAAAAAATACGAGGAGCAGTTGGAGGCCTACCGGCTGCACCTTGAAGAACTGGTTGACCAGCGGACCGGGGAACTCGACCGGCAGCGGGAACGGTTCATTTCCCTGCTCATCCACGATCTCAAGGGCTCCATTACCCCTGTTCTCGGCTTTACCAGGCGGCTGAAGGAGGGCAAAGCCGGGACCCCCGAAGACACCCTCGCCTACCTGGGGACCATTGAAAAGTCCGCGCTGCAGCTCCTCGAAACAATAGAGAAGACTTCAGCGGACCTGCGGGACAAGTCGGTCCTCGATGAATTTCACCCTGAACAACTGGACATGGTCAATCTGGCCCGCACCATCGTCACCGGCTTTCTCCCCAAAGTCGACGAGAAGCAGCTTACGATCTCCATCAATAATCTCGAGCGGGACGACTGGGACCAACTCAGGCCCCTCATGATCACGGGCGATCCGGCCCAGCTCAGGACCATGTTCGAAAATCTGCTCGGCAATGCGATCAAATATGCCAGGCAGGTGATTCATGTGGAGCTGAAGCAGGAGAAGGATGCGGCACTCCTCACCGTTTCCGATGACGGACCCGGCATTGCCGAGGAATACCAGAAAAAAATTTTTGAACAGTATTTCCAGGTTCCCGGCAGTCAGAAAGGCACGGGTATCGGCTTATTCAGCGTGCAGAAGGTGGTGGAGCAGCACCGGGGAACCATTGAGGTCGATTCCCGGCCCGGCCAAGGGGCCAGGTTCAGGGTCCGCCTCCCGGTCGGGAAATAAAATTCCACCGCATGACCGGCCGGCGGGGCAGCCGGAGGCAATGTTCACCGGCCACCCCTTTCGAGGCCGTAGTCCGCTATTTTTTTTCGCAGGGTCGTCGGGGAAATTTCAAGAATCCGGGCTGTCCGGGTGATGTTCCAGTCGTTTGCCTCCAGAATTTTTTTAATCTGAACCTTCTCGGCATGCGCCAGGGTGACCGGAACCGCATCCTCTTCCCGCCCTGATCCAGGAGGGGGAAGGATGCGCAGATCATCGGTCCCCAAGGACCGCCCCTTGGCCAGGGCGCAGGCGTTCATCAGCACGTTTTCCAGTTCCCGTATATTGCCGGGCCAGTCGTACTCCATCAGCCATTCCATGGCATCCTGATCAACACGCACGGGAGCTATCCGCAGTTTACCGCTGATCCTGGCAAGGAGGTAATCAACCAGGAGCGGGATATCGCTCATCCGTTCGCGCAGGGGAGGCAGACGCACTCTCGCCACCGACAGCCGGTAAAAAAGGTCTTCCCGGAAGGCCCCCTGGGCGATCAACTGGTGCAGATCCTTGTTGGTCGCCGCAACGATGCGGGCCCTGAACGGAATCGGCTCCAGGCCCCCCACCCGGACGAACTCCTCTTCCTGCAGAACCCGCAGGAGCTTGCTTTGCAGGTCAAGAGGCATATCGCCGATCTCGTCGAGGAAAACGGTCCCGCCGGCCGCGTGCTCGAGCTTGCCGGTTTTCCGTCTGTCCGCCCCAGTGAACGAACCCTTTTCATGACCGAAAAACTCGCTTTCCAGCAGGGTGGGCACCACCGCCGAACAGTTGACTCCCACAAACGGCTGTCCGGGTGCACCGGCCTCGTGCAGAATGCGGGCCGCCAGCTCCTTGCCTGTGCCGCTCTCGCCCTGTATCAGAACCGTCACCCGGTTGCGGGCCAGGAGTCCCAGCTGTTTGTGGATTTCGATGATGGTGGGATGTTCACCGACCATCTCCCACTCGGCGACATTCAGTATTGCGGCATCCGGCCCTGCCCCCTGTTGCTTCTTCCTGCCGATGAACCGCATTACCTTGGCGAGCAGGGCAGCCAGGTCCTCGAGATCAAGGGGTTTTTTCAGATAATCATAGGCGCCCTGGAGCAGGCTTCAACAACCAGCCTGTTGTTGAGCTCGCCGGTCATGATGACCACAGTATGGCCGTTTTCCACCAGGAAGGGCAGGAGTTCCAGGCCGCTCTGGTCGGGAAGATTGAGATCCAGCAGGACCAGGTCCGGCTTGAAGGAGCAGGCCAGTTCCCTGGCTTCGGCGGCACTGTAGGCCGAGCCGGTTTTATGCCGCGCGGAACCGAGCTGCAGCTCCAGGGACCGGCAGAGGGCATGGTCATCATCAACAATGAGGATGGTATTCATGCTGCAAATTCAGTGGCCGGCAAATGGATGGTAAAGACAGAACCCCGTGTGACATTTTTTTCAGCAAATACCGTGCCACCATGCTGCTCGACAATTTTCCGGACATTGGTCAACCCCAGGCCGGTCCCCTGCCGGCGGGTGATGAAAAAAGGCTGAAACAGCCTTTCCCGGTGCCGTTCCTGAACCCCCGGGCCTTCATCGGCGACCTGGATCGAGAACCACGGTTTCCCGTCTTCCATTTTCCTGGCGGAAAGGGTTATCCTGCCGCCCTGGGGCGAAAACTGGATGGCGTTGTCAATCAGGCCGGTCAGGGCGCGAACCATGAGCTCGCGGTCAATAAACAGATCGACCTCCCCCAGCCGGTCATCAATATCCAGGATCAGACCCTTTTCCCTGACATTCCGGCCGATGGTCTGTTCAACCTCCCCGCATAACCGGGCAAAAGAGAGTTTTTCCGGCTTCAGCGTCAGGGGCTTGCTGTAATTCAACAGTTCGTTGAGCATCATTTCAAGCCGCTTCAGCTGTTGCAGGGAGATTTCCGCCAATTCCGAATGGACGGGGTCGCCGGCCACTTTTTTGCGCAAGGCCTGCAGGTTGATCCTGATCGAGGACAACGGACTCTTCATTTCGTGGGCCATGCCGGAGCTTAGTTCGCCGACCGCGGCCAGGGACGCGGTATTGATCACCAGCCGCTGACTGACTTCAATCCGATCCAGCATCTGGTTGAAGGCCTCACCCACTTCCTGAGTCTCCCTTTCCGTAAAGGCGGGCGCCCGCTCCTTGTAATTCCCCGACGAAATATCCTTGGCCACCTGGGCAAGCCGACGGAGGGAGTAAGACAGACTCCTCGAGCTGAACATCGAAATAAAAAAGACGATGACCAGGGTGAACAGGCCGATAACGAGAGCACTGAGGGCGAGGTGGCGGGGAAGGCGGAAAACTTCCGCCTCGTCGATTTCCGCCACCAGAAGCATGTCTATCTGCGGAAACCGGGCGGAAACGCCCAGGACGGGAACGCCCCGCCAGTCCAGGTAGCGCAGGACAGACGCGCCGGGCCCGGAGATCAGCCCGGCCGAACCGGTGCTTTTTTTGCCCGGGAGCCCTGAAGAACCCAACGGCGGGGCAATGTAGCGCCCGTCCTTTGACAGGACATAGATCTTTCCGGTTTCTCCAAGTCCGCTGTCGTCCCGTGTCAGTCTGCTCGCCAGCCGGTACAGGTCCAGAACGCCGACGATGTATACCCTGGATCCGTTATTGGCGAAGGATTGGCCGACCTGGGCAATAACTTCGTCCCCGGTAAAGTCCAGTTCATCTGCGACGATCAGTTCATTGCTGTGCTCCAGACGTTCCCGTAAGACCGGAGAGGGATTGAGAATGTCATCGGTGATCTTGGAAGCCGCGATAGTTTGCCAGTCCTCATTGTAAATGAATATTGATTTAAGTGGCTCTTAACCAAACTCAGCTATTTTTACAGGTGTGTGAGCCAAGCATGCGTTGAGCAATCTCAAAGGCATCT
>OMKS01002693.1_pt1 | contig 14625 bp, 11 predicted proteins | sample 1674721 | NCBI WGS metagenome assembly OMKS01 (sample SAMN06264996, study PRJEB25208) | sediment metagenome | isolation source: hot spring sediment | place: USA: California | collected 2014-09-02
AAACATGAGGAAATCACCCGGAAACTCAATTTGGTGAAAGGGGTGGATGCGAAGCTGGTGAGTCTGGAAGTGTAAGGCAAACATGTAATTTTAAACGCCAAAGTATTATAAAAACCTGCTGGGTGCGGCAGGTTTTTATGTTGAAATAATTTTGAAGTTTTTGATACTTTTGTTTAAATAAACTAAATTCACCTGCTCAAATAACATATATTGACACTTTAAAAATTGATTCAAAAAGTAATTTATTGCTGATAAATCCACTTTAAATGAACCCAACTCAAATAGAAGAAAACCTGCAGCAACTTGTTAAATCGTATTCCAAGCAGAAATTTATTTACGATTTCCTGCTGGCCTACGGATTACCCAAAGCAACCATTTCGCGGTTAAAAAACGGGAACCTGAATTTGTCGAAAGTGGATGGTGAGGTTTCCCTCAAACGAAAAATTATTTACAAACCAACTGATTCAGAAAACCTGCTCCCCGTTTTAGAATCGTTGGCTGAAACCAGAAAACACGACCAGCGGTTTGTGCTGGTTACCGACTTTAACGACATAATTGCAATTGATACTAAAACACAGGAAAAATTAGATGTTCATTTTACTGAGCTTCCCAGGCATTTCGACTTTTTTCTGCCACTGGCCGGAATAGAAAAAACGAAGCACCGCGACGAAAATGAAGCCGATGTTAAGGCTGCCGAAAAAATGGCGAAGTTGTTCGACACCATAAAAAAGGACAATCCTGATAATTCACCCGAATTTATCCACAGCCTGAATGTTTTCCTTTCACGGCTGCTGTTTTGTTTCTTTGCCGAAGACACCGGCATTTTCAAAAAAAATCAGTTTACCAACGCTTTAGCTTCCCATTCCATTATGAGTGGCGGCGATTTAAAATACTGGTTCAATGATTTTTTTAATGTGCTGAATACCCCAAAAAATAAGCGAAGAGAGAGCATCTCAGCTTACTTAAACGACTTCCCTTATGTAAACGGCGGCCTGTTCTGGCAGCAATTTAAAGCGCCCCGGTTTAGCAGGCGTTCGAGGCAGGCAATTATTGACGGGGGAAACCTGGGGTGGGCCGACATTAACCCCGACATTTTTGGCTCCATGTTTCAGGCCGTTATTGGCGCCGACCAGCGGGGAAACCTTGGCCAGCACTATACTTCCGTGCCCAACATCATGAAGGTCATCAGGCCCTTGTTTCTCGACGAACTTTATGAAACCTTTGAAAAATACAAACACGAACCCCGTAAATTGCAGGAATTGCTGTTTCGCCTCTCCCACATTAAAATATTCGATCCCGCCTGTGGCTCCGGCAACTTCCTGATTATTGCCTACAAAGAGCTGCGGATACTCGAAATGAAAATCATCCGCCGGTTGCTTGAACTGCAAAAAATTGCCAATTCATTCAGGGGGAAAGAAGAACAACTGGAACTGATACCCAAATCGCAGTTATCGTTTGCCGCATCCTATAATGTTGAACTGTTTTCGCACATCAGCCTGAACCAGTTTTACGGCATTGAAATCGACGACTTTGCCCACGAAGTAACCACCTTGGCCCTGTGGCTGGCCGAACACCAGATGAACCTTGAATTTTACAAAGAATTTGGCCATACAAACCCTACACTGCCACTCACCGAATCGGGAAATATTGTGCAGGGAAATGCCTGTCGTCTCAACTGGGAAGAAGTATGCCCCAAAAACGAAGGGGATGAAATTTATGTGTTGGGAAATCCACCGTACTTAGGATACAGTCTTCAATCAACTATTCAAAAGGAAGATATGAGAATTGCGTTTGACAGCAAGATTTTATATAAAAATCTGGATTACATTAGTTGTTGGTTTTGGCTAAGTTCAAAATATATTAAAGGGTATAACATAAAATCATCATTCGTTTCAACAAATTCAATAGTCCAAGGTGAGCAAGTTGCAGGGCTTTGGTCTCCCATATTAAAAAATCAAGTTGAAATTGGTTTTGCTTTTCAAGCTTTTAAATGGACAAATAATGCAAAAAAAGCTGCAGGTGTAACATGCGTCATAATTGGTTTGCAAAACAATTTAAATAATGAAAAATTTATTTATACTACTACTATAAAAAAGAAAGTAAGTAATATCACACCCTATTTAATTGAGGGTAAAACTCGCTTCATAAAACCTCGTACTTATCCATTAGCCAAACTGCCAAAATTATTAAGAGGAAGTGGTCCGGTAGATGGAGGATTCTTAATTTTTTCTATTAGAGAAAAAGACAAAATAATCTCAGATTATCCAGAATCAAAAAAGTATTTCAAAAAATTAGTTGGAGCCTCTGAACTTATAAACAAAATAGACAGATGGTGTTTATGGATTAGTGATAAAGAATTAAATGCAGCATTAAGTTTTCCGCCTATCCACGATGCAATTGAAAAAGTAAAACAATTTAGGCTAAAAAGCAAAAAAAAGGCTACGCGTAATGCTGCAAACTTTCCTCACCGTTTTGGTGAAGACAGACATATTGAGACAAACTTTGTTTTAATTCCCTCACATTCATCTGAGAATAGAAAATATATTCCAATTGGTTTCATAAACAAGGGGGCTATTACAACAAATTCTGCTCAAGCTATTTATGATGCAGAACCTTGGATATTTGCTGTAATAACTTCTACAATGCACATGGTTTGGATTAAAAATATTTGCGGCAGCTTGGAAACACGGATTAGATATTCTGCAAAACTAGGATATAACACCTTCCCATTTCCCCTTATTTCCGACCAACGGCAAAAAGAAATTATCCAATGTGCTTTCCGAATTTTGGAAGAACGCGCCAAACATTCGGAAAAAACACTGGCCCAACTGTACGACCCCGATAAAATGCCGGAAGGATTGCGTGAAGCCCACCGCCTGAACGATTTGGCCATAGAACGCTGCTACCGCAGCAAACCTTTTGAAAGTGATGAAGAACGCCTGGAATACCTTTTTAAGCTGTACGAAAGAATGATTGCAGAGGAAAAAGAGAACCTGAAAAAGTAATGGTAAATTGTTAAATTGCTACCATGATTGATTTATTAAATAAATTATTGGCATTCAATACCGAAACGGAAGTTTTGGAGTATAAAAAGGCTGAATGGCAGTTTGACAAAGACAAACTGGGGAAATACTTTTCTGCTTTGAGCAACGAAGCAAACTTAAATAATTTGCGAAGTGCTTATATCCTTTTCGGTATTGATAATAACAAAACCATTACCGGAACTAAAATTTCCGACAAACAACTCAACGAATACAAACAGGAAATAGCAAACAATACTTCACCATCAATTAATTTCAGAAAAGCAGAAAGAATAACTACCGAAAAGGGCGACGTGGTTATACTTGAAATTCCGGCTGCGCCACAAGGAATGCCGGTATCCTGGAAAAACCACTATTATGCGCGTAATGGAGAGAGTTTGTCGGGTTTGTCCATTGAAAAAATTGAACGTATCCGAAACCAACAAAAAGAAGATGATTGGAGTAAATATATAATCGACGAAGCCACAATTAATGATTTAGACAAACAAGCCATATTAATTGCACGGGAGCAATATGCAGAAAAAAATTCCTCAAGGAAGAAAGATATTTTGCAATGGGATAACAAAACCTTTTTGAATAAAGCGAAAATTACCATTAAAGGAAAAATTACCCGTACAGCTATTTTGCTTTTAGGAAAACCCGAAACTGACCACTATTTGAATCCCGGAACTTCTAAAATAACCTGGATATTACGGGACCGGGATGGTATTGAAAAAGATTATCAACACTTTTTTTGTCCTTTGCTGCTTGAAGTCAATAAGGTACATTCAAAAATAAGAAACCTGAAGTATCGTTATTTGCAGGAAGGTTCTTTATTCCCTGATGAAGTGGACCAATTTGAACCTTACATTATCCGCGAAGCACTGAATAATTGCATTGCACATCAGGATTACAGGTTGGGTGGTAAAATTAATGTTGTAGAACGCGAAGATGGCGTTCTTACCTTTGCCAATGTGGGTAGTTTTATTCCGGGTTCGGTAGAAAAAGTAATTACTGCCGATGCTCCTGAAGAACTTTACCGAAATCCTTTTTTGGCAAATGCTATGGTAAATTTGAATATGATTGACACTACCGGCAGTGGCATAAAAAAGATGTTTGTAATTCAAAAAAATAAGTTTTTCCCATTACCTGAATACAACCTCTCAAACAACAAGGTTTCTGTATCCATAACAGGCAAAGTACTGGATGTTAATTATGCCCGAAAACTTGCATCAATGCCTGAGTTAAGTTTATCTGAAATTATTTTGTTGGATAAAGTTCAAAAGCAAAAAATACTTAACCAAAATGAAATTAAGGAATTAAAGATAAAAGGATTAATTGAAGGACGAAAACCCAATTTTCACATATCTGCCAAAGTAGCTAATGTAACTGATGAAAAGGCAAAATACATCCGGCAAAGAGGTTTTAAAGACAACCATTATAAATCGATGATAATTGAGTTCATTGCCAAATATGGAAAGGCAACTAAAAAGGATATTGATAATTTGATTATTGATATTTTACCGGATGTTTTAGATAACAATCAGAAAAAAAACAAGTTAAGAAACATTGTTTACGCAATGTCAAAAAGAGACAAAACTATTATCAACCAGGGAACAAGCCGTTACCCGGAATGGGTATTAAGTACATCTAATAACGAAAAAATAAATTGACTTTAGATAAACTTTAGATAAACTATTGATGAAAAATAAATTAAGTAAATACTTAACAAACAAACAAACAGGACATTAGCCATTATCTAAATCTGACCAGATTAAATCGTTTTAGACAAACATATATGCAAAAATAGCTAATGATGCAAGACCGGAAAAACATTATCATTTACAACACCCCCGATGGAAAAGCATCGGTTTCGCTTTATGCCAAAGACGGAATGGTTTGGATGAACCAAAACCAGCTTGCCGAACTTTTTAGCACCTCGGTGCCCAATATCAGTATGCATGTCTCTAACATACTGAAAGAGGGTGAATTAGACGCCAATTCAGTTATTAAGGATTACTTAACAACTGCTACTGATGGTAAAAAATACAACGTTACTTTTATTCTCTCGAAATGATTTTGGCCATTGGGTTCAGGGTTCGCAGCATCAGGGGCACGCAGTTCAGAATCTGGGCCAACCAGAACCTTCGGGAATACATGGTAAAAGGTTTTGTAATGGATGATGAACGGTTAAAAAATCCCGATGGCCGTCCGGATTATTTTGATGAATTATTGCAACGAATCAGGGATATTCAGGCTTCGGAAAAACGTTTTTACCAAAAAGTACGCAACCTTTTTGCCCTGAGCAGCGATTACGACCCCTCCGACAAAGCCACGCAAATGTTCTTTGCCGAAACACAAAACAAGCTTTTGTTTGCGGTTACCGGTAAAACCGCTGCCGAAATAATCGTTTCGCGTGCCAGTGCCGAAAAATCCAACATGGCATTAACCTCATGGAAAGGCGCAATTGTAAGAAAGCAGGATATTTTTGTTGCAAAAAATTATTTGTCGGAAGATGAAATCGATACCTTGAACCGGCTGGTGGTTATTTTTCTTGAAACAGCAGAATTAAGGGCTAAAAACCGGATGGATATTATCATTTCATTCTGGAAAGAAAATGTTGACCGAATCATTGAAATGAATGATAAAAAAGTACTGAGCGGCGCTGGTTCAGTTAGCAAGGCCATTATGGAAAAGAAAGCGGATGAGATTTATAAAAAGTACGATGCCAGGCGAAAAAAATATGAAGCCATTGAAGCCGATAAGCAGGATTTGGAAGAAATCGAACAGGAAATAAAGAAACGTAAAAAGAAATAAAATGCCCGATATCGTTCATGTAACATACAACCAAACCGGCCAAAGCACCCAAACCAATGAAATGGGAATGCGCGAAATGCAGGCCCGTGCTTTTGAATCGCGTGATGCACAATACTTGTTAATCAAAGCTCCGCCGGCATCAGGAAAATCAAGGGCCTTAATGTTCCTGGCGCTCGACAAATTAAAAAATCAGGGAATCCGTAAAGTTATTGTGGCTGTGCCCGAGCGGGCTATCGGCAGTTCATTTGCACCAACCCGGTTAAAAGAACATGGCTTTTTTGCCGACTGGCAACCCGGCGACCAATACAATTTATGCACTCCCGGAAGTGAAATTAGCAAAAGCAAAGTGGAGGCTTTTCGCAATTTTATGGCTAACCAAGGGCAAATTCTGATTTGCACACACGCAACATTACGTTTTGCCTGCAAAGAGCTGGACGATGAACTGTTTAACGACACGTTGCTTGCCATTGATGAATTTCACCATGTTTCGGCAGATATTGGCAGCCAGTTGGGAGAGTTGTTGCGCTCCATTATGAAAAACTCCACGGCCCACATAGTCGCCATGACAGGTTCCTATTTCCGCGGCGACAGCGTACCTATTCTGCTTCCCGAAGATGAGGCCGGTTTCACCAAAGTGAAATACAATTATTACGAACAGCTAAACGGATATACCTACCTGAAATCGCTGGGAATTGGGTATCATTTTTACCAGGGCAGTTATACTGACGCTATCCTCGAAATTCTGGATACCAACAAAAAAACAATACTGCATATTCCAAATGTCAATTCAGGAGAATCGACAAAAGACAAACAAAACGAAGTAAACTTTATCCTCGATGCCATCGGGGATGTACAAAAACAAGATTCAGAAACCGGCGTAATTTTCATTAAACGGCACTCCGACGGCAAAATATTAAAAGTAGCCGACCTGGTTGAAGACAACCAGCGGGAAAGGGATAAAATAGTCAATTATCTGCGCAACATGAAAAATGTGGATGACATGGATTTGATTATTGCGCTGGGTATGGCAAAAGAAGGTTTTGACTGGCCATTCTGCGAACATGCGTTAACCGTTGGTTACAGAGGTTCGTTAACTGAAATCATTCAGATAATTGGCCGTGCTACCCGCGATAGTGAGAATAAAACACATGCCCAGTTTACCAACCTCATTGCCCAGCCCGATGCCGCAGAGGATGCCGTTAAATTTTCTGTCAATAATATGCTGAAAGCAATTACAGCTTCGTTGCTTATGGAACAGGTGTTAACACCAAACTGGAATTTTAAAACCAAATTATCCGAAGATGATAAAGCCAAACCGGGTGAAGTAAAAATCAGGGGGTTTAAAGAACCCAGTTCAAAACGGGTGAAAGATATCATCGAATCGGACCTGAACGATTTAAAAGCCACAATTTTGCAGGATAACGAAATGCAAAAGGCCATTCCCGGCAACATCGACCCGGAAGTAATCAACAAGGTATTAATTCCAAAAATCATTCGGGTAAAATATCCCGAACTTTCAAAAGATGAAGTGGAAGAAGTACGGCAGCATGTGGTAGTCGATTCGGTGGTAAAAAAGGCCGAAATTCAGGAAAAGGGCGATAAACGATTTATAAAAATGGCAGGTGAATTTGTGAATATCGATGATTTGCATATCGACTTGATTGATGCCGTAAACCCATTCCAAAAAGCGTATGAAATTTTATCCAAATCGGTAACAACAAATGTGTTAAAGGTTATACAGGATACAATTGATGCCTCCAAAATAAAAATATCGGAAGAAGAATTGTTAATCCTGTTTCCCAAAATCAAAGAATTTATCAAAGTTAATGACAGAAAGCCAAATATAAATTCATTCGACCCGCTGGAAAGAAGAATGGCTGAAGCAGTAATTTACATCAACAACTTAAAGCGGCAACGCAATGGTTGAAAAGAAAAAATACGATTCACTCGATGAAATTTTCAAGGATGAGGAATTTCACTTAATCGACGACGGCAGGAAGAATAAAGCATCCGAAGCCAAAACGGCAGAAGAACGTTTAATCGATTCTTTTCTTAATATCGTTGCTTTTGTGGAAGAAAACAACCGGGAGCCGAAATTGGATATAAATAACATTTCAGAAATAAACATGTACTATGAACTGAAAGGGATTCAAGAACAACCGAATAAAATCAAAATTTTGAAACCGTTCGATAAATTCAACCTCCTTCCCGAAAATGATGTGAACGAAGTAAACGAAAGAAAACCAACATACAAAAAAGAAAAAACAGTTACTTCACTCAACGATATTTTAAACGACGATGATATCAACCTGCTGGATGATGATACTGCCGGGCTATTTGAATTTAAGCACACCCCGAAAGATTACGACCGGGCCAGTGCCGATTTTGTTGCCCGAAGAAAACCATGCAAAAATTTTGAACAGTACAAACCTGTTTTTGCTGCTGTTCAAAAAGAACTGGCTGTCGGGAAAAGGCAGCTGGTTCCGTTTAAAGAAGATAATTTGCGGGAGGGCGAATTTTATGTGCATAATGGTATTTTATTTTTGCTGGAATCGGTAAACTTTACCAAAGAAGAAAAGTATTTCCCTGATGGTTCCCGCTCAAGAAAAGATGGCCGCACCCGTTGTATTTTTGAAAATGGAACGGAATCGAACATGCTGTACCGTTCGGTAGCCAAAGCACTATATGTCAACGGGCAGGTAGTTACACAAAACATGGACTTCACCAATCAGGAATTTCTGAAAAAATTTGGCTCAATAACCGAAGAAGATAAAGAAGCCGGATATATTTATGTGTTAAAATCAAAAAGTAAAGACAGCCGGATTGCATCAATTTCCAATCTGTATAAAATAGGTTACTCCAAAACCGATATTACCGAGCGAATTAAAAATGCTGAAAAAGAACCCACCTATCTAATGGCACCGGTTGAATATATTGCCGGTTGGCAATGTTATAACCTGAATCCACAAAAATTTGAGCAACTAATCCACAACTTTTTCGGCAAAGCCTGTCTCGAAATTGATGTATTCGATGAAAAAGGGAAACGCCACACCCCGCGCGAATGGTTTATTGCGCCTTTAAACATTATCGAAAAAGCCATCACATTAATAATCAGCGGCGAAATTATTAAATACCGGTACGACACGGAAAATGAAATGATTTCAAATTCAAACCTGCAATAAATTATTATAATCATCGAACAAAATCCGGATTAAACTTTTACTGTTGAATTCGGCCTGGAATATTCAGTCAGGTATTATCACCTGAGGAAATCCAGTGCTGCTTCAAGTATGGTATCAATGCCATTTGCTTCGTCTTCTGCATTTAATTCTACCTTCACATCCACGGGTACGCCATTTTCAATGTGTTCGCCCTACGGATTGACAGTTTGTGTGGCAGAGAACCTGAAAATCCAACCATTGGGCAATTCCCCATATGCCGGAATTCCACCTCCGCCATATACATAAAGCACCGAATCAATAATCTGGTTATGAAGCGGCCCGGTCATCAGGTAATCGTTGCCGAGATAGTTTCTGAAAACAATATTTTCGTTAAAATTGGCGGGATAATCCAAAAACCAGTCCTAGTTGCAGCTTCTGTCAAAGGAGCTTGTAATATTCACATGTCCGTCTTTCAGTTCAAACAGCATATCGGCAAGCACCGCAAAAAGTTCCTTGTCGTCCATATCGCCCTGAATTAACGGACGATAATTGTTATATACCTCATTCCAATCCACCGATTTGTATTCAAAATAGGAATGTTTGTTTTTTACATCCTGCCACAAATACTCAAAATTATTCACCGGACTATTTATGGGGTCTTTTTCAAGCAGTTGTTTTTCGCAAGAAGCAGACAGGACTGCAAAGGCGGCTAAAATCAAAATAAAGTTTACTATCTTATTCATAATAAAGCTGTTAAACTAATAAACCATATTCCGGTACTTTGAGTAACGGGTTCGGGATTGCTGATTCGGAAAAAATTGAAATAATTAGTATTGGACCACCCCCAGACTATGCGATTTTGCTTTTCTTTATTTTTATGATAAAGTTTTTTGTTTTTAAAAGCGAAACCCCTGAATTTACATGAGTTTCCAAAATTATTACTGATACCGGCACAATCGTATTTTAGTTGAAATTCTGTTGTTTTTGAATCAGAGTGCCGCTCTAAAGTAAGCGCCCCCGAAAAACCTGTTCCTGTGTATATCAGCGGAGACATTCCCTGGTCTCTTAAGGCAAAATTACCCAGCCCGATACCGCTATTGATCCGGTATGGCGACTGTGCCCCCGAATTGATTGCACAAAATATGAACAGCATAAAAACCGGCAGGAAGATATATCCAGGCCGGCTTCTTGTTTTATTCAATTCAAATGACATAAAAAATGATTCTCTTTATTTTCCTTTTATTGTTTAAACTTTAACAGCGTTTTTACCACACCGCCAACCATAAACTGCAGCGCTTTCGATCGGAAGGAAAAGTCATTGAATGAGCCGATAATTATAGATTCGGTTTTGGGATGGTAAAACATAAACGCGCCGGTTGCGCCTACACATCCCCAGCAAGTGAGCTTTTCGGGCAAAAGTACCGGAATGGTTTTGAATTTCCAGATGGAGTACCCGTAATTGAAACCGGGAGTGGGAAATCCCATCGGAATATCGTCGTTGAGCATTCGGTTCAATGTTTCTTTTTTAACCAGCTGATGATTTAACAGCGCCTTCATAAACAGCAGAAACTCTTCGGCAGGCGCAACCACTCCGCCGCCGGCATAGTCAATATGTGCCAGCCCCTCCACAGTAAAAAGGTCCACATTTTTAATGTACAGCCTGGCCGCCGGAAACACTGAAGGAACTGCCGGATGGGAAAAACCGTGCATGTACGCGTTTTTCATTCCCAGCGGATTGAAAATAAACTCGTGCAGCACCTCGTGGTAAGGTTTTCCGGTAACGTTTTCAATAATCAATCCCAACAAATAGTAGTTGGTATCGGTGTAAAAATGTTTTTTACCGGGTTCTGCAACGGGTTTCAGATTTTGTTTGCCCCACAAAACGGCATCGCGTGGTGAAATCACCTGTGGCTCATTCAGCAACTTTTTATAGAGTTTGTAAAACACATCGTACAGACCCGAAGTTTGTTTCAGCAAATGACTGATTTTAATCTCGTCCGAATAATCTTTTCCCTTGTAAACATGCAATTGGTCCATCAATTCGCTGTTGAGGTATTTCGATATTTTATCATCAAAGGATAATTCACCCCGGTCGTGTAAAATTCCGGTAATGGTGGCTGTAAACAATTTGCCCACACTGGCCAGGTGCAGCGGTTGATTCGGATTTGCATCCACATTTCCTGTTTTGCCCTCGGCCAAATTCAGGTGAATATTTAGCTTATCGGAATGTACCAGCAGATATGCATTTCTAACCTTTGCTGAACGTTGTACTTTTTTTCTGAAACGGGACTCAATGATTGATTCTACAGCTTTCTTGTCCATTTTATTGAATTTTCGTTACTAACCACAAAAATATAGGAATAATTTCTGTTTTGAAAATTCAAAAAAATCAACTGGAAAATTTTAAGAAAATAGCTGAATGTAAAGTATCATTGAAGTAATGCAGGGAGAAATTATTGAAATAATCTGCATTTCTCCGGTTATCATTTCCAAAACCTGATTTTTTTCCGATTTTTGCAGCTTCAATTTTAAATCGGCGAAAAAATTAAACAGGGAGCATGACAGACATCAAAAAACATATAGGGTTCGACAACGAAAAATATCTGCAGGAACAAACGGTTGCCATACTTGAGCGGGTGCATCGTTTTAACCACCGTCTCTACCTCGAATTTGGCGGAAAACTGATGTTTGATCATCATGCGGCAAGGGTGCTTCCGGGATTCGACCCCAATGTAAAAATGCGCCTGCTGCAAAAGCTGAAAGACAAAACGGATGTTATTCTTTGCATTCACGCCGGCGATATTGAGCGCAAAAAGATGCGGGCCGATTTTGGCATTACCTACGACGTGGATGCCCTGAAAACCATTGACGATTTCAGGGAATGGGGAATTGAAATTACAGCGGTGGTAATTACACGATACCAAAACCAGCCGCCAGCCAAAGCATTCAAAAACAAGCTGGAAATGCGGGGAATTAAAGTGTATTTGCACTACCCCACCAAAGGCTACCCCACCGATGTGGATTTGATTGTAAGCGACCAGGGTTACGGAGCCAACCCTTACATTGAAACCACCAAACCCATTGTGGTGGTTACCGGTCCCGGTCCGGGAAGCGGTAAACTGGCCACCTGCCTCAGCAACCTGTATCACGAATATAAAAAAGGAATCAAGGCCGGTTACGCCAAATTTGAAACTTTTCCGATTTGGGATTTACCGTTAGACCATAAGGTAAATATTGCCTACGAAGCAGCTACAGTTGATTTGGATGACAAAGTACTGGTTGACGAACACCATTTGAGTGCTTACAATGAGGAAGTGGTGAATTACAACCGCGACATCGAAGCGTTTAATTTGCTGAAAAAAATCCTGGAAAAAATTACCGGCGGCGAATCCATGTATCAGTCGCCTACCGACATGGGCGTGAACCGGGCCAGTGCAGGGATTATCGACGACCAAATCATTTCTGAGGCATCGCACCAGGAAATTATCCGGAGGTATTTCAGGTGTGCGGTGGAATATGCCATGGGACTGGCGGATAAAAACACGGTTGAACGGATAAAAAAAGTCATGGACAAAGTGGGTGCAAAACCTGAAGACCGGAGTGTGGTGCAGCCGGCACGCGATGCGGCCAAAAATGCCGAAGCTACCGGAAAAGGCAACCAGGGCATTTACTGCGGAGCTTCCATTGAACTGCCCGACGGCACCATAATCACCGGAAAAAACTCACCGCTGATGCACGCGTCGTCGAGCCTGGTACTAAATGCCACCAAACACCTGGCTGGTTTGCCCGACGAAATGTACCTGATACCACAAAACATTATCGATTCGGTTACCCACCTGAAAAAAAATATACTGAACGGAAAAATGACCAGTCTGGATTTGGATGAAACGCTTATTGCGCTCTCCATAAGTGCGTTATCAAATCCGGCAGGACAAATGGCGCTGGAAAAGCTGAAGTATTTGGAAGACTGTGAGGTGCACCTTACCCACATCCCCACTCCGGGCGATGAAGCCGGTTTGCGTAAACTGAAAGTGAATTTGACCTGCGATCCGGAATACTCAAGCAAAAGCCTGTTTATGAGTTAAAAACAGTTCTAATCAAACAAACCGGGCAAAAACAGCGACAGTGACGGGATGTAGGAAACCAGCATCAAAACAAGAATACTTACCAAAAGAAAAGGAAAGCCGGCTTTAGCCACTTTTTCCATCGAAACTTTTCCAATGCCCGAAGCTACAAACAAACAAACGCCAACTGGTGGCGTGTTTAAACCAATTATCAGGTTCAAAACGGCGATAACCGAAAATTGTATGGGGTCGATTCCAACCGAAACCGCAACATTCAACAAAATCGGGTAAACAATTAGCAGGGCTGCAATGGTTTCCATAAAAGATCCGATTATTATGAGCATAATATTAATGAGCAGCAACAGCAAAAACTTGTTTTGGGTGATGGTAAGCAACCATTCGGCCAGACTCTGGGGTATCTGCTCGCTAATCAGAATCCATCCAAACAAATTGGCAAAACCAACCAGCAGCATCAGCGAAGCCGTAGTTCCTGCCGAATTAGTCATGACTGAAAAAAAACTTTTCCAGTTAAGTGTTCTGTAAAATAAAGTGCCAATTAAAATGGCGTACAAAACAGCCACAACCGAAGCTTCGGTAGGCGTAAAAACACCGCCGATGATGCCGAAAAGAATCAGAAAGGTCATCAGCAGTGCCCAGAAAGCATGGATAAACCCACTGCCCCGCTGTTTCCAGCTTGCTTTCGGTTGTTTGGGATGGTTTTTCCGGATAGAGATATTATACGAAACCACACCCAGTCCAATGGCCAGCAAAACTCCCGGAACGGCGCCTGCCAAAAATAATTTGCCGATGGAAATGCCTGTGAGGGAACCGGCAATAATCATGGGTAAACTGGGTGGAATTATGGGACCTATGGTGGAGGAAGCAGCAGTGACCGCGCAGGCAAAATCGGCTTTGTAGCCCTCCTTTTTCATGGCGGGAATCATTACTGAACCGATGGAGGCGGTATCGGAAATAGCAGTACCGGAAATGCCGGAAAATATCATGGATGCGCCGATGTTGGCCAGCGAAAGCCCTCCCCTGATGTGCCCTAGCAGGTTGTTGCTGAACCGGATAATGCGGTCGGTCATACCACAACTGTTCATTAAATTGCCTGCCAGAATAAATCCCGGAATACTGAGCAAAACAAAAACATCAATTCCGGAATACATTTTCAGGGGAATAATAACCAACGGGTATCCTTCAAACAAAATATAGGTGAACGTTGAAATCGCCAGGGCGAAGGCAATGGGAAAACGCAGGAACAACAAAACGAAAAATACCACAAACAATAGCCAAATCATACTATTTCTGGTTAAGTGAATGATAAAGATTTGCAAACGTGAAAATGATCACCGACAGTCCGATTAACGTAATGCTGATAAAAACAAAACCCATGGTGATTTGAAGAGCAGGCGAAAGTTCGTCCATGCCAAGCTGAACAAATTTCAAACTGTGCACCGTTAAAATGATAGCAAAAACAATAACTGCCACATCCGTAAAAATATTCAGCCATTTGTTCAGCCTCCCTGTCAAATATTTGGTAATCAAATCGAGCCGTATAAA
>OMKS01002695.1_pt1 | contig 14622 bp, 9 predicted proteins | sample 1674721 | NCBI WGS metagenome assembly OMKS01 (sample SAMN06264996, study PRJEB25208) | sediment metagenome | isolation source: hot spring sediment | place: USA: California | collected 2014-09-02
GGCATCGCCACTGTTGCGTCATGCTCAGTTATGTAGCGTTGTTTCTCTTGTCAGCCGTTTGTGCGGCGAGTTGCAGTCGTTACGGCTCTCCAGCAAGTGGAGAATCGACACTGAAACGGCTTGGTCTTGTCCATCCAGTCACCATCGAATATAGCACTACATACACTGATGGTGGCACCGAAATGTTTGTCTTGAAGGACGGGACAGGCGAACTGGTTTTCATGTCAATCGACCACCGTATGTGGTCTGAGACACCTGGTCGTATCTACATCGGTGGTCACCCTGACCATGGTCGACTGACCACAAAGAGTGAGGAGCGTGCGTATATTGATCTGCTGCGGATAGCTGTAGATGCCTATACCCCAGCCCAGCTTACTGCCATGGCAACAGCAATTGAGCGAAGTGCAGTTGAAGACCCCTGGCCTGTCAAGGAGTTGGCATATGTAGGCGCCTCTCAATTCCTTGTCCACCGTTTCGGGCAACCTTACCGCGATTATTTGAAAAACCACCCCAGCCATGAACAGGCAGCGCAGGAGCAAGCGGACAAGGAGCGGCAAGCACTTCGAAAGGCGACAGGCAAGCAGTCCGATGAATCGATCCTGGACTTTGTGCGAGCATATCCTGAATCAACTCTCGTATCGGAGGCGATTGAGAATCTGCAGAGATACACCTGCTACAGTATTGAGGGACGCCGCAGGCTTCCGTATGAAGTGCTTGGCACTGGCTTTCGGGATCTTCGGGATGGCCCTGGCGGAATCACGATAAATGATGTGCATATGGACTTTGAGGTTGTGCACGGGCCATGGCCAAAGAGCACTCGCCTGTCAAAAGCCGACAATCTAGGATGGGTGACCGCAAGAACCTCTAAACTCCTGATTGCGACGGGCGGATCCATTGAGTTTAAGCAGTGGGCGATTCTTGGCAGGTTGATATGCAGAGGGACTGTCGAGTTTGACACGGAGGGCTTGGTTGTACTGCCCGGCGCCGAAGTCTACCTGCCCAAGGAAGGGATCGTGAGCAGTGCGCATTCTGACAGCAGACGTACTGACCGAGCGGGCATAGTTATCGTTGACTCGGACAGTCCCGATGCAGGTATTCTGGATCGAGGGCTGTGGGTGACAGGTGGCGGAGGCCGGGGATGGCGACAAGACGCGCCACTGGGTGGCGGCAACCGGAACTTCTCGCACGACCAGATCATGGATACAGCCGATGGTTATCTGAGAATCCGTGTGTGGGGTCCTCGGTCAGCGAACACATATGGGGCTGAAGCTTGGGTTCGCACAGTCCAGGATCTCAATGATGGCCGTTCGCACACGATCAACTTTACGTGGGAAGCGAGGCCGGCTATTGCAGGGCACTTCGACTACTACTTCATTCAGATCACCGATGGGTTTATCCCAGCGCAAGGAGACCTGCACTGGCCGATGCGGCGTCCGCCACTGAAACCGATCCAAAAAGTGGACTTGAAGGGTACTGCCGATCTCATCGTCACGCAGATTTCCGGATCAGACTCAGTTAGCCCAGGTCAGTCGCTGCCGAATGGATTTGGACCAGCCACCATGTCAATCAAAGTAGAACCGAGTGGCGTGGCCCGGCTCTATGACGGACCCGATGCATCTGGTACAGTGCTGCGCGAGACCACCCTGGATCCTGACTGCCCCTGGTACGTTCGTTTCATGGTCTGTGATGGCACAAGCGCCGGTTTCTCAGCAGGGGATAGCAGTCTCAACCTGTACGATTTCTCGGTCAGCAGGTGAAAGACTTCGAAACATGGGCTCCGTGTCTGTCCGTCTCGCGGCGGCGGAATCCGTGGTATCCGCTCCCTGAAAGAACTGGTGGAAATGGGTCAATCCGAGCCGGTCGATTTGCAACAGAATCTGCAACAGACATGCGCGTCTGGGCTACTGTTGAGCTTCGGTTGCGCATCGGCCAGCATCCTAAGTCCTTATTTTACAATCATAAAGCATTTATTAACAAACACTTACAAGCCCCCTGTTCGGACTGTCGATCCGAAGGTTGAGGGTTCGAGTCCCTTCGGCCTCGATCAAGAACCGCGTTGGCGATACCGTCAACGCGGTTTTGCTTTACGCACACCACCCGCCGCAAGAAGCTGGGGCCGCACGGCTCCGCTGAGGATCAGGCATCGTTTGGCAGAACCTCGCGGGAACATCGGCGTTTGCTCATCGACATGGGGCATCCTCCGTGAGTTCCATGACCCCATGACAAGACATAGGATACATCCGGTCCAGATATAACTCCCTGGCTTGGCGACTTGTTCAACGGGTTGCCAGGCACAGCTCGAGGGAAGCGGGCGGCCCCGCGCCAGCAGTTACGGTATCAATCAATGAGCACACAATGCGCCGGAGGTCGTCGGGGGACGTCTATTCTCTCAGATTCTGGGACAGCCTATGTCAAGAAGGCCGATGACGTGCCGCTGTTCGGCGACTGCGCAATTACCGGCGCTACACCCAACGACACAGACTTGCCACCGGCGCATGCGGGTGACTGCCACTACGTCTGGGGCACAAGCGACGGCACGAACGAAACCCGGCGGTTCTGCATGAATCGTCACAGCGGCCACATGAATTTCGTGTTCATGGATTGGTCGGTCCGAAAGGTGGGTCTCAAGGAATTGTGGATGCTGAAGTTCCATCGGATGTGGAATACGGCCAATCGGTTCACGACCCTCGGCGGTGTCACCGCCGAGGACTGGCCCCAATGGATGCGGAGGTTCAAGGACTGACGATTTCTACTCCAGCAGGGCGCGGTTGCGTCGCGCGCAGGCAAACGATAAGATGTCATCGACGGGGATACTGTATCTGCCAACCTCGACGAAGCGCCGAGGTCTGACAAGGAGATGAGCATGGATCGACGGGAGTTTTCGAAGCGGATGTTGATGGCGGGGGCGGGCGCCGGTCTGGGATTGCATGGCGCGCCGGCGGTCGGGAGCAGTGGCGATTACTACGAAGAGCCGGCGAAGCGGCTGCCGATTCGCGCGTTCGACGTTGTGGTAGCCGGGGGCGGCACGGGCGGCGTGGTCGCGGCGATCGCCGCTGCACGGCAGGGAGCCAGGACCGCGCTGATCGAGCTGAAGGGCTATCCGGGCGGCACCGTCACCGAGGGCGGCACGGCCCTGCACAGCTACTACAACCTCTGGAAGGCGTTCGACGTCGAGAAGCGGCAGGTGGTGCGCGGCATCCCGCAGGAAATCGTCGACCGGCTCATGCAGGTCGGCGGCTGCACGGGCCACGCCGAGATGCTCGAACACTACAACTACGATTCGGTCTGCACGGCGATCGACACGGAACTGTATAAGCTCATCACGTTCGAGATGCTCGTCGAGGCGGGCGTCCAGGTCTTCGTGAACACGCGGGTGGTCGGCGCGATCTTGGACGGCTCGCGGGTGCGCGGGGCCATCGTCGAGAGCCGTTCGGGGCGCGAGGCGTTCTATGCGAAATCGTTCGTCGATTGCACCGCCTACGGCGACCTGTGCGCGTACGCGGGGGCGAAGTACAGCGAGCCGAACGATTATGCCGTATGCAACAGCGTGGGCATCGGGAACGTCGATATCGACAAGTACTACGAGTTCTTCCGATCGAACAAGCTCAGGGGCCAACTGGCCAGGGGCATGCGCAGCGGACAGCCCGACCTGATCGTGCGCGCCGGCGCCGATACCTCGCAGATCAACGTGCCGGAGCTTGCCGAGGGAGCCAGGGCCATCGGCATGTCCTTCATCACCACCACGGTCCACGACAACTACTTCATGTTCATCAAGTGCAATCTCAAGCTGCCGGTCAGCCCCACCGATCGCGACGAGGTGACCAAGGCCGAGCTGGAGATCCGCCGGCGGATGGCCCGCGCCGTCGGACTGTTCCGCCAGTATATCCCCGGCTGCGAGAAGGCATTCATGGCCCGCACGAGCCCGAACCTGTGCATTCGCCGGGGCCGGCTGATCGAGTGCGACTACGACATCACCCACGAGGATGTGATCGAGGCCCGGCACTTCGACGACGAGATCATGGTCTACGGCTTCCACGACATGGCCCCAGACCTTCAGGTCAAAGGCGGCGGCACGTACGGCGTGCCGTATCGGGCGCTGTGCGTCAAGGGCATCGAGAACCTCTACGCCTGCGGCATGATGATCACCTCGGACCATCGCGCCCATATGTCCACGCGAAACACCGTCTGCTGCATGGGCCAGGGCCAGGGCACCGGCACCGCCGCCGCCCTCTGCGCTGCGAAGAACGTCGGCACGCGCGACCTGCCCTACGGCCTCCTGCGCGACGCCCTCAACCGCGCCGGCGTCTATTTCGAGAGTTAGGGCAAGGAGAACAAATAGACGCTCCCCCGAAGATCGACGTTGAGTCCGGTGTTCTCAAAGCGACGATAGCCCCGCATTCTGCCGGATCATCTCCCTTGCGGCTCGAAGTGACCGGAATGGCGGGCCGGACCGTGAAGGGCGCCGAGTTATGGGTGAAGCAGTCCGGGGGATCGGATGTCGGCGACACCGCCCTGGAGGTGCGGCCTGTGACAAACGCATGGAGCGAGAACTCCTCCTGGAACACAAGACCCTCGGCGGGAACGACCGTGCTCGGCCATCGCCCCGTTTGCTCAGGCGATTGCCAGAGCGGACTATGTGGCCACCATCGTTATCGACCTCAGAGGCGTAGCGACCCCATTCGTCCGACTGAACGTGCATGGCGGATGGCGTCGAGTTGCTTCATCACAACGTCGGGCAATCGTGCCGTTTCTCAGACGATCTCGCCGACGGTTACTGGCCGTCCCTTGTCGGCCGACTGATAGACTGCCTCCTGGACGGCCAGGGTGCGGAGGTAGTCGGGGCCGTTCGTTTCAAAGGGTCGGCCGTCGAGCAGGCGATTGATAAAATGGCGCTGGGTCGTGTAGCAGCAGTCGCCCGCGAAGTTGCGGTCTTCGTGCGGATAGGCATGCTCGGTCTCGGGGCCCCCAAGCGTCTGGATCGTCAGGTGGCCGTCATTGTAGAGCCGGATCGATCCGCCGTTGCCATCCACGAGGAACTCGCCAAACGTGTAGCGCGGATTGGGGTAGTTGCTTTCGTTGTAGCGATTGGCGTCCCACAGGCCGGTCGCCCCGGATGCGAAGTTGAAGACGACCACACCGAAATCCTCGCCTGCGATCACCGGATTGAGCTTCTTGAGCACGGCGTATACGCTCTCGATCTCGCCGCCCAGGTACCGGTACGTGTCGATGAAGTGCACGCCGTTCTCGTAGACGAGCAGGCGCGGATAGTCCCTGAAATAGGGCTGGCGGTTCAGGTAGGCGTCCTGGCCCCAGCCGTCTCCCATGCGCGAGCGAAAGGCCATGACGTGGATCTTCTCGCCAATCGCACCGTCATCGAGCAGACGCTTGATTTCACGGTACCACGGCTGGAACCGCCAGTTCTCGTGCACCATGAACCGAATGCCCGCCGTACCGGTGCAGTCCACGATCTGCTTGGCCTCTTCGAACGTCGGCGCCAGGGGCTTCTGGCAGATGACGTGAATGCCCAGATCGGCGGCGACCCGGCACATCTCCAGATGGGTCGGTGGCGGCGTGATGATATCGACGAAGTCGGGCCGCTCCTTCTCGAGCATCTCGCGGTAGTCCGTATAGTGATTCTCGATGCCGAACGAATTCATGATGATTCTGGCTCGTTCGGTATCACGGTTGCACATCGCGGTGATGGTTACCTCATCGATTCGCTGCCAAGCCTCGTACTGGAAGTGGCTGAAGTACCCCGCCCCAACGCAAACGCCTTTGAGTTGTTTCATAAGAGCATTCCCTTTACGGACGATGGTGGCATCGAAGCATCCGCACACGTCACCTACGGCTCGTCGGTCGCCTCCGTCTCATTGACATCGACAATGGGAGCGGGCGCGAGCGGCGCCGGTTCGCTCCTCTTGCGGACCGACTGGTGGATCTGATAGCCGATCGCGCCGGCGGTCAGGAGGAACAGGGCCGTCAGCATGGCGATGAAGCGCGTTCGAATCGCGGCCGGCGAGAGCTTGCGGTCCGAGACGCGGCTGGGATTCATGAAGCACCACGCGACGACGGCGACCAGATTCAGGCCGGCCGCCAATACGAAGAAGGCGTTCGCGCTGCCGGTCTGTGCGTCTTGCAGAAGCGGGAACACGATCGCGCTGAGGGCCGCTCCGACGTTGCCCACCATGTTCATCGAGCCCGACACGGCGCCCGAATTGGCGCCGCCGATGTCGTTGCAGAAGGCCCAGCTCGGACTGAGCGTCATGTCCACTCCGAACGTTGCGAGGCTGAACCAGAGCACGAAGAGGTAGAGACTCTCGGTTTGCGTCGCCAGCAGCAGACCAGCCGCACCGAGGGTGAAACCGACGATCGCGGTGATCCGCCGGGAGCCCACGGGCATGCCGCGCTGGAACAACTGGGTGACCATCGTTCCGGCGACCCAGTTGGCGAAGGCGGCGAAGATCAGCGGCGCCGCCGACCAGTAGACGGCCCTCGGATCGTCGGGCCATTGATTCTTCAGATAGCTCGGCAACCAGGTCAGGCAGATGAAGAACGTCACGTTGCTGGCGAAATACTGCACCATCGCCAACGACATGTTGATCGAGGTGAAGACCTCGGCAAAGGAGGACTTCACCGTCGTTGCGAAGCCGCTGGAGCGTCCTTGCTCAATGTAGTCCAGCTCTTCCTGGTTGACTTTCGGATTGTCCTTCGGATTGTCGCGGAACCAGAGGAGCCAGATGGTCGCCCAGAGGATCCCGATCAAGCCGTTGACGGCGAACGTCCAACGCCAGCCGATCTGGAGGATCAGCCAGGGCATGAAGAACAGCGAGAAGGCCGCCCCGAGACGGCTGCCCGAGAAGTTGATTCCGTGGGCCAGTCCCCGGTCCTTGGCCGGCAGCCAGCGAAAAAACGCCTGAGCCGCCCCCGGAAAGGCCCCTGCTTCTCCGACACCGAAGAGGAACCGCAGAACGAGCATCTGAAGGGCGTTTCGCGCTGCGCCGGTCAGGGCGGTAAAGACGCTCCAGACCGAGACCACAATGGTCAATGCCTTGCGGGGCCCCAGCCGATCGGCGATCCAGCCGGACGGCACCTGGAACAATGCATACCCCACGGCGAAGATGCCCAGCACCAGCCCCATCATCTCGGCCGAAATGGACAGATCGCGTTTGATGTAGTCCACGGCCGAGGCGATGCAGGCCCGGTCCATATAGGTGTTGACGCTGTGGAAGAACAGGATGCCGATGAGGATGAATCGCTGGCGGCTCATGCGCGGCATGCGTACGGTCATGTCGTCAGTCCTTTCCCGGTGCGGTCAACGGGCGGCTTTCGCCCGCAAGGCCGCACGCCGCTTGGCGATGAGATCGAGCGTGCTCTCCCAGGCGCTGACGAACATGTCCCGAAAGTACCGAACCGGACCGTATTCTTCGTATTCCTCGACCGTCAGCCCATCTTCCATGTATGCCTGTCGGAAGGCCGGGACCCTCGCCAGAAGCTCATCCAGGACATGGTCCTGAACCGGGTTGAACAGCCGGGCCACCACGGGCTGGTCCAACTCCAGAAGTGCTTCGGCCTGGCCCTCCCAGTTCATCGTGATGCACACGTCTCCGCCGACCATCTCGGTGCAGTGCTGCAACCCACGAACCCCGCCGCCGATGAAACCGAGCGAGTAACCTCTGTCGTGCACGAAGCGATAGACCTTCTTGGCGATGACCAGCCCGGCCTGGTAGAGAATGTCCGGCGAGATATCGATCTCCTGCGCTGCGACCTCCTTGGTCAACCACTCGTCATAGATGCCGGTAATGAGAGAAAAGTACATGACCGGCTTCTTCTTCGTCCTGGACGTGATCTGCTCGTACATCTCACAGACGTCGATCACCTGGCTCAGGCCCATGACCTCGGTTGCATTGAGCGGCGTGTTCTCCTCGATCAGCGTCTCCATCGCTTCGAGCCCGGCGGCGGTGGCGGGGATCTTGATCATGATGTTCGGGCTCATCTGGCGATTCTTGCGTCCTTCGTCGATGATGACCTGCGGGTCTTCCTCGTGGATCGGATCGCCCTGGATGCTGACGTAGCCGTGGGCGCCGTCGGTCCGCTCATAGACCGTCATGAATTCCTCGGCCACCCGCTGGACAAGCTTGCGCTGGAGAATGCACTCGACCTCGTTGTCGTCCTCGCAGTCGGCCAGGATCTCGTCGAGCAGACCCAGAGCGTGCGTCCTGCCCGTCTGGTGATTCAGCATTTTCCAGGTGTACGACGGATTCTGCGTACATCCCATCGCCCCGGCGGCAATGGCCGTCCGCGCCTCTTCGGGCGTGACGTTATTGATCCACATCTTGGTCGGCGTCAGCGCGGCGACCCGATGGAAGTAGTCCCGTTTCATCGGTCGGTTCCTTTCTACTGCTCTTCGATGGCGATCGCACGGACCGGGGAGCCGTCTCCGCCAACGATTCGCAATGGCAGCGCCATGAACATCACTTTCTCACTGTGAATCTCATCGAGATTGGTCAGTCCTTCCACGACGATCACGCCGGCGCCGAGCAGCACCTTGTGCACGGCCGTCAGCTCTTCGATGTTGTTGACATCGGCCACGGACGGCGGCTCGACCCCCAGCATGCGCACGCCCTTCTCGGCGCACCAATGCGCCAGTTCGAGACTGACTCTCGGCAAGGCGTTTCGATACGAGGGGTTGCCGATGCGGCGGCCCCAGCCGGTTCGCAGCAGCAGTCCATCGCCGGCGCAGACGTTGTCTTTCGTCCGGCCCAGATGTCCGACGCCGATCAGGGCGCGCGGTTCGATTCCCGTCAGGTCTACCACCCAGGCCGGTCCCATGCAGCGGTCCAGGGGAATCCGGTCGATGGTCTCGCCCGACACCCCGAAATGGAGCGGCGCATCCACGTGCGTACCGCAATGTGAGGACAGACGGAGCGTTGTGGCATTCCAGCCGTCGCGTTCGAGCGTTTTGGCCGGCTCGATGCCAACGCCTCTTTGGCCGCTCTCCAACGGTACGGTTAAGTCGATGATGCGAGTCATGGTCTTTCACACCGTCCGAACGGCATCGGCCACGCGGCCGGCGATCTCGTCTGTTCCGGCCGATCCTCCGAGATCGGCCGACAACGTGCCCTCCGCCACGGCCTTCTCAATCGCCTTGACGATCGTCTCGGCAGCTTCCTGCTCGCCAAGGTGCTCCAGCATCAAGGCGCCGGACCAGATTGCCCCGATCGGATTGGCGATTCCCTTACCCGCGATGTCCGGCGCCGAGCCGTGGATCGGTTCGAACATCGACGGGTACTCCTTCTCCGGATTGATGTTTCCGCTGCCGCCGAGGCCGAGACTGCCCATGATCGCGCCGCCGAGGTCGCTGAGGATGTCGCCGATGAAGTTGGTGGTGACGATGACGTCAAATCGCTCGGGATGGAGCACGAAATTGGCCGAGGCGTTGTCCACGTACGTCTTCTGGTACGCGACGTCGGGGTAGTTGTGGCCGACCTCCTCGATGATGCGGTCCCAATAGGCCAGCGAGTGAATCAGGGTGTTGGACTTGGTGATGCTTGTGAGGTGTTTGCGCCGGCGCCGGGCCAGTTGGAAGGAATAATGCGCCACCCGCTCGATTCCTTTGCGGGTGAACACGCTCGTGTCAATCGCCATGCCGCCGTCGAACTCCTCGTGGACGAGCCCGCCGACCTGGACGAACTCGCCCTCGGTGTTCTCGCGGATGACCACGAAGTCAATGTCGCGGGGCGTCTTGTTTCGCAGCGGGCCTTCGATCCCGTTCAGCAGGCGCGCCGGCCGATAGTTCACATACTGGTTGAAGCTCTTGCGCACCTTGAAGGTGAACAGCCTGGCGGGCAGCGTGTCGTCGACGTCGGGCAGCCCCACGGCCCCGAAGTAGATCGCGTCAAAGTTCTTGAGAACGTCCAGACCGTCGTCCGGAAGAAACGTTCCAGTCTTCTTGTAGTAGCCCGCTCCGTAGGGGAATTCTTCCGTCGCAATCCCGAACCCGAATCGCTCCGCCGCCGCATCCAACACGCGGACGCCCGCAGGGACGATTTCATGGCCGATTCCATCACCTGGAACCACGGCGATTCTGTACTGACGTGTCATATTCTTCAATCCTGGCTTAAATGGAGATCTATATACGGCCCGGGTCCACCCGGCGAATCCGCTGCGCCGGCCCTTCGTCTTCAGGGCGTTGGAAGTCCCGATCCGTCGTCATCAGCCATTTGTCAAACTCGAAGCCGTCCTCCCGCATCGAGAACGAGATGGTGTGTAGACTCGATTCGTGGACGTCGAGGCAGATCTTGTGCGGCTCGCCGCAGTGCTGCGCCTCGGTCCGCTGCTTGCTCTCCCAGCGCCAGGAGTTCTTGCCTTCGCACCATTGCATCCTCTGGCCCGATGCGGGCCATTCGTCGTTGAGTCCGACGTGCAGGCCGTTGTCTTCACTGCCCGTCGAATAGGCCCGAACCCAGACATAGTAGCGTCCAGGCGTGTGGAAGTACACCGGATAGGAAATCACGGCCATCTTTCCCGGCTCGTTCGAGAAGTTCTCGCCGACGATCAGCTTGTCGGCGTGGGTGCGCCGCGTGTCGGGCAGAACCTCGATATAGGCCCCGTGGCTTGCCGAGGCGGCGTGGTTGCCGTCGCCATCGGGTTGAACATTCGGCGTCTCTTCGGCGGTCGTGATGTACCATCGACGCGTCTCGGCCTTCGTCTGGTTCGAAAACAACTCGGCCTCGACGGCGACCAGCCCGTTTCGCTCCTCAAAGATGATGTCCGCCTGGTTGCCTCGCTCGAACGCCAGCCTGGTCCACCGGCCGCGGGCGTAGGCGAAACCGCTACCGTCTGGGATCTTTCGGTTGGAGGCCGTGTTGAACTCGACTCGAATCTCATCGCCCTTCCTGACCGCGATATTGCGCCAGGTGTGACCGGCCGGCTGATAGTCGTTCTCTGTGGCGGGATTCGTGTACGTCCCGACCGTCTTGCCCGCGATCTTGAGCCGATAGGTGGATTCGCCGTCCGTTTCGGTCAGGGTGGTGATGGTGACGTCATAAATGCCGGATTCGCCTGCAAAGGTGGTCCGAGCCGCCGAGAACTTGTCCTTGTGCTGTGCGGCGTTGATCGCCAGGGCCTCGCGATCGCTGTCCTTATAGAACGGCACGAACCCGGTGTCTGAGACGCTCTCGAAGTCGCGGATCGCCAGCAGGGCATGCGGGTTGTCTTCTGTCACGTCCCGAAACGAAAGGGGCGTCGTCCCTGCCTTCTTGAGACAGAGCAGCCAGTCTCCATCGCCGGGCGTCTTGAGCGTGATCTGTCCCGGCGCACGGGCCTCGCCCGGCGCGAGGAGGCCGTCCAGCCCATCACCCGTTTTCGGATCGAACCAGCCGTAAGTAAATGCGCCCGATTCGAGTGACAGCTTCAGTTCGCCGGGGTTCTTGAAGTAGATCAGATACAGCTCGCCCGGCTTGACGAAGCAGTAGTCGTCCCGATTGCGGGTCAGATCGTTGTCGTTGGTCATCTCCCAGAACGGGATCTCATGCCGTTTGAAGAACTCGATGCAGTAGCGGCTCTGGTCCCACATTTTGTCACGCGTGCGCCAGTCCTGGCAGGTCAGATCGCTGTGCGGATGATCATAGCCGAAGTACCACTCGATGCCGGCTCCACCGGCCATGAAGACGCCCCAGAGCGCGTTCTTTCGGGCGTTGTCGCGCGTGGGGTCCTCGTCGTCAGGGACCAGCGCGTGCTGCGCATCGCCCGGCTCGTCACACGCGACGACCCACGGCTTGCCCGCCGCCCTGGAGCGATGGATGTAATCCAGAACGCGCCGGTGGACCTGGCTGAAATCGGGCCGGCTCGTCTGGAGGGAGAAGCCCGTCAGCGCCGAGGCGTCGCCCAGCAGGTCGTAATGCGGGTCGCCCATGTTATGGATGACAATGTGGTGTTGATACGGATCGTGGGTCCAGAAGTAATCGGCCCAGGCGACTTTCTGCTCGTGCGTGGCATCGTTGATCTCCTCGCCGAGGTTCCAGTTCAACGCCAGATGGTGGCTGAAGCGCGCGATCAGTTCGCGGTAATAGAGCTTGCGTTCGACGCCGAGATCGCCGTTGTCGAGCAGCAGTTCGTTCTCGGTTTCCTGGGTCTTGAAGTGCAGATACATGCCGTTCCGGGTGCCGTGCTCGAAGACGATCTCCCACTGGTCGAGCCGCGAGACGTCCAACCGAAGTCGCTCGTCGTACGTCGTATACGGAAAGACGTTTTGATCGTCGCCTTCGATATTCATGGGCAGAAATGAAAAGACGTTCATGCCCTTGGAGGCCAGATAGTTGATCGCGCCGATGATGCCTTTGCCCTTACCGTCCTGCCAGGTGGGGTCGCCCGGCTTCCAGTCGCGGACGTGCGGCTCCCAGGTCTTGATGAACTGGTCTTTGCGGCCGTCGGTTTTGAAATCGCCGTCGAAATCGGCGTAGGCCAGGAAATTCTCAGGGGCATCGGCACCGGCCTTGAGGAAGTACTCCCCCGTGCCGGCGAATTGGAGATAGTGCCCGCCGACGTATTGGAGCCGGCCTTTGCCGCGAAGGTCTCGCCCCGTCTTGTCCGTCGGCGCGATCCGGAACGAGCCGGTCCGCCCGTCCATGTAGCCGGCCGATGTGCCGGCGTTGACCTCGTCGCTGACGGCGACGTTCTCGCCCTTGCGGAACGAGACGCGGTAGTTCCACGTGCCGGTCCGGTCCGGGGCGAAGTGGACGCGCCACTTGTTGCCGCTGTCGGCCGAGGTGTTGGCCGCATTGCCGTCGGCGGCGTAGTAGCCCGGTACGAGGTATTTGCGGCCACCACTTTCGTGCTCGAACGTGACATTGAGGCGGTAGTAGACGAGGGGGTTCGGATCGGCTGACTCACTTGTTGCGGGGCCGTCGAAGGTCAACGTCACCTTGTGCCAGGTTTTCAGTTCGCCGGAGATCTGGCCCGCGGGCGAAAGGGACGCCAGGCCCAAAGCAACGAGCGCGATCACGGAAATGCGTTTGGGTTGTGTGGTCACGATTCATGGCCTCCATTGATCGATGAAGAAACACTGTGGACGAAGAACCAATGTGGATTATCGCCGATCTGCACACCGCGAACAATACCACAATGTGCACTCGTGCGCCCCAAAACGCGCAAGAGGGCGCCTGCAGATAGAAGACCATGGCGTGGTTTCGGTCGAGCTACTTGATGCAGTGCCGCAGTCGATAGGCCGTCGGGGTCGTCCCCTGGAACCGCGTGAACACCCTGTCCAGTTGCTTGGCGCTGGAAAAGCACATCTTCTCGGCGATGTGCGCGACCGTCAGATCGGTCTCGACCAGTAGTTGGGTGATCCGATTGACGCGTTCGCGGAGGATTTGTGAATGCACGGACCGTCCGATCGCCTTCGAGAACCTCTGCTGCAAGCTGCGTCGCGACAGCGCTACCGCCTCCGCGACATCGTCGACCTGGAGAGGACGGTCCGCATGTCTGCGGATGAAGCGGATCGCCTCGGAGACTTCTTGATCCTCGACCAGGAGAATATCGGTGGAGCTGCGCGCCACAACATGGGTGGGCAGCCCTTCGATGGTCGTCTCGCGGCACGCTTCGCCGGCCATGACCTGGTCGAGCAGTTGCGCCGCGCGGTAGCCGAGCTTCTCGGCGTTCAAGCAGATGCTGGAAAGAGCGGGGTTGGCCAGGCGACAGATGAACTCGTCGTCGTCGACGCCGAGAATGGCCACTTCACTGGGCACGTGGATTCGTGCCGCGTGGCAAGCGTCCAGGACGTGCTGGCTTCGGTCGTCATTGCAGGCCATGATTCCGACCGGTTTGGGCAGGGATTGCAGCCAGGCCACCAGAAGGGGTTCCTCCTTCTCCCACAGGGCCTGCATGTCCTTGGCTTTGAGCGTCTGATAAATGTGACAGGCAAATCCGGCTTCGACGATCCGTTTCTGAAAGGCTTCGCCCCGTTTGGCCGACCAGTAGATGTCCTCGAGTCCGCAGTAGGCGAAGTGGCGAAACCCGCATTGCAGCAGGTGCTCGGCCCCCAACGTGCCGACCGCATCGTTGTCGATGATGATGTTGATGAAACCCTCGATGGTTCTCTTGGTCACGGGAGCGCAGATGCCGGGTATCCTACGCCGGATGATTTCCTCGATCCGCTCCGGCTCGCGCATGATGATGCCGTCGACCTGCCCGGTGCTCAGGCGATCTGTGACCTTCTTCTTCCAGTCGATGGCCTGGTAATGCGGAGGTTCTCGGTAGAACGTCCAGGGACCGCGTTCGTTTGCATACCGGGCGATTCCCTGAAGGAGTCCCCGATCGAACGCTCGGGTCGGTGCGATCAGCAGAATGACTTTTCGTGCCCTGAACATAGATCCTCGTTCCATCGGTCCGGTTTCGTTGCCTATCGATGCAGGATTCTACACGCGATGCGGCTCCGAGTAAAGCGTACCGAGATGTCCCTCGAAGGCGCCCGTCCTGAAAGGGAACTACGAGTGCCGAAGGAACTGCACCTGCCACGATCGCGGGCGATGACACGGCCCGTGCACAGGGATGCTCCACACGCCGTATGGAGCCAAGGTGGAGAAGGGCCGCGCAATTGCTACGGTTTCTCAGACTCGGTGCGGG
>OMKS01002697.1_pt1 | contig 14618 bp, 15 predicted proteins | sample 1674721 | NCBI WGS metagenome assembly OMKS01 (sample SAMN06264996, study PRJEB25208) | sediment metagenome | isolation source: hot spring sediment | place: USA: California | collected 2014-09-02
TAAGAGACAGCTTTATTCCTTATAGGCAATCTCAAACACTTAGTCGGTGCCGGCTTGATGAACGGCACCCTCGTCTTTATTCCTTATAGGCAATCTCAAACGACTAATCCAGCATCTAAACGGATACCGGAAGCGTGTCTTTATTCCTTATAGGCAATCTCAAACATTCTAAACTTTCCATATCCGTACCTCCTTAAATAGTGTCTTTATTCCATATAGGCAATCTCAAACCTATCTCACGATGTTGAAATGGGTTTACGATGCAACGTCTTTATTCCTTATAGGCAATCTCAAACTATCTGATGATGACATCCGTGCGTTGGTGTCGGACGGGTCTTTATTCCTTATAGGCAATCTCAAACCCTGCAAGGCGGATATCTGTATAGGGCGGACCTGAGTCTTTATTCCTTATAGGCAATCTCAAACTTAATCGGGCCGACTTGCAGCGGGCAAACCTCAAGGGAGTCTTTATTCCTTATAGGCAATCTCAAACGAAGGATCCAACCTCAAGGGTGCCTCATTCAATGGGTCTTTATTCCTTATAGGCAATCTCAAACCCTTATGGGACAACTATATGCAAATGGGATACAGTGTCTTTATTCCTTATAGGCAATCTCAAACTGTAGAGATGATTATGAAAACAAATATCAGGGACGCGTCTTTATTCCTTATAGGCAATCTCAAACATATTTACGTTTTTGACAATGATACCGTGAGGGGACGTCTTTATTCCTTATAGGCAATCTCAAACGTAAAGCCCGCATACGTGTTGCCATAGCCTCATGGGAGTCTTTATTCCTTATAGGCAATCTCAAACCCTCAAGATAATGATATACCAACGGTTTAATAAATCAAGGAAAACCATAAATCACTTTCATAATTTTTATCTTCCTGTTATTTAAGAAATAACAAAAGGTCGATATCTGGCACATTAGAATAAAGAGAAGGTCCCGGGGTATGGCAGGACGATGAGAGGTTTAATGAGGGGGATATCAAATATTTTTGAATATTTCAAAAATATTTACTCTTTTGCAGGAAAAAAATAAGCGATCTTGAATCATAAGTCTCAATTATAGAAGGTGTTATCTTGGAGATCGATTTTGGAACAAAGTGTGCTTTATAAAAAAGCATGAAATATGGACTTGACTTAAATACCGAATGTTCTATTATGTTATAGAGGGGAAAGAATGAAAAATATTCTTTGTTCATGGATCGGAGATAATGACCTGAAGTCATTTCAAGAGGACAAGCTGCAGCCTGGCCCAATATTCAGCTTATTATCATCGGGTTTTGTGGCTGATGTCGGCCAGGTCTTGCTTTTGGGGACGAGACAGCATCGGAAAGTAAAGGAAGAGTTCACAGAGTTCCTGAAAGAACACTTCAAGAAAGAATTCTTGTTATTCATCTATGATTTTGAGGATCCGACTGACTTTCACCTTATTTACGAAGCTGTCCGTAAGACAACCGATTCTGTTGAGTCAAAAAGTGACGAGGGCATCACATGGTCATTTTATATCAGTCCCGGGACATCGCACATGGCTGCTGTCTGGCTCTTGCTGGGTAAAACCATCTACAATGCCAGGATCCTGCAAGCCTTTTACGACAAGGAAAACGAGGAGCAAAGAGTCGGCGAAGTGGATATCCCCTTTTCCATCGATGCTGAGTATATTCCTCGAAAAATAGTTGAAAACCGGGATATTGCTCTTCTTGAAAAATGGAGTGTCATCCCTGAATTTGTGGAGATCAGGCAGGATTCTTCGGTGATGAAAAAGCTTTTAAACAAAGCTTACCAGGTCGCCGTCCACGATGTGCCTGTCTTCATTTTTGGAGAGACCGGGACGGGGAAGGAACTCCTGGCACAGGCCATCTTTAAAGCGTCGCAACGCAGACAAAAACCAATGGAGGTGTTTAACTGCAGCGCTGTAAATAAAGAACTTATCCATGCCCGGCTCTTTGGCTGGTCAAGAGGCGCCTGGACAGGAGCCCAGGGAGAGGACGAGGGGCTTTTTGTCAACAATGATTCAGGGACTGTTTTTTTAGATGAGTTGGGTGAGTTGGATCTTGCGACTCAGGCCAGCCTGCTGCGTGTATTGGAAACCGGGGAAGTGCAGCGTGTGGGAGACGGGAAGACCAAAAAGGTCGACATCAGGATCATTGCAGCGACAAATCGTAATATCCCTGACATGGTGGCAAGTGGAACATTCAGAGAAGACTTGTGGCATCGTTTATGTGTAGCCTACCTGGAGATCCCGCCTTTACGGGAACGAGGAAATGATATCAGATTACTGGCCCAGGCCTTCATTGATGATATTAACCTGAAGTTCAGCCAGGATGATGACCATTATGTCACCAAGAAGCTATCAGTATCAGCTATTCAGGCCCTTCAGTCGCACTCTTGGCCGGGGAATGTGCGAGAACTTTTCCATGTCCTGCAAAGAGCCTGCCTTTGGGGGTCAGATGAAATCCTTGAAAACCGCCATATCAAAGAGTATTTGGTTTTCGGGCCGAATAAAGAGAGCCATGCGTTCACCATGCCCGGAAACCTGGAGAGTTATTTAAACAAAATAAGAAAAGAGTACTGCACAGAAGCTTATGAGAAATGTCATGGAAATAAATCACAGGCTGCAGAGATGCTGGGATACAGGAATAGCCAGACATTTACCAACCATATGAATAAGGAGGCCTAAGTGCGTTTGTCCCTTGTCTTTGATTCGGATTATCAGATTTTTCTCCCTAAGAACTATAACTCGATCGTCCAGGGGTTTATCTACTCCCATATGGGGAAGGATCTGGGAGATGCAATACACGAAGAGGGCTTCAACAGGGGAAAACGGCAATACCGCCTTTTTACTTTTTCACGTGTAGGAGCAGAGACGATTAAACCGAACAGCGAAGGCTTCTTTTTTCTTCCTCCCATAACGCTTCATATCTCTTCTGTTTTACCACAAGTCATTCAAGCACTCTCAGAAAGCATTCAGGCTGCACAGAACCTTTCCCTGGGGCCGAATCTGAGACTGCAGCTGAAAGAACTGAAGATCGAGACAAAAAGGGACTTTAAAGACCAGCAGCTGATCCGTATGCTGTCTCCCATGACGGTCTACAGCACTCTCTATTCGCCTGAAGGACAGCAGAAAAGATATTATTATAATCCCCTGGAAAAAGAATTTTCTTTTAAGATAGAGGAAAATGCAATACGGAAATATGAAAGTTATCTTCAACGAGACTACGCAGGCCCGGGCCTAAGGATCAGGCCCCATAGGGTCACACCGAAAATGAATCATCATGTTATCCGATACAAAGGAGGCGTAATCAACGCCTGGGACGGGTTGTACCACCTTCAGGGAGATCCCGCATTGATCTCATTTCTCTATCAGGCCGGACTGGGATCGAAAAATGCACAGGGATTTGGTTGTTTCGAAGTGGTCAAGGAGATTTCATGAAGAGTCTCTATCTTTTTAATAATGGGAAACTAAGACGGAAGAATAATACGCTTTACTTTACAGGAGCTGATTCAGATGAATATTTCCCCATCGTTGCAGTCAAAGATGTCTATATTTTCGGAGATGTGGACATCAACCGGCGCCTCATCGGCGTTATGAATAAATATGGCATAACGATCCATTTTTTTAATTATTATCAGCAATATATCGGGAGTTACTTTCCCATGGAGAGCCATGCGACCGGAGTTTATTTAGTTAAAGCTGTTCAAAAGTATTCTGATCCTGACACACGCCTTGATATTGCCCGTACTCTCGTCACAGGGGCCATGAAAAATATCATCAATGTCCTCCGGTATTATTTCAAAAAGGGAAAAGATGTCCGGGGAACAGGCCTTTATATAAAATCGATTATCGGGAAAACAGAAGCCGCAGATTCCGTTTCAGAGATCATGGCTTTTGAAGGACAGGGACGCATAGCTTATTACAGATCTTTCAATCACCTCATTGACGTGGAAGGATTCGAGTTCGAAAAAAGAACCCGGCGCCCTCCAAAGGACAGAATGAATACTCTCATCAGTTTTGGTAATACACTTCTTTATTTAAAGATCCTCAATCTGATACACAGGACAAAAGTCGACCCACGGATATCTTTTCTCCATGAGCCTAATTTGAGGGAGTTTTCACTGCACCTGGACATTGCTGAGATCTTTAAACCTCTTCTTGTGGACAGGCTGATATTCAGTTGTTTGAACAAGAAGATTATAAAGAAAGGTGATTTCGAAGAAAAAAACGGGAGTGTCCGGTTTAAAGAAAAACCAAGGCTGGAGTTTGTCCGCCTTTTCGAAGAGAGAATGAAAAAAACGATTACGATCAACGGGCAGCAGATCACCTACGAAATGCTCATCGATAGAGAGATCCACAAAATCGAAAGGACGATCACAGAAGATAAAGTCTATCTGCCCTATTGCTCGGAGTGGTGAACATGTTTGTGATTGCGACCTATGACATTAACAGAAAGAGAGTCACGAAAGTAATGAAAGTCTGTAGAAAGTATTTATGTCATATACAACGGTCTGTCTTTGAGGGTGTGATCACGGACAAGATGTTCAGGATGCTTCAAGGCGAGATCGCCGGGATCATTCAGGAACATGAGGATCATGTCATTTTTTATACACTTCGATCAGAAAACTATGTGGACAAAATTGAAGCGGGTGAGGCTGACTTGTCATCAGCTTCGCTTTTCATGTAAGGAGGATGTAATGTCAAGACGGGTGTTGATATCTCCCCTGGGGACAGGAAGCCTAAATAAACATAATGCTTCCGATCGTGAGTATAGGCCGGCGACATATCGTATCGGGGATAAAGAGTATAATGAGACTTTTATCTCCAAAGCCTTATCTCAGCATTTACATATTGATACCGTCTTTTTGATCGGAACGGTGAAATCCATGTGGGAACAAGCCTACGAAGTCTATGGAAAAGAGACATCCTATTGGGATGAACACCAGTGGGCGATGCTGGCCGATAAGATCGATAATGCATCATGGGATACTGACCCGCAGTCATTTGACCTGACTCTCCTGGAGAAGGTATTAGGGGATAAAGCGAAGGCTTTTATTATAAAGTATGGGATCGATGAAGAAGAGATGATGGAAAACTGGGAATATTTAAGCCATATCGAAGAATACCTGGAAGACGGAGATATCGTCTACTTTGATATTACCCATGCATTCCGCTCCATGGCCTTTTACATCTTATCTGTCTTGAACTATATCATCGATGTCAGCGAAAAAAATATTGAATTAGGGGGAGTCTTTTACGGAATGCTTGATATCGTTAGAGAGATCGGGTATGCGCCGATCGTGGATCTGAAACCATTATATGAGACATTCAGATGGTCAAGGGGAGCATACTCATTTTTACAGCATGGGAATGGGTATGAGATCGCTGCACTTGTCAACGATGAAAAACTCAGTAATTTGCTCAAGAGTTTCAGTGATGCGATCAATATCAATTTTTTGGGATCCATAAAGAGCAAAATGGGAAAGTTAGAGAAACAGAAGAAACGCTTCAGCCAAATGAAAGGCCCGGGAAGGCTGATCATCCCCCGGGTAATCGATGAGTTTTTGGGTTATTTTAATGACGATGAGCCTCCTTATCTTTTCCAGCTCAATGCTGCCAAGTGGTATTTTAAGAAAAAACGTTTCGGAGAATCTTTTATGTCGCTGACAGAAAGTATTGTAACCTACAACTGTTTTTGTTTAGGGCTAGGCTCAAATTGGGAAGACAAAGGCCACAGAGATGAGTCAAAGGGAGATATTCTGAACAGCAGGCCGAAACATCCCTTGAAAGATGTTTTTCTAAAGATGAACGAGATCAGGAGATGTATTGCCCATCATAGTGACAAGTTTCACGGGAATCACTCAATTTCCAATTATATTGATGATTTTGAAAAAGATGTCGCTAAGGTTGAGAAAGTGTTTTTAGAGTTCCAACAAAGGAGTTGATTTGAAGAGGATGCTGGTCTTGTTTTCGCATAAACTGACAGAAAAACAGGAGAGTGATGCCCGATCAATTTTGGGGGTCACATCGCTTATCTATCCGCCCTGGGACATCCAGAAAATTCTCATGGATATCCCAGTTCAGGCAGCAAGTGTAAGCGAAATACTGACCCCTGTTGTGGCCTGGTTGAACGATCATCTGCAACCCAAGGATTATGTCCTCATCCAGGGTGAATTCGGATCGACATTTTTTCTGGTGAATATGGTTTTCCGGAAGGGGGGTATTCCTGTCTATTCAACGACAAGGAGATACCACAAGGAAGCCGTATATGGTGACAATGTGATCATTGAAAAGGTCTTTGAACATGAACGCTTCAGAGCCTATGAGAAATATAATGAGGAAGGAGTCTTATGACGGAACGGGATAAATTTTACATCGCAGCGTTGATGCATGATATCGGGAAATTCGTCGAGCGGACAAAAAGATTCGGGCAGCACGAGAAGATAAAAGAGTTTGGGCAGGTACGATATGGCCATCCGAAATACAGCGGCCTCTTTCTTAAATACCTGACGCGATCCTCCCTTCTGGAGTTCTTCAAACAAGATGGGCCTTTTTTGGAGTACGTCTATTGTCATCATGATGAAGGAAAAGATGATCTGGCGAATATCCTTAGATTGGCTGATCACCTGAGTGCTGCAGAAAGAGAGAAGGATGAGAGCAAGGAAAACGAGTTCTATTATAAAGTCCCTTTGACTTCAATTTTTGCCGGAGACGGACAAAGACTCTTCTATAACCTGGAAGCCATGGAGATCAAGACCATGGGAGCAAAAGCGCGTGTCCAGGGGAAAGAAGAGATATTGTCTTATGACTGGTCGCATTTTTTCCCTCAAGAGAAGGTGACTGTCACTGAAGAATCCTACAGCCGGCTTTATCAGATGTTTGAAGAGGAGAGCCATGACGTAGCCAATAAAGATCAGCTTTTATCCCTTTTAGAAAAATATCTCTGGGCAGTTCCCTCATCCACACAGGGAGTGAAGAACCAAGTCTCTTTGTTCGACCATTCCAAGACGACTGCGGCCATAGCACTCTGCCTTTATGATGAGTATAAAGCAGGAAATCTTTCGGGAAGTGCGATCAGAGAAATGATCAAGAAGAAGGGAAGCCGGACACCCTATTTTTTGCTGATCAAATCGGATATTTCAGGCATACAGGATTTTATATTCAATATCGCCAGCAAATCTGCAGCACGTCAGTTAAAGGGACGTTCTCTCTATATTAACCTGCTGAGTGAAGTGGCTGCCTTAAAACTTCTTTTTGCTCTAAACCTGGAGGGTGCTAATATGCTCTATCGAGGCGGAGGGAATTTCTATATTCTGGCTCCCATGTCGGCTCAGGATAAATTCCTGTCGGTTCGGGAGGAAATCTTAAAGGTTCTTCTTAAAGAGCATCGGGGAGAACTCTATCTGGCCATGGACTCGATCCCCCTTTCTCAGGATGATTTTACAGGAGAGGAAAATGAAGGGGATGAGGCAGTTCCTAAAATCGGCCTGGCGTTTGAACGTATTGGAGCAAAACTCGCCGAGGCTAAGAGCCGGCCATGGAGTGAGCTTGGGTTTCAAAAGAGTTACGAAGAGCTCTTCTTTATTGAAAAAGAACCTGCACTCACTTCTCATATCTGCCCCCAGTGCGGGTATTCGGACAGTAAGTTGGAGGAAGATGATGAGGGGAAAGAGGTCTGCCGGAGATGTTCTTTTTTTGTGGACTTAGCTAAAAGGGGGGGGAATCAGAAGTTCCTGAAGATCACCGCTAAACAGGCCTCTCTTTCGGTCTTAGGATACGGGATCATTTTCGGGGAAGACGCGCTAAAACAGGACAAGGGTGATGTGAGAAGATATACGGTGAACGCGTTTGATTTTTTGCAACACAAGATGGATGCCCCATTCTATCTGATGAATCACCTGCCCCTAAATGAAAACGGAAAGATCAAGACATTCGATGAATATGCTAAAGGAAGCTTGTCCCATGATGGAAAGGGAACCTCCCGGCTTGGTGTCTTGAAGCTTGACGTGGATGATCTCGGATCACTCTTCAGGGAGTTGAGACCGGGGACCATATCCAGGATCACCTACTTGAGCCGAATGGTCTCTCTCTTTTTTGATATGCTTATCCACTGGTTTGTCAAAAACGACTATGCAAAAAGCCTTTATGTGATCTACTCCGGGGGAGATGATGTCCTTATCTTCGGCTCATGGACGGATGTGGTTGATTTCACAAAGGACCTGCGTCGTAAATTCCAGCGCTATACCACGGGAGATGACAAAATCGACGGTTCTTCACCCTACCACTTTTCAGCCTCTGTCCATTTCGGAGATGCTCATCTCAATGTCAGGATGGCGGCTGATTATGCTGACCATACGTTGGACCGGGCCAAGTCGTTTGATCAGAACAAAGATAAAATCTTTATCATGGATGATGTCTATACATGGGATGAGCTGGATTGGATCGATGAGCTGAGAGTCCTTGTCAGGGATGTGAGCGAAGCTGAAAAGTCAAGAAGTCTGATTAGAAAAGTCTATGATAGCGCCAAGGGTTTTCAGAAAGTCCTGGGTGAGAATGGACGGAGCGGATTTCAACCGGTCCGGTTCTGGCGCTTGGCTTATTACCTGAGGGGAGTAAGAGACGAAAGGAGAGAACCGATCATTGAAAAGTATAAGGAGGCTTTTGTGAAAAAAGACGGAGTCAGACCTACGGCCCCCCGGGCAGCAGCCCGTCTGGCCGAGATGGATACACGAAAGGAGGGACAGTCATGACAGGTGAAAGAAGCCGTGACTATGGAAGAAGAGAGTTGCCGCCGTGTCCTGATATTTTTCATCCGGATGACCTGGATGCATATTTAAACTATATCAGTGACTATTCTGCTAAGATGGTGGAGGGGAAGAGTGTAACAACATCACAGATCAGGAATATCTTTTCCCGTATGAAAAAGCTGGAAGCCTTAGCAAAAAAAGACCCTGATTCAGACAGCTGCATTGCTGATGTCAAACGTTTACGGGTTCAGTTCGCGTATAATTCAGGCCGGAATTACAAAAATGCTATTTACAGGGCTTTTATGAACGATCTGGATGAGCTGGCTCAGAAGATCAAAACAAACCGGGATGTTCTCCGTTTTTATGAATTTGTGGAAGCCATCGTGGCCTATATGAAATACCATGGTGGAGAAAAGGCATAAATGAATGATGGAGGGATAGATATGAAAGAGATGAGATTGTTAGGGAAAGTCATGATCCGGGGCAGAATCAAGGCCCTTTCGGGCCTGCATATAGGGGCAGGGAGCAACGCTTTGGATATCGGGGGGATTGACAACCCGGTAATCAAAGACAGCGCCGGACGCCCGTATATTCCGGGGAGCTCTTTGAAAGGAAAGATGCGCTGCCTTCTGGAGCGGTATGAAGGATACCCGGAAGATACTTTTGAGACAAATGGAAAGAAAGAATTGGTGGTCAAGAAAGAACATTTAAATGAATATGACGAAAAGACCGGAATCAACCTTACAGGACCTGTTGCCAAGATCTTCGGGATCGGGGCATCGTCGGATTCAGACATGGGCCCCACACGTTTCTATTGCCGGGATGCTTATCTGTCGGAAGAGACGTTAAAAGAGATGAATGAAAAAAGTGGGGAGTTCGAAGAACTGGAGATGGATTATACGGAGAGCAAATGGGAGAACACGATCCACCGCTTGACATCGAAAGCATCAAACCCACGGATCATGGAGCGTGTCCCCGCCGGTGCTGAGTTTGACGCAGAATTTGTCTATAATATTTATATAAAGCAAGATCTCGATGACTTTGCCCATATATTGCGGGGGATCAAGCTTTTGGAGGATGATTTCATCGGTGGATCAGGAACACGGGGAAGCGGGAATATTGCCTTTACAGGCCTTTCCGTGGAGATCAAGACACGTGATTTTTATGAAAGCGATTCAACTCATGGGGAAATGGTGGAATGGAGTCCGGCTCTGGATCTGGGAGAGTTTTTTAAAAGCTAAAGGAGAAACATGCACCTCTATAAATTGGTTTTGAAGAAACAGGCCCGTTTTCACCTGCCCCATGAGCGGCCATACTCCATCGGGGCGGATACCCTCTTCTCAGCTCTGGTGAATAATCATGCTCAGCTTTACGGGGAAGAGAAGACAGAAGAATTTATCTGTGACCTTCATATTTCTTCCGCCTTTTTAGGTGTCCGTGATGGTAAAGAAGAGATCCGGTTCTTCCCGGCTCCCCGGATACAAGCACAAGGAGATGACCCTCTGACAGCTAAAAAGATAAAGAAAGCATCTTTTTTCGCGTATGAACTCCTAACCGAGGTCATGAAAGGACGGCCACTTCCGTCGGACTTGTACTTTTCCCTGAACGGACAATACCTGGCTGAAAGGACTGCCGAGGGTTTGTTCAGCCGGTTCGATATCAGCCCGATCCGCCGGCCTTCAAATGTCCTCCATCGAGTCTCATCACGGTCTATGAACCTCTTTTTTGCAGATGAGTGGCTGTTCAGAGCAGACGGGAACTCACGGCTCTATTTTTTCTTTTTAACGACGACCCCTTCTCCGGAGCTGAGCGCCTGTGTCAGGCTTCTTTGTGATGAGGGGATCGGAGGAAAGCGGACGGCTGGAGCCGGAGTATTCAGCCATATGGAGGAAGAGTCATGGATACCTCCCGAAGACTGGGAGGACCGCCTTCTCCTGTCTCCCACTTTACCTGACCGTTCAGACCTGGTTCAGGAGGCCTTTCTGACATATCGGTTTACTGTGCGATCGGGATACTCCTATCGGCCCGGTTTCAGGAGTTTTAGAAAACCAGTTTTCCGCGCCTTTGAAGAGGGATCCGTTTGTCATGGCCCGGTCAAGGGGACTCTTCAATCCTATGATATCGGAGGAGCAACGAACTATTGTTATCTCAAAGGTTTCTGCATAGGAGGGCGGTCATGAAACAGAATGTCTATACAGGTGTCCTGGAGACTCTTTCTCCTGTCTTCATCGGGAATGGCGGAGAATATTCTCCGACGATGGATTTTATCGAGGAAGATGGAGCAATCGCCTTTTTAAATGAAAAAAAGGTTATCGAGGGCATGCCGGAAAGCGAACTGGAAGAGTTTTTGTCTTATCTAAAGATAAAACAACAGAATGATCCCTCATCGCTCAGAGAGTTTTTTAAAAGGGTGAAGATCCCTTATGAACCTTTTGTCTCCAGGCGGGTGTCCAAAAAAGGGATCGTCAGATCAACGGAGGTGAAATCCCATCTGAAAACGAAAGGGAAGTTCCCTATAGTGCCCGGAAGCACACTCAAAGGAGCTTTCCGGACCGCTTTATTGGAAGCCCACGATATTTATAAACGGGAGGCGGTTCGTCAAAAATCCTTCACAGGTTCTGATGTGGAATGTCCCTTTTTGGGTTTCTCAGATACGGACCCGGGGCTGGAAGAAGACTTGTGTATCTTTGTCTGTCGCAGATGGCATGTAAAAAAAGAAAACCGACTTCCTTTGATCTTTGAAGCCATTCAGCCCGGGATGAAATACCTCATGAAAATGACCTTTGAACCTGAGCGGGGAGAAATCGTATCCGGGAAGAGATTGTTCAACTCCATTGAGGAGATCATAAAGGCCGTGAAATCATTCACGAAAAAAAATGTTCAGAGAGAAGTCGCCTTTATGAAGAAACATAAGACGGAAGAGATCCAAAAAGTCACTCTTTTCTATCATGAACTGATCAAGGAGATGGAGGGGCTCAAAGAGAATGAAGCCATTTTCCGGATCGGGATGGGGAAGACCTTTTGGGACAATACCATCTTAAAAGAAGAAGATTGGGCGCTTTACCAAAATACCTTTGGAAAAGTAAAGCCCCGTAAAGATATTTTTCCCATCACTCGCACATTGACCTTTAACGGAAGTTTCTATGAGTGGCCCCTGGGATGGGTGAAGCTCACGATTCAACCCCCTGAAGAATTAACCGCAAGGATCCGAAAAAGATTCCAAGAGAGACAACAGCAAGACGAAGAACGGAACCGCGAGGAAAGAGAGGAAGAAAAAAGACAGAAAGAAGAGGAATTGAGAAGGCAGCAGGAACAGGAAATGCTCAAGAAGATGACTGATTTTGAAAAAGAGCTCTATCTGATGGAAAACGAAAAACAGGCTGAGGAGCAGGAGAGGCTGGCAGGAGAACTTTTTAAAAAATTGGATTCTTTCAATGAAGAACACCAAAAGAAAGCTGCGGAAAGCCTGAAAAAGGTCTATGAACAAGCGGAGAAATGGAGCGGAGCCCAATCGAAGAAACAGAAGGCAAAAGTCGAAACGATCAAAAAGATCCTTGAGTAGATGACAGAAGGACGGTTGCCATTCTTTCAAGGGAGACAGGAAAAGGAGCAGAATGAGCGAATACTATAAGTTCTTTGAAATGGATAACGATATCACTGATATTCTGGGGATCATCAATGATGAAGACCGGGTCCTCGTGAAAATGAAAGGCATGGAAGACACATATATCGTCTATTTGAAGGACAGGCACGGAAACCTCTACAGCACGGGGTTTTATGCCAAAGATTATAATAATATTTTTGTAGATTTTCTCTCCAGCATGGATGTAAGTCAAATCGAGAGGTTTTTGGGGCCGGATTGTGAGACGATCCCTTTCCCGAAAAGTTCAGGGGAATAACAGCGAGATAAATATAAGCATGGCTTGAAAAAACGGGAGGCTTTTCAAGAGGGCTTCTGTTCCTTGGAACTGACGGATAAGACCACATTTTTTTTCCTAAAAGGGTATCAATAAAACGATAAGGGTTGTGTGGCTTTAAACTATTCATCCGGGGTTTTACCCTGTGATTTCGGAGAGAGCATCGAGAGACAGATCCTTACTCATCGTCGAAGGAATTTTTCAGGTTCATCCGTTTGATATAGTCGATGATCTCGTCATGGGCTTCTTTCATCATGCGGGCACCCCTGGCCAGTTTGTGGAAGGCGGCTTTCAGCTCCGGGATTTCGGCAAGGTCAGCCAGCAGCCTATCCTCCGGAAAAAAGGGCCCTAATGAATACTCGACTCCCGGTTCGGGATCTGTTGGCATATTTTTGAACAAAACATTTTTATAGGGACGCTCGAGTCTCTCCCTGGCATTCTGAAATAAGCGAATTTCTTCTTCTTCATCCCCCTTAAGGATCCAGTCGATGGAGCGGTTCCCCAGGCGGGAAAGCTGGATGAGAGTGGACATATTGGGCTCTCTCTGCCCTGTCTCGTAAAAATAGATGGATGTCTGGCTCAGGGGAGGATCAAAAAGCTTGCCGAACTCGTCCTGGGAAAGGTGCAGCGATTTGCGGATCTCCCGGATGCGGGTACCCATGGAACGGTTTGAGCTCATAACGCTCCTCTCTTATCAAGGTAACAACAATATGTTTTATTGTCAAGAGAAGAAAAAAGGCAAAATAACACATATTGTATTGATTTATCGACAATATGTCGTTATATTAACAGGAATACTACATTAGAGAATACCCGGGCGATGTCCAAGGGATATTTGACGGTGTGGAAAAGGAGTCATCATGCAAAAAAGAATTGAGGTCAGAGGTGTCAACTGTAACGAAAGCCGGGAAGCCCGTGCTCTGATAGAACGGGTGATTGAAGCTTTTGAGATATCCCGGCAAGCCGATTATGCCTATCGGCACAGAGAGGCCCCGGTCTATAGGCTCACGATCTTTTCAGCTCAGGAGATGTCACAGGGGCCTTATCTCTTTTATGCCATGACCCTCACACGGTGGAATGGAAGAGATCTTCCTCATTTTGTCCATTCGGGGTTAGGCTTCTGTCACAAAAAGGAGGTGGAAGACGGTGTTCAAAAGATCTGTGACGTGGCCACAAAAGCCATGCAGGCCTTTGAAGAGTATTACGGAAATGTCCGGGATGGTGGAGAGTTGACAAGTTATGGGCTAATCAATCAATGTGAAGAAGAAAGGAGCCAATGATGAAGATAAAAAGTGTTGATATCGCGTTTGTTTTGGACAGATCGGGATCGATGAGCTCTATCAAGAAGGAGACGATCCGCCAATTCAACAGCTATCTGGAAAAACAGAAATCGGAAAAGAAGAAGATCTTCTGGAGTATGGCACTTTTTAATGAGGAGTATGAGCTTCTCTTTGACAGGGCCCTGGTCGAGGAGATTCCGGAACTCAACGATCATAACTATCAGCCTGGAGGTTGCACGGCTCTTCTGGACGCCATGGGGCAGACCATCTGCCAAATGGAGTCGAAACAGAAAAAAGAGGGGATTCAAAACATTATCCTGTGTATCCTCACCGACGGGCTTGAAAATGCCAGCCGCGAGTATTCCTTGGAAAATATCCGTCTTTTGATCAAAGAGAAGAGAGGGAAGGGATGGGAATTTGTTTTTCTCGGGGCCGATCAGGACGCTATTGCCACAGCCGGTTCCATGGGGATGAACAGGCGGTACGCTCATAATTTTCAGGCCTCAGATAATGGGATCAAATGCTGTATGAAATCGGTGGAGAACTCATTGGATAAGATCGCGTCCATTATGCTCAGCCGCGAAGAATAATAGACGATTTGCCTTGTTATTCCTTCAATGTGCATTATAATTATTAGATAAGCAAAGGAGGCTTACTATGAAAAGACTTGTT
>OMKS01002698.1_pt1 | contig 14614 bp, 13 predicted proteins | sample 1674721 | NCBI WGS metagenome assembly OMKS01 (sample SAMN06264996, study PRJEB25208) | sediment metagenome | isolation source: hot spring sediment | place: USA: California | collected 2014-09-02
ATAAGCAAAAAGCGTGGTGATGGGTTTTTAGCAAAAGATTTCAAGAAGATTAAATAGCTTGATATTTCTCCTTTTTAATCATCGTTAATGGCTTACCTTTGTAAGGAGTTAACGATGTTTTTTTTAAGAAAATTAGCTGATAGCAATGGCCGACGAAAAAATAATTTTCTCAATGGTGGGTGTGAGCAAAACCTTTCCTCCACATAAAAAAGTGCTAAATAATATTTACCTGTCGTTTTTCTATGGAGCAAAAATTGGCATCATAGGGTTAAACGGTTCGGGTAAGTCAACCTTGCTCAAAATTATTGCTGGGCTCGATAAGGCCTTTCAGGGCGAGGTGGTTTTTTCGCCCGGATACTCCGTTGGATATTTGGAGCAGGAACCTCAGCTTGACGATACCAAAACCGTTAGGGAGATTGTTGAAGAGGGTGTGATGGATGTGGTTCGGCTTATGCGCCAGTACGATGAGGTTAACGCCAAATTTGCTGAGCCCATGAGCGACGATGAGATGATGAAGCTGGTTGAGCTACAGGGCGAGCTAACTGAGAAGATTGACCATGCCGATGGCTGGAACCTCGACTCCAAGCTGGAGCGTGCCATGGACGCCTTGCGCTGTCCCGAACCCGATGCGCCCATTAAGGTCCTATCAGGCGGAGAACGAAGGCGTGTTGCTCTCTGCAGGTTATTGCTACAGGAACCCGATGTGCTGCTGCTCGACGAACCCACAAATCACCTCGATGCCGAGAGCGTGCAATGGCTCGAAATGCACCTTCAACAGTACAAAGGAACCGTAATTGCCATTACTCACGATCGTTACTTCCTCGATAATGTAGCAGGTTGGATACTCGAACTTGATAGGGGTGAGGGAATTCCCTGGAAGGGAAATTACTCGTCGTGGTTGGAGCAAAAATCAACACGCTTGGCGCAGGAGGAGAAGCAGGAGAGTAAGCGCAAAAAGACCCTTGAGCGCGAGTTGGAATGGGTTCGCATGTCGCCAAAAGCCCGACAAGCAAAAAGCAAAGCCCGTTTATCAGCCTACGACAAGCTGCTAAACGAGGATGCTAAGCAGAAGGAGGAGCGGCTAGAAATTTTTATCCCCAACGGACCTCGCCTCGGCGAATCGGTAATTGAGGCAAAGGATGTGGCCAAAGGTTATGGCGATAAGCTGCTATACGATAACCTCAACTTTAGGCTACCGCCTAACGGCATTGTTGGTATTATTGGTCCAAACGGCGCCGGAAAAACTACTCTCTTCCGCCTAATAATGGGCCTTGAAACTCCCGATAAGGGAACCTTTGAGGTTGGCAAAACGGTTAAGCTGGCTTATGTCGATCAGCAGCACTCGGCTATCGACTCTGAAAAAACGGTTTTTGAGGTTATATCGGGTGGGCTCGATTACGTAATGCTTGGCGGTCGTCAGGTGAACGCAAGGGCATACGTGGCTCGTTTTAACTTCACTGGTGCCGATCAGGAGAAAAAGTGTGGCGTGCTCTCGGGGGGTGAGCGAAACAGGCTTCATCTAGCGCTGGCGCTAAAAGAGGAGGGTAACGTTATATTGCTCGACGAGCCAACCAACGATATTGATGTGAATACCCTGCGGGCTCTCGAGGAGGGCTTGGAAAACTTTGCCGGTTGCGCCGTGGTAATTAGCCACGACCGCTGGTTTCTCGATCGTATTGCAACGCATATACTCGCTTTTGAAGGCGATTCGCAGGTATACTTTTTTGAGGGTTCGTTTACCGAGTACGAGGAGAATCGTCGGAAACGTTTAGGCGACGAGGAGCCAAAGCGAATAAAGTACCGTAAACTTGTGGAGTAAATCGATTCAATAACAGAATACTACAATGGAAAGAATTGCATACATAAACAACGAGGAGCGGACAATGGCCATGCTATGCCATTTGAGCGCGTTGGCCATGTTTGTAGTTCCTTTTGGGAGTTTAATAGGGCCGCTTATGGTGTGGCTTTTTAAAAAGGATCAGTATGTTGAGGTGGACAGGCAGGGCAAGAAAGCGCTCAACTTCCATATTTCAATGCTAATTTATATGGTAATTGGAGGTTTGTTGATTTTTGCCATAATTGGTATTCTGGTACTTATCGCTCTCGGTATACTTAATCTGGTTGTAATTATTATTGCGGCAGTTAAATCGAATAACGACGAACGATTTGAATACCCATTGGCTATTAAATTTTTGCATTAACCTAAACATGAAAAATTTATTAATACTAATACTAGTATTTACAAGCAGCATTGCATGCTCGCAGAGTAAATTATCTACCTCAAAAATTAAGAAAAGAAACTACCAAGAGGTTATTGGCTAAGCTAACGAAGACGAAAAACAGAATATCGATAAGTTTGCAATGTATCCAAATGGAACCGAGGGTGTACACAAGCATATTAATAAGCACCTTTTTTATCCGCATGATGCATATCTGAATTGGATAGAGGGCACGGTTATCCTTCGCTTTTTTATTGAAACTGATGGCTCAATTAGCAATATAGAGATATACAAAGAGGTGCATCCTCTGCTCAGCAACGAGGCTATACGGATGCTTAAAAAGATGAAGCCTTGGGTGCCAGGGTAAAAGGACGGGAAACCTGTAAGGGTTGAGTACAAGCTACCCTTTGTGTTTAAGCTACAAAAAGGATAAATTCTTACTTTATTGAGCCTGAAGTACAGCCCCTTTATTATTTCATAGCTATAAAAATAATCAGAATTTAGTTCTACCAAGTTAAGCCATAAAATTCGGGCTAATTTGTTAATATGTCAATTTACCTATAGGTAAACGTTTCATTAATATGTGGGTTTATCAATAATTTCTATCTTTGCAGGCAATTACAAAAAATCAGTTAAATGGCTTCGAACAAACCGGGGATACCCAAGGGAACTCGCGACTTTTCGCCTGCCGAGATGGCAAAGCGTAACCATATTTTCGATACTATAAAATCGGTTTTTCGCACCTATGGCTACCAGCCAATTGAAACTCCCGCAATGGAAACGCTATCAACTCTGTTGGGTAAGTATGGCGACGAGGGCGATAAGCTGCTTTTTAAAATACTCAATTCGGGCAATTTTACTAAAGGAGTTCAACCTGCCGATTTTTCGGCAGAGAATGTTAATGCCCTATCGACTAGGATTTGCGAAAAAGGATTACGCTACGACCTCACCGTGCCGTTTGCCCGTTTTGTAGTGCAGTACCAAAACGATATAACCTTTCCGTTTAAGCGCTACCAAATTCAGCCCGTATGGCGTGCCGACAGGCCGCAGAAAGGCCGCTACCGCGAGTTTTACCAGTGCGATGTTGATGTTATTGGCTCAAACTCTTTGCTTAACGAGGTGGAGTTGGTGCTCATTATTGATGAGGTTTTCCGCAAGTTAGGCGTTGCTCATACGGTAAAAATAAATAACCGTAAAATACTTAGCGGAATGGCCGAAGTGGTTGGCGAAACCGAAAGGCTAATCGATATAACAGTCGCTATTGATAAAATAGATAAAATTGGGATTGATGCAGTGAATCGCGAGTTGGCCGATAAAGGTGTTTCAAAGTCAGCCATCGAGCAGCTGCAGCCCATTATTCAACTGCAGGGAGCCAATGCAGAAAAACTGGAGATTCTTTCAAAATCACTTGCTGCTTCTGAAGTTGGGTTGAAGGGGATTGAGGAGATGAGAATTATTTTTGATGCTCTTGAAACTCTGGGTGGATTGGCCTGTGAGGTTGAGTTAGACCTATCCCTGGCGCGCGGATTAAACTACTACACTGGTGCCATTTTCGAGGTTAAGGCCAACGATATGGAGATAGGGAGCATTTGTGGTGGAGGGCGTTACGACGACCTTACCGGGATTTTTGGACTTAAAAACGTTTCGGGCGTGGGCGTGTCGTTTGGTGCCGACCGTATTTACGATGTGATGCAGCACCTAAACCTTTTTCCCGATAGCCTCCTGGTTAGTTCGCAAGTTATGTTCGCCAATTTTGGCGATAAGGAGGCTGCTTTCTGCCTACCAATAATGCAGCGCTTGCGCTCTGTTGGTATATCTGCAGAGCTATACCCCGATGCCGCCAAGATGAAGAAGCAGTTCGATTACGCCAACAAGAAAAACATACAGTATGTGGTTATTGTAGGCGAGGCGGAAATGCAAAAAGGCGAAGTGTCGATTAAGAATATGGCTACCGGAAATCAGGAAACAGTAAAGGTTAGCGAAGTAAATACATACTTTAGTAAATAAGAAAATATTGATAAATAGAATTATGACTAAGGTTCATTCAATATCTCCCAGGCCACTTACTTACGAACTTCTTAACGAACTTGTAAAAGGGGGTTACACGCTTGAAATTTCCGATGAAGCCAAAGGCTTAATAAACCATTGCCGCGAATATCTCGACAAGAAGATGGAAAATCACGACGAGCCAATCTATGGCATAACCACTGGATTTGGCTCGCTTTGCAATAAGAATATTTCCAAGGATGAGCTATCGCAGCTTCAGAAAAATTTGGTGATGTCGCATGCTTGCAGCACAGGCGATGAGGTTGCTCCCGAAATTGTTAGGCTTATGCTTGTGCTTAAGGCGCACGCCCTTTCACTTGGCCATTCGGGCGTGCAGCTAGTTACCGTACAACGCATAGCCGATTTTTACAACAACGATATTCTGCCCATCGTTTACGATCGTGGTTCGTTGGGTGCTTCGGGCGACTTGGCGCCGTTGGCAAATCTTTTTCTGCCGCTAATTGGCGAGGGCGAAGTGCGCCACAAGGGGCAAAAACGCCCAGCTGCCGATGTGCTTAAGGAGTTTGGCTGGGAGCCAATTGAACTTAAATCCAAAGAGGGTTTAGCACTTTTAAACGGTACCCAGTTTATGAGTTCGCATGCGGTTTACGGACTGCTAAGGGCATTTCGCATTGTTAAACTTGCCGATGTAATTGGAGCAATTTCACTCGAGGCTTTCGATGGTCGCATTGAACCTTTTCACCCAAACCTTCATAAGGTTAGACCTCATAACGGGCAAATTGAAACAGCTGCCAATATCCGAAAGCTGCTTGAGGGTAGCGAGCTTATATCGCGTCCAAAGAAACATGTGCAAGATCCATACTCGTTCCGCTGTATGCCTCAAGTACATGGTGCTTCAAAGGATTCCATTGATTACGTGGCCCAGCTTGTGCTAACAGAGATTAACTCGGTAACCGATAACCCAACCATTTGGCCCGATGAGGATTTAATCTTATCAGGAGGGAACTTCCACGGTCAACCCTTAGCGCTTAGCCTCGATTTTGCCGCCATTGCCTTAGCCGAGCTAGGCAATATTTCCGAGCGCAGAGTTGCTCAGCTAATCTTCGGATTGCGCGGATTACCCGAATTTCTTGTGGCCAATCCTGGCCTTAACTCAGGCATGATGATTCCTCAGTATGCTGCCGCTGCTATGGTAAGCCAAAATAAGCAACTTTGCACACCAGCCTCGGTTGATAGCATTGTTTCGTCTAACGGGCAGGAAGATCATGTTAGCATGGGGGCAAATGCTGCCACTAAGCTTCTTAGAGTTGTTGATAATGTTGAACGAGTTCTTGCTGTTGAACTGCTTAATGCTTCACAAGCTTTGGAGTTTCGTCGTCCTGCTAAAACATCGCCATTGCTCGAAACGGTTATTGCAAACTACCGCAAAGCAGTGAAATTTGTTGAGGAAGATGTGGTAATGTACAAGGAGATGGATAAGAGCCTTGAGTTTATAAAAAGTACCGATTTACCCTTGTAAGAATAAATATGAAATTTTTTTGAGGAAGGAGGCTTTTTGTAGGCCTCCTTTTTTACGCGGTTGCATCAGAACTATTTTGCTTCAATAGGTTTGTGCTCAGCAATAATCTGCTCGGCTTTTTCAACCATATTCTTCGATCCAACAATAAACGGAACCCTTTGGTGAAGGGCTGTTGGTTTTATATCGAGTATCCGTTGTGTTCCGGTTGATGCGCGACCACCCGCTTGCTCGGCCAAAAAAGCAATGGGATTGCACTCGTACAATAGCCGGAGTTTCCCATTTGGCGCAGCGGAGGTTTCGGGGTACAGAAATATTCCGCCCTTAAGCAAATTCCTATGAAAGTCAGCAACTAACGAGCCAATATACCTTGCGGAGTATGGTCTGTGGGTTTCTTTGTCTTCAACTTGGCAATACTTAATATACTGCTGAATGCCCTTAGGCATTTTTACGTAGTTGCCCTCGTTTATTGAGTAAATTGAACCCTCCTCAGGAGTTTTTATATTATAGTGCGATAAGCAGAATTCGCCAATTGAAGGATCGAGGGTGAAACCATAAACGCCGTGTCCTGTACTGTAAACAAGCATTGTTGATGAGCCATAGATGATGTATCCGGCAGCAACCTGCTTTAATCCCTCCTGTAAAAAATCGTCGATTACAGCTTTTGTTCCCCTTGGGCTAATGCGTCGGTAAATGCTAAAAATGGTACCAATTGAAACGTTAACATCAATATTCGATGATCCGTCGAGTGGATCCATGCAAAGGATATAGTTTCCATCAATTGCAAGGTTATCGTCGAAGGTAATAATCTCCTGATCCTCTTCGGATGCAATACCACAGCACTGCCCCGATGATTTTATGGATTGGATAAACCGCCAATTGGCAAAAACGTCTAACTTTTTTTGCTCTTCGCCTTGTACGTTAACATCTCCAGCTAAACCAAGTATATCAACAAGGCCTGCCTTGTTTACCTTTTTGTTTACAACCTTAGCAGCAATGCCAATGTGGTAAAGTAACCGTGAAAACTCACCCGTTGCGTAGGGAAAATCGGCTTGCCTTTCAATAATAAACTGTGTAAGCGTTTTGATGGTGTAACCCGTCATGACGAATTGTTTTTGCGTTCAGGTTAATGGAGAATTTTGTACTGCAATATTATAAAGAATTTTCCTTTTTTAAAACGTTTGCGGAATGGTATTAAATGTTGTCAAACCTAATGGCGTTTTAGCATATGTAGAGTATTTGTTGTATGTTACGAAATTGATAACCATTTGCTTTGTGTTTTCAATTCTCTGAGTTAAGTTTGCTTACCAATATGCATAAGAAGTATTTACACCTAGTATACCAATGGAACAGGGATTAATTAAAGTATTTAAGTTTGGAGGAACATCAGTAAAGTCAGCCGAAGGGGTTAAAAATCTGATAAAAATTATTGAAGGGTATAAGCAACCGCTAGTTGTTGTTGTGTCGGCAATGGGCAAAACAACAAATCTTTTAGAACGAATTTTAAAAGGTTACCTCGAACAGAACAAATCATTTTGGGATGACTTTACAGAGCTAAAGCAATTTCATTTGCAAATTACTAATGTATTGTTCGGTGAGAGTGAAACTAAATGCTTTAATGAAGTTAGCAAATTGCTGGCTGAGGTTGAAACGATGCTCCAAAGCATGCCCAAGGGCGATTTCAATTTTTGCTACGATCAGCTAGTGTGTTACGGTGAGTTGCTGTCAACAACTATAATTGCTAACTATGCAGCAGCTACTGGCCTAAATAGCCAATGGGTTGATATAAGGCGCACTTTGATAAGCGATAATACATACAGAGAAGGCAATATCAATTTCAACCTCTCGAAAGAACTTTGCCTAAAAACCTTTCGGTTTGGCCTGGGCTCGCCCAATTTCTACATAACTCAGGGCTTTATTGCTGGTACAACAAGTGGGCTAACTACTACCTTGGGGCGCGAAGGATCCGATTACACTGCTGCTATACTGGCAAATTTGCTCAATGCAGCAGATGTTACCATTTGGAAAGATGTTGAAGGCGTACTTAACGCAGATCCTCGAGTTTTTAAGAATACCGTTAAGCTAGGTAGAGTTTCGTTTAAGGAGGCTATTGAGCTTGCCTACTGCGGGGCACAAATTATTCACCCTAAAACCATTAAACCGCTACAAAATAAATCGATAAAACTTTACGTAAAATCATTTCTAAACCCTAACGCCGAGGGAACGCTAGTTTATCAAACCGATAACGCTATTAATTACCCACCCATTTACATTAGGAAAGAGAATCAGGTTCTAGTTTCGCTAACTCCTATCGACTTTTCGTTTGTCATTGAAGATTGTTTGAGCCGTATTTTTGCAATTCTCTTTAAGCACAGGGTAAAGGCTAATTTGGTGCAGAGCTCAGCCATTAGCTTTTCAGTTTGTGTTGACGATGAGGAGCATTTTCTGCCCGGCGCCCTCGATGAGCTAAAGCAGAGTTTTACAGTTAGGTATAACAAGGGGCTTGAGCTGATAACGGTTAGGCACTACACTAGTGAAACTATAAAAAACTTATACACTGGTAAGGTTGTTTACCTTGAGCAAAAAACTAGGGGAACCGTGCGTTTGGTTTTTGCCAAGTAGGTAATTTCCCTATCGGCTAAATGATAAGGGTTGCCCCTTAACGGTTTCATCAAAAAAACCATTATCGTAAACCAAACGTCCGTTTACAATGGTGTGTGTAACTTTTGCGCCAAAGGTTACGCCCTCAAATGGCGACCATTCGCATTTGTAAAGTATGTTTTTTGGAGATACTTTCCATTTCTGGTTAGGGTCTATAAGAACTAGGTCGGCGAAGTAACCTTCTCTAATAAATCCTCTTTTTTCAATGCCAAAAAGTTCTGCTGGTGCGTGGCACATCTTATCAACAACGGTTTCAATGGTTAAAACTCCTTTCGAAACGAGTTCGAGCATGGCTACCAACGAGTGCTGCACCAAAGGGCCTCCCGAGGGACACTGAAAATACCCGTTGCTTTTTTCTTTTAGTGTGTGTGGGGCATGGTCGGTTGCAATAACATCGAGCCTGTCGGTTTTGAGGGCATTTATAAGGGCTTGCCTGTCCGTTTCGCTTTTAACTGCGGGGTTCCATTTAATGCGCCAGCCTAAGCTATCATAATCCTCATCGTTAAACCAAAGGTGATGAACGCAAACCTCTCCAGTAATTAGCTTCTCCTTAAGGGGAACTGCATTGCTAAGCAGCTCCATCTCCTTTTGGGTTGATAGGTGAAGTAGATGAAGCCTGGTTTTATGCTTTTTGGCTAGCTTTACAGCCAGCGAACTGCTTAAGTAGCAGGCCTCGGCACTTCGTATTTCAGGATGAAACTTAAACGGGATGTTATCTCCGTATAGCTGCTTGTAGCGTTCGGTGTTGTTAACTATTGTTTGTTCATCTTCGCAATGAGTTGCAACCAGTACAGGCGAAGCCTTAAAAATTGCCTCAAGCGCTGTTGGATTGTCAACAAGCATGTTGCCAGTTGACGATCCCATGAAAACTTTAACTCCGCAAACCTTTTTAGGATTGATCTTTACAACTTGATCAATGTTGCTGTTTGTTGCCCCAAAGTAAAATGAGTAGTTTGCCAATGAGGTTTCTGATGCAATTTGGTGCTTTTTGTCCAGCTCTTTCAGGTTTGTGGTTTGGGGTAGCGTGTTAGGCATCTCCAAAAATGAGGTTACTCCACCCGCAATTGCTGCTTTGGATTCGGTGTAAATTGTTGCTTTGTGGGTTAACCCTGGCTCGCGGAAGTGAACCTGATCGTCAATAACACCCGGAATTAGGAATTTGCCGCTCGCATCAATGGTGGTTTCGGCCTCGGGAAGCTCATTGCTTGATGAGTAGTAAATTCGTTCAATCCTGCTATTGTTTATAAAAACATTACCGAGGGTGTGCTTGCCCTCGTTAATTATTGTAGCGTTTTTTATTAGGATTGAGCTCATTGTTGTAGGTTTTACTCATTGCTGTTTTCGCCCGCTCTTTTATATGTTTTAAAAAAGCTTCGGAACTTCATTCGGAGTATGCCCCAAAATGCTTCGTTAAATATTCCTCCGCTCATTTTCGAAACCCCTTCGCGCCGCTCAGTAAATACAATGGGCACTTCAACTATGTTAAAGCCAAGTTTCCAGGCGGTAAACTTCATTTCAATTTGAAATCCGTAACCTTTCAGCTTAATTTCATCGAGGTTTATGGCTTTAAGCACTTTGGAGGTATAACATTTAAAGCCGGCTGTTGTGTCCATAATTTTCATGCGGGTAACAAACCTAACATATGCCGATGCGAAGTATGACATGAGCACTCTGCCCATGGGCCAGTTAACCACGTTTACCCCTTTTATGTAACGCGAACCAATGGCTAAATCGGCTCCGTTAAGGCATGCGTTGTAAAGCTGGTTTAAATCCTCAGGGTTATGCGAGAAATCGGCATCCATTTCAAAAATGTATTCGTATCCATGCTCAAGCGCCCACTTAAAGCCAGCAATGTATGCAGTGCCTAAACCAAGTTTCCCTTTTCGTTCAACAACAAAAAGCCTATCGATAAACTCTTGCATTAGCTCTTTAACAATGGTCCCAGTTCCATCGGGTGAACCATCATCAATAATTAGTAGGTTATAGCTATTCTCAAGCGCCATAACCTTTCTGACCATCCGCTCAATGTTATCTTTTTCGTTGTAGGTGGGAATAATTACTAAATTGCTCATCGATTTATAATTGTTATTGTACAAAGATAGGAAAGAATCGTCAATGGTTTTTGGGCATGTGGGTTTTTATGCATTTTTAATAATTGATAAATGCTTGTTTCGCTCAATATTATTCCATTGTTGTCAATTGCCAAACAATTTAATAACATCGGCTTTGTTTAATTTTACTAATTTTGCGCAATAATCGAAAAATCAACAATTAATGGTATCGTTTAGCAGAATACTATCGGCCGAGAGGTTTTTATTCCTGAAGCTGTTGTTGGCTTGGTTTGCGCTCAATATACTGCAGGCTGCTTTTACAGAGATTGGTAACGATGAGGCTTACTACTGGATTTACTCACAATACTTAGCTTGGGGTTACTATGACCATCCACCAATGGTTGGCTTGGTAATATATTTGGGAACTCTACTGTTTGATGGTGAACTTGGGGTTCGGTTTTTTACTGCCCTTATTCAGCTCCCTTTTTTACTTATTATTTTTAAGCTAATTGATGCTGAACCAACCAAGAAAGCCATTTGGTTGTTTTTTACAGTAGCCTTTTCGGTGGTGATGATTCAGGCCTATGGCTTTATTTCGGCTCCCGACGGACCAATGCTCCTTTTTGCTGCGCTGTTTCTTTTAGCATACAAGCGTTTTATTGAGAGAGATAGTACGGGTAATATCCTTTTACTTGGACTTTCAATGGCCTTAATGCTTTACAGTAAGTATCATGGGGTTCTTTTTATAGGATTTGTAGTACTTTCAAACCTGAGGCTTCTGCTAAATTACAAGTTTTACATTTCGGGTGTTTTTGCCTTAGCCCTGCTAAGTCCGCATATTGCTTGGCAAGTAAACAATGGGTTTCCTTCAATATCATACCATTTATTTCAGCGTTCAAGTTTTTTTCATCTCGACTATTTTTTGGAGTTTTTAGCCAACCAACTAGCCGTTTTCAATCCGTTAACGCTAGGCGCTCTTTTTTATGTGCTTTTTAAGCGAAAAGCCCATGATTTATTTGAAAGAGCCCTCGTATTTATCATAGTTGGGTTTTTTGTATTCTTCACCCTTTCAAACTTTAAAGGTTATGTTAACCCGCATTGGACAGTTGCATTAAGCATTGCCTTAGTAATACTTGTAGTTAGAGAGGCGCTAGTAAATGAGAAGCTTAGCCGTTTTACGGTTAAATGGATTGCACCATCGTTAGTGCTGCTAATGGTTGCCAGGTTTTTTTTGATTTTCGATATACTTCCTATTAAAACCGAATGGCATGGGCATAAACAGCGAATGTTAAGTCTTAAAGAGGTAGTTAATGAAACCCCTTTGGTCGTGTTCAACCAATTTCAGCTACCCTCAAAATATATGTTCTATGCCCAGCAACCAGTGCACTCATTAGGTGGCGTAAGATATAGAGATACTCAGTTCGATATTTGGCAGTTCGACGAGCAGTTCCGAAACGATACGGTTATGGTGCTGTCTAGTTCTCAAAATAAGCACGCAACCAGGTATAGCAAAAATGGCTACGACTTTTTCTTAACCAAAGTTTCTGATTTTCAGCCCTACAAAAACATAAAGGTTCAGGTTGATACAGCGTCAATTGCCTTTGTTGCTGGCGAAACCGTGCAACTCCCAATACGCGTATTTAATACTTACGGGCATAATTTCAACTTTTCGCATTCAACAATGCCCGTTAGTTTTACTGTGGTTTTTAATAATTCATACAAAGTTTTTAAAACCACAAAGGCAACAGCCGAACTTAGTACAATAGTCCTTGCACCAAACGAATCTACTGAAGGAATTCTTTCTTTTAGTATTCCCAGTAACTACTCAGGTGAGTATAAGATGTGGGTTTGTCTTAAGGCGCCAAACTTTATTGAAACAACAGCAACACCTTATATACAAGTAAACGTTAAGTAGTGGATTTTATAGTTAAGTTTTTTAAGTATGGCCTAGTAGGCCTGTCGGGGGTGTTTGTCGATTTCGCCTTCACATGGATATGCAAAGAAATATTTAAGCTAAACAAGTATATTGCAAACTCAATAGGTTTTACCGTTGCGGCATCATCAAATTATATTTTAAATCGAGTGTGGACGTTTGCTAGCAAAAGTGAAGAGATTGCTCTGGAGTATTCTTTGTTTATTGGAATATCAATAGTTGGTCTGCTGCTAAACAACTACCTTATATATATACTAAACGACAAGTTTAAACTTAACTTTTACCTTGCAAAGGTGTTCGCCATTGGAGCCGTTACCGTTTGGAACTTTCTGGCAAACTATTTCATAACCTTTAGGGGAGTTTAGCTAAAAGAATAATTAGTATGAGAAAGATCCTGTTTACCGTAATTCTTGTTTTTATTCTAATCAATCTCCACTCACAAAGCCTAGGTTGGCGTGCACAGTTTTTCGGCTTCGCCGATAATAGGGAGTATGATGCATCTGTTCAAATTCCCCAATCAATACTTGGTATTCAGCTAGCACCAGAAATTTACCTCAGGTTCGATTCAATTCACACGCTTAATGTTGGTTTAAATGCTTTAAAAGAGTTTGGAAGCACAAGCCAATTCGACAAGGTATCTCCTTATATATATTATGGTATGGAAAGCAAAGCCTTTAGCTTTAACTTTGGTGTTTTCCCTCGAAAGCAGCATTTAGGTTCGGCGCCAAAGGCTATTTATTACGATTCTCTTTACTATTACCGACCTTATATTAGTGGCTTGTTCTGGACATATAGTAAAGGTGCATTTAATCAAAGCGTTTATTTGGACTGGACGAGTAGGCAAACAAACGTCAATCGCGAGACATTTATAATGGGGGGCAAAGGAGAGTTTTCCTATAAAATGCTTTATTTCGAGAACCATGTCTACATGTATCACCATGCAGGAATCGCAATTCCTCAGGAGGGTGATCATCTTCGCGATAATGGAGTTGTCCTTCTTACCCTAGGCATAAATGCGTCCAATTATTCATTTCTCGACACCCTTAAGCTAAGTTTTTCTGGAATTAAGTCTTTCGAACGCGAAAGAAATGTTAGTGGATGGCATATGCCTAACGGGTTAATAGTTGACCTAGGCATCGATTACAGAGGGTTAGGCATACTGAATTCGTTTTATTACGGACAAGGACATAACTTAGATTGGGGCGATCCATTTTATCGGCTTAAAAAGTATAATCGTACCGATGTTTATTATAAGATGCTGAACTTTAAAAATGTAAGTGGTGTATTTACATACTCATTCCATTTTGCCGAGGGCAATATAAGCCACCAGCAGCAGTTTATTATTTCGGTTAATTTGTCTTCAGATTTTAAATTACCAAGATAGTTGAGCTGTTTTTTTTGAGAAAATATCTCCCCTAAGTATACTGAATTCCAAAGATATACTCTTTATTGTTATTTTTCTTCAAAAAAACCCGTTAAAATATTTGGATAAGTGGGGATGGATGCGTTATCTTTGCACCCGCTTTGCGGGGTTCTTTAGGCGATAGGTTGGCAGTGGGGAGTAGGATTAGCGGTGGAGAGGCGGCAGGGAAAAAAGTGAAAATTTTTTTCGAAACGCTTGCCGGAACCAAAAGAATGCTTACCTTTGCAGCCCGGTTCAGCGGAGCCGGTTTTTTCAGGCAAGGATTTAGAGGATTATCGAGCCGCCCGAAAGAGGGTGGCCACAGATAGAGGTTCTTTGACACATTGGCACCAAGAAGAGAAACATTTTAGGAAAGGTAATATACAAACAGAGTTCAATTCCAGAGTGAGCGGGGATGGCGGCCGGGCCGAGGGGCGCGGGCGCAGGAGCTGAAAGACAGACATAACTACAACGAAGAGTTTGATCCTGGCTCAGGATGAACGCTAGCGGCAGGCCTAACACATGCAAGTCGAGGGGTAACAGGGGAGCTTGCTCCCGCTGACGACCGGCGCACGGGTGCGTAACGCGTATGGAACCTACCCTCCGCAGGGGGATAGCCCGCCGAAAGGCGGATTAATCCCCCATGGCTCCGAGCCCCCGCATGGGGAGCTGGGATAAAGCTCAGGCGGCGGAGGATGGCCATGCGTGCCATTAGCTGGTTGGCGGGGTAACGGCCCACCAAGGCGATGATGGCTAGGGGGTCTGAGAGGATGGTCCCCCACACTGGTACTGAGACACGGACCAGACTCCTACGGGAGGCAGCAG
>OMKS01002700.1_pt1 | contig 14605 bp, 15 predicted proteins | sample 1674721 | NCBI WGS metagenome assembly OMKS01 (sample SAMN06264996, study PRJEB25208) | sediment metagenome | isolation source: hot spring sediment | place: USA: California | collected 2014-09-02
GTCAAAGTCCTGTGTCCACAAGCGGTAATCGGTGGGAATGCGGACAAAATTGAACCCATGCGCCACCAGAAAGTCTAGTGCCTTCTCATCCGGTGGCGGTGGCTGTTGACCGTGCCAGATAAACATCCATTGGAAATTAAACCCATAATGACACATTGATGAACTCCTCCATGTAGCTAGCTTGCGTATTATCTACTGCAACTAATCTTACCTTGATACTGACGTCAAGACACACCAATGCGGTTAGTTTTTCATTTGTGCAGGGAGCAATCTTCACAAACCCCAAATAGCTCTAACAAATGACCTGATAGAGAGAATTTGTGTTCAGCAGCAAAACCATCCAACAATTCACCCAGGTGACATTCATCCAGATCAACCACTTTGTCACATTCACGGCACACAAGATGGGCATGATGTCCATTGGATTCGAAGACGACATAATGCGGGCTTTGAGATTCATGATAGATAGGCCGTATAATGCCCAGATCTGTGAACAAATCCAACGCGCGAAAGACACTCGCCCTCCCGATATTGGCATCACTCTTCACCGTCAAAGCCAGTATGTCAGAAGAGGTCAGGTGCTCTGCATGCGACATAAGAATGTCTAGGACTTGCTTGCGGGCTTCCGTCAATTTATAGCCATGGTCTCGAAGAATCTGCAAAGCCTGTTGATACAGCACCTGTTCATTCATGAACTTCCACCCCCGCCTGTCGATTTTTAAAGATTTGGTAAAGATTTTTACCCACGTAGCTCAACAGGTAAGCAATCCCGCTGATCATGATAATGACTGCACCTGAAGTAAGGTCAATTAAATACGAAACCAACAAACCACTGGTGGTGAAAACCAGGCTGAGTAAAATCGACATCACCATCATCTTCTTCATCTCTTTGACGAACATATTGCTGATCGCCGGTGGAATGGTCAGCAGTGCTATCACCATGATTAACCCCACCACTCGCATCATCATCACCACAGTCAAGCCAATCATGCCAACCAATATCACATACAACCAGTCAACAGCCACGTTGCGGATGGTGGTGAAGGTCTCATCAAAAGAAAGTGCCAGAAACTCTTTGAAGAAGAGAGCCGCCAAAATAATGATGAGAATATCCATCACAGCCATTAGCATTAATTCCAGTTGTGAAACTGCCAGAATGGAGCCAAACAAGTAACTCATCAAATCAGCTTTGTACCCCGATGCCAGGTCAACAAAAATGATGCCAAGCGCCATGCCAAGCGCCCACATCACGCCGATGATGGTATCAGAACGTTCTTTGGTTTTGCGATGCACCCATGCCATCGAGAATGAAGCCAACAGACTGAAGCCGAGCGCACTCACCAGAGGTGGGATTTTTAGAAGGTACCCCAAACCAATGCCGCCATAGGCGGCATGCGCAACACCGCCGCTCAAGAAAACAATGCGTTTTAAGACAACATAGGTCCCGATGATGCCGCAGGCAATACTGATCAAGACCGCAGTTATCAGGGCATTCTGCATAAAACCATATTGCAAGGCTGACCATATTGTATTTATCACAGGGCAGCCTCCTCATGGACGTGCTCTTCGAGATGGCGGTGAGGTAAACCATGCGCGATCAGATCAATCGGACATTGATATGCTGCCTCCAGCATTTCGGCTGTCACAGCCTTCTCAGCATGATAGAACAATTTCCGGCTGACGCAACCGATGGTCTTAACATAAGAAGAAATCGCGTTCATATCATGTGATACCAGAATAATAGCCATGCGCTCATTCAACCGCTGCAACAATTCATAGATACTGGTGCTCACTTTGGGGTCTATGCTCGATGTCGGCTCATCCAAAAGCAGTATCTGTGGCTGGCTGGCCAACGCCCTGGCGATCAACACCCGCTGCCGCTGGCCACCGGATAATTCGCCAATCGGCGTGTCTTTCAAAGATTCCATCTCAACATCACGCAAAGCTGCCATGGCAATTTCGTTATCCTGTGCGTTATAGCGATGGAACAATTTGCGATGCCCTAACCGCCCCATCCTGACAACATCAAACAATGTAATGGGAAAGCTGCGGTCGAAATCAATGATCTGTGGCACATACCCGATATGTTCTCTGCCCAATTCGGGTGGTTTGCCCATGATGGACACCTGGCCTCTCAGGGGCTTCACCAACCCTAATAATACCCGCATTAAGGTGGTCTTTCCGCCACCATTGGGGCCGATCAACCCGATAAAATCATCTGGTCTGACAGAAAAATTGATGTCTTCCAGTACCACATCGTCCTCATAGCCAGCCCAAACATGGCGAAGTGTTATTACATCTTGCATTGGAAAAACCACCTGTTCTACTCTATTGACTAAGAACTTCAGCCATGCTCTGAGCAACCTGCTGTAGGTTCTCTAACCAATTATACGCCAAAGGACTGATCAAGATCACTTCTCCATCAATCTCCCTGGCAATGGTTTCCGCACTCTTCGTGCTGAACTCGGGCTGAGCGAAAATGACATGGATGTCTTCCTCTCGGGCTTCATCAATGATCATCGACAGTTCAGCTGCACTCGGTTCTGTTCCCCCCACCTCGATCGGGATCATGTCCAGGTCAAATTGGGCCGCGAAATAACCCCATGAAGGATGGAAAACGATAAATTTTCGGGACGTTACACCCACCAGCGCCTGCTCAATGTCAGCTTCCAGGGCATCAATCTCACCTACAAAGGTAATAAAATTTTCTGTGAACACCGCCTCATGTTCTGGCAGCATTTCGACCAACGAATCATACATATGCTGCGCCTGGATTTTTACAAGTGCCGGTGATACCCACACATGCGGGTCAAGTTCATCTTCATCATGGTCAACATCATCAAGGTGTTCTTCTTCGTCCTCATGACTGTCCTCAAACAACATCGGCATCTTCTCGATACCTTCCGTCGTGTCAATGATGACCATGTCTGGATTGGCATCCGCAAACCTTGCCAGCCAGGCCTCCTCAAATTCAATGTCAATCGCAAAATACGCCAATGCATCTGATAAAGCCGCCATCTGCGAGGGTTTGGGTTCGTATGTATGCGGATCCGCACCAGGCTCAACCATCACCCTGGCGTCAACCAGGTCGCCGGCGATGCGGTTAACAAAATATTGCTGCGGAACAATACTGACAAAAACGATGGGGGCAGCATCCTTCCCGGTTGTTTCAGGTGTTGACGAGCAAGCAACCAGCACGCTCATCAACACTACCAATAGAATAACAAAATTGACTTTCATGCGTTAATCCTCTCTAATTGATACTAAGTATCAATTAGAGTTTAACACAAAACATCAACTTTTATATAATAGTTTTGTTAGAAAATTCAGAATTAATGCTGAACAATCTCAATCGTGCGCAGGTCGACTTCATTGCCTGGCTGAACCCGATGGTAATAACAAACATTGGTCGCCGCCACGCACCAGATATTCCAGGCATTATACAGATGCCGGCGGTTGCCGTTCAAGTCTTTGATATAGATCTCGATATCATCACCTGGGCGATTGGCAAGACCAATTCTGCCCCCATTCGGACCCCAATAGATACCCGCGACCGGCTCTGTCCACTCAGCTGGGTCCAAACCGATATCAGTAAAGGCATACGTCCCCCAGCTGCGTGGATAGTGCCCATTGTTATCGTAAAAGGCATTGATACGCTCAATAAAATCACCGGCAATGGCGACCGGATCACCCGACCCCTCACCGCCACCTGCAAGGGCAGATTGTATCAAGCTGAACGCCTCTCCCAGTGAACCGCTCATTGTTGATATGGCAAAAACCACCGTGATTGAAACTAACAACAGAATCAGGGCGTACTCAACCAGACCCTGTCCACGTTTATTGGAAAGAGAATTTATAGAATCCATGTATTGCAGTTATTTACAAAACACCAATTTCTGCAACAATATTTTCATACATAGCTGTCAGGGTGTCACCAAATAATGTGACAGCCAAAATGACTACAATGGCAACCAGCATCATGATTAGTGCATATTCTAATAAGCCCTGACCTCTTTCGAGACCATATTCCATTTTCGAAGCTCCTCAAAGAAAGTTCCGAAAACCAAAAACGTGATTCTTAAATCAAGTATACGGTATATTCCCGCTAACACAACAGGAAATTTGTTAGAAACCTCTCATGCTTATCTTCGGCAATGCTTGTAATGAAGCATACACATCCACCAAAGCTTTATAAGACTGTTGCAGTAAGGTGCGGTATTGACGGTAGATGGCAAGATGATCAAGAATTGGCCGGGTATGTTCCTCAATGGAGATAAACCTGTCCACAACATCAAAAGAATCAAACAATCCAACCCCCACACCACCGGTAATTGCCGCCCCCATGGAGGTGGCTTCTTCGAGAAGGTTCGGTTTCAGAACAGGCATCTCGTAAATATCGGCCATCAATTGCCGCCAGATATGGCTCTGCGCGCCTCCTCCGATGACTACCATCTCGTCAATTTCTGCGTGTTCTTTAAAAATATCAGCGATCAAACCCAGGTTCAAGGTAATGCCTTCCAACACAGCGCGAAACACATCCGCGCGTGTATGTTCCATTTTCAAACCGATCAGCGCCCCGCGCGCGTCAGAATTCCACCACGGGCTGCGTTCTCCCAAGAGATAAGGTAAAAACAACAACCCATTCGACCCCACTGGCGCGCCCTGAATCAGATTATTGATGTGATCATAAACATTTTCATGCAACTGCTTTGCGCTGATAGTTTCATGCAAGGCCAGTTCTTTTTGCAGCCAACTGAAACTTGCACCTGCCGCTTGCATGGTACCACAGGGCGAGTACATGCCGGGCACGATATGCGGCCAGTTAAAAGTGCGCTGTTCTTCATCAAAAACCGGAGCCGATGTGCACAACGATATCCACGAAGAAGAACCCACATAGGTATACGCCATGCCTTCCTTCACGCAGCCCGCCCCCACCCCCGCGCACAAGCCATCACCGCCCCCCATCACCACCGGAGTTCCCACCAGAAGCCCAGTTTTCTCTGCGGCTGCTTTGGTAATACCGCCGGCAATATGGGTGGATGGCACCAGGTCAGGCAGGACGCTCTCATCGAAGCCAACCAGATCGAGTATTTCTTGCGACCAGCAAAGATTCGACAGATCCAGTAAATGTGTGCCGGACGCATCAGAATATTCAGTCACAAATCTGCCGGTCAACTTGTGGATTACGAAATCCTTGGCATTCAACAGCTTATGGGTATTGTAGAAAATATCCGGTTCGTGGTTACGAACCCACATCAATTTCTCAGCGCTATAGGATGGACTGATACGGTGCCCGGTTATCTGATAAAAAAGGCCAGCTTCCATGTGTTCACGAATGAAGGCGGTTTCTTCAACGGCACGCTGGTCTGCCCAGATGAGGGCATTGCGCAGGGCATTGCCCTCTTCATCTACACATACGCAGCCCATCATCTGCCCGCTGAATGACACCGCCGCCACCTGGCTTCTATCTACCGACTGCAATATCCTGCGTGTTGTTGCGCAGACAGCATCCCACCAATCGGAAGGTTTTTGCTCTGCCCAGGTGCCATTGAAGAAACGGGTGTCATAAGGATAGACCTCACTGGTCACCAGTTCACCCTGTTCAGTGAACAAGGTGGCCTTATCACCTGATGTACCCAAATCATGGGCAAGAATATATTGTGTCATGCCAACTCTCCCGATATCTTCCTTAAATCTTGCACAATCGCCATCCCGCTGCTGGTACCAATGCGGTTTGCACCGGCATCGATCATCGCCAGAAATTGCTGCCCTGTGCGGATACCACCGGCAGCCTTGATCTTAATGTTATCACCAACACAAACCCGCATCATTTTGACGTCGGCAATGGTAGCACCACCGGAACCGAATCCGGTGGATGTCTTGATAAAATCCGGGCGGGTACGAAGCGCAACCTCACATAAGTGTTTCTTTTCGTCATCGGTCAGGTAACAATTCTCGAAAATCGCCTTGGAGGTAATATTTCTCTGCTTACACGCTTCCACAATCGCCTTCATTTCATCTGTCACATACTGCCAGTTGCCGTTTTTCACCTCACTGAGATTGATGACATAATCGATCTCGTCCGCCCCTTTTTCAATAGCGTCAATGGTTTCAAACACTTTCACCGCCACCGTGTTCTGCCCCAGTGGAAACCCGACCGCTGCATCGACCAGGACATTACTGTCTGCCAAAAACTCCTTGCAATAGGCAATACCAGCATTGTTGATGGCAACCGATTTGAACCCATGCTCCTGTGCTTGCGCGCAAAGTACCCGCCAATCCTCTTTGGTGGTAAAAGGTTTCAGGTTGGTATGGTCGATCATACCTGCATACGCAGCGATGTTGTTTGTGAAAATCATAAACTTAACCTCACAGAAATCTCTCAGCTTTGATTCTACCCTGTAAATCGTTCGCAGGGTTTCTTTAGTCTCACACCATTGGTAAGATCTTTCACTGCCTTGATGTTACCCCCGTACATCATGGTTCAAAATTCTTTTCATTTTCCAAATTCCTCCCGTGATTGTGATTTTCATCCGATTCCAAATCATACTCCTCTGTTATCATCGAGTATAACCAATCTACATTCACAAAATCACAGGGAGTGCCAAATAATGCAATGGGAATTAAGTAAACAGGATTACTTTGAAACCAATGGGCTTTCACTATTGCTTTTCCATGACTTTTACCCGATCGGCCGGCAGGGCGGTATTGAGTTAATCCAGCATGACGAGCGGGTTATCACCAACGGCGATGTGCGTTTGATGAATGCACCCGGCCAATGGGACTTGATGCCGGAAACAGGCGAGCGCCAGATCAGCGCAGACCGCCAGACGGTCAGTATCCGGGGAACCTTCCCGGATGTGCAATATACACTGCGTATTTTTCCAGACGGTGACTGGATGCGTATCATCGTTGACCTCGATCAACCGCTGCCAGACGAATACATAGGCAAGGCTGCTTTTCAATTTGACCTGTTCCCTGCCGCCTTTTTCGGCAAATCGTTCCAATTTGAAGAAGAACACGGTATCTTCCCCCGTCAGGCCAATGGGCCGGTTATCAAAGAGCCAGATGGCAGCATTTCTCTCACAGCGCTGGGGAGTGGGCAATCCTTTGCTGCCAGCCCGGAAGACCCCCAACGCTGGCTAAGGATCAAACGCAATGATGGTGGTGGTTTGGCGCTGTATGATGGCAGCATGACCGGACAGCATCACTGGTTTGTGCTGCGCGGCGAGTTACTGCCCGGTAAAACCACTAACACTGCCGATCTCTCCCTTTGGGCGAATGTGCTGCCAGATTATCAACGTCCGCCGGTTATCCTCACATCCCAAGTAGGCTACCATCCTGCGCAGGAGAAAAAAGCCTGGATTGAAGTAGACCCGCAGAGCAAGATCAATCAACTGGCACAATTAGTCAGACTACAGGCAGATGGCAACCATACTATGATGCTTGAACAACAACCTGTGCCATGGGGTAAGTTCCTGCGTTATGACTACGCATTGTTCGATTTCTCCCAAATCAAAGAACCAGGCATGTACCAGGTCATTTACGGCGATCAATTCACCACCCCCTTCCGCATCGGAAATGACATTTATCAGAAAGATGTCTGGCAGCCGACCCTGGAAACCTACTTCCCTGCCCAAATGTGCCACATGACCGTGCGTGACCGATACCGCGTCTGGCATGGCGTGTGTCATCTCGATGATGCCTTACAGGCACCTACCAACCATGTCCATTTTGATGGCTACCAGCAAGGTCCTGATACCCTGACTCCCTACAAACCCGGTGAACATGTCCCCTATCTGGATGTCGGCGGCTGGCACGATGCCGGCGATTTTGATTTGGCTGCCGGTTCACAGGCATCCACTACCCACATGCTGGCATTGGCGCGCGAGGCTTTTGGCGTGGATAGCGACCAGACTACGGTGGATTGGCGCAAACGCGAGGTTCATCTCCATCGACCGGACGGCACACCAGACATCATCCAGCAAATTCGCCACGGCGCCGAGTGCCTCCTGGGCGGGTATCGTGCCAGTGACCACAGCTTCTCTGGCATTATCGCTGGTGAACTGATGCAGTATGTGCATCAGGGCGATGCCGCCACCATGACCGATAACCGCATCTACGACCCCGCACTGGATGAATTGGCACAAGAGGGCAACCACAGCGGGAAAAAAGATGACCGCTGGGTATTCACCAACTATGATTCTGCCCTCGAATACAAAGTGGCTGCGGCTTTGGCAGCCGCCGGCCGGGTCATGGAGAACTATTACCCTGAACTGGCAGAAGAATGTTTGCCAACCGCCTTGCGAATATGGAAAAACGAGCAATCACATGAACCTGTGATTTCCCGCTGCGCTTATCACCCGCACAATCCACTGCTGCAATCACTCGGTGCCGCTGTCGAGTTATACATAGCCACAGAAGACCACGATTATCTTGATTACATCACCAGCAAGCTGGATGTGATAAAAGAAAATGCTCCGCAAATCATCTGGATGGTTGCCCGCATCTTGCCATCGATCGAGGATCAGGCATTTTTGGATGAGTTCAGACAGATCGTGAAGCAATCCAAAGAACAATTAGCGACAGAGGGTCAAAAATCCCCCTTCGGCCTTCCCTTTTACTGGCATGTGTGGGGCGTCTCCTGGATCCTGCAGAGCATGGGCGTAGCTTTTTATTATCTCCACAAAGCCTTCCCTGAAATTTACGAAGCAGAATTGTTGTATCGTGTTGTCCATTATGTTTTGGGGGTTCACCCTGGCAGCAGCACCTCCGTGATTTCCGGGGTCGGGGCAAAATCGTTGACGGTCGCTTTCGGCACCAACCGTGCCGATTATTCCTACATCCCTGGTGGTGGCGGTTCCGGTCCCAATCTGATCAGGCCTGACTTCCCAGAATTGAAAGAGAATTTCCCGTTTCTATGGCAGCAAGCCGAGTATGTAATGCCCGGCGCTGCTACCTACCTCTTTTGTGTGCTGGCTGCTGATTCATTGTTGAACTAATATATGACCTGACCGCCAACCATAAACTTCATGGTTGGCGGTCATATTTTTGGGCAGCTACGATCAGTATCGTAGAATCGCTGCCAAAGAACGCTGATCAGGTATTTCTTCTACTGGCATCTGATACACCTTGCCGCCACGCAATACTGTGGTGACAGCAGCCACATCAATTAAATCATCATCACCCGCCTGGTGTTGTTCATGTTGCTCAATTTTGTCATCCAGGGGATCATACTTACCCCAAAGATAGAAATCTGGCGCATAAAATAGTACTTCCATTCGACCGTGATAAGCTGATTTCACGATGGTGTCAATATCAGAGGTGATCATTTGTTTTGTCGAGAGATCAAAATAGCGGTTCTTTTCGGTTGCTATTTCATTCATCAACTTTTTTTCCAGGATCGCCACACCACTCTTGTGCAATTGTTGGGGATTTTCTTCTTCAGGATTCCCAACAATACCCTCTTTGATTATTGGCAAAGAATGGTTTGCCTGTTCAAACAAAGGCAGCAGTGATTTTACCCCCGCCAAAATGATGGGAGCCCGGTCGTCACGTAAATAGGCAGATAGGGTATCAGTCAATTTGTGAAACCAGTTAAGGAGGTGATTTTTCTCATCATCTTTGGGATCATGGCCAAAAAACATGCCTGATCTCTCACCACCCTCACCTCTTGAAGTACCTGTATGAAATTGGGTCTGCTTGATGAACTGGTCAAATTGCATGGTTTCCGCATAGTTCGGGATTCGTGCCGCCAGATCATGCTTCTCGATGTTAAAAGTGGTGCAATCAAACAATTTCACCTCATTTTGGCTCAATGCCAGAATCTTAAAGTCAAGTGATTGCATAAATACTGGCAATACCGGTTTCAAATGAAATCGTTTTGAAATCAGCACGAACTCTTTAAACCGTATAGGAAGTCGAAAAGTGTGGAGTTCATCTGTTCCGAGAAATACAGCAAGCCCATCAGATTGATTTTGCCAGAAATCTGATTGGCGCTGTATATCCATGGCGGGCTTCAAAAATGATGCTATTTCACGATTCTTCCAACCCAATCCTGACAATTTTTCTTCGGCCGCAGTCAGCAGGTTCTTGAACCGAATTCGGTCCTGTTCCACTTCGGGGCCTGCGCGATGTGCTGGCATGAACAGGGAGAGGCACCATTCCTGCCTATCATGCGACAATTCCTTCAATTGTTGTATAGTCAAAACGTCCATATCGATTCCTTTCTGATTTGGATTAAATCACCTGAAATTATTGAGGTTACCACAGGAAGATTACGGAGGATGGTAAAAGATAAAACACAAGCGAGCACATAGCAATAATGCATTCGCCTACAGAATCAATTAACAAGTACCCGCAGATTGATTATACACGAGCCAACGGTCAAAATCACAGCCACTTATCCGGGCTGCCCAGGTGACTCATGCAAATGTATCGTGCCGTTTGCCGGAATAAAACAACAGCCAGCTCTATTCTTCTGGGTGCTCATTAAAGTTTAAGGATACAGAATTCAAGCAATAACGCAGGCCTGTCGGAGCGGGACCATCTTTAAAAACATGCCCAAGGTGCGCATCACACCGCGCACAAATCACTTCTGTTCGCACCATCCCATGGCTAAGATCAAGTTTTTCAATTACATGTTCTCTCTCAATCGGCGTAAAGAATGACGGCCAACCTGTGCCCGAATCAAATTTATGATCGGCGGAAAACAGGGGCAGATCGCAGCATACGCAGGTGTATGTACCCGCTTTTTTATGGTCATAGAACGCCCCGCAAAAAGGCGCTTCAGTGCCCTTGCGGCGTGTTACACGGTATTGCTCTTCGGTTAATTGCGCTTTCCATTCAGCATCAGTCTTAACAATTTTTTCCATTGTTGCTTTCCTCACAATCTTTCTAAGTGTGAATCATAACAAATCAATCTAAGTAGAATATAAGCAATCCTTCCGATGGCAGCAAAGTATATGTAAGAAATTACTGCTATAGGTGTTCAAACGCAGATAACAAATCCTTCAGCACAATCACCTTATTGGCTGGGTACACCATTCCCGCTTTCTGGCAATACGGCTGGCAGGCATATTCGTAGGCCGCCAGCAGTTCATGTGCGCATTCGATCACTTCTTGTGGTTCAAAATGGGGATAGGTCTTTGCCAGACGTTCTGCAAAACCTCGATCCGCCACTTTAAGATAATCCCATTCACCCAAAGTCCACAGGCGCATTTCAATCAAACGCATGCGTATCTGTGTCAGTGAATCGATCGCTTTGGCAAGCTTGTCGAATGAATTCAAGCCGCCCTGCTGGCTGCGTTTCGCCCAACAGACCGCCTGCCGAAACATCCAGAAGAACCAATGAACGAATGAAGGATCGCCAATCTCAAACCAGGCAGGATGATCCGCTGGTTTGGGCGATTTTTCACACACCACTTTTCCTGCATAACACCATCCGGGTCAAACAATATTTTTTTCGCAGTAGGAATCTGGTTTATTCTGTCGATGTCTGAAGGGACGAGGAAATCAACATCCAGCCGTGCCCCATTTTCAAAAAGAAAAAGCGCATTCTCGTCATACAACCAGCCATACCAGAGAATAGGATTCATGACCCGAATTTGGTCATAGAGATCCCTCCAGCCATTGCGCTCATCGTCTCGCAGGCAGCACACCAGGTCTATGTCCGAAAACACATCCTGTTCATCACGCGCGTAAGAACCGATCGCTATAACCCCCAATACATGGTCACTTGAGGTCAAGATTTGAATTGCTCTGTTAAAGACATCATCTTGCGCTGACATAAGGTTTTCAGCATCCATAGCTAACTCCTTTACTCCTGGTGGAGAAAATTGTATCAGCAATCCAATCAGTGACAACATTGTGTTTGACCAAAAAAGGGTATTTGTTGATATTCGGCTTGCTTGGTAGAATAGGGGTACCAATCGTTCCTCAGGAGAAGACCATGAAGGAAGCCCATCCTCTCAAGCTCAGCCGCAGTCTTGCCGAATTTGAACGCGGAAAAACACTCACGCCTGGCGGTGTCCTGGGCATCAGGCGCCCCTACAACTTCGTGGAGGGAGAATACCCCATCTATGTCACCGACGGACAAGGCTGTCGGATTACTGACATGGATGGAAATCAGTATATTGATTACCTGTGCGCCTACGGCCCCATCATTCTGGGTTATCGCGAACACGAGGTTGACGAGGCCGTCATTGCACAGATTAAAGATCACGGCTTTTGCTTCTCTCTCACCCAGCCCATTCAAAATGTTCTGGCTGAAAAGCTGCGCTCCTTGATCCCCAGTGCCGAGATGAGTATTTTTGTGAAAACTGGCTCAGACGCGACCTCACTTGCCATACGCATCGCCCGCGGCTACACGCAGCGTTTGAAAGTGTTGCGCTGCGGGTACCACGGCTGGCATGATTGGTGTGTGGAGGTCAAAGGCGGAGTTCCCCCAAAATTATTCGAAGACGTATTGGAGTTTCATTACAACGACATTGATGGGTTGGAATCTCTCTTGAAAGAACACGGCAGCGACACCGCCGCCATTATCATCACCCCCTTCGGGCATCCATTGGCGGAGAAATTAGAAGAGCCGCGTGATAACTTTCTCCAGAAAGTTCGTGACCTGGCAGACCACTATGGATGTGTGTTGATTTTCGATGAAATCCGCACCGGTTTTCGCATGAGCCTGGGTGGCGCGCAGGCCCACTATGGGGTGACGCCCGATATTTCTGCTTTTGGCAAAGCTATGGCAAACGGTTACGAGATCAGCGCGGTCGTTGGCAAACAACATATCATGGCAATTGCCGAAAAAGAAGTGTTCGTGTCTTCCACCTTCTTCCCCAACAGCCTCTCAATGGTGGCAGCGTTGAAAACCATCGAGATCCTTGAACGTGATAATGTATTGGGCACAATCTGGTCACGCGGAGAGAAGTTTCTAACTGACATGCGTGCGACCGTGCAGCAATCCGGCGTGCCAGCCGAAGTTTCAGGCATTCCCCCCATGCAATTCATCACCTTTCAAAAAGATCCTGAGAAAAAATACAAACAAAAACGCAACGATTTCTTCACCCAACTGATCCGCCGCGGGGTCTTCATGCAACCCTATCATCATGGCTACATTTGTTACCGCCATACCCCTGCTGATCTGGATCACACCATGGCTATGATCAGGGAGAGTTTGCAATATGTTGCCGAAAAAAACTACTGATACCACCACACAGGTGACTGTATGGAAAAACTAATCATAACCGCTGCCATTTGCGGCGCTGAAGTGACCAAAGAGCATAACCCGGCTGTCCCCTACACCACCGCGGAAATCGCGCGAGAAGCCAAAGCTGCGCATGAGGCAGGCGCCAGCATCATCCACCTGCATGTGAGAGAAGATGATGGCTCGCCCACCCAATCAAAACAGCGCTTTGCCCTCGCCATGGATGCCATCCGGGCGGCAGCACCACATGTGATCATCCAGCCATCAACCGGCGGTGCTGTCGGCATGTCGGATGCGGAGCGCCTGCAGCCACTCTCACTACATCCAGAGATGGCAACCCTCGATTGTGGCACCCTAAATTTTGGCGGTGGTGAGATTTTCACCAACAGCGAAGACACAGTCATTCAGTTTGCCAGCAACATGCAGCGTCTGGGCATCAAACCCGAATTAGAGGTCTTTGACCGCGGCATGATACAGATGGTGCATCGCCTGCAAGAAATGTCCTTGCTGGAGGGAACCCCTCATTTCAATCTGGTATTGGGGACGCTATTCGGCATGCCCGCTGGAATCGCAGACCTGCTGTATCTCGTAGACAGCCTGCCCAGGCCCAGCACATTCACCACCACCGGCATTGGCAGGAACGCCTTTACCACCGCCTGCGCCTCCATTCTGCTGGGTGGACATGTCCGCGTGGGCTTTGAGGACAATGTGTATCTCGCCAAAGGGGTATTGGCTCGCTCCAATGGCGAACTGGTGGACAAAGTCGTGCGCCTGGCAAAAGAATTGGGCAGAGAGATCGCCTCGCCTCAAGAAACAAGGATGATATTGGGTTTGCAGCGAGAACAACCCTGAAATTAACAAAATGAACAGTCACCTATGGAGCATAAATCGATGAAATTAACTCCCCAAACTGAACTTCTCTCACTGTTACGCGATGGCATGTCGATCATGGTCGGCGGCTTCTTGGGTTGCGGCGGACCAGAACGTCTGGTTGACCTTGTGATCGAGTCGGGCACGCAACACCACATCATCATTTGCAACGACACCGCCTTCGTTGATAAAAGCGTCGGGCGCCTGATCGCGAACGGTTGCGCCGCAAAAGTCATCACCTCCCACATCGGCACCAATCCCGAAACCGGCCGCTTGCTGCATGATGGTAAACTGACAGTGGAGTTGGTGCCGCAAGGAACCTTAATAGAACGCATTCGCGCAGGAGGCTCTGGATTGGGCGGGGTATTGACTCCCACCGGTATCGGCACGGTGGTAGAAGAGGGCAAACAAAAGTTGACCATCAACGGCAAGCAATACCTGCTGGAGATGCCTTTACGAGCTGACCTTGCTCTGATCAAAGGTGCGGTTTGTGACACGCTTGGCAATGTGTACTACAAAGCCACCGCACGC